>Ga0066856_10000743_pt1 | contig 12303 bp, 6 predicted proteins | sample ETNtaG_5_FD_65605 | JGI IMG/M metagenome (GOLD analysis project Ga0066856, IMG submission 65605) | Marine microbial and viral communities from oxygen minimum zone, Eastern Pacific Ocean - ETNP201406SV205 | ecosystem: Environmental > Aquatic > Marine > Oceanic | place: Pacific Ocean: Eastern...
AAAAAAAAGACCGCGGGCAAAAGGAAGCCGCCTTCCTTTTCCCGCACTTTCCTCCTCCCCAAAAGTGTGTCATCATCAAAACGACCGAAGAAGAAAAGTCTCGGGTGACGACGACGTAAACGACGACGCGTGACAGTGCTGCTCTGAGTAGTAGTATGGGCTTCACCGATCATCATCGCGCCGCTATGACGGTGGTGGAAGACGAGGAACGCCAAGGTTTATTGACGACGACGACGACGACGACAATCACAACAACGGGTGGTGGTGGTGGTGGTGGGTCTCTGAAAGAAGAAAACGACCATCATCATCGTCATCATCGTAATAAAAGTCTTCTTCTTCTTCTCTGTGGAGGAGTGCTCTTTCTTTCGGGCGCGTTCGCGTGCGCGGGGTACGCGTCGGAGATCAAAGGCGCGACGACGATTCAGACGACGATTCAGGGCGCCCCAGACTCGACCCAGATGAAGCAGCAGCAGCAGCGTTTCGAAGAAGATGTTCCATCCAAAGATGATGATGATGATGATGATCGGAGTTCGACTTTGATGATGGCGTCATCGACGAGAGGAAGAGTGTTGCCGCGTTTAGGAGGAGGTCGATGGTCCAGACTCGACGACGACGACGACGTGCGAGAGAGGAGGTACTCTTCTACTAAACGCTACGACGACAGACACCTTGGCGAAAGAGAAGACGACCGCGACGACACGCCAAGGAGACACAACAGGTATTCAGACGACGATTCAGACGACGACGAGAGAGGCAGAAGAGATGGACGATCGAGAAGAGGACGACGTTCGGGCGAGTATTCAGACGACGACGACGACGATTCAGAAGAAGAAGAAGAAGAAGAAGAGTTGAACGAAACCTGCGTCGGGGAAGCCGCGGACGAGGAGAAGGGCATTTATCAGTACCCGGACAAGATTTGTCTCTCGAACCCGTCGTTGACGCCGGCGTGTCTCGGGAACGGTGGCAGCCCCACGGCGTGTAGATTTTGCCAAACGGAAGAGGCGGTTCGAAAAGTCGCGGGATGGCCGCAATGTCCGCACTCGGTCTGCGAAAAAAGTTCCGGCATCGGATGCGTCGGCGACAGCTTCTCGAAGACGGACATTGGATGGCGAATGCACGTGAAGGACATCGCCAAGCACAACGCGCGCGTGAAACAGATTGGGATTTCTGGAACGTGCGATTCCACGGTCTCGGACCAAGCGGTGGGGAGACACATGTTCAGAGATAAAAAGTGCTCCGAACGGTTATTGCCGGGATGCCAAGACGCGCAAGGGTGTCGATTTTGCGTGACCAAATCGGGAGCAAAATTGGACGCGGAAAAAGTCACAGCGCAATGGCCGACGTGTCCAGCGGCGGTGTGCGCGAGATTCTCGCTGGAAAAAACCGATTGCGAAGCGACGCTCGGATTGTACGTGGTCCCATCCTTCGACGTTCCAGAAGGGTTCGACGGCACCAACTTGCCGAAACCAAAGTTGGACTTGGAAGCGACGCAAAAGATGCAAGAGCGCTTGAAGCAACAAATCAAAGCGGCGATGATTGGACAAGACGACCCGGTGTTCGACGACGCGGACGAGGACGAAGAAATGCCGCACGAAGAGGCGTTAAAACCACCACCATCGCCTTCGTCGTCCTCGTCGGGGTCGTCGCCAAAAGATGCGACGACGGCCGAAAAGACGACGAATTCTAGAGACGACGACGACGACGACGACGTCAACGACCGAAGAAGACATTCGTCGTCGGATGAAGATGACGACCGACGATACTCGAAGAAACGTTACGATGATGACGACGACGACCAAAACGATCGTGGCGACGAAAGGGTTGCAGAACGTAGAAGAGAACGACGTTACGACGACGAATACGATCGATACGAAGATCGATACGACGACCGCAAATCGTCTTCTTCTTCGAGGAGGAATCGATACGACGACGACGACGACGATGAAGACGACAGACGCGGGTACTCCCAAAAAAAACGTTACAACGATGATAACGATCGAAGAGACGAGCGTCGGTCCCCATCGCATCGTTTCGACCGGGGAGACTCGGATGATGATCGATACGACAACCGAGGAAAATCTTCTTCGTTCAAGAGTCGATACGACGACGACGACGAGGAAGACGACGACGACGGAAGACGTTCATCCTACAAGATGAGTCGCCACGAAGACGAATACGAACGCGACGACAACCGACGACGATCTGAGAGGCGTTACGACGACGAAGATAACGACGACGACCGCCGAAGGCATTCATTTACCTCGAAGTATGACGATAACGATGACAAAGATGGCAACCGATCGAGACGGCGTTCCTCAAAATACGATGACGAAGATGAAGAAGACAATCGGAAGTCCTCCTCCTCCTCCTTGAAAAAACGTTACGAAGACGAAGAGGAGGAAGACGACAGACATTCTTCATCCAAGAAACGATACGATGACGATGAGGAAAGAGATTACGACAGAAATGGAAGCAAGAAATCTCCTTCGTCTAGCAAGAGAGATGAAGGCGACGATAAAGAGTATGACAAGGAAGACGTCGACAAGTTTGAAAACGATAGCAGATTGAAAGATGTAGACGATTGGGGAGACGACGACAATGACAACACTTCTGTGAAGAAGACGTCGAGGAAGGGTTCTAATGACGACAAATCCTCCTCCAAAGAAGACTGGTGGTAAATCTAGATCTTTTGTTAGAGTTCGTAAAATATGAATGAACACAAAACATACTTCATTGCGCTACAACTTTCGCTACTACTCCTACTCGTCCTATTCCTACTCCTACTCCTCCTACTATTTCTACATAACAACACGAGAACCCGTTATATCCGATTTTCAGCTTACGCAACCATCCAACTCGGCCGCCAATCTACTTTTTCAACCTTTGCGTTTGGATCTTGCAACAGCGTCAAGGCGGCAAAGACTAAAAACACCGAACCGCTGAGTATGGTCATTTTTTTCTCCGACACTTTATTGGCAATGTATTTCCCTCCTACACAGGCTGTACCCGTGGCTATGGAATGGCCTAAAAAGCACCCAAAAATAATACCGAACGGTTCGTAATCCCCAGCTAACGCAACGGTAGCTATTTGACTTCGATCGCCCCATTCGGCTATAAACGTCAAAATAAACGTTTGCATCCACGAGACGTTACATAAGCACTCGTAAAATTTACTGTTACTAATACCCGTCTTCCCACTCGTTTCGTTCGTTTTAATTTCGCTATCATCTTTTGTTGAATCTTTTGTTGTTATCAGCGCCTTCTCTTCATCCCGGGTGTTCAACTCTTCCTCGACCTCCTTCAATTCCTCGTTTTCCTCTCCTTCGTCTCTATCGGGCATCCGGCTCGCCGAATACAACGAGTACACCCCGTAAAAAACAAACAAACACACCGAACCGTAGTGCACGACTTTTCTAGGAATCAACGAAGCTGCTTCCATGCCTATTATGACCGATACGAACGTCATCAACCACAGCGCTAATAAAGCGCCAAAAAACACCTCTTTCGGGTCGTGTTTTCCAGACAAACAACTCGCGATAAAAAACGTCCGGTCGCCAAATTCGAGAGAGAGCATGACTAACAAGGATTGGATGAAGCCTGAAAAGGTATCGCCTCGTTGAGTTTCCGTCGCGAATGCTTGCTCTTGCGATTCCGGTTGAAACAACATTTTATTTTCATTCCCGCGGGAAAGGGGGAGATTTCTGAAGCATTTCTTCTTTTTTTTTACGAGAGAAAAAAAGAGAACCGAAAAAGACAGTGTAAATGGTACAAAATGATGTGTTAAAAATATATGGAATGAAATAAAAAGTAAAAGTCACACACACGCGCACGCGCACACACGCACGCACCACATAATTTAAGTAGATTGAGTGGCCACGGTGGAGGAAGCCTTCATCCAACTCGGCAACGCGTTTGCGTAATCCGAGCTCGGGTCGTCGAACACGGCCATGATGCCAAAAATCAAAAAGATGAAACCACCGACCATGGCGATTTTCTTCTCGGAAATCTTCTGCGCTAAGATGCGACCTCCTATGCACGCCGTGGAAGTGGCTAAACCATGACCTAAGGAACCACCGATGATGATGCCGTATGGGTTGTAATCGGCAGCCATGGCGATGGTGGCAATTTGCGACCGGTCGCCCCATTCCGCTAAAAAGGTTAACGTGAACGCTTGGACGAAGATGACGGAGACAAAGAATTCCCACCACTGCTTTTCGTGTTTAGTCGCTTTTTTCATCGATGATTTACCCTTTTCCGCTAAGGACACCGTAATATCGTCGTCGTCCTTGCTCGTATTGTTGTCGTCGGATTTTTTACCAGATCGTTCGTTAGCGAGTTCGTCCAATTCGTGTTCGACTTCCTCGAACTCTTCGGAAACTTTGTCGGACATGAATTGGGAGTTATACAACATGGTGACGCCATAGCCAAGAAATAAGATAACCGCTGCCCAATGGACGAACCATCGTGGTAAGAACATAGGCGCAGCTACGCCTAATAAAGTGGAGACGACCGTCATCACCGCCAACGCGCTAAAAGCACCAAAAAATACAATTCTTCGAGAATGTTTCACCGACATTAATGCGGCAATGAAATACGTTCTGTCACCAACTTCGATGAATAAAATAACCAAAAATGAGGTGACCAATCCACTAATAAAAGACGATTGATCCGCGTATTGCGTTTTAAACCATGCGCCCAAACCAGCACCTTGCCCTCCTCTTCTACCTCCGCTTTCGTAATTCTCCAGTCTCGTGACCACCGCTTCCAGACGGTTGATCTCCTTTGCCATCGTCAACAACTCCGTCGCCACCGCACCTTGCTCTTGCTCCACTTTATCCATCACCAGCGAATTTACCGCCTTCGATCCTTCTATGTTCGATAAAACTTCCTGTGCGGTATCCGTAATGTCAGCTAAATTATCTGCGGCGTCTTCCACCGCCTCGGTGGCTTCGTCCACCGCCGCCGTCGCGTCTTCCACGTCCTCGGCAACTTCCTCGACCGTCTCCGCGGTATCTGAGATTTGTGCCGCCGCATCTTCCACCGATTCCGTGGCGTCATCGACCGCATCCGCGGCATCTTCAATTGCCTCAGTACTTTCAGCTACTGCATCCTTGGCGTCCTCTACAGCCTCGACAGCTTCTTCCGTCTGCTCTGCAGCATCTTCAATCGCTTCGCTGGCTTCTTCGACAGCACCTGTGGCATCCGCGACGGCATCTGTCGCTTCATCCACGGCATCCGCCGCATCTTGCACGTCTTCCGAAATTTCTTCTGCTTCTCCTTCCGTCAGTGGAGCCGCCGCGGCGTTTTTTCCATCTTCCGCTAACAACACGCGTCTTCTTTTTGCGACCGATCGCGCCATCGTCGTCGTCGCATCATCGTCAGACCGAAAATGTTCCAACGCTCGGGCGTCTCCCGCGAAACAACACGCAACCAGCGCGATCGTCGCGTAAAGTGTCACCAGCAGGAAGCCCCCCCTCGGGGCGCTTCTTTTCCACGTCGTTTTTGTCGTCGTCGTCATCGGGACGGACCGTTCTTCTACTGAAAGGAGCAAAAGGTCCCACGGTGTAAGGTCACGCACTCTCTCGTCTTTCGTTCTATTGTTGAATACTACTCTAATCTTAAAGGGATAAAACTCTTTGCTTCTCATTTTTAAGACCCTAAACATATAACTTTTTTTTGTCGACTTTTGAATTCCCACATACAAAACAAAACAAAACAAACGCGTAATAATAATAATAACTTGTTGTTGTTGTTGTTGTTGTTAGAAAAAGAGTAACAAACGAACGAACGACGACGACGACGACGACTTTTGATGACGCCGACGCCGACGTTTGGTGGTGGTCTTCGCGATGCCTCGTCGAAGGTACACGAAAAGCCGCTATCTCGAACGCAGCTTAAACGACGCGCGAAGAAACGCGTTGCCTTGGCGTTTTTGGTCGTCGTGCTCGCGTCGTCGACGGCGTATCACTTCTTGCGAAGGCAAACGGTGGAGGAGGCGAGACGCATCATCGGGTCTGGACGGAAAGCGAGAACGGATTTGGAGGGACAAGTTTTGATCGAAGAAGCGATTAAAGATGGGCGGATAGGCAGAGAGGTGATTAACTTCGACGATGGTAGTTTAGATAGAATGATCGAGAAAAACAGGAGGAAACAGAAAATGGAGGAAGAGGAGAGGAAGGTGATGTTTCACGAAGAGAGTCACGACGATGCAAAAGAAGAAGAAGAAGAAGAAGAAGAAGAGAATACGAATAACGAGGACGCAGACGATACTAGTGCTACCGACGAGAGCACGATTGACAATGTAAGCGATTCAAATCGTGATGACGATGACGATAGCGATTCGTCCTTAACACGGCAGATTATAGAGAAAGAGGAGGATACTGAGGACGAACCGGAACAAGTGAAACGCGGGGACGAACAAGAAGACGTACAAGAAGAAGATGACATAACGGACGAGCGGTTAGATGAAGTTAGACCAGGCGCGGGTGACGCGGACGATTTGGACCCGAAGCTCTCTCGATCGGAATTGCTCCCAGAAGATCCTTCGCACACGTGTTCGGTAGATCGTTTGAGGACGTTGTTTAGACCGTGTTTACTCGGAGGCGACGTGCAATCGTGTTGTGAAAAGCTCGATTCCGCGTTCGCGCCGGATGCCACGCATCGATTTGAAAATCAAAATGAGGGCGAAAATGATGAAGACACGACGGCGAATTGTTTGTGCGTGTTTACGGCCATGTCCGATTTGAATGAAACGTTTTCGAAAGTTGGCTTGAACGTCTACGAGGACGTCTTAGATAAGTGCGAACCAGATGCGAGAAAGTTTGGATGGTTTGGTGATGGCACGGACAGGTGCCCGGAAGATAACTTGGAGGAGTTGAGAAAACGCAAAGAGGAGGAAATTCGGGAGCACGAAGAAGCGAGGAAAGAGCGCGAACGTAAAAAGAAGGAAATTTATAGAAGAAACGTAGAGAGAGCGAAGAAACAAGAAGCCATTCGAGTCGAAAACGCATTGAAAAAGTCGGACACGGAACGACAAGCTCGCGAATTACGCAGGAGAGAACGCGAAGAGAATCTAAGGAAAGAGGCGAGACTAGTCACGTGGCGCTTGAAAGAGGCGAAAGCAGCGGAGAAGGCTTTGAAGGAAGCCGAGGCTAAACAGGCGAAGTTTTTTGGCACTGGCGGTGGTATTCAAGACGTCGGATGTTACGAAGAAGGTGAAAAACCTATGAAAGGTCAGAAACCATGTTAGATATTTTTAATATGATGCGCTACTAATTATACACTGTATTTCAATTACACATCCTCGACGGCTTCTTGCGATAGCAAGTGCACACTTGCTTCTCTCTCGCCACTTGTGCGTTCAGCACTACCGCTAGTGTGAGTAGACGTGTCCGTTCCTAAAGTGCGATAGTACCGACTTTGCATCAAGATGTACATATCCAAACCGCATGTGCCGAAACTCCCGCATAAGAAGCTCAACGAATGGACGATTTCATCCCACCTAAAATTCTTCATGAAGATTATCGAGATTCCATATGTTATGTTCGCGCTAATCGCAAAGAAAAACATCAACATAGACACGCCTTCGCACGATTTACGCCTCCTGTTTTTTAAAATCTGAAACACTCTCCCACCTAAATAACACGTCGCCGAAGCGTACCCGATGAACCGACCGAACACTACTCTCGTTTTCGATGTCTTACTTATGGCATGATTTAAACATCCGGTCGCGCTTTGTAGCGTTCTCGTGGCACCGCTCATCGAGTTCATCGTTCCAGAACTCGAAAATGACCTGAATGAATACACCGAAACACCCGCGCCTAAAAAGCCAGATATGTACGTCGACGGCGACACTGGTTTCTTCTTCTTGTTCTTCTTTTGATTTCTATGCTTCGGCGTAGACGGGGGGTGGACGTCATCCCCACAACTATCATTATTCCCTTTGTCTTCGTCATGTATGGTACTTATGTTCTCATCAATCATCGACATCACCTCATTCGCGATGGGAGAAGAAGAGTTCGGTTGCACGCCAACATCACGTATCATTTCACCGCCGATATTCAGTCCCCGTCTTCTTCGTAGTTGTCTTTTCGAATACAACACAAACTGGGAAATTAACACCGAATCGCTCATCAAGAAATACACCGCCGTGTAGATTTGTATCGGCGTTTGGTCCCCGGTGAGTAGACAAGCGATCAGATTACAACTATCCCCCGTCGCCCAGAGAAGTAAAAAGTGCATCGACAATCCTTCGCTCGTTTTGAGTCGATAGTTCTTCAAAATTTGGGGGAATTGGCAAACGAACCAAAAAACGACGGAGAAAACGCCGCTAAGAAAACCGATATATTCGATTGGAGCGTACGCGCATACGCGAAAAACCTCCCGGATTATGCCAGAATAGGCGTCCGAATCGCACACGCAATAGTCAGATGGTGGCGCTGAGCTCATTTTATCATGGCTGTGTGTGTTCTCTCTTGGAAGGATAATGAGGACAGAAACGTTTCGACTTATATCTATATTCAACTCGCCAAAATAATTTCATTACAACAAGAATATTCGATTTATTTATATCGACTTTATGCTTTGCGATTTCTCTAAACTAATAGTACACTCTTTTTGTAATTACTTACCGCCGTCGTTTTCGTTCTCATCCGAACCTTCTTCCTTCTTGTTATCGTTATCGGTGTTGGTATCATTGGAACCGCCGTCAAGCGTAGCGCGTAAGGATTTTTCTAGCGCCAACTTCGCGCGTAAGCCTCCAAGTTGTTCTTCCAAGCCGGATTTCGCGAGGCGTAAGCGATCGAGTAACCCCACTGAACTGGACATGGCCGCAGCCCTGCGAGCGATTAACTTTTCGTTTTCATCCGCGGAGGCGAACGGGACTTCCTGGAAAGCCGCAAAGGAGAGGCGCTCGGCCCGGACCATAGCGGAAGCTCGAGATCTTTTATTTACGTCTGTAGCTGCGATCTTCATCTCTTCTTCGTCTTCTTCTTCGTTCTGTGACATCGTGAGTGCCGCTGATCGACGCAAACGAGATAAGATGGCATCGTCCAAGGATAATCCAGCTTTATCTTGGTCGCGGTTCATTCGCGCGACGTTTTCCAACTCGATTTTTGCATCGAAGAAGATGCCATCTTCTTCGACCCATTTCATGCTCTCGTGTAAAGAATCAACTTTACCGATAGATTTTGCCCATTTGAGCATCTTTGCTTCTTCGATGGCGAATTTTCGATGTATTTCTGTCGGATAATCCCTTGCAGCTTCCGCTTTCCGAACGACATCGTCAAAGAGCGTTTCTTTGGTCATGTTTGAAACTTCCAATAGACTATCGCCGAACTCGATCACGTAATTCATGAGAAGCTCGACGTCGTCGGCCAATTGCTCGATTTGATTGCGTTCGTCCTCGGTCGGTTGAACGGCAAATTTCGAGTCTGGCGAGTTTACTAACGAATATGTACCGGCGACGTAACCAGCTGGCGTTTCGTTAACGTCCTCAACCATCATTCGCGTTTCACCGACAACCAAAACTCGGTAGGTCTCGCCAAATGTGCCAGAAGATTCACCGTATTCGTCGACGATATCGATAGTAACGCCGTCGTCGAAACCATCGTTGGATAAGATTTTAATCGGTTCGTACTGAATGATTCTTCCTAGAGTACACGTCGCGTTCAATTGTACGGCTTGCGTATCTTCGTCCTCGTCATCTTCTTCGTCCGTACCAAACCCAGATTCGTCGCCGTATCGACTGTTTACTTGCCTTGCAAACTCGCTGAACTTTTCAAACTCTTCCTCGTAGTTGGAAGCGTCCGAATCGGACTCACTGTAAACATCTCCAAACATTTCCAATTTATCATCGCGTTCATTCGGCAACGGCCTTTGGTTTAACTCTTTCTTTTTATCGTCTTGTTCCGTTTGATCTGCCAATGCACTACTGGTGGCATTGCTACTATCTCTACTCTTTTCTTCCTCGTCGTCGTTTCCCTCGTCCAAAACTCTCTTCTTCCTCGTCGTCGTGCTAATCTCGCAACTCGACGGTATTTGAGAATAGTGCACGAAAGCCATCAATCCACCGTGCGAATCCACACTATCGTTCAACAAGCTCACAAACCTCGGCTCGTACAAGTGCAGCACCTTCCGTTGTCCGGGAATGATGGGCTCACTTACTGGGAACAAAAGCGACGGGAGCACGTGCGTCGATGGTCCGTTCTCTTCCTCGTGCCTTTTCGTTTTCTCTTGCAGAGATTCGCTCGCTCGTAAATACGTCTCGCCTTCAAACATGTCGCCTTCGTCTACGCTTCCTATGTCTTGTCCTTCTCTGCCGGTCGATGAAGAAGATGACGAAGACGAATATTCCTCGTGGTCGTCGTTGTTCCAAGCGGCGTTGCATTTGCATTTTGTCCATCTTTTCCGTGGCAGATTTTGCGCCACACGTCGTCGTGTTATCTTCTTTACCATCATCGTTCCAAAATCGCCGCGACATCTTCGCGACGACGGCGACGCGACGCGCGTCATTCTTTCCGAGGCCGTCGAGGCCATCGTCTCGCGCTTCCCGTGTGTTTTCCAGACGAAAAGAACGAACGAACGAACGAAAGAAAGAAAGAAATCGCGGAGAAGAAGAAGAAGAAGAAGAAGAAGAAGGACGGTCGGGGCGCTGTTTTTTTTTAGGAGGCCACCAAACCAGGAAAGGAGAGAGAACACGAACGACGTTGTTTCGCCGTTGGATGAAACACGACGCGAAGATGAAGTCGAAGTCGTCCTCGTCGAGCGCGAGAGAGAAAGGACGCGCGCGATTGGACGCGTATCGGATGCGGAAGAAGAATTCGTCAGCGGCGTCCGTGGCGGAAACGACGAGGAGGAGGACGACGTCGTCAGCCGCGGATGATACCAGCGGAGTCGTCGAAAAGATAGAAGCGGAAGAGATGCGCGGTGGAAAAACAAAAGAAGAAGAAAAAGAAGTTAAAGAAGAAGAAGAAGAAGAAGAAGCAACGGAAAGAAGACCACTGCCGCCGCCACCGCTGCCACCGCCGTCGAGAGTAGAAGAAAAAGAAGTTAAAGAAGCGCATAGACCCACGTCCCCCGCTTCACCTTCGTCTCCTCGTGTATCTGATCAGAGCTTTGCGAACATCCGCGAGGCGGCAGCGGCGTCGGCGTCGGTGAGAGAGAAAGAGAAAGAGAAAGAGAAAGAGGAGCAACTTCATCTTCTTCGAGAACACGAACGGCTACAAAAACGAGCGCTCGAGGAGAGAGAAGAAGAACTGGAAGCCTTGAGAGGGAGGTTGATCGAAACGAAAGAGATGTTGAGCGAAGAGCGTTTACGCGCGGAGGAAATGAGGGAGACTATGAAACGAGTTGAATTGAGAGCGACGACGGCGGAAGAGACTTTGAGAGCGTACGCTAGCATAGTACCGGAAGCTACAACTACTGCAAAAAAAGAACCCGTAGAAGAAAAAGAGAAAGAAGAAGAGCATTTGATAGAAATAGCACAACGACGAGATGAAAACGAACACGACGTGAGCGAACGAGACGTTTTGAAAAGCGCCAGGGACGCCATGCGCCGCGAACGAGACCAAGCCATCGCGAAGCAGAGAGTAGCAGAAAACAAAGCCTTAGAGTTTGAAGAGGAGTTACGAGACGCAGAGTATACAATCATGGTTTTACGACAAGATGTGAAAGCGGCCGAGGAGCAACAACGCCAAGACGAAAATGAGCAAGGCAATGATGATGATGAAGAAGAGTTTAGAAATGAGAAGCAAACTAAAGCGGAAGCCACGCTCATCACCGAACTCAACGCCGAAAGACGCAAGAACGAACAACTCGCCGAAGCATTGCACCAATCGAAGGAAGAAATATCTGTGTTACAAAAGGTATCGGAAAAGACGAAATCGATGGCGGATAAAGTGGAAACCGAGGCGGACGAGTTGGAAAATGCCATCGTCGCTGGCGAAGAAAAGACGAGGAAATTGGCGAAATCATTGTTGGAAGAACGTAGGAAAGTGAAGAATCTACGCGAAACGGTCGACATTGTCGCACGATTGGTTGAGAAAATGACAACGCTAGAAACCGATAATGTAGAAGGGGAGGATAATGCGGATAAAATCGCGACAAGTTTTGTGACCGAGTCGCCCTTTCTTCGCTCGCGTAAAACCAAATCGCGATTGACGAATGAAGAGGTGTTGGAAGAATCCTTACGAGAAGAAGACGAGATGTTCGACGACGAAACGTTCTTTGAGAAAACCATCGAGCGCGTTAAGAACGCTTTAGATTACAAGATCGATCACCTTGAGAGTTTCGCGTGCGAGCACG
>Ga0066856_10000745_pt1 | contig 12283 bp, 8 predicted proteins | sample ETNtaG_5_FD_65605 | JGI IMG/M metagenome (GOLD analysis project Ga0066856, IMG submission 65605) | Marine microbial and viral communities from oxygen minimum zone, Eastern Pacific Ocean - ETNP201406SV205 | ecosystem: Environmental > Aquatic > Marine > Oceanic | place: Pacific Ocean: Eastern...
CTACCTCCGAGTTAATGCTGGATATTCTCGAATATGCTACGGTGTGGTGTAACCCTTCTGCCCACCCCTTGTACTTCTCATCTGTTAGTCTGTAAGTTGAGGTTAGGAAGATTGGAGTTGTGGCCGACCCCTCTATCTCGACCATTCCAGAATGCACCGCTTTGGTGGCGAACTCCTTGTCGTTGTCTTCAGCATCCATGGTGATGCGAGAGTATATCTGGTCATCAACTCTGCGCTCAGAACATGGATGTGCAATTGTACTACTCAGTAATCATGGGGGCATATGTGATGATTGTTCTATTTGCTACTAGAATTCCCTACCGAATGATGGTCGAGAGAGGCGTGGAAGATATCAGGGCCGTATACTACAACAGAAAGATTGTGCATATGTTCGCTGGCGGTGTCGGGTCACTTTGTGTTCCCTTTCTTTTCGATGATTACTGGTATCCGATGATTTGTGGCATCATACTTACTTTCCTGACTTTCTTAGCCCATGTTGCAGACAAGAGAATGTATTGGTTCCAGACCGAGCAGAATCAGAATGACGTGAAGTTCTCATTGATGTGGTGGGTATCCATAACAATAATCTGGATCTTGGTTGGGGACCCTTGGCTAGCTATCATCCCCTCACTATTCATGGCGTTTGGAGATGGTGTCACGGGAGTGGTCAGAAATCTAGTTATCAGGAAGAGGTCGAAGAGCCCGATTGGCAATGTTTTCATGTTCATTGTCAGCGCTCCATTGGGGTGGTACGTAGGTAGCCTAGGAGACCCCTCGATTCCGGTTTGGGGTTTGATCGCGGCAGGGGTCGCGACTTTCGTTGAGAGATATGAATTCGGCCCCATAGATGACAACATCCTCATTACCGTCTTCTCGACTGTTGTCTTGATGGTTGGAGTTTACTGGGGTCCTTTGCTCTGAGCACTCCTCTGCCTCTGGGCCTCTATGGCAACGGCGCTCAAAGGGGCTTGGAGGTTGAAAGATGGAACAAATCCCGTCATTGGAATCCTAATTACCTCATCAGAGAATTCGAGTATGTCTCTTGGGATTCCTTTCCTCTCTCCTCCGACGATGAGCACGATATTTCCAGTGAGGTCGGCCTCCCAGGGCGTCTTGGTCCCCGTATCCTCCACAGAAATGACTCTGAATCCGGCGTCCTTGGCCTTTCTGACTGCTTGGAGCCCATCCTCCCAAAAAACGGGAATGAACCTATGGGCCTTCATTGAAGCTCTCTTTGCGGCCTTCCTCTCGGTGTTCGATAGCTCAGCGTCTACTATTACAGCATCCGCTCCCGAAACTTCCGCGGTTCTGATGCAGAATCCTATATTGACAGGATAGGCGGCCCCTGCCAATAGCCATATCAAGCCGCCAGATGCGATGGCCTCTTCGAGTTTTAACTCTGGATCCCTGCCCACTAGTGCGAGTATTGCTGGAATTCCTTCTGAGTTGTCCCGTGACATTCTCCATATGTCGTTATCAGACCCCTTTATGACGTGGATATCCCTGTCGCTTGCCATTCTCAGAATTTTTGTCAGTTGATCGTTATCTGCCTCCTTTCTGACTAATAAGAGCTTGATATCCTCGTTCTTCTCGAAGGATTCCAGAACTTCTGACATGCCGCATCTCTGCATCATTCTTCATCACCCCGCTCTCTTCCCAGTTGTCCGGCGATATTGAGGCAGATAGCCACGGTAGGCCCTATCAGAACTGCGAAAATAACTGTGCCAACTCCCACTGTTCCCCCTAGAGCCAAGCCAATAGCCACCACTGAAATTTCTATGGCGGCACGGACATTTCCTATTGGGAATCCAGAAATTCTCTGCATCCCAGTCATCCATCCATCTCTGGGGCCTGGCCCTAGGTTTGCTGTCAGATATATTCCGCTTCCAATACCCACCAAGCCTATTCCGATGACGACTTGTGTCATTGACTGTAATGCACCATCGGGAGTAGGTAGAACCGGTAGCATGTATTCGATGGCGGCGGCGATTAGTATAGCATTCAGAATTGTACCAATGCCTGGCATTTCCCTCAACGGTATCCACAATAACAGTACTGTTACACTAACAAAGAAGGTTGCTTGTCCGATGGTTCGTTCTGTCATTAGAGCGATTCCCTCCGCGAGGACTGTCCAAGGAGTATTGCCTAGACCTGCGGCTACAAGGACCGCGTCTCCTGTTCCGAATATCCAGAGGCCCACACATAGAATTAGCAATGTGGAGGGCTTTGGCCTTGTGTCCATGGGGTCTGGAGAGCTCCACCATGTGACGGGGACGTCCCTGGCCGGTTTGAGCATTGAACGCAAACCCATGTTATCGAGAGTCCCCTATCATCCTTGAACCCAATTGAGGTACTCGGCGGTCGAATTGGCTTCCCACCATAGAATCTGAGGAGAATCATATGGATGAGAATCGTTTATTCTTGCTATCAGTTCCTGACTTTTTTCTACAGATGTCTTTAGTTGGACCCTCCACTCTGATCCATATTCTACCTTGCCCTCCCAACTAAATGTTGATTCTACTCGATTTCTCTGGGCGCAAGCGGCAAGATTGTCATTGATTATTGAAAATGCCCACTGCCCCACCTCTGCTTCTAGCCATTCCCCTGGAAGAGTTGTTTGGATCACTGAAATCGTATCCTTCATGGCTATCGGGAGGGGTAGACTGGGATGAAGCCATTGGCATAGTTTGAATGAGTAGTGCTTGTTCGGTAGCGCGAGGTGCGACTGTGGAACTATGGGATATGCCTATCGACACTGGCGAGGTCCCTTCTGATGAATCGCGTTTCGATGTTATCGTAGTGGGGGGTGGACCGGGTGGCTCAGCCGCCGCCGCCTACAATGCCCGGAACGGGTGTAAGGTCCTATTGATTGAGAAGAGTGTGTGGCCAAGGGACAAGGTATGTGGAGATGCAGTAGGCGGAAAATCCCTATCTCATGTTGAGGAGCTGGGTGTTCTTCCAATGGTTCAGAGTACTCCCTACTACCAAGTAGACTCTATTTTGTTTGGGAGTGCGAATGGTTCCGAAGTAAAGGTGATGCTCCCAAAGGAGAGCTACGAGGAAAAGGGATTGATGTCCGGATATGCGCTTCCTAGAATTCAGTTCGACTATATGATGTTCAAGAGGGCCTCCGAGATAGTAAGAGAGAACGGTGGCTCGGTTATTCAGGGATTCGCTGTGAAGGAGGTTTTGGACGAAAGCGAAGATGGCGCCTCCAAGATTGTGGGTGTTTCCGGGAAATTCGGTGGATCTCGCTCGGAATCCCCCGTATTATCATTCAGAGCCCCCCTAACTATCGGTGCCGGTGGCTACAATTGCCCTGTATCTAGGAAAATAACTGATCTGTATGATGAACCTCACAAGGATGATCAGCACTTCTGCGGGGGATATCGAGAATACTGGGAGAATGTAGACGGGCTGGATGGCCCCGAGGGGCCAATCGAAATTCACTTCATCGATGAGGTTCTTCCCGGGTACTTCTGGCTATTCCCTGTGAAAGAGGGGGTTGTGAATGTGGGTGTTGGTATGTTAATATCCGAACAGCGCAAGCAAGAAGGAATCAAGAAATCTCTCAAGAAAATTCAGAAGTGGGTTATCGAGGAGCATCCTCGGTTCAGTCAGAGATTCAAGAATGCTACATTGGTTCCCGGGTCTGAGAAGGGGTGGCAACTGCCATTCGGGTCCCCAAGGAAGGATGCGCCGTCCTACCAACCAAGGCGCGGGGCGATGGCTGGTGCCATGACAGTAGGAGACGCTGCTAGCTTAGTTGATCCATTCAGTGGAGAGGGCATCGGGAACGCCCTATTGTCAGGGAAGCTTACGAGTGCTCATTTCGATAGAGAACGTCATTCGGGCGGTTTCACGGAAGATGATGCTCACAAGTATATGGAAGACCTTTGGAATGAGCTTGGCGGGGAGCTTTCGAACTCCAGTAAGCTTCAGAAAATGATGAAATGGAAGAGGTTGACTAATTGGTTTGTTAAGAAAGCTTCCAGGAAGGAGGAAATCGGAAAGATGATGTCCGAAATGATAGCTAGTAAGGAAACACAGAAGAGCCTCTGGAGTCCTTGGTTTTTGTTCAAGACGCTTATCTTGCCCTGAGGTGAAAAATTGACTCAAATAAGTACTTCTTTGGAGGGCATCAAGGCGATCTTCCTCGATCTTGACGGCACTATTTATCTTGGTGGAGAGCCTATAGAAGGAGCTTTGGACTTTCTAGATCGTCTGAATGAGAGCGGGATTAAGAGATTTTTTCTTTCGAATAATTCCAGCAAGTCGGTTTCTCAGTATCTCGAAAGGCTGACCTCTATGGGAATCCCGGCGGTAGAGGAAGATATTCTTCTGTCCACACATGACCTACTATCATGGCTGAAGAGAGAAGGAGTTTCGGAGACCTACTTGGTGGGAACTGAAGGAATGAGGGAGATGATGGAGGAAAATGGAATCGATACTCGGTCTCAGGAACCTGAATTTGTCGTCCTCGGATATGATACTGAAATAAACTACGAGAAGCTATCCAATGCATCCATCCATCTTCACAATGGAGTTCCCATGGTTGCTAGTCACCCAGATGTGGTGTGCCCTTCACCGGACGGGGGCCTGCCTGATACGGGTGCATACATGGATCTCTTCGAAGCCACCACTGGGGTCAGGCCGATCCATATTTGTGGGAAACCAAATGCGGGAATGATCCTTCACAAGATAGAGGAGCTGGGGCTCGATGCGGAAAGCTGTGCAATGGTGGGGGATCGCCTCTACACAGATATTGAGATGGCTGATAGATCTGGTGTACATGGTATCCTAGTGCTTTCAGGGGAGGCTACGAGGGCTGACGCGTCCGCGGCCCCTCAAAATCCGAGTCTGATTGTCGACTCTGTGGCATCTCTTCTCTGAGGGTGAGATTCGATACACCGAGTGTAAGGTTAGAAACTATACTATACAAATAGAGGGATTTCGCGGCAGGGATATGGAAGGGGCGACTGAGCCTGGGGCATTGGAGCACCGGTCGTACTACAAAATGGGGCTTTTTGTCTACGACAACGCCAAAGTAGTGCTGATGCTGACTCTGCTTCTTTGTGTATCTCTAGCATCGTTAATGACTCTGGAGCCCAGATATGCTGAAGGATATGGCGAAGGAGATTTGGAGTCTGTTCATGGGTGGGACGCTGCGAGAATTGGTTTCACAACGGAGAATGAAAGTGACAGTTTCTCTTTCCATGTGCTGTTTCACCATCCTGGGGCTAGCCACGAGGACGAAGCAGTTCAGAGTGCGATGATAGAAACGGTCTCGTCAATGGATGGGTACGAACACGTATCGATTGAGTACCCTTGGTTCACTAATGAAGTCAACAAATCAGAGCTAATTAGCTCGGTAAATCCAGAATGGACTCGGATTAAAATTGAAGTTAAGTTGGACAGGGATGGCTCGAAGGCCTTGCTGAAGGAGCACTTTGATGATCTCGTTCTCCCTGATGATGCCCCTGAAGGAATGGAAAAATGGGTTACTGACAATCTAGCTATTGATGTGACCTTCGATCTAACCCTAAAGGATGAGTTGGTTCAAGCAGAGTTGATTTCGGCCCCGCTTACATTGATGATTCTGCTTCTGGTTTTCGGTAGCTTGGTTGCTGCCGGGCTTCCGGTTTTATCTGGCATATACACGGTTATTGCGGCTGTAGGAATAGTGACTGGGCTCAGTTATGTCTTCGATGATATCACTGTTTACGCAAACAACATCGTTTCCCTTCTTGGTATAGGACTGAGCGTCGACTACTCTCTCTTCATAGTAAATAGATTCAGAGAGGAACTAGGCAGAGGCAGGGATCATAGAACGGCAATTGCAATGACTAGTGCTACTGCAGGCCGAGCTATTTTCTTCTCGGGGATGACTGTGATTGTCGGCCTGATGGGAATGCTATTCTTCGAGAATACCGGGCTCCCTTCACTCGGTTGGGGAGGGATATGTGCGACGGCTGTAGCACTAACATCGTCGATAGTGTTGCTTCCTGCGGTTCTCTCACTGTTGGGAGATAGGGTAAACTCATTCAAAGTGCCATTTTCCTTTGGAGGGAATACCGGGGAAGATGGCTTCTGGTCCAGTGTCGCAAATGGTGTGATGAAGCGTCCATTCGCCGTACTGGTTCCAGCGGTAATTGTGCTGATGTTGGCCGGATCCCCGTTCCTGCAAGCGGAATACGGGATTACAACCTACAAGGCACTCAGTCCAGACGATGAGTCTAGACAAGGCATGGAGCTGACAGATGAGAATTGGCCCGAATACATCTCCAACACGGCTTTGGCGGTGTTCGAAACAGAAGAGGGGGCGGAGGCAGTCTCAGAGGACAACATTAGATCTCTGTATCAGTTCTCAAAAGAGATCCTGAGTATTGATGGTACGACATACGTACGTAGTCATGCACACTTCGACATTAACATGAGTGAAGAGGAGGTGGTCGATTTCTGGGACTCATCTAACGATGGAGAGTTGTCCGCATTCGATGCTATGCTTATTTCTGCCCAAAGAGAATATCTCGAAGAAAGTTTCATCGGCAATGGAGTCGTATTGTTAGTGGTCGGCATAGAAGGAGATTCGTCAAGTGTTAATTCTAGGGAAGTGGTTCTTTCCATCAGAGACCTTGATTCGAAGAACGATCAGTTCGGAGGGGCGTCGACAGTAAACGTTGCTGGAATCGCCGCTTACAACCAAGACGTAATAGAAGCGGTGGCAGAGAACCTTCCTCTGTCTCTAGCATTTATACTAATCACCAGCTACATCCTTATCTTCCTTCAAGTAAGGTCAGTTATTCTTCCTCTGAAGGCACTTGTTATGAACGTCCTATCAGTTAGTGCATCGTTCGGTGTTCTGGTGTGGATCTTCCAGATGGGGAACGGGGCGGAGCTATTGAACTTCACACCACAGCCAATAGACCCAACTACCCCTGTAATGATTTTCGCGATTCTATTCGGTTTGAGTATGGACTACGAAGTACTTATGCTGTCCAGGATACATGAAGAGTGGGAAAGAACCGGTGACAACACAAAGTCGGTTGCTGTCGGCCTTCAGAAGAGTGGTCGTATCATTACCTCCGCGGCGTTGGTGATGGTGACCGTGTTCTCCGCGTTTGGCCTGTCTTCGGTATCGCTGATGAAGCAGTTTGGACTCATGCTCGCTCTTGGAGTAGCAGTAGATGCTACGTTGGTGAGGGCCCTGGTCGTGCCCTCGACGATGCGTCTTATGGGCGATTTGAACTGGTATGCCCCATCATGGCTCGTGTCCGGGAACGTAGAGGAGAGGGTCTCAGACCCCACAGGGCAAGAGTGATTGGGCTTATTTAGAGTTAATACGAATAATGTGGGTGCTATGTGAGTGGCATGGACGAGGGCGTGGTAGTAGTAACCGGTGCTAGTGGCTATATCGGTAGCCATATCGTTGCTAATCTTCTATCCAGAGGGATGCGTGTTCGGGCAACTGTCAGGGACTTGGATGATCCTGAGAGAGTAGATCACCTCAAATCCCTAGAAATATCAGACGGAGGGAGCATTGAGATTGTAGAGATGGATTTGTTCGACTCCGATTCTGTAGAATTGGCGATATCGGGGTGCAGTGATTTGATCCACACCGCTGCGACGGTCATAGTTAGAGCCCGGGACCCTCAAACAAAAATCGTGGACCCTAGTGTTATCGGAACTAAGAACGTAATTTCTGCCATTGAGAAATCTGGAACGGTTGAGAGATTCGTTCATACCTCGTCGACGGCCGCCATTAGGCCTATGGATTGGGAAGATGGAACTATTCTCACCACGGAAAGCTGGGCTAATGACGCTACCTTGGAAAACAATCCATATGGATTAGCTAAAGTTAGTGCAGAGAAGATTGTCAGAGACTGGCATGCCTCCCTGGAAGAAGGCGAGCGCCCCAGATTAGTCACCATCCACCCTTGTATGGTATTCGGCCCTCCTCTTTCCCCGAGACACCTACGAGGGTCCTTGGCGATACTAATGGCCATGGTTCGTCGTAAGGTTCCGCTCAATCTTCCTATGCAGATCAATATCGTTGATGTACGGGATGTCGCAGAGGCTCATGTTAGGGCCTTGAGAGGAGGAAAGGACGAGGGGCGTTATCTGACTGTCTCTGGAGAAATGATGATGAGTGATATCGCAAAGGCACTAAAAATAGCTCATCCAGAAAGGAAGTGGATTACCTGGGAGGCGCCGTACTGGTTGGCTTTAGTGGCGTCTTTCTTTCACCCAAAAATCGATGTTTCGTGGGCTAAAAGACATCTGAGGAAGAAGCTCTACTGGGATTCTTCTCCAGCCGAGAGGGATCTGGATATGCAGTGGCGAGCCCCACTACAGACGATACTGGACACTACCCCTCCAATTCTGGAGAACGGATGGGACTAGCCTTCCTGGGAGATGCTCTCCTCAAGCTCTGCTTCAAGGATGCCATCGTTCTTGCTTCGTAGCCATGCTGTTACTAGTCCAACCACTGCCAAAATAGCTATTGAAAGCACTACACCAACTACAGTCAACGAAATAGACGAATCGCCCTGGAGAGGGGTATCGGTATTGAATAATGGTATGAGGCTCTCATCATATACGGGTCTTATCATCTGTAAGTCAATTGCGGTGCTACCATCATAGAAATCTGATGGGGGTGCGGGATCTAGATCCGAATACCCATCTAGCCTGATAGGTACCTCGAAAACCCTCTCTTCACTGACATCTAGAGTCAGTAGGACATCGAAGGTGTATGGCACCCGGGGCTCCATGAATTCAGAACCAGTGAGTATACCCGTGATTGGGAGAGATATTGCAGTACCAGTTACATCGAACTCCGTCCACGCGTCCCAGTGCTCTGGGTCGACATCCAAAGAGATGTAGATGGTGTCACCTACAATCGTTCCTTGTCCCTGTGCATCATCACTGCCGTCCGATCCAAGATCGACATTTGGCCTGATTTGGGCGACCTGTGCCGTATCTGTATCCCAATCTAGTGAGCTGAATGATATTTGCATCTCCACTGTACCGTTTGGAACCCAAACATAGTGTCTATCGTCTGTGGCATAAGTTCCGAAGGTGCTTGTGGGACCGTTATTGAAATGGCTCCACTCTCCCTTCCAAGCGTGTCTGAGCTGATCTGTTTGTAGTGGGATCTCCCTGGTGTCCATTATTCCTTCGAAATGTTTGAATGCGTCCCACACTGTGGCTTGGGGATATTCTAGAAATCCGTCTCCATTGGGGTCCCTCATTACTTGGAGAGTTCTCGCGAGTGCGAGTGCCCTGTCAGTATCCACCAGTCCGTGGCCTACTCTCCAGTCATGACACCTGTCTGTCTGCTCTGATTGATAGCAGGTGTCTGGAATGTCATTGCAGGCATCATCGTCATTGCCTTCCTCACATGAATTCCTTAGTAATTCATAGTGTGAGGTTAGCTCTAGGATTAGCTCTATTTCATGAACTCGAGATTCGTTTCTTTCGGCCCAATCATCAAACTGCATTCCCTTGGCTGATTCGTTAAAGTAAGCACTTTGCCCTTGGTCGTGGTCTTCAATCTGATAGTTGGCGACTCCTAGCGAGGGGGCCGCGGCTAGCAATAGAGTCGCTATGCCCCCTATGTGGGGAGTAGCCATGCTGGTACCTGATATGGACATGTAGTATAGATCTCCCTGCGTTCTGGTTGATGCGTCGATAGCAGTCGCCCTTGGGGCAGTCGCCCATATGTCGCGTCCGGGGGCTCCGATGTCTGGCCATGTATGCTGTTGAGTCTTCCATCCTCGACTGGAGAAGGAGGTGACCGCCGATGCATCGTGTGTTAGTGCGGCCACTGAAATAGCTGAGGGGGTGTTTGCGTACACGTTGGTCCTCAGATCGTCTTCTGATTCCTCGCCGCTCCCCCCACTGTTGGAGGCTGCGAAGATTACTGCGACGTCGTTTTCATAGGTGAGCATGTCAGTAAGTACAGTTACAGCATTGGAGGGATTGTAGTCTCCATTGGTACCCCATGAATTGGAAACTACACGGATATTGTAGTCATTAAGCCCTGGCCTACTATGCTGATAAGTCCATTCTAGCCCTTCAACTGCGGCGAATATAGAAGCTCCATCTCCCGTCCCAAGTGCCACTATTGTTGCCCCCTTAGCCGTTCCAAGGCGCCTGCCTCCTGATGCGTCACCATTGCCAGCGATTGTTCCCCCGACATGTGTACCATGACCGCTAGATGTATCTGAGTTGCAATTTGGGGCGTCGATCCATGCGACTCCAGTCCATTTAGCAGACCAAATTAACTTCTCTCCGGTCCATGGCTCTCCACAGTCGAAGTCTGGGTGCTCCCCATCGATTCCAGTGTCAAGATCCACTGCTGTGGCGCCGGCCCCGTCATATTCGGATAGAGACATATCTGGCTCTGTCTTTAGTATCCCGTTTGTATCGATGATTGCACGATGCCAAGCTAGACTTGCGTTAACCCAATTTACAGTCTCGTGCATCATTGCCTCTGTGTCGTTTTGATTTCCTGGTAGGTAGAAGTGCTCGATTGGGACGTTCGCCTCCATATGCTTGACTGTGGAAAGTGATGATAGCTCGGAGAGCTCGGAGGAGTACCCTCTCACTAGAGCCCCGTGTAGTACCGATGTTTGCGATATGACATCTACCCCGGTTGAGCTGACTAGATTCCATACTCCATTGGTTGGGCGTTGGAAGAACTGGACTATGGCCTCTATCTGTCCCTCTGAACCCAGCTCGGAGATTAGTTCCTCACTCATCTTGGCCGTATCGACGTGTTGTGGCTGACTGGTGACTGATAGGGAGCCGGACATACTTGCGATCAGTGCGACCATGACCACTGCGGCAACTCTCATGGCGGGTCGTCGACGTTATTCGATTTCAAGAAATCCCAGCTATGATTGCAAAGACCGTTCAAATCAAGTGTGATCCTGTGTGTGGAGGTACATGCGGACGGTGGCGGTGATGCTTGCTCTCCTGGTCCTAATCATGCCAATCAGCGGTTGCTTCGGGGAGGAAAAGGACGAGGTTTCCGAGCCAGAGGGGCCTTTTTCTGGTTTGGGCGAAATCCCTGAGACTACGTGGTACCACTATTCTGGAGCGGTGGACGCGTTGGACCCGATGGCGGTAAGTGATGCAAATATCTCTCAAAATCTGTCCGGAGACAATATGCCATTCCTGACGGTTGGATCATACTATGGAATCGGGATGAGTACCTTCGAGCCGACGATAGGCATTACTTCAATGGACAATATATACATGTCTAGCTGGGGCAACGGCCCCTCTGGTTCGACTGCAGTAGTCCAATGCTCTGGTTTGATTGAGATGGCTTCTCTCTCTGAATACTCATGTGAGAATGTGTATAACCCCCCACTTCCCGTACCAAATAGCAATGACCCCTACATCTATGTCGATAAATGGACTGATCGAATAATGAAATTCGACATGCACGCACTGCTTGGAATGACCGTCGAGTTCTCTGATGACGAGGGCAACTCCTGGCAGGATGGCCAATTGGCGACCTCAATATACTCTGTACAAGATCACCAGACGATCGGATCGGCGCTCTTGCCCGCGCCCGGCTATGCGACGACTTGGTCTTTCTGTGTGAATGGAAATGCCCCCCATCCGTTATGCTCGACAAGTTTCGATGGTGGGAGGACTTGGACCTCTGAGGTATCTGGAGCGCCAGTGAGCTGTCAGAGCGGGGGACTAACCGCGCACATTGAAGGAGGAGTGAATGGGAATCTGTATCGTGGAAATATGGGTTGTAATGGAGAGGGTTATTCAATCTACAAAAGCAGTAACGGAGGGCTCACTTGGAGTGAGCACCCGTTACCTACCGAAGAAACTGGAACCGCTGATACGTGGAATGGTGAGGAGGCCCAGGTAGCGGTTGATGATAGTGGAAATGTGCACGCGATGTGGCAGGGACTAGACAACATGCCCTACTATTCGTACTCCCTTAACGAGGGTTTAGATTGGAGCGATGCCATGATGGTGGCTCCACCTACCAACATTTCGGGGACTGGTTTCCCCGTTATTACGGCTGGTGCCTCCGGGAAGGTGGCTCTTGGGTACGTCGGTGATTCGGGTAACAACACTTGGAACGCGTATATGACTATCATCACTGATGCGTTTGGGGAAGACCCTCTCATGACTACGGTCCAGCTCAATGGGTTCGGTGACCCCATAGATACAGAGCCCGATTGCGGTTACAACCGATGTGGTGGGCTTGGGGACTTCCTTGATATGTCGGTGGACCAGTACGGGAGGCCGT
>Ga0066856_10000746_pt1 | contig 12253 bp, 10 predicted proteins | sample ETNtaG_5_FD_65605 | JGI IMG/M metagenome (GOLD analysis project Ga0066856, IMG submission 65605) | Marine microbial and viral communities from oxygen minimum zone, Eastern Pacific Ocean - ETNP201406SV205 | ecosystem: Environmental > Aquatic > Marine > Oceanic | place: Pacific Ocean: Eastern...
CCTTATGAAACCCTAAATTTAAAGAAACAAATTCCCCCTCCTTTTCTTCTTCTTCTTTAAAGTTACTTTTGTGGGGGTGTGTGATACTCTCGCACGACGACGACGACGACGAGAACGAAGACTCTCAAAGCGACGACGACGACAACAAGAAAGCGTTACCATCATCATCATCGTCATGCGCCTGAAACGCTCGCTGTCGAGTTCGACCGGTTTTTTGGCCTCCCAAACATCGTGGCCGTCCACGAACGGGTTGTCCAACGTCCTCGGTTTTTTCATTTACGGGAAGAAGAAGAACAGAATTTCGATCGCGGAAAAGTGCACCACGTCCGATAACGTCAACGCGTTGTCGAGAAATCAAAAGTGCAAAGTGATCGCAACCATCGGGGGAGAGAAATCGAAATCGGTGGAAGATTTGTGCTCGTTCCTAGAAAGCGGCGTGACGGTGGCGAGATACGATTTCAGCCACTCGACGAGCTCGCACGAGGAATTTCAAGACGTGATGAAGAACCTGACGAAAGCGCAGAAAATAACCGTAAGTTTTGAGACGACGACGACGACGATAAAACAACGCGCTTTTTGTCGTTGCAATCGAACTCCTCCGCGAATGATTGTTTTGTATTCACTCGCGCTAACCTTTTTTGTATTATCTCTTTTTGCGTCGCAAACGACAGAAACGGTTATGCGCGACGTACCTCGCGTTTAGCGGCGACACGTGCAGAGTCGAAGTCGCCGAAGAGTTGGACGACGAAGAGGTAGAAGGAGATGAAAAGTCTCAAAGAGACGAACCGGCGGGGTCCTGGTCGGAGATAAAAGGCGAGAAGAAGAAGTCGTTGCGATTTTCTACGGGCGGCATGGTGAAGTTGACCAGCACGAAAGAGGCGCAGAAGATTACCAGCGCGAAATCGATCCCGTTGGGCAACCACTTTGAACATTTCGCGTCGCACTGCGACGTCGGGGATGAAATTTTTATCACGCCTTTGATCGGGAATAATAACGATAAGAGTGCTAAGTTGATCGTGAGAAACGTAGAACGAGAGACGGTGACGTGCGAGTGCGACGGAGATCTAGAGTGTGATGTGGGATTCGCCGGGAATTCAATCGCGATGCGGTTTCGGCGCGAATCTGGGTCGTTATCTCCAGGAGATGAACAGTTGCTCAAAAAAATCAGTCGATCTGTTCCGGTGGATTTCGTCTCTTTCGGAGGCGCCACGGGAAGTCATCAATTGGCGGATCTGAAACGAGCGGCGCAAAAATTTTACCCAAAAGTCGCGGTGATTGCTCGAGTGGACACGCTAAAAGCGTTAAAGAATGTTAAAGAGACGTGTAAAGTTGCGGATGCAATTTTATTGGCGAGAGGGGATTTAGGCGCCGTCATTGCTCCGGAGAAGATGTTTCGCGTGCAAAAATTTGTCTTGCGCGTGTGCGAAGAACTCGGTACGGTTGCGGTAGTCACCAGACTTGTCGATTCCATGATTAAAGCGCCACGACCGACCCGCGCGGAAGCGACAGATATTGCAAACATCGTGCTAGACGGCGCGGATGCTTTAATGTTAGGTAAAGAAACCTACTCTGGGCTGTTCCCGGTGGAATGCGTAAAGACTGTTTTAGCCATCGCGAACGCCGCGGACAGAGTGTACGATTACGAATCGCGATACGCGAGGCAAAAAAAGTTTGTTTCTTCTCGAATTTCCGCGTTATCCGAAGGAAGAAGCGATAAGTTCTCATCTGGTAAAGGTAAAGCGCGCGAATCTAAAGAGGAGAACGCCTGGATGAAGCACATGAGCAACGTCTCCCGCAGAGAGTTGCACAAATGGTCCTTAGCTGATGCCGCGGTCTCGTGCGCGTACCAAACGCGCGCGAGTTGTATCGTCGTCTTTTCACACACCGGCGAAACGACTCGAATGATTGCAAAGTACAGACCGATCTGTCCGGTGATGAGTTTGACGATTCCGTCTATTCGAGGCGGCAGTTTGAGTTGGGTCATCGAAGGCGCTGAAGAAGCGAGGCAACAGTTGATCATTCGAGGCATCATTCCGGTTTTATCCGACGGGCGCGAGACAGTGAGTAAGATTATTAGTAACGATAATTCGAACGCATCTGATGTGTTTTTAGACGCGTTGAGAAGGAATCCTTCCGGTGCGGCGGACGTCGAAGCCATGGCGCGATTGCGTCAACTCGGTTTAATCGAACCCGGGGGCGTGTGCGTGTTTTGCCAATTAATTGGCGGCGTCTCGACGGTTAAAATACTCGAATACGGCGGAAGAGTCATCGAAAGCATCAACGTCGGGTCAAATTTGCCGGGTTCGCCAGAGAAAAGACGCGCAGCGGCGTTACACGCGCAGACGGCCGCGTGGGCCGCCGGTCGAAGAGACAGTTTACACGAAGACAATCCTCAACTCGTGGACGAACTCTTCGGCACCCGTGCCGCCTCGCCGTCGTTGCAGGCACAAACGTCCATTCGTATGGCACATGTGGGCACATTCGCCGGCGAGAACTTGAGCGACATGCCAACCGCCTATAATCACATCACGTATCCGCCTCCTATGTACGACAAATCAAAGCTCGGCAGCACGAGTCAACAAAGTCTCACGTCGTCCATCGGCAACTTAACCATCTCGCATTCCAGTCGCGAAAGTTTCGACGACATCAGAGAACAACCACCGAGACAAATGTCGCCGTTAGGCCGAAGCTCGAGCGATGGGAAAAGACCCTCGCTCGATCGCGAAAAGTTTGCGAGAAGACGTATGGAATTAGAGCGCGAGAAGGAAGAGATGGAAGAAGCGGACGACGGGACGCCATTCGGAAAGAACATTTCTTCCGGTATGCCACCTTCGGCTAAGTACACCACGTCGCCGAGTTACACCGGACGCATGTAAAAAAAATAGAGATTATAAACTTAGAGAAAGGAAAAGAGAGAGAGAGAAATCGGAAGGTTTTTGTATTTATTCGCCAATGTATAATTTCTAGTTTTAAACAAACGCGATGTGTATGTTACGTATCGTTTTCCAAGTTTCGAAGTAACGGGCTGCGAATTCGGCTCAGTAATTCATTATCCATCACAGGATTTCAGCTGCCATACGAGTTTTTCTTCTTTTTTTTAATCATCATCGCCGAACACGCAACCTCATACGGGACGAAATGCTTTTAAAACGAGCGCACTCGCGCGTAAAACGTGACTGAATCTTCGTGTTCATTTCCCACCTCTCCATCATCAGATTCTTCTTCGGTATTATTGCCGTTCTCTCCACTGTCGTCGTCGTCGCTCGAAGTCGGAATCGGACTCTCGTTCCCCAACTCAATCGCCGCGCTCATATCCAACGCGTGCTGAAAATCTCTCTCTTCCTCTTCGACGTTGGTCGTAAAATCCTCGTACGCGAATCTGTGTCGTAACGACACGTGCGCGACGATGTTGTGACAGACGTAGTCCGGGCGTCCCCACGGCATCGCAGCACATATCGGACACACGGCTGATGCTCTCGAGGAACCGTGTTCTGTGATCACGTGTCTGGTGAAGCCTTCGACCGAAGAAAACGTGTGCCCAAAACCGTCTTCGCACAAAGGGCACGCGTACGAAACGTTCGTTGTTCTATTCGTCGAAATTTGCGTAGAACTTGTTGCCGCTGCCACTGCCGCTGATTTTGTCCTTTCCTCTTCTCTTCTCCTCGCCTCTTCCATCGCCTTTGCCGCCGCCTCGCGGAGTTCTTTATGCGCCGCGCACGTCGCCACGTGTTCTCGATATTCGCTCAGCCTGAACGCCATCTTACACGGACACGCGTCCACGACGAACGCGCACAACTTCTTTTCGCACTGTTCGTCGACTTTAAACTTCCTCGACGATAACGCGGAAAACTTTTCGCGACACACGGGGCACGGCGCCATCGTTTTCATCGGAAACTTCGACACCCACTGTTTCAAGCACACCTCACAGAAGGAGTGCACGCGACATCCAGCATAGACCGGGCGCTCTTTGGGCTGTTTTTGCATCGCGAGAATCGCTCGAACGAGAGAGAAGGAAAGAGGTGAGGGTGTCGGCAGGAAGCGCGCGCGACAAAAGCGCGTTCGTCGTCGTCGTCGTCTCGCGCGCGCGCGTCAAAATACACGGAAGAACAAGAAGAGATACAAAAAATACACGGAAAAAACAACACCAAAAAGTCGTACTACCTCCGCGCATATCGCGCACTCTAACTCGCCGGGAACCTCCCCGAGACTGGGAAGGACGATGCCGTTGATGGTGTTTTTGTTGTCGTTCGTCTTCGATTCGCCCGTCGTCGTCGTCTCGGCGACGTCTGGATCGTCGACGTGCGATGGCGCTATGCCCATGATATCGATGATATCAACAAAAAGTCTCTTTTTTTGTGGGGAAAGGAAGCCCTTTTTTGGACGAGAATTTCCCCCCCCAAAAAAAAAGAGATATTTATTACTCTTCTCGCTTGACGACGTGTCGTCGATGGTCGCGAGAGGAGACGAGGAGGACGCGGAGAAAGCGGCGACGACGACGAAACAGAGACATCCAATCCCACCTCTCCACGTCGCCGCGCGCACCGGCGACCTCGACGCGCTCTCCGCGTTGTTAGCCAGCAATCACCGTCATCATCATCATCGAAACGACGCCGCCCAAAACAACCCCGTAATAAAGTTCATCGACGAACGAGACGTTCACGGACGCACGGCGTTACATTTAGCCGCGTGGGCGAACGAAAAAGCCGTCGTGGAACGACTCTTAGATTCTGGAGCGGATGTGAGCGTGGGTGCCGCGGATGGCGTGCAAGCGATACACTTTGCGTGCATGAAAGGACACTTAGGTAAGATGCTTTTGTTTTTTATTCCAATCTTATTACTTACACTCGAGTTTTGATTGTCGTAGGTATCGTGAAAACGCTCGTCTCTCGGGAGCGCGCCAATCGCGCGAATATCAAAGCGAAAACGAATAAAAACGAAAACTGCATGCACTTTGCCGCGAAAAGCGGGAACGTAGAGCTAGTTGAATACTTAGCGAAGAAAAATGTTTCGGCGCTTTTGAAGAGCGCTAAGTATAAGTACCCCGTCGATATGACGAATAAAAAGGAAATTCGCGATATCATCGAGCGGTTGAAAGAGATGCAAGAGAAAGAAGAAGAGGAGAAAAAGAAGAATAAGAGAATGAGAGATGACGATGAAAATGAAGACGTAATCGTGGCGGAAGACGATGCGGTAGTTTTAGATGCGGCTGCGGGTCCGATTTTGCCGCCGCATTTGATGAATAGCGGCGGTAAAAACGACTCTAAAGATGATGAAGAAGAAAAACCGGCGAGTAGTAAGAAACAGAAGAAAGAGACGAAAGCACCGATAATGGGGTTAAGTTTCGGCGAAGAAGACGAATAATACACTACAAAATAGTATTGAACGTTTTCATTAAATGTAACATTAACGCCTGCGACCTTTATATCCTTTAACTCCGCCGCCGCCGCTTTGTTTTGTCTTCTTCACGCCTTTCTTCTCGTCGCCAAACGCGTACTTCTTCCTCCCCATAATCGCACTCAAATCGTCCTCACCGACGTCATCGTTTCGAATCCTTTTAAACCCGCCGCCTTTCTTCGCGTCTGCATCTCGCATTTGACTCGCCGCTATCCGTTGCGCCTCGTTTACTCGCTCCAACATTACCAGGCATTGTTCTTCCTCGACGGGATACTTCTCCAATCTCTTTTCAATCAACCGTTCGATTTTCTGGTACAATTCCACATCGTATTGCGTAACAAGCGTAATCGCTAACCCGCTTCTGCCAGCTCGCGCAGTTCTCCCTACTCTGTGCACGTAATCTTTACTATTCATCGGCACGTCAAAATTTATAACCACGTCGACGCTCGGGATATCTAAACCTCTCGACGCGACGTCGGTGGCCACTAAAATGTTCCTCTCCCCGCTTTTAAATTTATTCAACGCGCCTTGCCTTTTCGGCTGCGACATTTGCCCATGAATAGGAATCGCACTGAATCCTAAATTCCTCGCCACCAACGCTAACTTTCTTGTCTGTTCGCACGTTCTCGTGAACATCATAATGGTACTCGCGCTCAACTCGTTCAACAAGTAACACGCGTAACACTCCTTATGTTTCGCCGGCACGAACAAATAATTTTGCTTCAAACTTTTCACGGTGGAATATTTGGATGCGACTTCAACTTTCACCGGATCTCGCAAACAAGCCCTTTGCAATTTGTTCACTTTACTCGTCATCGTCGCCGAAAACAACTGCGTCCTTCGTTCTTTCGGAATCACCTTCAAAATCGTATCAATCTCCTCCTCGAAATCCAAATTCAACAGTCGATCCGCCTCGTCTAATATCAACACTTTCAACTGTCTCAAGCTAAACCCTTTGGTGTTTTCCAAGTGATCTACCACTCGCCCAGGTGTCCCCACGAGCACGTGCGGTCGTTTCCCAATCTGTAACGTTTGAGAGGTCATGTCCATGCCCCCGACTAACACCGCGCACTTCACCCCGATATCTTTCCCCAGAGACTCAAACTGTTCTGCAATTTGGCTCGCCAATTCTCTCGTCGGAGATAACACCAGCGCGTGAAACGCCTGCGGTTTCTCCAGTAAATCTTGGAGCGTCGGTAAAGCAAACGCGCCCGTTTTCCCGCTCCCAGTTTGCGCCAAGCCGATGACGTCTTTGCCGCCCAGCGCGTGCGGGATGGATTGTATTTGGATTGGAGAAGGGCGAGACCATGTCATCCGCTCGCAGGCGGCGCACAGTTCTTTGCACACGCCCAGCGACGCGAAGGTGACGACTTTGCCGTCAGACGAAGCATCATCATCGTCGCCAACGTTCTTTTCCTTTCGGTGGGCGTTTTCGGCGCTCTTTTGTTGGTCGCTCTCCGTGTCGGACATCGAGAGAAAGCGTTGGGAGGACCTTTTTGTGAGGCGGGAGCCGCCAAAAAATGTACACTACGACGTATTATGAGATGTACAAAATACGGCTACTACACGTCACTCACTCCTCACTCGCTCGCTACGCGGGTACACTCCATCGACTACAACTCTATTGTGTGCTTTTTCTCACGAAAATGCTCTCTACATAAACTACGACGTATTATGAGAAATACAAAATACGGCTACTATAAGTCACTCACTCCTCACTCGCTCGCTACGCGGGTACACTCCATCGACTACAACTCTATTGTGTGCTTTTTCTCCCGTGCCCGTCGTTCTCACCGATCGTCGTCGTCGTTGCAAAATTCGGTGTCCATCAAAAACAGCTTCCCGAACAACGCGGTGCTCGTAGATTTGCGCGCGTAGAACAAACCGAGACCGCTGCCTTTGCTTTCGGCTTTTTCGATCAAGTCTCGTTTTCTTTCGAGGAGTGTTTCCGTTCTCCTTTTTACATTCGAGGTGAGAATGTAGGGTTCGCCTTCGATGACGTTTGCCAAGGTGAATTCGGGAGTGATTAAGAACCCCGTGGAAGTGGTCGGCGGCTTTTGTTGGCGGCGTTGGTCTCGGTCGTCGGCGCCGTCGCCGCGAAAACGAACGCTCGTCGGCGAATGAGACGTTTCATTCAACGATGATTTTCCCGTTGTTGTTGTTGTTGTTGTTGTTTTCGACTCAAACGCGACGTCGTCGTCGTCCTTAAAATCTTCTCCATCTTCATTGTTTTCTTCTGCGCCGAAAAACTCTCTCCTCAGTATCTCCAACCCCTCCCCGACGTCTCCGATCTCCTCCGCCGTCATCAACAAAATCTGCGGGTTGTTCTCCACCACGACGTCTACATGTTTCACATCTTTCAAAACCGCTTTCCATTCAATCGCCGCTTTCGTGATCTCTTTAAAGCTTCTCTCCAACACTTCTGGTTTCTTCCACAGCATCGCGTTCACGTCGCACGTCGGAAACAACACTTTCATTCTATCCAATCTCGCCGCGAGCGCCGCCGTCGCGTTTGCAGCCTCCGGTTTTACCATCTCATCCTCCAATCGCATCTCTGCCATTTCCGATCCCAACGCGACTAACCTGCGCACCATTTCTCTGTCTTTCACGCCTCTCGACGCCCAAAATTTCCGCAAACTTTCCTCGTTCGCGTCTTTTTGCGGTTGCGGGAACATCCATCGGTTTTGCCGCACCAGACGGTCGAAGTGCGTCTCCGTTCGCGTCGTCGTCGTCGTCGTTTCCCCAACTGTTTTTTTCCTCCCGAATTCGATTTTGATGTCGTCGTCGTCGTCCTTCTTCTTCTTCTTCGCGTGCGCGTTCGAAGGACGACAAAAACGACGACGACGGCCTTTTTCTTCTCCAAAAGCTCCTCTCATCGCGGTGGTAAGAGGGATCTGCCGTCGCGTCGGTGGCCTCGTGGCCGGCGACTTTGACGCGACCATTTTCCAATGCATTAGCCTTGCACCAGCGTCGCCAGCGTTACCAGCCCGGCACATCCAACGCACGCGCGGAATATGTCTCTCTTCGTGAGCGTGAGGTTCACCACGACGTCGTCGGAGTTGTTTACGACAGAGATGATGTCCGATTCCGATTGCGCTTTGAATTGAGGAATTCCCCTCCATTTTTGCATTTTACGCCACACTTTTTTACGTCCTTTGATACAACACAATACTACTCATAGCCGTCGTTGTCGTTGTTGTGTGCTCCCCAAAGATGAAGGCGGTGTCGACGACGTTTCGAGGAAAAGGAGGACGTTTTTGGCGACCACGGACGACGCCTCTCCTCGAGAGTGTTCATCAAAGTTCGTCTTCTTCTTCTCGATCAAAGTCCATGATGATGATGTCATCATCGCATTCCGATTCGACGACGACGATGCCGAAGACTCGTGTCGACGCCGATGGGAGAAGAAGTGCTGCTGCTTTGGTGTCGTCGTCGATGCCAACACCTTTAAGAAGGCTCGACTTCGTCGCCTTCCTCGTCCCGTCTTTGGTCTGCGCAACTTTGGGCTGTTGGCAACTCTCGCGACGGGAAGAAAAAAGAGACAAAATCGCGTCGAGAAGGAAAGCGTTTCTCGAGATGGCCCCGTTGAATGCACTCTCGGAAGTGACCGAAACGACGGAGGAGTTTCGACGGGTGAAAGTGGAAGGCGTTTTAGAAGCGAAGATACCGTCGATCGAGATCGGACCGAAAGTGAGAACACTCTCGGAGATATCGAACAACGAGAAAAGAGCAGGACACGACGTGATAACGCCGATGAGAGAGAGAACGACGACGAAGAGGAAGAAGACGTTTTGGTGGTGGCCGTTTCATTCTGATGAGCGCGACGACGCGACGTCGGCGACGGTCGCGCTCGTGAACAGAGGTTTCGCCGAACGAGGATTCGAAGACGACGCCGCCAAAAAAGGAGGCGGGTTGTGTTTGAAAACGATTGGAGTGGTGAGAAAAGGAGATAGAAAAGGGTATTTTACGCCGGAAAACGTGCCGGAGAAGAACGTTTGGCACTACGTAGACGTGAGAGGGATTGGGGAGCACTTAGGATTAGTCGTAGGTAAGAGGAGTCAGAGATCCGACGACGGCGTCGACGAGATTAGAGTCGCGAACGAAGACGAAGGAGGTAAGAAGGATGCTTTTGTGCCGTACGTGCAACTGATCACGCCAGTTGGTGCAGTCGCGTCGAGACAACAGCCCATTCCGGTCGATGAGGAAGAGATCATGACATTTGCCGTCCTTCCCGAGCAGCACTTGCAGTATTCCATGACGTGGTTTTCGCTTTCCGCCGTGACTTTAGGTATGGCGTTGGTCGCGGTGCGAAAGAAGACGCGACCAAAAAGAGTCGCGTAACACAACAGATTTTGTATTCTAATAGTAATACTAATTAACGCAGCAGAAAAGAGTCGCACGTATAGTGTGTGTCGGTCAAAGCGCTCGTCTTAACTTTGTGACCTTGCGACTTTGGCGGCGCGCGCGCTGGTGTTTACATCTCCCCTCTTTTTTGTCCTCCTATGTAATTCGTGTAAAGAAAAATCATCATCCAATTCTTTCATTTCCTTCACACCAACAAAAGCATCTTCTTCTTCTTCTTTAAGAAGAAGAGCGCGACGAAAAAGCAGAGACTTTATTAACGACTGTTGTTGTTGTTGTTGTTGTTGTTGTTGTTGTTTCGATACCACCACCTTTATAAAATCATGTCTGCGGGCACGGTAAAGTACAAGTTCAAGTCCCAAAAGTCGTACGACGTCGTCTCGTTCGACGGCGCGTACATTACCGTGCAGCATTTGAAGCGCTTGATAGCGGAAAAGAAAGGCTTGGACAAAGAGGGCCAGGCGGAGTTGTTGCTGACGAACGCGTCGGACGATCGAGACTACGTGGATGAGGAAGCGCTCGTGTGGAAGAACGCGTCGGTGATCGTGCGGCGGGTGCCGAAAGCGATCGGTAAGACCATCGGGGACGACGAGGAGCTGAAAGAAGAGAAGAAGCGGATCTACGTGAAACCGCCGGATGCTCAAACCTTAAACATGGCGCAGCAAGCCGCGAATAGAAACAGGAGGAACATGCTCGTGGCCAAAAGAGAAAAACGAGAACGATTGAAGAAACTCGCAGAAGGAGGAGAAGAGGAGGAAAATAACGAGGAAGAGATAGAAGCGGAAGAGAAGGAAATCAAGGATTTGATAGCCAACGAGACGAAGAACTGGGACGCGGAAAGACAAAACGCGAGAAACGCCAAGATTGTTTCGAAAACAGCTGGGAATCAACCGGTGAGACAAGGGATCGCGACGAGAAATAACGCGGCTCCGGTGGTGTCACAAGGCGTGCAATTGGCGAAAGAAATGCAGGCGAATAAAATTATGCAACAGAGTTACGTGCGCGCTGACGGCGCAGGCGTGCCAGGGCCGGGGTACGTGTGCAAACGTTGCAACGTGCCCGGACATTGGATTCAAGATTGTCCGCAAGGTAAAGACGCAAACGTGGAAGTGGTGAGGATGAAAACGGCGTATGGGATTCCGCAGAATAGATTGGAAGGCAGCGATACAGGGGTCTTGGTTGGACCGACTGGGGAGAGCGTGGAGATGAAAGCAGACGAGACGGAATTCGACCGCATGATGGGATTTTTGACCGGGAAGGAAGAGGAAGAGGAAGAGAAGGTGTTGATGATTGGTGATAAACAGGAAGGGGAAGAACCTTCCACCGAAAAGGAACAACCGTCACCATCACCAGCAGCACCAGCAATTCCACCACCGATGGCGCCGCCGGGCGGACCTCCACAGGGCGGACCTCCGCAGGGACCCCCGCCGTTACCGAAGGGACCTCCGCCGTCCACCGCGGAAACGAGAGAACAAAGAGACCAAAGACGCGCAGAGGAGAAAGCGGCAGCTAAAGAACGGTTCGTGAACATGACGCAGGAAGAGGTGATGAACATGAACCCAGTCGAGATGGAAAAGTTGATGGCACTTATCGGTGACGAGAACGACGAGATGATGGGAGGAGGAGGAGGAGGTATGCCACCATCAGGTATGCCACCGCCGTATGCGCGGCCTGGTCACCATCGGGGACCGCCAGGAGGGGGGTTATCAGGAGGCTTTGGAAACACCGTAATCAAAACGGAACCGAAAATAGACATGACGCCAGAAGAGGAGGAAGAGGCGGACAGAATGTTAAAGACTGGCGATTTTAGCTCGGTAGAAGCGATGTTGAAAACCTTTGGGTGCACTCCAGAACAAATCGAACAGTTGATGAATACGCAACCGACGTTTCCGAATCCATTTTATGGCGGCGGCGGCGGCTTAAAACCATGTTACGCGTACGCCAAGGGCGAGTGTTTCCGGGGCGATCGGTGTCGATACTGGCACGACCCGGCCATCCCAAAACCGGACCGTTCGAAACAAATCGGCGAAGGTGGGCCGTGTTGGGCGTTTGCTCAGGGTCGATGTTTCCGGGGCGACGCGTGCAGATATTCGCACGACCCAAGCATTATACCGAAAGATTTAGAACATAATCCGCATAGAAACGCGGGCGCACAAAACGGGCCGCCGCCCTCGGCACCGCAGTATGGGGACGGAAGAGGCCCTCCGTTTGGTGGTCGACCGCGCGAACGAGAAAACTCAAGAGATCGATTCGAAGACAATCAACAACTTCAACGAGAAGACTCGCGAGAAGGACGTCCGAGCTCGCGAGGCGCCAATCCACCAAAGCGGGGCGACTCGCGCGATCGAGTTGCTCCGTTCGCATTCGGCACACAGCAACAACATCCCGATCAAAGAGGCCGCCGCGTGCCTCCTCCCGGTCCTCCGCCGGGATCCAAACGCACTCGCGACGATTCGAGAGAACCGCCAATGAACGGAAACCGACCACCAAGTAGAAG
>Ga0066856_10000747_pt1 | contig 12244 bp, 15 predicted proteins | sample ETNtaG_5_FD_65605 | JGI IMG/M metagenome (GOLD analysis project Ga0066856, IMG submission 65605) | Marine microbial and viral communities from oxygen minimum zone, Eastern Pacific Ocean - ETNP201406SV205 | ecosystem: Environmental > Aquatic > Marine > Oceanic | place: Pacific Ocean: Eastern...
TAAAGATAATAAAGAATGAGTACGGACCCAATTATACCTATGTAAGTCATAATCAAAATTAACACCCTATACAATTATATTAATTCATAAAATTAAATTATTCATGTTGTTTTAGTTTTGTTACAATTCCGAATTTGTTACTATATTTTTTACACAATTCTTTATAAGTTGTGAATAACTTTTTTTAGATTATGATAAATGGATATAAATAAAGACGAATTTTGGGGTAAATGTTTGGATTACATTCAAACACGAATTCCTGATCAAGCATTTCAAACATGGTTTGATGATGTGAAGGTATCTTCTATAAGTGGTGAGGAAATCACTTTATTGGTACCCAATCAATTTCATTATGAGTGGTTAGAGTCAAAATATCGTCATTTAATAGATAGTGCCATAAAGGAGTCAGGCAGCTTCCCTTTAGTTGTAAATTACTCTGTAGTTATTAGTAAAAAATCAACAGGTCAAATCCCTAAGCTTATCTCAAAAGATAAGCCCATGCCTAAGGGGTTTCATAGACAGTCTCAGTTAAATAATAGATATATTTTTGATAATTTTATTGAGGGGAAAGGGAATCAATTTGCAAAGGCAGCATCATTTTCTGTGGCTGAAACACCTGGGCAAACACCGTTTAATCCTTTGCTAATATATAGTTCGCCTGGAATGGGGAAAACCCATCTTTTACAAGCAATTGGAAACTTTGTACTAAAAAATAGCCCGTCTATGCGTGTGGTTTATCTGACCAGTGATAAATTTACATTAGAGTTTATTACCGCTATTCAACAGAATAAATCTGCTGAATTTGCAAACAATTATAGAAATATTGATATGCTACTTATAGATGATGTTCAATTTTTAGAGGGAAAGGTTGGAACACAAGATCAGTTTTTTCATATATTTAATGGCTTGTATCAAGAAGGGAAACAAATTGTTTTAACAACAGATAGACCGCCAGCTGAATTAAAAGGGCTGAAAGATAGGATGATTTCTCGATTTCAATCAGGTTTGATTGTAGATATTCAATCTCCAGACTTAGAAACAAGAATTGCGATTTTGATGAAAAAGGCTGAAGATGAAGGCCTGGAAATACCTTATGATGTGGTAGAATTTATTGCATCGAGCATTAAGTCGGATATTCGTACAATGGAAGGTGCTTTAGTTAGGTTGCTGGCATTATCATCACTTAAACGAGTTGATATTACCATGGAGTTGGCAAAGAAGGTACTAGAAGATATGTTAGGGAAAGTTGCGTTTACTAATGTAACCATTGATCATGTACTAAAGTCCGTTAGCCGTGAAATGAAAGTAAGTGAGAGACAGATTTCTGGTAAAGGAAGAACAATGGAGGTGGCCTTAGCAAGACAGATTTCAATGTATCTTTCAAGGGAGTTGACGGGCTCTTCATTAATAAATATTGGCCATCACATAGGCAGAAGAGATCATTCAACTGTTATTTATGCATGCAGAACAGTAGAGAATAAAATGGCTGAAGACAAAGAGTTTAGATCTCGTGTAGATAATTTAAAAAGTGACATTTCTGGAGTCCATTAAAGGAGAAAAAATGGAAAAAATACTTATAATTGATGATGACATTCAATTATCAGAGCTAATTATAGAATTTTTACAATCATTTAACTATGACCTTTATGCAAAGCATACACCTGAAGAAGGGCTAGCATTTTTGAATGAAACAGGTGCGGACCTAGTTATTTTAGATATTATGCTGCCAGGCATGGATGGATTTCAGGTCTTGCGTAAAATAAGGGAAAACTTAACAACCCCGGTTATTATGTTAACTGCTCGTGGAGAAGTAACAGATAGAATTGTAGGTCTTGAATTGGGAGCAGATGATTATTTACCCAAACCATTTGAGCCACGTGAACTGTTAGCTCGAATTCAATCTATTCAAAGAAGAAGCCAATCTCCTGGCTCAATGGTTGATATTATAGAGTTTGACTTTTTGAGTATAGATAAGCTCAAGCAGGAAGTATTAATGGAAGGTGAAGTAGTCCATTTATCAACGACTGAATATGAAGCATTACTCCTTTTTGCTGAAAATCCAGGAAAAGTATTAGATAGAGAAGAGCTGGTAGAAAACTTACGTGGCATAACATGGCAATCATATGATAGATCTGTAGATGTATTGGTTAGCCGGTTACGTAGTAAATTAGGTGAAACTCCATCAAACACACGATTCATTAAAACGGTTCATGGCATTGGCTACAAGTTCATTGGCAAAGCAAAGAAATAGAATAAGCTCTTTCAGGAAGTTATATAAAAGTTTATACTTCCGATTAGGCACACTACTATTAGCTTTTACATCAATCCTGATTCTGGTATTATACTACCAATTCAATAATTCATTTACTCTTCAAAATAGTATATTAGATTCTCAAGAAGCATATTACTATTCTAAAATGGTAGAGGGCTGGGGATCTCCACCTGATACTAATCTAATTAAACAAGATCTTAAAAATCTTAATACAAATTGCATAATTTTTAGGTTAGAGGATGATTTTACTGATGATGAAGGATATGGTGATATTTATTGGTCCTCTTCAAATGCTCCTAGCCCAGAAGTATTTTATACGTCACTAAATCATGATGAATTATTACAAAACGGCGTATTTATACCATTACAGGTTGATTTTGGGACTATGGGCAATATGATATCCACAGCTGTTGCTAATGATGAATTTGTATTTTATTTTTGTATGGATTATACTGTACCCAGTGCGTTACCCGATTTTATTTTTGCATCAATATTAACTATTATTTCTATGATTGGATTATTCTTTTATATTCAACACTATTTATATCCTGTTCAGCTAATAAAAGAACGTGTTTTTGCATTAGAAGATGGTGATATAGAATCAGAAATTGCAATTATAGGCGATAACGAGCTAGCAAGTCTTTCACGTGCAATTAATAAAATGATTGTAGACATCCGCTATTTATTAAATCAAAAACAGCAACTTTTGTTAGATGTTAGTCATGAACTACGGACACCATTGGCACGCATGCAATTATTGATCGAAATGCTCCCAGAGCATAAAAATATAGGTAGATTAAAAAATGAAGTATCATTATTAGAAGGCATGATTTCCAATATGCTTTTATCGGATAGACTATCGACTCCGTATCAAGATTTAGATATTTCATCTATAAGGCTACCTAGGCTTATTTCTAAGGTCATGGCCATGTTTCCAAATCAAAAAGAAATAATTACGATTGTAGGTGATATTCCTAAAATTGAGTTGAAAGTCGATGAATTAAAAATTACTTTAGCGATAAGAAATCTAATTGATAATGCGCAGAAATATGCGTTTTCTGAACAAAAAATTCAACTTTTAGTTACTACAGATAGTGATGGAATACTAATTCATATCAAAGATTTTGGTCCAGGAATTTCAGCTGAAAACATTAAAAAATTAACCACCCCATTCTATCGCATTATCAAAGAAGGTGCAGATAAGCGCCCCGGATTTGGTTTAGGATTAACAATTTGTAAAAAAATTATTGAATCACACAATGGCTCATTATCCATTTCTAGTGAACTTGGTAAGGGTTCAACATTTTCATTAATGTTGCCATTCAATTAATTCTTGTATCAAAATCTTATTATTTTTAAGTTTCAAGAACATTAATATTTTTTACAGATTATAATTGGAGAGGGATATATGCAGAGAAATAGTATTAATAAAGTGATTTTAGTTGGCCATATTGGCAATAAGCCAGAAGGGAGATATACTCCTTCAGGTACCTCAACAGCATCATTCTCCATTGCAACCAATGAAGCTTGGCTAGATTCTGATAAAGGCAAACAAGAACGAACTGAATGGCATAATATCGTCGCATGGGGCAAATTAGCCGATTTTACTACTGAATATATTCAAAAGGGTCAGCTTGTATATGTTGAGGGTAGATTGCAAACTCGTAGCTGGAAGGATAAAGAGGGGAATCATCGCAAAACTACTGAAATTGTGTGTACAGCAATTACGCCACTTGAATGGAAAACTGCAAAAAATAGTGTCACTATTGAAGATAATAGCGAACAGGAAGAAATGGATTCAACAGGAGATAATGACCTTCCTTTTTAAAAATGTTACATTCTGTAACATTTAAAATTTTATATATTAGTTAATTGTTCGTATATTTTGTGTAGGAAGAGGAGTTTTATTGATGAAAGTTAAATTATATGTATTATTGATTGCTGGTTGTTTTTCTACCATGGCACTTTCTAAGAGCATTGATAACAATGTAAAGAAAGTTGTTAATGGAGGTTCTTCAGTTATGGCTGGTACGATGAAGTATTCATATGGCCATGGAGAGATTACTACAAGCGAAGGTTTGGTTGAAAGAAAACGTTCTCATAAACGGCGAAAAGCTGTAAGAAAACCAAGGAGAGGTAGAGGGCAGTAGCCACTAAATACATAGTTTAGTATTGAAGGCGTCTGAAAAGGCGCCTTTTTTCTTACTCAATTATATTAATAGGATTAAATAATGATCATTAAAACTTTCAAAATCATAAATATATTTTTTATTGTAGGTATATTACTAATAACTGGATGTGTTTCTACGAGTATGGAATATCGTTCAGCTACAACAGCTGCACGTTCAGAGAAAAATTTAAAAAAGGCTGAGCAATGGGGGCTAAAAGCATTAGCTCTGGAGGCTGACAGTAGCAATGCACATATTCCTTATTTTTTAGCTATTGAAGTATATAAACCTCAAAAAAACTGGATTAAGATGGCAGAAATGCTAGATGAGGCCGTAAGAAGAAATCCTACTCAGCAACTTGAAAGACCAATTGTAATCGATAGAGATAATATTTTTTTAACTATTGAGGATGGTGCAAGAACATATAGAGAAGAGGAGTGGGGTAAGCTTTATAATTTATCTGTAGAATATTTTCAAAAAAACGAATTTAAATTGGCAATGAAAAATTTAGATATTGCAATTAAAATGGATCCCTCTAGAGGTGAGAGCTATGGAACATTAGCCGCACTTTATCTCCAACAAGAAAATCAAGAGGCAGCTGAAGAAATTGCACTTTTAGGGATTAACAATGCTCCTGGATATGCATTAAACTATCAAGTTTTGGCCGATATTGCTATAAAATCTAGCAAACTTGATGAGGCGGAAACATACTATGAAACAGCTATTGCAAATACAGATGATCCTGGGCCAATTATGCGTCAGCTTATTTTTCTTTATATTGATAAAGGTGAAACGCAGAGAGCCATCGATTATTCAGATGTTTTATTAAATAAATATCCCAACGATCCCGATTTATATTTTAATATTGGAGTATTATTCCAACGGCTAGCATTGGATGCATTTGATCCCGCAAGAGAATTATATTTGGATCTATCTGAACCGCCATCATCTAAAGATGTTAAAGAAGTTTTTACGAAATTTAGTAATTCACGAAAATATGCATATAATGCTCGAGATTATTTTCTTCAAGCAAGTGATTTAGAAATTGAAGGAGATGGAAGTAGTGGTAGTGCAGCAAAAGAAATGCGAAAATTAATGAAGCAAATTGATGATATTTTCATACCGTCGATTCGAGAAATCGCTCGTGCCCAGAAAATTGAACTGAATTAAAATTAATAGAATTCCTAATAATTAAAAAGGGCTCGATATGAGCCCTTTTTATTATCCAATTCTTTTTCGTTTTATAAGATATTCGGTGAGTACCGAATCTAGAGGCATTTCTGTATTTACTAGTATATAGTCCATTTTATTTTTACGGCATATTGATTTGTAAAAATTACAAAATTGGCTGATACTCTGTTTATAATCTTTTTGAATATGCCATGGCTCAGTGATAATTTCTTCTCCACTTTCCATATCCTTAAATTTAGTACGTTCATTAAATTTTAGGTTTAATTCCTGTGGATCTAGAACATGAATGACTAAAACTTCATGCCCCTTATATCTAAAGTGCTTGAGGCCAGAAATAACATCCTCAGGATTATCAAATAAATCAGAAATTAAAACAATTAATCCACGCTTTTTAATTGTTTCAGCACTCTTATGTAACATGGGTGCGATTGCTGTTTCAGGGCCAGGTTGGATTTTATTTAAACGCGAAAATAAAGCATTAAGATGACTAGATTTTGAACGAGGAGGCAGATAATCCCGGATTTCAGAATCAAAGAGTGTTAGTCCGGCCCCATCTTGTTGTTTTAACATTAAATATGACAGGGATGCTGATATTATTTTAGCATATTCTAACTTAGACATACCATGAGAGGAGTAGTCCATGGACTGACTTTGATCAACTAACAGGTGAGTTAAAAGATTAGTTTCTTCCTCGAATTGTTTTATGAAAAATCGATCAGTTTTTCCATATAACTTCCAATCAATGTGGCGAATTTCATCGCCGGGACCGTATGATCGATGTTCAGAAAATTCTACTGAGAATCCATGGTATGGACTTTTATGAAGCCCAACGATGAATCCCTCAACAACCATTCTAGCTTTTAAAGAAAGGTTGTCAAGTTTTGATAAAAGTGTTGGGGATAAATATTGACTACGAGACACAGATAGGTATTAAGGAAGTTCCATGAGTTTTTCTAAGATCATATCTCGAGAGATTCCATCAGCCTCAGCATTAAAATTTGGAATTATTCGATGCCGTAATACAGGTTTAATCATTGATTTAACATCATCAATATCAGGAGTAGTGCGGCCATCCAATAAGGCCCTTGCCTTAGCTCCCAAAATTAAATATGCACTTGCACGAGGTCCAGCACCCCAATCTAATAATTCATTTGTGAGTGGAGGTGAATTCTCGCCTGGACGGGTATTGCCAACCGTTTTTACTGCAAATTCTATTACATTATCAGCAACTGGTACTTCTCGAATTAAATTTTGAAATGAAGCTAATTCTTCACGAGATATGGCACTACTTACCTCGTTCATAATATCACCTGTAGTTGATTTGACGATATCAGCTTCTTCAGAGGTGGTAGGATACTTAATAAGTAAATTGAACATGAAGCGGTCTAATTGTGCTTCTGGAAGGGGATAGGTGCCTTCTTGTTCAATTGGGTTTTGTGTAGCTAATACAAAAAAGGGTTCATCTAAAGTATAGGTTTTCCCTCCAGCTGTTACTTTATGTTCTTGCATGGCTTCCAGTAATGCAGCCTGTGTTTTCGGTGGAGTTCTATTTATTTCATCAGCAAGTACAATATTAGCAAATACAGGACCTTCAAAAAATCGGAAAATCCGTTTTCCAGTAGATTGATCCTCTTCTATAATTTCTGTTCCAGTAATATCTGATGGCATAAGGTCAGGTGTAAATTGAATTCGATTGAATTTAAGCTCGAGTGCATCAGATAATGTTTTTATTAAAAGAGTTTTGGCAAGACCAGGAACACCTTCTAGCAGAACATGCCCTCTACATAAAAGGGATATAAAGAGATGATCGATTATATCATATTGCCCTATGATTACCTTTCCAATTTCTGAAAAGAGTAATTTTTTTTTGTTCTGTAATTTTTCTACTAATTCGATATTATTCATTTGACCCTTATTTGAAAATGAGTATGTATATAAATTATTTAAGTACGCTAAATAAAACGCCGTAAATTTAGTACAATTTGATGAGAAGATTGCTCCAAATATGTTACATAATTCAGACAAATTTATTATAAAAGGTAAAGACCTATCAGAGATTCAAGAATGGTGTAATAAACAAGGCCATCCAAAATTTAGAGCCCAACAACTTTTTGAATGGATGTATTTTCACGGTGAGTCCAACCCCACTGCCATGAGTAATTTATCAAAAACCTTAATAAATGACCTAATTGATCATTGTATTCTTCAAACATTAGATTTTGAGAAAGTTGCCTCCTCTGAAAATGAGTCTACCCATAAATTTTTATTTAAAACTATGGATAACCATTTTATCGAAACAGTTAGTATGGTGGAAAATAATAGACATACTGTATGTATTTCTTCGCAAATTGGCTGTAACCTAGATTGTGATTTCTGTGCTACTGCAACCATGGGAATTATTCGCAATCTGCATGAGGGTGAAATTGTAGATCAGCTTGGATTTATTCGAAAAAAGATTGAAATTCCAATAACTAATATTGTATTTATGGGAATGGGGGAACCATTCTTGAATTATGAGCGCGTTTTAAAGTCTGCTGATATTTTTCATAATCCCAAAGGTTTCGGGTTAGGGGCACATCGAATTACAATTTCTACAGCGGGAATTTTACCTAAAATTAATAAATTTTATGAAGATGGAAGAAGGTATAGATTAGCGATATCGTTAAATGCTTCAAATGATAAAATTCGTAGTAAAGTTATGCCTATAAATAATAAATGGCCAATTGCAGATTTAGTGGCTATAGCTCGAAAACATGCACATAGAAATCGAAAAGTAATGTTTGAATATGTTTTGTTGGCTGGTGTTAATGATTCCCCAGAAAACGCCAGAGAGCTATCTAAACTTTTATATGGAGTAGATTGCAAATTAAATGTAATTCCCTATAATGAAACAGATGGAAAATATATGCGTCCAAAAAATAAAGCTATTGAATTATTTTTAGAAGAATTGTCTACCAATCAAAAAGGTTATCGAGTGATGGTAAGATGGAGTAAAGGTCAAGATATTGATGCTGGATGTGGTCAATTGGCGGTTAAGCAGTAATTAAATGAATAGTATGATTAAATATATGCATAACCAGTTACCGGAAATACCTCAATTTTCTGTTGTTTTGGGTTCTGGTCTTAGCTCAATTACAGATGATTTAAGTAATACAAAGATAATTCCATTTTCTTCAATCCCAGATTATCCAAAAATTACAGTCTCAGGCCATAAAGGGGAGTTTGTTTTTGGTTATTTAGCAGGGATTCCTATTCTGTGTGCTAGAGGTCGATTTCATTTTTATGAGGGTCTGTCTTTGTCAGAAGTTACGGTGCCCATACGATTATTTGCATCACTAAATATTCCCAATTTGATTATCACCAATTCTGCAGGATGCGTAAACCTGAATTGGAATATTGGTGATATTATGTTAATTGTAGGTCATTTAGATTTTACATTTAGAAATGGAAATCCTAAAATAGATTATGATAATAAAATATATAAAGAGAATAATCATCAAATTTCTAGAGATGTGGCAACAAAATTAGGATTAAAGTTACGAGAAGGGGTATATACTTGGACATTAGGACCAACTTATGAAACGCCTGCAGAAATAAAAATGATTAGGAATTATGGAGGTGATGCAGTTGGGATGTCAACTTTACCTGAAATTGTTGAGTCTGGAAATCAAAATTTGAATATGTGGGGCTTTACTTGTTTTACTAATATGGCAGCTGGAATGGAAAAAGGAGCACTAACACATAGTGAAGTATTAATGAATGCAGAAAAATCTAAAGAATATTTTAAAGAATTTATTAGTGAACTTATAATTAAATATAAAAAGGAAAAATAAATGAACGGACATATAGCGTTTAGAAGTGGGAACCCATCATTAAATAAAAATACATTTAGCTCATTTTCGGTATCTGCGGAACAGCAAATGACATTGGATGGCACTGTAAATAAAACTGGAATTTCACTTCTAATATTAATGTTTACGGCGACATACACATGGAATTCTCCATCAATAGGCTTAATGGTAATGGGCGGAATTGGAGGATTTATTGTAGGTATTATTACTCACTTTAAACGTCATTTATCGGGTATTACGGTACCAATATATGCAGCTTTGGAGGGCCTCTTATTGGGTGGAATTTCCATAATGTTTGAGAATTTATATCCTGGCATTGTAAGTCAAGCTATATTTATTACATTTGGGATATTGGCATCCTTACTTTTAGCCTATAAATCGGGACTGATTAAGCCTACGGAGAATTTTAAGTTAGGTGTTGCAGCTGCAACGGGAGGTATTGCTTTTATTTATCTGATTAGCTGGATAATGAGTTTTTGGGGGGCCAGCATCCCTTTGATCCATTCCTCATCAACCTTTGGAATAGTATTTAGTATTGGAGTAATAATAATCGCGGCATTGAATTTGGTATTAGATTTTGATTTTATTGAGCAAGGTGTTGAGATGGGTGCTCCCCAATATATGGAGTGGTATGGTGCCTTTGGGCTAATGGTAACTTTGATTTGGTTATATTTAGAAATTTTAAGATTGCTTGCAAAGCTAAATTCACAGAGGAGCTAAGCTTAATTTATATTTAATAGCATATTTGGTAGTAGATTATAATGCTCATATGATATATGGTATTAAAGTAATACTTTAATTAAACCTTGACTTTAATTCTATATATGTAATAATTTTAGTCCCGGAAGGCAAAGGAGATAAATATTTAAAGTTAATTTTACTTTTGTTTTCTGGATTTTTTGTTTTATTGATGTTTATACTAAATTTTTGTAATGTAATCGTGCTTTTAAAATGTTTTGTCATTAGTTGACAGAACAACTGATCGAAAACAAAAAGGAGAAACACAACATGAAGAACGTAGCTGGTACTATAAATGAAGTTGCAGGTGCTTTTGTAACATTAATCAAAGGTCTTGTAGTTGCTGCTATATTTGCAAACATCTTATTTACAACAACATTTGACCCAGTGGGTGGAATTGTTGATTTGGTGAATGCATTCTTGGGTGGCGGACTAGCCGGATTACTTGGGCTAATGGTGTTTGCTTCATTTTCTAAGTAGTAATCCTCTGATAATAGATTGAGATGTGGCGGATTGTTCTATTCGCCACATTTCATATTCATCATTAACCTAGGAGAAGAAGATGAAAAAAGCAATTGCAAATATAACAGACTGGATCAATGAATTTACAGGGTTGCTACAAACACTTGTCGTGTTTGGCGTAGTTGTTGGAATTTTATTTGATGACCCATTTGGGGTAATTGCCGGTATTGGTAACCTAATGGGCCAAATCGGAGATTCAGGACTTGCTGGCTTAGTTGCGCTACTACTTGTTGTGCTTTGGTACAAAAAATAATAGTTTAATTATAAGTCAGAATTAATTGTTAGAGGAAACCTCGTTTTACGGGGTTTTTTCTTTTATAGGATAAAAATTATCTTACAGGAATTAGGTAGCCTAATATATAGCCGATAAGAATTCCAGTAAGAAGAGTTACAGTAATAATTCGGTGAGACATTACTGTCTTGCCATAACCTTTCTTTATTGCGACTAAAGATGTAAAATATCCTGTTAAATTTAACATCCAGAAAAATGGTATTGTAAATAATTTAACAACAATTGGTCCAATAATGGGTATGGATGCTGTTAGTATGGTTAGTCCTGCGAATACATTTGTAATGTAACCTACCACCAATGTTATAATTGTAATTGCCCGAACATCCCATTCTAGTCTCAACATTAAATAAATAAAGATTATGATGATTATAATGGTCGATATTGTCTTGGGGTGTTTTTGAATGGTTCGAAAAAAACTACTCATCAGTAAATAAATATTTAGCGGTCAAATTAATTAAGCCTAAATCAAATATACATTTTTCAATGCGTTTTTCAGATGTATTAATCCATATCGTCCGAGTGACATTTTTCTTAAATACAGCCCATGTAAAAATATCAGTATGTTCCAGAATACTGATTTTATCCAGTGATGAATTTAAATTTAAACTGAGCATATACTTCTGAAGATTTGTTTCATTTTGTGACTTTAATAGTTTTGCTTGATAATTAAGACCTTCTCGTTCAATAGTAAATTCTTCTACGCCTAATAAATCATGGGCCATTAAATATAATAGTGTGAAAATTGTTATAGTATCTCGGGATATAGAAATTTCAGAGTCATGATAATATGGAACGTTATCTTTTATGTTTGTAAATAGTTCACTGTTTAGACCCGGCTGCGTAGTTATTTTTTTAAAGGATAAGATTTGATGAGTATTTGTTGAATGTATAATTTCATAATAGTTGTCAACAGGGTAAAAAAAGTTAGAAATAGCTTCAGTACTTGCTGAAAATTCTACGATAGTGGCTAAATGATTAGCAAAAACCGTATCTCTATATGCCATGGAAACGTTAGCTACATCAATCCCCATAAATTCAACTTGATAGTGATGCTTTGTACTAGCATGAAAAAATGAAGTAAATATACAGAGTGTTAATATTTTAATCATCTGTTTTCCATTTGAATGATGAGAATGGACCTATAGCACCGAATATAACTATATATAGTGGATGTATTAAGCTTAAGAGAAACATTGTGAAAAGAGACCAT
>Ga0066856_10000748_pt1 | contig 12242 bp, 25 predicted proteins | sample ETNtaG_5_FD_65605 | JGI IMG/M metagenome (GOLD analysis project Ga0066856, IMG submission 65605) | Marine microbial and viral communities from oxygen minimum zone, Eastern Pacific Ocean - ETNP201406SV205 | ecosystem: Environmental > Aquatic > Marine > Oceanic | place: Pacific Ocean: Eastern...
TATTAACAATAATGACAGGGCCACAAGGAAGTGGTAATCACTTATTCAGTAAAGTATTAGGACAAAATAAAAATATATTTGTATGGCCGAATCTACAAGAAAAATATTGGGAAGGACACGATTTAGAACCCTTTGCAGAATGCTGGAAAGACCCATCAAAACTAAAAGATTTTGATTGGAGACAAAGCAATTATTTCATCACAAGTATCAGTTGCCCTTATTTTGATGATGGAGTAGAAACTATACCACAATATAATGAGTTCATAAATATAGCGAAGAAATTTGCTGATATTCAATTTCTTATACTTGGTAGAGATAGAAACATTATGAGATTGCAACAAGAACGTGTGAGAGGAAAACATACTACTCCTGAATTTATGACACAAATAGATAGTATAATTTTTAATTTTAGGACTATCTTTGCAAGCCAAGAAATGTTATACTTATATAAGTTAAATTATTTACAGTGGTTAGAAAAAGAATTAGGATTATATCCAATAGAAATAACATTAGACGATATTAAATTATTAGATATATTACGCAAAGATGCAAATGAAAAATACATATCACAAACAGAGTCAGAACTAGACGAAGTAATAAAATTAGCAAGTAGTCGGAAAGGGGCAATATGAAAATTTTAATATTTGGTTTACCAGGAAGTGGCAAGAGTACTCTTGCTGAACCATTAGCAAAACTTCTTGGAGGGTTTCATGTCAACGCAGATAAAGTACGAGAAAAATATGAAGGACATGATATGAGTAAATGGGACTTTAGTCCTGAAGGACGTATGAGACAAGCACAAAGAATGAAATTCATTAGTGATGGTGTAGTTATGGCTGGCAAAATTGCGGTTGCTGATTTTGTTTGTCCCACACAAAAAGCAAGAGAAGAATTTGGTGCAGACTTTACAGTGTGGATGGATACTATTGAAGAAGGTAGATACGAAGACACAAACAAGATGTTTGAAAAGCCTAGTTCTTATGATAGAGATTATCATGTCGCAAAATGGTTTGATGATACTCATGTACAGTTAGTTCCTATTGTAGAAAGATATATGAAGAAAACATCAACAACACCTGTAGGATACAGTGCATGGAGATTAGATAATGACGATATTTAATACATTTAAACCTACAACACAAATGCTAGGTAGATGGCAACCCTGGCATGATGGACATACTGAATTATTTAAACGTGCATTAGCAGAAACAGGACAAGTTTGTATTCAAATTAGAACTGTACCACAACAAGAAGATGCAAGTGGTGGGCGTACAGTAGTACAAGATGATAATCCTTTTATTGCTACAGATGTAGAAGAAAACATTAAGAAAGAATTAGAAAAAGTAGGATATACATATGGGCATGAGTATATCATAATGAGAGTGCCTAATATAGTAGATATTAGCTATGGAAGAGGCGTAGGTTATACGTTCACAGAACATGACCTAGGAAAAGAGATACATAGTATTAGTGCTACAAAAATACGAGCAGAAATGCGAAAGGAAGGCAAATTATAAATTGACTTTATAATTTGAATTTGCTATAATGAACATAGTATATATTAAATACGGAAGTGCAATCTTAATATTAGTTGCCATGGTTTTACACGTTGCAGGTATTACACCATGGAATAGTATCGTACAAATGATAGGAGCAAGTGGTTGGATATATGTGGGCTACAAATGGAATGAAAAAGCAATTATATTAAATTTCTTACCACAGTTTGCAATCATAATACCAATGCTAATATGGATTTATTGGATTAGTTAAGGAAAATAAAATGACAGTAGGTGTAATCTCTGCAATCCCAGAAGAATATTCAAAGTTAAAGTGGGATAGCGAACCAAGAACTGAAATGATTATCAATAAGATTTTTCAATTCGGTACAATGAATGATGTAAAAGTTATTGCCGCAGAATGCGGTATTGGTAAAGTCAATGCAAGTATGACAACTTCATTACTTTTAGGACATTTCGGATGTGATAGTATCATATTCTCAGGTGTAGCAGGAGGGTTAAATCCAAAATATAACATTGGTGATGTATTAGTTGCAGAACAACTTATTCAGCATGATTATGGTGCAATAGTAAATGGTCAAGTAATTAGTGCTATACCGGGTAGTTTCCCAGGCATGGTAGATGAGAATGAAGATGTGTCATATAAAATGTCATTAGACATGCGTGATGCAATCAAAAGAACAGTAGACGATGATATTAAGTTTGGTAGAATTTTAACAGGTGATACATACCTTGCTTGTTCTAAAACAAGAGAAATGTTTCATAAACAATTTAAAGCAGATGCAATAGAAATGGAAGGAGGAGCAATCGCTCAAGTGTGTTGTAATTGGCATAAACCATTTGTTGTTATTCGTGTATTAAGTGATTTATCAGGAAATGATTCGCATTTCGATTTTAATGAATTTGTTGACGAAAGTTCAGCAAAGTCGGCAATAGTTGTAAATAGACTATTACCGGTATTGGACGCATGGGCATGATTGAGAAATTTGAAGATACTCCTTTTGAAAAAAATAAACAAAAAGTAATAGAAGAAACAGAATATTATAAAGCATTTGAAGACAAGTGGCCCGTATGTGAAGGTCATTTGCTTTTTGTTCCTAAAGAAAATAACACAAAATTTATTACAATAGCCCTACAAGCAACTGTACAGTATGGTGAAAAGTTAATTGAAGAAGGCAAGATAGATGGTTATCATTTTGGCATGAATATGAGAAAGCCAGCTGGTCAATCAGTTATGTGGCCTCATGTTCATTTTATGCCAAGAAAAGAAGGTGATATAGAAGGTTTTCCCGGAAGTGTAAGATTTGCAGTTAGAAATGGCAAAGGCCCTCAGTACTATATGGAACACCCTAAATACAAAGAAGAATTTATTGAAAAGCATCAAAAAGAAATAGAAGAGGACGGATTTAATTTTTAATGAATGATAAAACTTTCTGCATTGCTCCATGGCATGATGTTCATATTATAACAGACGGAACATTCAAAGGGTGTTGCGTGATGAACCACGGAGAAGTAGGAGGTAGACTTTTAACTGACGGTGTTGTTCACACAGTAACAGATAGTGGTGTGAATGGTGCAATGAATTCTGATACAAGTAAAGAATTAAGATTAGATATGCTACAAGGTAAATGGCATACTAATTGCACACGATGTAAAAATGAAGAAGCATCTGGTATGCGTAGTATGAGACAGTTATACGGAGACAGATGGCAAAACTTTACATACAAAGATGCAGAGAAAATAACTAATCCAGATACTGGTGAAATACCAGCAGACCATAAACCTTTCTATTATGATATTCAGTTAGGTAATTTGTGTAACCTTAAATGTAGAATTTGTAATCCACTTGTTAGTTCTGCTTGGATACCTGATTATATGAAAATGATGAGATTAGGTAATAAAGCAGAGATTAAAGTAAGAGGTGGTAAGAAACCTTTTAAGATTGATATTGAACACGTAAAAGGTAAACAATATAATATTTCACCTAATCCATTTGCATGGGCAGAGTCAGATGAATTTTGGGAACAAATGTCTGCTATTAAAGGAGAGATTGACCATTTGTATTTGATTGGTGGTGAACCAATGATGATTCATAGACACTTCAAGTTTTTAGAAGAATGCGTAGAAAGTGGTGATGCGAGTCATATCACATTACAGTATGATACTAACTTAACAAACATTCCTGAAAAAGTTATGGGATATTGGTCTCATTTTAAATCTTTAATGATTGGTTTTAGTATTGATGGTATGGGTCCAGAGTTAGAATATATGAGACACCCTGTAAAGTGGTCGCATATTCTTAGAAATATAAACAGAGTAGAAGAATTTGCAAAGAAAAATGATAATGTTAAGTTAAATGATTCTATCACAATCAATACATATAACGTACTTCATATACTTGATTTCATTGAATGGAAAGTAAAAGCAGGTAAAAATGATTATGAATTTTTATGGCAATGGCATGATGAGAACTTCTGTGCCCATCCATTACATGGTCCTGATTTCTTGTGTGTTAAGACTATGCCATTAAGTGCTAAAAAATATGTTACTCAGAGATATTACGAATGGCGTGATAAAATGCATGAATGGTGTGATAGTATTGATTACTATACAAAGAGGCGTAAACCAGAAGATATCAAAATTGCAGTAACTAAGTTTGTCGATAGATGGGTAGAATTCATCAACCAAGAAGATTGGTCTCATAGAGTATGGAAATTCTGGGAATATACGAATGACCTAGATGAAGTCAGAGGTGAGAATTTTAAAGAAGTATTCCCTGAACTTGCTAAGATTATGTGGGATTATCCAAAGAAACCTAGCTGGATGTTTGCTCCTACGAATACATATCCAACAGAATAATAAGAATACTGATAAATAGTCGTAGTTATCTATTTAAGGAGGGAACACGACTATGATGATTTTTTTAGTAAGATATTTTATAAAATGGGTTATTCAGGGTTGGATCCTTGCCAGATTAGCCAAGAGAGTTAGAAAGGCATTAGTAAAAAAGTACAATTTGGAAGGCAAATTCAAAGAAACTGTTAAGAACAAAAAAGAGATAGATTGGAAAAAGATTAAATGGTATGCTGAATTAGCCGGTTATATTTACAAAGATAACAAAAGTATTCAGAAAAAGTATAAGAATCTTGATAAGAAAATATACATAAACGAGATTAACGAAATCAAGTATTGCATTATAACTGATAGTCACAGACAAGCATATTATATATCAATCAGAGGCACGAAGAATTCTCACAATGCAATGCAAGATATTAACTTTTTCAAAGATAAGAGTTTCAGACTAGGTATAGAATTACACACAGGCTTTCATAGAACTGCCGAAATGATAGCAGATGATATCATGGGTAGATTAGATAAGACTTGGGATATAATCGTAACTGGTCATAGTTTAGGTGGTGCAGAAGCAGTAATCGTAAGTTGGTATTTAGATTATGCAGGATTTAAAGTTTCTGAGTGTATTACATACGGTCAACCTAAAGTAACAGATTCACACGGTACCAGAGCAATGAGAGGTAAGATTAAACTTACACGTGTTGTTAATGAAACAGATATAGTTGCATTAGTCCCACCAGCTGGAACGCATAGACACAGATATGCTCATAGTGGTACATTAATTAAATTGCTAGACAATGGCAAATATTGTCATTTAGAAGAACCAGATAGTTTAAACTTTGGTGTGAATAGTTTCTGGTTGTTTGCGGCAAGAGAAGATTTTTCATTTTGGGAAGTTGGCAAAGAACTGCCCGACCATTACATGACAGGTTACATCGACAATATTGATAAAATAGTCGATAATGGCGAAGAGGTCTTATGGAATAAAAGACTAGAACATATTGAAGACAGTGGCATGTTAGGTGAATGGGTGAAGAATGATAAGAAGAAAGGTAAGGGTAAAAAATAGATGGAAGATAAATTAATCGACATTGACCATTTAGATAAAGCAGAAGCAAATTGGTTTACTCATTTTTACAAGGCGATGTATTTTAACGGTATTGGTTTGCTAATGGTAATAACAGGCATTATTCATGCTTTCTTTCCACAGTTTTTTGGATTTCTTCCATATAAACTTGCAAAGAAAATAACAGACGGGACAGAAAAGAACTTTCCTGGTTGTTTGAAAGATGCCAATAAAAAGTAATTGGAGAGGATTATGTATGAGTACCGATGTAAAATACTAAGAATAGTAGACGGAGACACAGTAGACGTTGATATTGACTTAGGCTTTGGTGTATGGATGCACAGAGAAAGAGTTAGGATTATGGGTATTGATACTCCTGAGTCTAGAACCAGAGATTTAACTGAAAAGAAATTCGGACTTGCGGCGAAAGAGTTTGTAAGATTTTTAATGCCAGTTGGGTCTAGTCAAATTATCATGACACAAAAAGATAAGACAGGTAAGTTTGGCAGAATTTTAGGAGACTTTAAAATCTGGGATAAAGATAAAGATGATTATGTAACATTTACTACAGTTATGTTGGACAATCATCATGCAGTCCCTTATGAAGGTCAATCAAAAGAAGCCATACAAGAACAACACCTGGAAAACAGAAAATGGCTAATAGAAGCAGGCCAAGTTAAATTGGAGGACTAAAGAATGGCTTTTAAGTTTAATTTCACTGTAGAACATGTAGCAGAATTACTACCACGCATAGATGCTAACGAATGGCACGATGCAATGACTAGAGTTTTGCCTAGGTGGGATATTGATACCGTTGATAGAGTAGCAGGTTTTATTGCTCAGACGGCTCATGAGTCCGCTGGATTTACTGTTCTATCCGAAAATCTAAATTACAGTGCAGATGCACTAGATAAGATTTTCCCGAAATATTTTAAACGTGCAGGAAGAAATGCACAAGAATATCATAGACAACCAGAAAAAATTGCAAACGTAATCTATGCAAATCGTATGGATAACGGAGATACTGACTCTGGTGACGGTTGGAGATTTAGAGGTGGGGGAATCCTACAACTAACAGGTCGTCACAACTATACAAAGTTTGGAGAGTCAGAAAGAAGAACTGCGGAAGAATGTACTGATTTTGTTCGTACACCTATCGGTGCATTAGCAAGTGCATGTTGGTTCTGGGAGACTAACAATATTAATCGTTATTGTGATGCACAAGATATTGTTGGAATGACAAAACGTATTAATGGCGGAACTATAGGACTAGAAGACCGTAAGAAACATTACGCACATGCGATAGAAGTACTAGGTGGTCATTATGATCCAAAAGAAGTACTAGAGACTGTTCGTAAAGGTAGCAAAGGAAGTACTGTTGCAAAAATGCAAAAAGCCCTTGGTATTAGTGCAGATGGAGATTTCGGTCCCGGAACAGAAGCGAAGTTGAAAGAATGGCAAACAAGTCAAGGACTAGTTGCTGACGGTATTGCAGGACCAAAAACTTTAGCGAAACTTCTAGGTTAATAAAAAATAATTCAAAAAAAACTAAGGGAGCATTGCTCCCTTTTTTTACTTTCTTACTGAATCTATAAAATTGTAAACTCTACCAAATTGTTTATCAATACTAATCAAATCTTGTTGAATCATATTGACTAAAATTTGAAGTTCCATTAGTGTAACTAATGTCCATGAAGCCAATCCCAACAGGATAGTACCTAATAATCCTATTAGCATTGTATTCGTTTTTCTTGTCATTATTTCCCTTGACCGTTATACTTTTTGTACTGTCTTCTTTTATTCTTATTTTTCGGTCTAGTTCTATTTGAATGTCCTATAGATGTTCTTTTCTTAGGTCCCTTTTCGTGTGCAGTAGTGTTAGGTGCGTACCTCGCCATAAATCCTTTCTAGTGATTACCACTTCCTACAAGACCAATATCTCGCTTTAGTCTTTGGACCTGGGTTATCACAGTTATGTCTAGCCCTGAAAGATTTTCTTCTAGCAGGATTAGATTTTTTAATTTTCATGTTAGGATCACCAAAGTTAACTTTAACTACGTTACCTTTTTCGTTCTTAACATATACCTTAAATTTCTTAACATCGCCACGCATTGGCTTGTTTAGTTTTACGTTTCTACCTTGATATTCAGCTTCAAACATATCGTTTTCATCTTCTGAAAATGCAAGATAGCCATATTCTTCATGAAAGTCTTGGTCATCTTCTAGTACAACTTCATTCGTAACAGTTTCACTATTAATAGTTTCATCATCACGTATAGCATCAACAATCGAATCACGCAATCTTTTCATTTCGTTTGATAATTGACTCATTTCTTTTTTCCTTTGTTACTGCATTCTGAACATCTACAATGTTCGCAGATTTTTACTTCTCTATATTCGCCACCATCGATGGCATAATCTTTAAATGTTACATACTTTGAACCACCACAGTGAGAAGTATGTCCGCAATTTTGACAACAAGTCTGAGTAGTTTTAGTACTAGGAGACTCTATTATCATTTCTGCCATTATTTACTTCCTATATAACCTGCTATAATTCCAATTAACCCTGTAAGAGCCATTTTCATAAGAGTGATTACACTTTCATCTACTGGTCTGTTTTCTTGTAATGCTACATAATAGTCACCTACAATGATAACACCTAGTAGTGCTAAAACACCTGCAACTAAAACAACAATTATTAAATCTTTTAAATTCTTAATCATTTTTAAATCCTTTCAGATATTTGTATTCGTATCTAGTATCACCTTTCATGTATCTTTGCCATGCTGGAGTGTTTAATCTTTTATCTACTTCTGTAACCTGCATCTTAACAATTTTTTTATTCATATTATTTCTTTGGACGATTACTTACGTTTTTTGCTTTACCCTTACGATTTGCATTTGGATCATTTGCTTTCTTACGTTTAACTGCATTAGCTATTGCTTTCTTACCACCACTTGCTCTTAGACTTGCGGCTTTAGATTTTGATAGACACTTAGGTTTACCTTCACCCTTTTTACTATCTCCGCATTTGCCTACACGTTCGCCTTTAGTATTGTAACGGTCCCAACCGCCACCACCTGCGCCACCTTTTTTGCCTTTACCAAACCAGGCACGTAAGTCTTCATTAATGATATCTCTTATAATCATTACTTACTATTGCCCCAATTTTTAGCACCGACTTTACGACATTTCGATAAGGCACCTGATGCATATGCACTAGGCCAAACTTTGTATCTGCTTTTTACTTTATGATAACAAGCATCTTTTTCGCCAGCGGCTTCATCAAATTGTTCTTCTGTTAATGCTTCTGACTTTTCAATGCTTTCCATTTGATAGTAATCTTCTTCTGGTTTAATCTCTGGTGCGATTTCAACTGTTTGATTTACAATTTCTTCTACTGTATTCATATCAGCGGCATCTTCAATGTATAATGTACCTTTGTTAAAGAACCCATTTATACCTTCTTGTTGTAATGCGTTAATGATTGCACCTTCATAACCTTCGTCAATCTTTGATGCACTTTCATCTAATTCATCTTGGTAGTAACCTTCGGCTTGTTTAATTAAACTTCCTAAGTCTTCACCTGGGTGTGCATCAATCCAATGCATAATATCAGCAATGATATCACTTGGTGCATCAGCACCCATTTTTACTAAAATATTGTCAATGTTTTTTACACTTTCGGCTCTGCCTCTAGCAACACTGTCGCCTTTTTCTTCTGTCTTCATGCCAGTATAGTCATTGTCAAGTTTTTGGAATTCTTCATAAGACATATACATATCAGTGTCAGGGTCATAATATTTGCCTTCTTTTGGATCGTAGTAAACTACTTTACCACTTAGTGTAGAGAAAGGACCTTCTAGTCCATCACGTTTTTGATATTTGTCTTTATCAATCGATGGTAGAACTTTATACCCTTCATCAATTTTATCGCCATCCATATAATCTGCGACATTTTGTAAATAGTCTTCTGCCATAGTCAGTTTAGATGCAACCCAACCCTCAAGACCTTCTTCTTCTGATTTCTCTTTAAGATGTTTTGCTATTCTTACTGAACTTTTTACAGATGATAATAGTTGTGACTTTGCCATGCTAACTTCATGGTCTGTGTGATTTGCATCTTCCATATCGCTTTCTGCTACTTTCATAGCATTTTCAACGATATTCTTCCATTTTTTTACTTCTGACATATCTAATTCCTTTAATAAAACCTTGACTTTTAGTTTATATTGTAATATAATGTATTTATCATTATTGTAAAGGAAGTAGGCGGATTATGACGACTCACGAATTCAAATTCAAGTTTAGCACACGTGAACAATTCTATGGTATTGTTAGACTGCTTAATGCTGAATGTGGTAAGGGGAACTGGACTATTAAAGGTAAAGTACTTAAAGGATTGAAACGAATTGAGACTACATGGGGTGGTTGGGGTATGTCCTCACATAATACTGCTTATACTCCATATGTAGAGAAAACAGTAGTTGTACCTGAAAAGTATAAACATGTAGAATCTATGCTACTTTTCATATACAAAGATGAACGAATTAAAGCAAATGACTAAGACTTTACTCACAATAGAGAAATCATTACATAGTAGACTAGAAGCGGAAGATATATCTCCCGTTAGTGTACAAGTATTTCCATCGTGGGAAGAGGGCTTTAAAGGACATAAGAGAAAAAGAGGTGTCTATATTATCTTTGATGAAGATGAAATGATTTATGTAGGTAAAGGATTCTTTTCTGCACGTAATAAAAGTCATTACGATAAAGCGACAAACAAAGCAAATTATAATCCAAAAGGTTGGTTATGGTTTAAAGAAAATTATAATTATAGTATTGACAACTGGCACCTATTTCTGATAGAATTAGATAGTGAAATAGATATAACTTTTATGGAAGGCGCATTGATTAAAGATTTGCGTCCACTCGCAAACGATGAGGTATATAGTGACAGGTAAAGTTGGGTTCGCATGTAAATTCATGCACGAAAATCAAAGTCTCAAGCCTAAGGAGTTGAAGGAGATTCAACAGCCTCTGAACTTTCGTGGTACAACTATTAAATGGTTACGTGAAAATAAATCACAAGCACAAGAAAAAGTTTACGAACTTGTAGAACATAACTTGAATGCTACAGAAAATCTTATTGACTATGTAAGCACGTTACCTATGCAACAACGTATGATGCGATTAGGTAGCGACATGTTGCCTGCATATACAGAAGTTAATTTTCAACATCTAACAAAAACTAATTACATCACTAATTTGATAGCAGATAGGCTAAATACAATTGGTGAGAAGGCACGGGCAAATAATATACGTTTATCTATGCACCCAGGTCAATTCACTGTTCTTGCATCGGATAGACCCGATGTTGTAGAAAATAGCATAAAGGAATTCGAATACCATGCAGATATCATCAGGTGGTTGGGCTACGGCAAGTCGTTTCAAGACTTCAAATGTAACGTCCACATATCGGGTAGAAAAGGTCCAGACGGCATCAAAGCAATACTCAGAAGACTCTCGCAAGAGGCGAGAAACACAATCACAATCGAAAACGAGGAAAACACGTGGGGTCTCGATTCTTGCCTAGAACTAGAGAAAGATGTTCCTCTAGTACTCGACATACATCATCACTGGTGTCACACTAACGGTGAATACATTTCTGCGGAAGATGACCGTGTTAAGCGGGTTATTGATAGTTGGCGTGGGGTGCGGCCCACTCTACACTACTCAGTGTCAAGAGAAGAACTCTTGCCCGACCACCCGACAGACAGACGGCCTGACTACAAAAGTTTGTGTGAGCAGGGCCTTAACAAACAAAAACTCAGGGCCCATAGTGACTACATGTGGAACACAGATGTCAACGAATGGGCAGGCACATTCCGTAGAGATTTCGATATCATGGTAGAGGCTAAATGTAAAAATCTAGCAAGTATTCCGTTTGAGGAGAGTACAAGATGAATAAACAAACAATCATCAAAGAGATAGAGAAACTAAAACAAACTTTACATATATCAGAAATTGAAAAAGTACAACACAAATATTTAGAAGGGATTAGGGACAAGATAAAGGTATTGAGTGCCAAATTAAAATAGATGAAATCGTATACAATAGAATTAAAAGTTGGTGATAAAATCGATTTAGGTCGATTTAAAAACGTTCGGTCTGAAATTAAAGACATTAAACTTGATGACCATGGTCAGCCAGTAATTATTACAAGTAAAGGCGAGAAGAAAGCATTAAGTTTTAGACTTAGAAAGTTAGATACTAAATGAGACCTACGTTACAACAACTAGTGGAATTAGCAAAAGAATCAAACATAACAGATCCAATAGATTGGTCAAACTTAAACGTATCAGAAGATACAGTTTATGAAATGATTGGTCTTAGTGTTATTGAAATGTTAGATAAGATAGAAGGAAAAGATGCTGAGATAATCATGTCTGCTTCCATACTTAAACTGACGGTTGAAAATTTTGTACTGAATCTGAGGCTCAATGGCAAAATATGACGGACAGGGCGCAACACTGTTGCAAGAATCTAAATATAGTAAGGGACGAAACTATGGTTGAAAAGAATGGTTTTGTCTTTAAAGTTACTATTACATATTGTAGCAGTTGTGGTAGCAAGAAATATGGAGGTACAGGAATAAGCGATGGCAAAAAAATACATACACGTTAACCAACATAAGATAAGAGCAAACAAAAAGCATGGCACTGATGAGCCAGTTATAACGATAAAAGAAGGTAAAAAGAATACATATTGTCACGAAGTTAAAATACATGGTGGCTCAGTTA
>Ga0066856_10000755_pt1 | contig 12194 bp, 3 predicted proteins | sample ETNtaG_5_FD_65605 | JGI IMG/M metagenome (GOLD analysis project Ga0066856, IMG submission 65605) | Marine microbial and viral communities from oxygen minimum zone, Eastern Pacific Ocean - ETNP201406SV205 | ecosystem: Environmental > Aquatic > Marine > Oceanic | place: Pacific Ocean: Eastern...
GAGGCAAATAGACGTCGGGGACATGCTGGAAAAGGACGGGGTTATGGCGTGTCGTCGTCGTCGTCGTCGTTCCCCGGCGGCGAAGAGACGATACTTCAGATGATGGCGGAGTGTTCCGTGAAAGATGAAAGGTTCGGCGATCGAATAACGAGAGCGAAACGCTTCGAAGAAGCATACGGGAATGACGTGAGTGGGAACTTGGAAGAGGTACAAAAAGCATACGAGGAGGCGTGCCGTTTTTTTAGCAGAAATAGCAGCGGTAGTACTACTACCACTAATAATAATAATACGAAGGACGGCGTAGCGGAAATCGAGCTCTTGCGACCGCTCGGGACGGTGGTGAAAGTCATCGAGCCGTCACCAAGGCGGAAGAGGTTAGTCGGGTACATTGTCGAAAAGAAAGATAACGCGGGGGTCACGAACAAGAAGAAGAATTTTCAATTACAACCGACGGATTCGAGAATGCCCACGTGCGACATCGACGCATCGCTTTCTGAGTTGAAAGATTTAGAAAACGTGCCTGAAAATGTAATCGTATTCGCATCCATGGTAGACGTGGAGGGAAAAGCAAGAGGTGCTTTGTCGCGCATGTGCTCGGTAGAACGCGTCATTGGTCCGAACGATAGCATCGAATCGCACACCGTAAAAATACTCTTAGAAAACGACATCAAAGACGAACCGTTTACGGACGAAGTGCTCGCGTGTCTGCCGAAGGAGTGGAACGACGACAACGGCATTCAGATAGGAAGCAACGAAATCATCGAAGACGAAAAAGAACCGCCGCGGAAAGATTTCAGGAGCGATATAGGCACTTGCACGATTGATCCAGAAACTGCAAGAGATTTGGACGATTCGTTATTCGCCACACGAATAAACAAAAACACCATTCGCGTCTGCGTACACATCGCGGATGTGTCGCACTTCGTGCAACCGAACACCCCATTAGACGAAGAAGCTTTTTTTCGAGCGACATCGAATTACTTATGCGATCGAGTCGTGCCGATGTTACCGAGACTTTTGAGTGAAATCGCGTGTTCGTTAAATCCGGGCGTGGACAGATATGCGATGTCGTGTGAGTGGCTCATTCGAGAATCCGATGGTAAAATCTTAGAAGAATGGTTCGGTCGAAGCGTCATGCGAAGCAGAGCGAAACTATCTTATGGAGACGCACAAAGAATATTGGACGCATTGGATGAATCTATGACGGACGAGGCGATTGCAAACGCCGAAAAGGAAAACATAACTGGAGAAGCAAAGATAGAACAATCTGGGAAAGGTGACGTTCTTCTCGAAGTTGTAAAGTCCGTGCGCTTGCTTCGGTCTGTGGCAAAAACGTTGCGCAATAATCGCATCAAGAACGGCTCGGTGCGCCTGGACCAAGCGAAGATTGGTTTTGAAATCGACCAAGATACCAAGTTGCCGAAATGCGCGTTCCATTACGAGCTTCGTGAGTCCAACCGCGTGATTGAAGATTTAATGTTGTTCGCGAATAGACGCGTGGCGAAACGAATCGTGGACTATTTCCCGGACGTCGCTTTGTTGCGTTTACATCCGCCACCGAACGAAAAGAAAATGTTTGAACTGCGCGAGTTTGCGCTAGCAAATGGCTTACAAGATTTCGATTGCAGCACAAGTGGAGCTTTACACCGAAGTTTAGAGCGCCTGCGTGAGTCCACGCAAAGAATGCCATCATCTTCATCATTAACGAACGACTCACCGGACAATAATGGTGGTTCTGGCATAAATGCCATTTACGAAATCATCAACTTATTAGCGACGAAACCGATGCAATTGGCGCAGTATTTTTGTACCGGGCAATTTCCAGAAGAAGAAAGTTGGCGCCACTATGCGTTGGCATTCGATAGATACACGCACTTTACGTCTCCGATTCGAAGGTATCCCGACATCATCGTCCACCGTTTACTCCGCGCGAGTTTGGTCGTGGAAGAAAATGAAAAGAAAAATAAAAAGGAGAAGAAAAAGAAGATGTTCTCGTTCTTTTCGTCGTCAAAGAACTCGTCTGATATTGTTGAGAGTAGCAAGTTGGTGGATTATTTGCTTCCTAAATCTACGTCGTCGTGCGTACAAATTGCTACTCAGTGCAACAAAAAGAAAGCTTCAGCAAAAGCCGCGCAAGACGAACACTCATTCGTGTATTTTTGTTACCATCTTACGAGAAATCCGACGGTTACGGTGGCCATAGCGCGCATCGTCGGGAGGAAACATTTAGCGTGTTTCCTTCCAGAGTATGGCTTTGAAGTGAAGGTTGAAATCGGAAACAAACGTCATCTGACGACCAAACAATCAGCAGGTACTCCTAATCCGACGATGGTATCGATTGAGTTTCAAGCGTCGTCCGAATCCGCGAACGAAGCCGCTCAAAAGTTGCTCGAAATTGGAAATGTTAAGAACAGCAACGAAGAAGAGGATAAGAAAAACAGCGTCTCGTGGATTGAACGAACAAAATTATTGAAGAAAGCGAGGGGAATGAGCGGTGCGTTCTTGAACCTCACGCGATTGGAAGAAGAAAGTGTTTTGGAGGCTTTAAGAAGTGATGATGCGGGAAAAGTAATATCGAAAGATGTCGTCGGCGTTCTCCCGATGCGCATTAGACCAGCAGACCAAGTTATGGTCGTGTTAACTGGTAAATTCGGCGAGAAAAAACCAGAAATAGTGGCTAATTTGGTCATCAGCAATCCGCTGATCAACGGAGTTCAACGCGGAGGACTGTGATTATTTAGAACAATTTTTGTGATTTGTTATGAATACATAGGTGGTGGTTATTTCCATTTCTCGTCGACACACGCTTTTAAAATTTACGTCTTCGTGATGAAATTCTTCGCCACGCGTGTCATGTCGGCGTAATCGTCTCCCATTCTCCACGATCTTGGCATGTGGTCGCGATTTGACTTGTTCGCGTCTTCGCTCGCGATCAAATCCTCCGCGTCTTTCCAAGACTTTTTGTGCAGCTTTTCCGTTTTCACGTTGTCCACTCTCGGTTCCGGAAACTCGTTTGTCTTTCTATTCTTTTCTGCTCTTTTCGTTGGTAATTGGTACATCGCCAAGGGCAGCTCACAATGATCCATTTTGACCCCCCATCTGGCGCAGACCACGTCCGGGCACGTCGGCCACGTCATGCTAACCGCGGTCGCTTTCTTCGCTGCCGAGCAAAATCGGCACTGCGTCATTTGGTTCCCGTCGCATGCCGGTAACAATTTTTCCCCGCACTTGGCGTCGTGGAACATGAACCTCCCCAACTCGCGATCAGCTGGCGTCCCTTCGCACGCGCTCGTGATACCAATCTGTTCCACGCGTTTGTTGTGTTTGCGAATATCGTCCACGTACGACTTCCACTCCAAGTCTTCCACCGAGTCGCCTTCGCACCCCATGACGCCGTGTTTCTTACAGACGGATTGCGGACACGTCGCCCACGTCGGCGTTTTTACTTGCGCCATCAACGTGTTGCAAAATCGGCACGTGCTCGGATTCCCGCTGGTAGGATCTCCAGAGCACCCCGCGGTTTCTCCATTCAAACACTCTGGATCCGAGTACGCGAAGATGCCTTTCGCCATATCCGCCTCTGCCGGGTCGCAGTTTTCCTCTCGGTTTTTCTTTTTCGACTTTGGTCCCTTGCCTCCGTGCGACGCTTTGTAGTTGTGCTTGTCGCTGTCGTCCGCGAATGGGACGTCGATGACGTGTTGAGCACCCCGTCCTCTGTGGTGCGCGTGCGACTTGTGGCCTAACGACGACCCTTTTTTCTTCCCACCACCCAATTCGGCGAAAACCCCTCCAAAACTTCCTCCTCCTCCGCTCATCAAAGACTTCCCGTGTACATCGACCGAACGATACCCGGTCGTAAAACTCACCAGGATCAGAGAGGACAGGATGGTAAACATGACGACGCCGCTCGAAACGACGCGCGCGTGGAAGCGCAAGGCGTTGGCGAAACCTCGGGTGGATTTCTTTCCTCCTCCTCCTCGTCGTTCTTCGTCGCCACTTAGCGCGCCCAAAACCGTGCCCTTTTGGAGCAACGATTGAGATTCCTCCCCTGAGGAAGAGGACGCGCCACGCAATTGCTGGCGAGACATGACGTGACGATGATGTCGAGATGTGTAAACGCGTTGTGTGTTCGTTTCAATCGACAACAACAACAACACGACTCGAACGTAATAAAAAGGAAGAGTCTTCTTCTTCTTCTTTTTCTTGTTTCTGCAAAGGTGTTCTACGGAAGAGCTCGAGCGCGCTTTGAGGAGGAGGGAGAATGAACACACGAAAATGCAATCGAAAAGAAAAGACCCCGCGCCTCTAAGTTTAGGGTATGAAAAATGTGAAAAATGTACTACTTACGTACGTAAAAGAGGAAGGAATAAAATGAGTCACAACAACAACAACAACAACAACAACAACAACAACAGAGTCTCTTTGTCTCTCTCTCTCTTCTTTTCTTTTCTTTCGAGCGTACACCCACGAAAAACGAGTATTCAGTTGGCGACTTCCATCGATCTGGCGTCCTCTCGACCGTAAGGCACAAACTCTTCCGAAGATGATTCTCTCAAAGAATCGTCGGATTCAGAATCGGAGGATCGGAGCGGACGTACGTCTAAAACGCACATTGGCGTTACGCTGCGAGGATCGTGAGACGAGACGACTTTATCACCAGCGGTTGAGATGACAAGTCCTTCGCGTTGCTCGCGCTCTTCGACGTCAGTCTTGACAAACGTCAAATACGCGACGAAGCCTTGCTCTTTCGGCAGTTGCTGAAAGCACACGGTCGGGCTCAAGTACATTCCCCCTAAAGTGAACGAATCTTTGCTCACTAAAGAGGAAAAGAACGCGTTGGGAGTTTTCTGGCCGCCGTGGCAGGTCACCGCGAAAGTAATCTTACCCGGTTGGAACACATTCACGCACTTCTCTACAAATTTTGACACCGAGAAGGCACTGTTCGCTTTCAAATCGATGTTGGAATGTTCTACGGAGGCATAACTGAATCCGTCTTCCGGAGTGATGTGAACCGTAGAAAATTCGCCGGGAAATTCTTGATTCAAACCATTCATGGAATACCCACACGGTTCAAAGACGTAATCGTCGATCGAGAACGTTTCGAATATGCTTCGAATGCCCGAATCGTGCGTGGTTTTCGAAGAACTGACAAACGGGATCGCCAATACCCCTTTTTCTTGTAAATTCTCGCGGAAGAAATGTTGCGAGTGCTCTCGGTTCAAAGACGTCATGCAACATTCCACAGATAAGGATGGCCGAATCTTCGCTTCTTCGACGAAATATCCGGCAACGTATACGTGCCACTGCGCGTCGTCAAAGTTTGAACCCATGACATAGCTCGAGTTTGACCCCAAGTGGCCAAACCTACTCTCGAGAAATTCGCACTCGTCCGCGAATGAAACGTGGTGCTCGCGCTGCTCTTCCGGAAATAAATACGTGGAGCGCGTAAATCTCACCGAGGATGGAAACAATTTCACATGCTCATTTAAAGCCGCGAGTTCCAAAATGGGATCCACAGCCGAGAGTAATCTCGTCGTTCCGCACGTCTTCAACACAATCTTGTCCGCAAAGACGAACAAAGACGATTCGCTCAAGACGTACGCGTCAAACATTTCGTTCGATCGTACTGAAACAATCTCACATTCGGCGGCAGTCATACACACGTCAAGTGCGGCGCGTGGTAAGCAGCGCAGACCACCTGCAACTGGAATAATTTCACCAGAATCTTTCTTACTGTCGTCAGCGGCAACGCGAAAATTGATTTCGATGCGCTTCTCGACCCCTTCAAAGTGCGGCGACGGGTAAAGTTCGCTCTGCATTATTGAAAAGTTTTCTTTGTTTGTATCTCTCAACAAATATAGTGTATTAAGTCGCGGCTCTTAGCGTTTATTTACGCTTCTGCTGCTGCGAAGGATAAGCTCTCACTCCTTTTACTCTTAAATTAAGGTAAAGGATGTCAGGCGCACTTTCGGCGTACAGTCAACACGTCGAAAAATTGTTTCAATCCTTCTGCTCGGCTTGAACTTCCCCACAATCGGATGTCCGAGACAAAGTTAAACGAGCAATTTTCTTCAACGAAATCAGTTTTACCGTATATATTGTCGCTATTGTCGCTATCACCGTCGAGTTCCATCTTTGGCTTCTTCTTGTAAATAAATCTCTTCTAACGTAACAATAAAAGGAGAATTTCTTCTCTCTTATAACTTTCGGATGTGTGTAAACGTATCCAAGTGGTGATGAATCACTATAAATGAGTCAAAACGCAAATCAAAGTGCAAATCAAATAACACTTCAATGGAACACAGTCTTTAATTCAAGTTTATTCGTTCGCAATGAGTGTAACTCCTCGCGATTGATTTCGTAGATGATGAATTTTGCGGCTACGTGCGGCAGCAAAAAGATGATTGATTGATTAGTCTAAAGCGCTTGTGGCTCGTATACGTGCGTTTGAAACGTTAAGTTTAAAACGCGAAAGCTGTGATTAGATGTGTGTTTACTCGTTCGATTCGGTAAACGTCTGCAAAATAACTTCGCAAGTAGTCGTTACGAAGTAATAACGTTGGTGTTCAGGTGTTTTTCTAACGATTGACGCGATTGACGTGACGCAGTCAACAAAGGAAAATCGTTACAAATACCCTAAACCTTAAAACAAGCGAGAGTTTAGAAGGAAAAGATAAATATGATAAATAAGATACTGTGATAAAGCGCAAACGAGATATACTGAACTAAACAATCACATACATGATTTATTACATGAACGACTGTTCGGCTATGATCGTTCGAGCCAAGGACAAAGCTTGGTCTCGAGTTAAACCGGCGCGGGCGGCGACGCACGTTTGAGCCGATATCGACAACGAATGCTCAAACTTAGAGAGCAAACCGCCATCGACGATGGTTCGCGGAGGTGTTCGCCTCGCGATGGAACCTTCAGATGATTTCAACGCTCGGTAGGTTTTCGAGTTCAAACCGAATGGGTTGATGGAGTTTGAACAGGCAACGATGTTGGATCGCATGGCGTCTTGGAGTTTTTCCAAGTTCAAGAAGGTGTGTTTGTCCACCGGAGAGAAGATGCCTAAGCCACCATCGGAGCTGCCAAAGAAGACCGCGTGTCTGTTTTGTTTCTGTTCACCGACGCCGATTTGGAACCGGACCATTTTGCGGATTAAACTGCCCACGTGGTATCCGCCCTTCGGTAAAAGCTTATCGCCTTTCCAGGATTCAGCTAATTTTGGCGCGTATTGAAAGACGTGCGCGTTGCCGTTCGCATCAGCCGCTAACAAGGATAAGCTTCCACCGTCAATCATGAATTCAGAGGCTATGCAATCGAGATCTTCGTAATCTTTTCCGAGTTGCGATAAGGTCTTTTCTCCTTGTGAGTCTTTCCATCGAACAAAGCGGATGGATTTATGCAAGTCGCCACACAAGAGGAAGTTCTTGACGCAGCACAACGTAGTCGTGTATAAAGGCGTATCGTAAAATGCGGTTGGGTTTAAGTGTTTACCGTCCCAGGAGTGCGCGGTTAACTTGGTTCCAATCGCAACCATTAATGACCCATCGACAGATTCAATTGCCGAACACGCCATTTTTGACGGTTTCTCGCATTTCAATTCGCCTCTCCATCGAATGCCGCCGTCGCGAGCACGTTCCCACATGATTGCAAAGAGTAAGATTCTTCCCCGACACGGGGTATCTTCACCACCAGGTATGGCGGTACCAATAGCAAGCATAGAAAGCAACGCACCCGTAGACTGGTCGCGAATTTGTACGTTCTTAATGCAAAGAATATGTTCACCAGGTTCGACTGCTTTTTGCCACGCCGTTTCGAGTGTACCCGGGACTAACAAACGGATGGCAAATTGTTGAACGATGTTACCTTCTGACTTAGCTTTCTCCTTCCGGAAGCGATATAAAGCTCTCGCGTGTGAATCAGTTTCGTCAATATCAAAATCTTTCCACGGGATGGACGAGGAAGTCACCAAAGCGTACAACTTGAAATCGTTCATGTACGTAATCGCTCGTGGTGTGCATCTAAGCGCGAGTTTACGCACCGGCCACTGGGCTTCGACGTGCATTTTACCCGGTAGACGGCAGACGCGTATGCCACCTTCGTTAGTGGCTAGAATGAAACCCTTAGGACAGTTGACGTTATGGAAGGGTGCAAATGCGATTCTCGCGCCGCCTTCGCCACGGGTCGGTAACGCGAGAACTCGACCACGGCGCACGATCAACCAGATGGGATTTAAACCGGAAACGAAGATGCCATCGATGCCTCTACCGTCGCCAATGTTTTCAATTCGTGCTAATCTCGAACCACCTTGGATAGAGACGTCGGTATTCGTAAGTTCACTCCCGGCAGTTTCGATTTCAATCGGTATGCGAGCGAATCGAAGTTCGTTCGAAGACGGCGCCTTGAATGCTTGGTACGCCAAGACCGCACCATCGGCACGGTAACACGTCAAAAGTGGCCGTTCGTGAGCGGCGTTAGCGAAAGCGTCCATGCGAATATCCGATACATCATATTTTTCAGCATCGCTATCGTCGTTGAAATCGATGCTGTCTATGCCGGAAGAATTCGGTGCGAGGATTTCGCGACCGTCGGAGACGCCGCCAGAGGACCAGAGCTTCTTCAAAGATGGAAGACTGTATAAATCGAGAGTGCCGTCGCGAGAGACGGTTGCAAACACAACGTTCTTCATGCTCTCATCTTCTTCACAATTACCAGATGCAGTTCGCTCGAGCCAACCAGGCGCTCTATTCAATCCATAACCACCCGAAGAGTCTGCACACATGACCGAATCGTCATATAACGTAAACGCTGTCACGTCGTTCCCCGTGCTTGAACGGTCGTCGGATGGAAACAACTCCTCGCACTTTTCGAGGAGTGTAAACGTATTTGTCGTTGTGTCTTTAAGAATAATCTTAATAGATCCGTCCGAAAGTCTCAACGCAATCGCATCGTTTTGAATGATCGCTAAAGTTATATGGGCGTCGCCGCCTCTTAAAAATGCTATATCGATATCGTCCGCCGCAAACTTCTTTCCTTTCCTCGTGAACCGAATCCTCGTCTTCGTCACTTGCGCGATCGCTCGTCCGTTGAATACTCGTCCACATGCCAACGTCTCTTCTGCGACGATAAAATCAACGTCCTTGGAAACTTCCTTCAACTCCTCGCCGGTTTCTAAAACCATCGTCGTTTTCGTGGAGGATAAAGACAATATTAAGTGTTCATCATACAGTTCGTCTTTTCGTTTCGGTCTAACAGTTCCATCATCATCGTCTTCAGTCCGAGTCGCCCAGCACGCTCGCAATCCAGGCAAAGCGCCAGGATCGACCTCGGTGACGAGCTCGGGAGTGATACCTCTGGTTAAAATCGCCAACGCGCCGTTTTTACCATGGCCGCACGCGGCGACGAGTTCCGTTCGCGGATCGAGATCAGTCCCGACTGGAGCACTCGCTCCAACAGTTAAATCAACAACTGGTGAGATACACAACAAAGAATCCTTCACGGAGAACTTATATTCAAACGTATCGTCGCGGTCGACGTAAGACGCGAACGTTTTCGACTCTCCTCTGGTTGTCGTCGTCGTCGATTTATTCGTTCTTTCGTATTCGTTCAAACCGACACCACCGGCAGCTTCGACGGATGTGCCATACAATAACGCCTCTAACTCGTCGTCTTCGTTCTTCTCCGCAACATCTTTCGCGCCTGGTTCTGGTACAGGTGGAGGTTCTATCTTGGCAATTTTCGGAACACTGTCTTTACCTTTTGACGATTTGCGCTTCCTCGCGTTCTCCTCTGGGTCCGCATATGGATCTTCTTCTTCTTCTTCTTCTTCTTCTTCTTCTTCTTCTTGTTTCTCCTTCTCCGGTAACATTTTCAAATCACCAATCTTTCCTTTTTCTTTCCTCTCGTACGCGATTAAAAGAGAATCGCCAACGCGCGAGCCAATGAAGAGTAAATCTTTACCAACCGCCGCCAAGCCGGAACTTAAAACGGCGTTCCCGGATTTTTGCACGCGTATGCGTCTACATCTACGACCAACTTTACTCCCAGCCAAGGCAGCACCACCCACAGTTTCTAAAATAACCGTTATCAACTGACCAGTTTTTGAGCTAATTATCGCCACGTTTTCCCTGATCATTTCAATCTTTGCCGCATCGAGTTGCACTTGAAATTCGTTTGGTGTCGTCTCGTAACTCGACACATTTTTGTTCGAGTTCACGTGAGGAACTGGATTTGCATAGGCTGCTTGACCTTCCACGCCGTTAGTTCGTGCAATTTCTTCCGCAAAATTCCCTTCCTGGGGTCCTCCTTTTCCTAAGACATCGCTAATGTACGTAGCAGAGGACGATTGGGACTCGTATAAAATGTGACCAGAGGAGAGCACGATGACGCCGCCTAACGGGTTGGGAACCGGGAATAACGAGTGTGCCGATGCCGGTAACTTGTCTCTCGTCCAAACGATTGTATATTTCTTCTTCGTGCAATCAACTGATACCGCGACTAACTTACACGTATCCATCCGCAACGATAATCGCCCACTCCACGTCGGCAGATTCGATTCGTATAAAATCATCAACACTGGTTCGCCGTAGCCGTGTAAGAAACAGCAATCACGGACGAATGCTGCTGACGGGCCTAATATCTTTCTCACGTCTAAATCAAACGAACTGCCAAGCGTGGCTGGCACATGCGCCGTTCCTCCTCCTTTGATTTTCTTTTTCTGACCACTACTATTACTATTGTTGGTATTCGTTTCGCTCACCGGCATGATCTTAAGCTTCGCCTTCTCCTCGTTCCGCAACAACACCGCCGCGCACCGTCCTTCTGGATCCGCTCTGCCAACTATAGGTACGTTACTTATCCTCAACCCGGAACTCGTTCCATCTATGCCGGTCGTTGTCGCACCTTTATTCCCTTTAGCGCCGGCAAACTCCTCCCAAAAATGTAAGCTCGTCGAGACGCACTTTCTCGTCTCCGGGTCCCAACATACGCACACAGCTTTCGATTCGCGAATGGTCACCAATAGGCCGTCTAAATATTCCACGTTTTGTTGTTGGGTACTGTTGTTGTTTCGTCCATCTCTTCCCGAAATTCCTGCGTTTTTCTTCGAAGAAGAACTCTCTCTCAACACGTTCGCGTTCGTTTCCTCTGACAACGCGAATCGTTTCGGGTGTTTCAAAACGCATAAATCAGAAATCGTCCCGTTCACGTCGAATTCCGACACCACTTCCAATCGGACGTTCTCCTTATTCTTTTCCTCCTCCTCCTCTTCCTCCTCTTCCTCTTCGTGTCTTCTTTTTCCTCTCGCGACGGCGTAGATCGTCAAACGGTTGCCACTGGCGACGACGACATTTTCGTCCATCGTCGTCCTTTCGCCAAAATCATCATCGGTGTTACACGCCGCTCCAAAGTTCTGCGGTCCGTGCGTGAAGAAGCACGAGACGCACTCGTCCGCGCCCGTCGGTGGAAGCACCGATTTGTGCACCACCACGCTCATTTCGCTTCCTTCTCGCGAACTTCTTCCGGTGGCTGTTGTTGGGTGTTCCCCGTCGTCGTCGTCGCTCTCCTTCTTCTTCTTTTATAAGGGGAGGAGTGTTGTGTAATTGGTCGAAAATGCAGTTTTTGGTTTAGGGTTTAAAATTGTGTGTTCCTCCCACCTTTTGAGACGACTTTAGTCGACTTAGACTTAAAAAAAAGTCGGATAAACATAACAGCATCGTCATTGTTTGTTTGTGTGTTCCACCACCACCCTAACTTCGAAGGACGACTACTTTACCCGGACAAAAAGCGCCGTCGTTCCTTTCCTTTTTTCCCTCATTCTTCTTCGCGCTTTGTTCCTTTTCTTCGCTATTTACCGCGCTGGTGGTGCTTTTTTGTGACGCTCTAATATGCGTACTTTTGGTGGTCGGATTGAAACGCGGACGATGACGACGACGACGACGACGATGATGTCGCTGCGTGTGTGTCGTCGTCCTCTCGCGATGACGGGCGCAAAAGGCGTCGAGAGGAAAGGAGGACGCGAACGTGCGCGACGGGTGGCGTCTTCTTCTTCGTCTTCGTCTTTTACGAGACCGCGCGGGAGCTTTTCGGGGTGCGGTGAACCGCGCGGTGATGATGTCGTTCTTTTTGTGACGAAGAGGAGGAGGAGGAGGACAAAAGCGCGAACGACGACGACGACGACGACGAGAAC
>Ga0066856_10000756_pt1 | contig 12192 bp, 10 predicted proteins | sample ETNtaG_5_FD_65605 | JGI IMG/M metagenome (GOLD analysis project Ga0066856, IMG submission 65605) | Marine microbial and viral communities from oxygen minimum zone, Eastern Pacific Ocean - ETNP201406SV205 | ecosystem: Environmental > Aquatic > Marine > Oceanic | place: Pacific Ocean: Eastern...
ATCTAATCTTTCAGTGTTAAGCATAAATGATGATTTTTTAGAAGCAGCAGAAGCTTTTATCGATTCAATATTTGAAGCATTACCAACCTGAATAACTCCAACCATTGCCATCATGACATGTGGATCACATTGATAAACGTATACACCCTCCGTATCTAAAACTACGCTTATGTCTCGACTCAATTCACCAGCCCATGATTTTGCTCCATCAGGCAACATACCTTCTATTGAAGCAGAGTTATGGGCTGCATCAGTTGCTTTAAAATGTATTGTATCTCCAATAGAAACCTTCAAAACTGCTGGCTCAAAGATCATTTGGCCACCTTCACCTGAATTAAGCATTTTAACAATGTGCTCAGAACCTTGAGAAAGTTCAACCTTTTGAGCGGATTGGACAATATTTGAAGAACTGGATGAAGCAGTTGCAGCACCGCATGACTGCCCCTCCAGGCAAACTGAGACATTAGAAGCCAGCCTTTTAGAAACCAGCTCATCATATTTTTTTCCATTAAAAAATAAAATGGTAGTAAATGTAATTGCTAGTAAAGGTAAAAATTTTTTATTTTTCATAATTGAATTGGATTTTAAAGCTTAAGAATTTTATTATATATATGTGGTTAAATCATAAATTATTAATATGATTAATTATAATTAATATCTATAATGATTAAAAGTTTTTTGTATTAAATTAATTAAGAAATTGGTTTCTGAACTTCAATAACGTGATCTACGACCTTAAGCATTTTAGAGCTTCCGCCCTTGGCTTCTACTCTGTATTGTCCATCTACAAACATCATTGGGGTTGCCGTTACTTTAAATTGTTTGGTAATCTCAATTGCGCGCTTTACTTTCTGCCTAACAGAAAATGAATTCATATATTTGATTGTTTCACTTTTATTTATTCCGAGCTTCTCAAGAAAATCAATTATTGCTGCCTCGCTTGCCAAAAAATTACCTTCTTTATGTATGGCTGTAAAAACGGCTGAATGGCCAGTTTCAGCAATGCCTAATGCTTCAATTGTATAAAAAAGTTTTGCATGAAGTTGATGCACTGGACCCCAAGTCACTGGCATTTTTTGATAGTTAACAGAAGAATCTTTTTGTTTTGCCCAATTTGATACAACCGGAGCCAAGTTAAAACAATGCCCACACCCATACCAAAAGATTTCTATCACATCAACCACGCCATCTTGCTTAATAGGTAGCGGTTTAGACAAAGAGCCATAATCTCTGCCCAATTTATAATTTGCTTGAACATTTGCTGTAAAAGCAATCAAAGCGCATCCTAGGATGCAGATAAGTAAGTATTTATTATTTTTCATATAATCCATGCATGTAGTTAGCGAGAGCCTCTATGTCATAGTCTTTCAAGTTTTGAGATGCGGATTGCATTACTAAAGAATAATCGCCCGCATTTCTCTCAAGAGATCTATATTCATTCAGAGTTGAAATTAGATAGTTAATTTGCTGGCCAGATACTTTAGGAAACCCAGCCTGAACATTGCCAGCGCCATTAATGGAATGGCATGCTGTACATGCTGGAATACCTCTGCTTAGATCTCCAGCTCTATAAAGGCTTTCCCCAAGAGCTAAAAGCTCACCATCATCTTTTGCCTGCCCAACTAATGGTGTCTGAGAACTGTAAAAAGCAGCAATATCTAAAAGTTGAGTATCTGAAAGTGTTTTTAAATAAGGTATGACTGCCATCATTAGTACATTTTCTCTATCACCTTGTTGAAAATATTTTAATTGCTCTTTTATGTATCGTTGGTTTTGTCCTGCAAGATTTGGCCAATCAGAGCTAATGCTTTGACCATTAGCGCCATGACATGCTGCACAGGAAGAAACTAATTTAGATCCAGCCTGGGCATCTCCGGTGACCAGCAAATCTGGTATCTTAACTTCGGCTGCTGATACTGCAAATGAGGCCATGCTTATACTAATGATTAAAAAAGTTTTTAACATAAATTGTACGTTGTGGTTAAGAAGGCATATTATATGTCGTGCGTGGCCTGAGATAAATGATCTTATGAAAAATCCTTTCAAAAATACCTCTTTTTTATTTGGCGTAACTAAGAATAAAAACCTTCCTGAAGATGCAGGAATAGAGATTTTACTATCTGGGCGTTCAAATGCAGGTAAATCAAGCGCATTGAATGCTTTAACTGATAATAAAAAATTAGCAAGAATAAGTAAAACACCAGGCCGAACAACAGAAATTAATTTCTTTGAAGTTGAAAATGGTTTTAAACTTCTTGACCTGCCTGGCTATGGTTTTGCAAAATCAGGTCATTCAAGAAAAAAAGATTGGGGGCCACTGCTTGGAGAGTACTTTGAAAATAGAAAAGCTCTTAGAGCTGTTCTTGTATTTATGGATGTTAGGCATCCGCTTAAACCAATTGATCTAGAAATGTTTGAACTATGTGAAAGTTTTGATGTGGCCTATGTTGCTGTGCTAACCAAATCAGATAAAGTGTCTAAAAATATTTTAATGAAGACAATTCAACAAGTGAGCAGGACAACTAATGCTCATGAGATTTTGGCAATTTCATCTTCAAAAGAGACTGGGTTTGATAAACTCAGGAAGGTTCTGATAGGATTTAAAGATGGCTAATTTATCTTTTCAATCTCAAGACTGCAATATAACCCTTGCTGAAGGTTTAGAAGAGTATCGAACGTACTTACAAGCAAACGGAAAAAAACAGTTAATTGACTTACCAGGCTCAACAATTATTAGGGATCATGATGCAACCCATGTAATGTTTGGTCTAGATACCTCCATAGAGCAAGAGTCTATGTTAGATTCATGGGTGGTAATGGGTACAAGCTGGAAACTCAAAGAATTACTTGCCTACAACAAACTTCCAGAAATTAAACAACTAACTAAAGATTTTTGGCATGATCCGGGTTACTTTAAGCTCATATTGACTGCTATTAAGCTTACTCCTATTAAACTAAAAATTTGGAAACGGGCCAGGCAAATGAATAAAAAATGGCCTTTTGTGTCGCCCGACTCATTGATGGATAAAAGAGTTTGCGATTTACGTGAAGAGTTTGGTATCAGGATACTTACTCCAGAAGAACGCATTGTTAAAAAGCCATTAATATGGTCTGGGACTATAGCTAACTAAATCATTAGTGAGCTTCGTTCCAATTTGCCCCTGTATTTGCATCTACTATTAAAGGGATATCTAATTTAACTGAGCTTTCCATGAGGCTTATAATATTTTCAAGAGCCTCCTCAGCAAAACCTTTTTTTGCTTCAAAAATTAACTCATCATGAACCTGCATAATCATTTTTATATCTGAATTATTTTTCCCAATCCAATGATCAACATCAATCATTGCCTTTTTAATAATGTCAGCTGCAGAGCCTTGCAATGGTGCGTTAATAGCCGCTCTTTCTGCTGCTTGACGTCTTAGTCCGTTAGAGTCATTAATAGCAGCTACATGCAGCTTTCTGCCTAGAATGGTCTCAACAAAAAGATTTTTCTTAGCCAATTCTTTTGTAGAGTCCATATATTTTCTTACGCCCGTATATCTCTCAAAGTATGTATCAAGATAAGCTTGCGCTTCATGCCGTGGAATCCCAAGCTGCCTAGTTAGCCCAAAGGCAGACATGCCATAAATTAAGCCAAAATTAATTGCTTTAGCGCTTCTGCGATGATCTGTTGATACTTCTTCGAGGGAGATATTAAATATTTCTGAAGCAGTGGCTGAATGAACATCTATATTGTTATTAAATGCATGAGTTAAATTCTTATCTCCAGATAGATGAGCCATGATTCTTAATTCAATCTGCGAGTAATCAGCTGAAATCAATACATTTCCCTTCTCAGCTATGAAAGCCTCTCTTATTTTTCTTCCTTCTGGGGTTTTAATTGGAATATTTTGAAGATTGGGTTCAGTGGAAGACAGTCTTCCAGTTGAAGTTACCGCTTGTTGATATGAGGTATGAATCCTTTTAGAAACTGGATGCTGAATATTAATAAGACTATCTGTATATGTAGATTTTAATTTTGCCAAGCGTCTATATTCAATAATAATTTTTGGAAGGTCATATTCTTCTGCCAATCTCTGAAGAGTATCCTCGTTGGTTGAGGGTTGGCCTTTTGGAGTTTTCTTAAGAACAGGTAAATCTAATTTATTGTAAAGAATCTCAACAAGTTGTTTTGGAGAGTCCATATTGAATTCTTCTCCAGCTATTTTGAATGCATCTTTAGATAATTCTTCAATCTTAATCGCTAGCTCATCTGAATATTTTGATAGCATTTGTGCATCAATCTTTGCTCCATTAGTTTCAACCCTAATTAGAGATCGAAGCATTGGATATTCTATAGATTGAAGAAGGTTAATAAGCTTGGGTTGATCTTCAAGCATTCCATTGAAGAGATTAAAAAGCCTTAGAGTTATATCGGCATCTTCTGCCGCATAGAATGTTGCAGCCGGAATCTCAACCTGAGCAAAGTTAATTTGCTTCGAGGCAGAGCCTGCAACTTCTTCATATTTCATAGGCTCATAATTTAAATAATATAAAGCCATCCTATCTAAACCGTGTCTTGTACCGGTGCTGTTAAGGACATATGACATCAACATTGTGTCTCCAAGGAACTCCTCAACGTTGATGCCGTGTCTATTAAGCATAGGTAAATCAAATTTAAGATTTTGGCCAACTAATTTTTTTTGATTTTTTGTAATAACGCTACCCAAGATTTTTTGAATCTGAGAAAGCGGTATCTGTTTTGGCATTTCTTCATAAAAATGTTTAATAGGTATGTAACAACCCTCTCCTTCATTGCATGCCAACGATATCCCAATGAGATCTGCAGTCATTGTATCTAGAGAAGAAGTTTCAGTATCAATGGCAAAGACATTGCACTTATTAATTTTTTTAGCCCATACTTTTAAATCTTTTTCCGTTAAAACAGATTGATACTCTTTTTTTGATTTTGGGGCTTCTGGGATTTCAACGCCTGAGCTTTGAGAGGACTTTATCCATGTTTTAAATTCAAGGGATGTGAATAATTTATTTAATTCCTCTTTATTCTCTTCGGCCTTAAGCAGACCCTCAAAAGAAACTTTTAAATCAACGTCTTTTTTTAAAGTTACGAGCTTAATATTTCTATCTAAATCTGGAATAGAGTCTCTGAAATTCTGACCTACTACTCCTGTTAACGAATCTGCATTATCAATAATTCCTTGCAGAGTCCTGAATTCACTAAGCCACTTAACAGCTGTCTTAGGTCCTACTTTTGGTACACCTGGAATATTGTCAGAAGTATCTCCAACGATAGCTAAGTAATCTATTATTTGATTTGGATGAACGCCAAACTTTTCTTCCACTCCTGCAACATCATAAATTTGATTATTCATTGTATTCATCATCTTTATTAGTGGATCCTCAACTAATTGCATGAGATCTTTGTCCAAAGAAGATATAACTATAGGCATACCTTGCTTGGAACCCATAACAGCTAAAGTGGCGATAACATCGTCCGCCTCCACTTTTGGGATTTCAATAACCGGCATTCCCATTGCATTGCATATTTCTTTTAATGGAGAAAGCTGCTCTCTTAAATCCTCGGGCATTGGCGGGCGATTAGCTTTGTAGTCTGCATAAATATCATGACGAAAGTTTTTACCCTTAGCATCAAAGATTGAAAGGTAATATGAATCAGGGTTTTCTTTGCGTAAGTTGCGCAACATATTTGTAACACCTTTGACTGCGCCTGTTGGAAGACCAGTTGAGGTTGTTAGAGGCGGCATAGCATGAAAGGCTCTGTATAAATAAGAGGAGCCATCTATCAAAAAAATTTTTTTTGCGGGAGTATTCATTAAAATTTATTATGTCATTAGGTTTTTATATAAGCCATGAATAATATAAGATCATCATGCATTAAATGCAGTTTTAACAAATATGAATATTCTAAGAAAAATTCTTCTATTACCCCCTCTGGTTAACTGTATTCTGGGCATAGGGTTGGTAGTGGGGGCATATATTTTTGAAGTTTTTGGTTATTACGATCCATGTCCGCTATGCATCCTTCAGCGTTGGTCTTTTGGATTAATTGCTCTGTGTGGAGTTCTTTTAATGATTCCTGGATTGTATTTACTAATCAGAAAGGCTCTTTTGCTAATTGCTGTTTTATTTTCTTTTACTGGCGGGGTGATTGCTGGGAGACAAATTTACTTGCAAAACCTTCCCAGTGATCAGGTTCCAACTTGCGCTCCTCCAATGGATTTTTTAATGGATACTCTTCCAATTTTTGAGGTGATACAGACTATCCTGCTTGGAGATGGTAATTGCGCTGAATATGAATGGAGATTTATATTTAATTTTGCTGAGTGGGCATTAATATTCTTTGTTTTCTTGTTTCTCTATAACCTGTTCTTTTTACTCAAAAAGTCAGCAAAAGTCTAAATGTGTAGTGTTGCTACATATATAAATACGATTTAAAGCCTTAAGAGCTTTATTTTTTGGTTTATTGACAATAAATGATAAATATTTTCAAATCCACTACAAATAATTCTCAAGTTATACTTCTCCCTAAGTCGTAGAATATTGTAGAATCGACAGAGTAAAAAAATTTTATGGAAAGCAACGCATTGGCTGAAACATTTGAACTAAATACCGAAGAACTTATTAAGGCTGCAATTGAAAATGGTGAGGGTACAATTGCAAGCAACGGAGCACTTGCTTTGGAAACTGGAGCTCGAACTGGACGCAGTCCAAATGATAGGTTCATTGTCCAAGAAGACAGCACCTCTCACTTAATAGATTGGGGAGAAATTAATAGGCCTTTTGAGGCAGAAAAGTTTTCACTTCTGTGGGATAAAGTTGATGCATATCTAGCAGAAAAAAATCGTTACCTTTCAAAGGTTCATGTAGGAGCACATGAAGATCATTACATCCCTGTAAATGTAACTGCTGAGAGCGCCTCTCACAGCATGTTTTCAAAATTAATTTTTATTAGTCCTGATGAGTTCAACCCTCAAGCTAAGAAAGAATGGCAAATAATGAGTGCCTTAAATTATGAGTGCTCACCGGAAGAAGATGGAACAAATTCAGAAGGTTGCGTAATTATTAACTTTGCAGCTAGAAAAGTTCTGCTTGCTGGAATGAAATATGCTGGTGAGATGAAAAAATCTATGTTTTCTGTTCAAAATTTTTTAATGCCAGAGAAAGATGTATTACCAATGCATTGCTCATCTAATGTAAATAAAGATGGAAATGTATCTCTATTTTTTGGACTTTCAGGAACTGGAAAAACCACACTTTCTGCCGATCCAACTTGTTCACTAATTGGAGATGATGAGCATGGCTGGGGTGAGGGCACTGTCTTTAACTTTGAGGGGGGTTGTTATGCAAAAACTATTGATCTCTCCGAAAAAAATGAACCTGTTATTTGGAAGGCGATTAAACATGGCAGCATAATTGAAAATGTTTACTTAGATGAAAGTGGTACCCCTGATTATACTAATACCTCATTATCTGAAAATGGACGATGTTGTTATCCTCGGTCGCACATTGATGATGCAATTGAATCAAACTCTGCAGGCGAACCAGAAACTGTAATATTTTTAACCTGTGATTTAACAGGCGTTATTCCTCCAGTTTCTATTCTTTCAAAGGAAGCAGCGGCTTACCATTTTCTAAGCGGATATACGGCTAAAGTTGGGTCAACTGAAGTTGGGTCTACTGAATCAATTGGCACTACGTTTTCTACCTGTTTTGGAGCACCATTTTTCCCTAGACCAGCTGGAGTGTATGCAGACCTCTTAATGAAAAGAGTTGAAGCTTTTAACTCCAAAGTCTTCTTGGTCAATACTGGTTGGACTGGTGGTCCGCATGGCATAGGTTCAAGGTTTGATATTCCAACAACAAGAAGAATAGTTAATGCTATTCAAAATGGTGAATTAAATGATGTTGAAACAGTTCATATAGATGGTCTTAATTTGGAAGTTCCTGTTGCAGTAGATGGGGTTGATTCAAAAGTATTAACGCCAAAAGAAACATGGTCAGACAAAAGTCAATATGACGAATATCTTAAAAATCTTATAGAGCAGTTCCAAGAAAACTTTAAAAAATTCTCAGTAAGTGAAGTAATAGTTGCAGCGGGCCCCTCAACTTAACCCAAACATATGACTTCAGATGAGTTCAAGCGCTCTTTAAAAACTCATCAAGAAAAGGGGTTCTTTAAAAACCTTAAAATCTTTCGCGGGATTGAAAGAGAGTCTTTGCGCGTCACTCAAGAAGGAAAAATTTCTCAAAATAATCACCCTAAAAACTTAGGATCTCCCCTAACAAGTAAGGACATTACTACTGACTTTGCAGAGGCTCTTGTGGAGCTTGTCACTCCAACATTTGAGTCTCCAAAAGAGCTTTTTGAGCATCTTGCCCTTCTGCATAAATTTCTTTATAGCCAGATGGGAGAAGAGATACTTTGGAATTTCTCCATGCCATGCGCATTTCAGAGCGAGCAAGAAATCAAGATTGCTGAGTACGGTAAATCCAATAGCGGAATGTTAAAGCATATTTATAGAAAGGGTTTAAGATTAAGGTATGGATCGATCATGCAATGTGTATCAGGAATTCACTATAACTTCTCTTTATCAAAAAATTCATGGAATTCATTATGCGATAACCCAGATCAAAAGTTTATAAATAATAAGTATCTTGAAACAATTAGAAACATAAAAAGAAATTTCTGGTTTTTATTAGAACGCCTTGGCGCATCGCCCATTGCTCATGAATCATACTTATTGAATAGAAAGCATTCTCTGGCAAAACACGGAGAAGATGATTTGTTTTTACCGAATGCAACGTCTTTAAGAATGAGTGATGTTGGTTATCAAAGCAGTGTTCAAAATGCGCTCAAGATTAACTACAACAATTTGGATGAATTTATAGATGCAGTAATCAAGGGAATTAAAACTCCAGTAGAAAATTTTGAAGATATAGGATTGCATGATAAGCAAGGTGTTCCTCAACAAATATCTACTGGAATTTTGCAGATTGAAAATGAGCTATATGACACAGTTAGGCCGAAAAGATCTGGTCCAAGCGGTTCTCGCCCAGCAACCCTTTTAAAAAATGAAGGAATAGAATATTTAGAATTAAGAGGAATTGATATTAACCCTTTTATTCCTGAGGGCATTAATGAAAATAAAATTAAGCTTTTAGATATTTTCATAATACATTCCCTAATTTCTAAAAGTCCTCAAGTTTCCGAGAAAGAGATTGAAGAGATAAGAGCTAATCAAAAAACGATGGTTGAAAATGGAAGGTCAAAAGATATTAAATTAGAACAAAATGGGCTCTCGGTCCCTTTTGCAGAATTGAAAAAGTCCTTTCATGAGGAGCTAACTCAGGTTGCAACTGCAATGGATGAATATTGTCCGGGGTATTCGAATGCTTTAAGTGCTGAAATGAGTGAAAATGTGCTGCCAAGCGAAAAAATTATGAATGATATGGAATCACAAAATTTATCATTTCAAGAATATGGTTTAATTCAAAGCAAGAAAATTGCTATGAAGCAAACCTCTTCTGCCGATGAGGATTTTTTAAAATTTATACATAATGCTGAAAAATCACTGAAAGATTTAAAAAATCTGAATGAAAATCCAGGCATAGACATTAATAAATATGTAGAATTATATAATTCAAAAATTTAGGAATTACAATGAAAGCTTTACAGTGTGTAGAATTAGCCGGTCCTGAAAAACTGATCTTTTCTGAGGTAGATGATCCAAAACCAGGCAATGGTGAGGTTTTGATAGAGATTAAGGCAGCCAGTGTTAATTTTCCAGATGTCTTGATGATACAAGGCCTATATCAGGTTCAACCACCAATGCCATTTATTCCAGGAGCTGAATGTTCAGGCGTAATAGCAGAAATTGGTGAAGGTGTTGATTCTTGTAACATAGGTGATCATGTTTTTGTCATGGCAGGAAATGGGTGTTTTGCAGAAAAAATTGTTGTTGAAGCTGCAAGGGTGGCTTTAATACCAAAAGAAATGGATTTTCCAGTTGCTGCTGCCCTTCCAATGACTTACGGGACTTCATTGTATGCTTTAAAACAAAGAGCAGATCTTAAGGCTGGAGAGACTTTATTGGTTCTAGGAGCTGCTGGGGGGGTTGGATTAAGCGCTGTAGAGCTTGGAAAAGCAATGGGCGCAAGAGTAATTGCAGCAGCCTCTTCTGAAGAAAAAATTAAAACATGTTTAGAACATGGGGCCGATGAAGCTTTCGTCTATCCGTCAGGCAATCTTGATCGAGACCAACAGAAAGAACTTTCTAATAAAATTAAAGAGCTCACTGGAGGTCAAGGAGCTAATGTTATTTATGATCCAGTTGGGGGGTCTTTTAGTGAACCCGCTTTAAGATCAATAGCATGGGAAGGCAGATTTCTTGTAATTGGATTTGCAGCTGGAGAAATACCAAAGCTGCCTCTTAACCTAGCTCTTTTAAAAAGTTGTCAGATAGTCGGGGTTTTTTGGGGTGCATGGACAATGATGTTTGCGGACGAAAATGAAAAAAATTTTAAAGAGCTTTTTGATCTTCATGCTGCTGGTAAAATTAATCCTGAAATTTCTGATAGATTCTCGCTTAAGGAATCAGCAGCAGCTATTGCTCATTTAAAAGATAGAAAAGCTAAAGGAAAGGTGATTATTGATGTATAAGAAAGCAGGAATTTTATTTCTTTGCTTCGCAGTAACACAATGTTCTGAAACAATAGATTTAATGGATAGACCTCTTCATAAAAATAATTCTTCTTTTCAAAATGAAGATCATAGACTGCTTCCAATGGATGGAGCCTATAATACAAGAGAGCTTGGTGGTTATGAAACTACTGATGGCAGGTCAGTTAAATGGGGCATGCTATTTCGCTCGGACAAACTAAGTGATATCTCTAACACTGATCAAGTATATTTACAAAATCTTGGTATCAAAAAAATTATTGACTTTAGATCCAAGGAAGAAAAAAAAGAAGATCCAGACATAATTCCTAAAGGTATAAATTATATTGAAATGCCAATTAGCGTAGATGGGGCTATGCGATCTAAAATTGAAGCTGTCTTAAAAGGCGAAACGAACAAAGAGGTAAAAAGTTTTCTTATAGATGCAAATAAAGAATTTATCTCAAACTATACTGGAGTATATGAAGAGTTTTTAAGAAATCTTATTGATGATGAGGGCCCGGCCTTATTCCATTGCACGGCTGGAAAAGACAGAGCTGGATTTGCTGCTGCGATTACATTAATTGCTTTGGGGGTCTCAAAAGAAGATGTCATTCAAGATTACATGAAGACTAATCAATTCACTCAAGAGAGAATTGAAGAAATCATAGGGCAAATAGAGCTCATGACCCTTTATCAAACAGATGCAGAAATTTTACGTCCGCTGCTAGGCGTAGAAAGAGAATATATTGAAACAGCTTTCCAGACAGCTGAAAAAAAGTATGGGAGCTTAGAAAACTTTATTAGGGATGGTCTAAATATTTCTGATGAGGATATTCAAAAACTTCGAAATAAATTTCTTGAGGGCTAGCGAGACGTTACAACTGATTGGTAGGTAAGTAAAAATTTTTCCTCATCAAAAGGTGGTCTAAAAAAACCAGCATATTTTCCATCAGGATTTATTAGCAAAATATTATTCGAATGATTCTCTAGGTGAGATATGTGATTTGGATGCATATTTTTAGGCGGCTCAATTACCATAACGTTTAATTGAGTTGCAAGGCTTAAAAGCATTGGCCTGTCTCCTCGCATGCCAATAAATGAATTGTTAAAAGCTTTTGCATATTTATCTACGTCACTTGCCGAGTCATTCTCAGGATCAATAGTGACAAGAAAAGCCTGTTTATCTCCTAAGTCAAAGCCTTTGGATGCTAAGGTAGAATATAATTTTTTAATCAATGACATCGCAACTGGGCACTCTGCAGGGCACCTAGTAAAGCCGAAATAAACTAAGCTCCATTTTTCTTTAAAAACATCCTTATCCAACAGCAAATCATTAGATGAAAAAAACTGGAAATTGGAAAATTCCTTAGGATTTGGAAATTGATAGTATCCATTTACTAATAATTCATTTGGAGACAAGTATCTTGGAGTGGTTAGCTTATTAATAAACAGAGATAGAACTGCAAACATAAATAGAACTATTAGAGTTAAAGAAATTTTAATATTTCTA
>Ga0066856_10000757_pt1 | contig 12177 bp, 6 predicted proteins | sample ETNtaG_5_FD_65605 | JGI IMG/M metagenome (GOLD analysis project Ga0066856, IMG submission 65605) | Marine microbial and viral communities from oxygen minimum zone, Eastern Pacific Ocean - ETNP201406SV205 | ecosystem: Environmental > Aquatic > Marine > Oceanic | place: Pacific Ocean: Eastern...
GAGGAGGAGGAGGAGGAGGAGGAGACGACGAAGAAAAGAAGGAGCGACAACGCGGACGTTGGTGATTCGGTCGGCGGAAACAAGAAGCAGAAGACTGCCAACACAAAAACCGTTGCGGACGAGACGAGCAGCCAGGAATTCTTAAAGCAAAAAGAAGAGGAAGAGCGAATAAAACGAGAAGAGGAAGAGGCGGCGATGCACGCGAAAGAGTTGGCGGATGAAGTCATCGCGGATACCGTGGCTGGTTTTGATAAGGTGGACGCGTTGAGGAAGAAGGCGATGGAGGTTATGAAGAAGAAGAAGAAAGAAGGAGGCAGCGGCGTCGAGAAAGAAGTCTCCCAAGCAAAGAAAGACGGTGACAAGGACGACGAGAGTAGCGATGATGATTCGGACGACGACGATGATTTCGCGTGGAGAAGGAAGAAGAAGAGTAAGTAATAGAATCCGACGGTGCGCCAAGACCGTGTATTTATATCGTACTAGCTTTTGCTTAGAGTAGAATCTAGAGTTTGTTTGTGTGTAGTGAGAGCGCTCTTTTATCACATAAATACTAGCATTGACACGTTACGTTTCGACGGTGATCATACCATCGCTCTCATTCCTATATTCATCGTCGAGAATTTCGTCTTCTTCGAGCGCTTGAAATGCCATCTCGTCCTCTTGGGAAATTTCGACGAAGTTCGTATCGTTTCTCGCGCTGCTCTCTTGGTCGAAACCTTCCTCCTCGGCGATTTTCTGCAACATCGCGTATAACTCTTTCTCCGATCGCGGGCACCGCGGAACTATCGGTGGTTTCTTCCATTTGCGTTCACTCGCCAACTTCCAATTGACCGAGCGAAACCAAGGGTGGCTTTTGATTTCAATCGACCCGTGTGTTGAGCCGAGACGTTTTGCGCTTTCGACGGTCAAAAGTTTACGTATCAAGTCTCGGCTTTGTTTCGTAAATCCGAATGCGTTTTCGTTTTCTTCTTCATCATCATCATCCCCTTCTTCGTCGCTTTGTTTTTCATCGTCGTCGTCTATATAAACTTTCTTCTTTTTTGTCTTCGTCGTCGTTTCTGTGTCTTTTTTACCACTCTTCTTCTTCTTCTTCTTCGCTTTCTTCCGTTCTTTCGGCCCAAACGTGAACTCTCTTTTCAAAATTTTCTGATATGTCGCCCACGGTTCCTCGCTTTGGAACGGCGGTATACCTCTCACGAGCTCATAGAGTAAAATACCAAGTCCCCACCAATCCACGGACTCGTCGTGACCTCCGTTCAAAATCACTTCCGGTGCTAAATAATCTGGCGTACCGCACAGCGTGTATGCCTTTTCGTTTTCAATGAATCCAACCTTCTGGTGAACCTCTTCCTCTCTTCGATAAGTAACCGTAACCGCCTTGCCATCTTTACTTGTATCAATAACTTTCGGCCCCAACTGCTTAGCGAATCCAAAATCTGCCAATTTCACGTACCCGTACCCGTCCAATAAAACATTCTCTGGTTTCAAATCTCTATACGCAACCCGACACGGCTTCGCGCACGTTTCGTGCAAGTACTCAAACGCAAGCGTGATTTCAACGATGTAGAATCGCGCGATGTCATTTTTTAATCGTCTGTAGAGTCGCAACTGATTAAACAGTTCTCCTCCTGGAACAAACTCCATCACCAGATGAATTTCCTCTTTCGTTTGCGCGTAGGAAAAGAGTTGCACGATAAACTTACTCTTCGAACACTTCTCGAGTATTTTTTTCTCCTGAACGATGTGTGCGATTTGTTTCGTCTTCGCCACGTGCGCTTTGGATAGGATTTTCACCGCGACGACTAAACCAGAATCTCAGTGCTTGGCAATTGGAACGATCCCGAACGACCCGGTGCCTATGATCGGGCCCAGCTCGAAGTTTCGGATTGGTGTTTTCCGGTGTATCGAAACGTTGTTCGGGTTCGGGTCAAAAACTTGTCTTTCTTTTCCTTCTTCTTTTTCGGGAACAAAAGGAGGTGGAAGAGGAGGAGGAAGAGGAGGAGGAGGAGGTTTACGTGGTGACGACGTCCTCTTCGTTTTTTCGCATCGAGACGGCGGCGAAGGGACGCGAATGGAACCAGAGGCTTTGCTCACCGAGCTGCACAGTTTCCTGAACATGACGATCCACAATCAAAGCACCGCGGTTCGTTTGACGCGGAGGAGGAAAATTAATTTAGTACGTCGTAGTATTTTTGGATTTTTTACTTTATATTTTGATACAACATTCACAGTTATTTGTTTGACCAAACCAGCACAAAGAGATGATGTAAAAATAAAACTGCTCTTTTCCTACTCTCATCATTCTCCCTCTTCTATCTACAAGCGCGGCGGAAGTTACTTCACCATCGTCTTAATCTTCGCGATCGCTTTCGCCGGGTTTAACCCTTTCGGACACACCTTCGTGCAATTCATTATCGTGTGACATCTATACAACTTAAACGCGTCGTTCACTTGAATCAACCTGTCCTTCTTCCTCCCGTCTCGCGAGTCGATGATCCATCGATACGCTTGCAACAACACCGCTGGGCCTAAATATTTGTCCGAATTCCACCAGTACGATGGACACGATGTCGAACAACACGCGCACAAAATGCACTCGTACAAACCATCCAATTTCTCGCGGTCTTCTTTCGACTGTAAATTTTCGCCGCCGCTCGATTTCGTCTCTTCTTCGTCTTGAATCAACCACGGTTTGATCGACTTATACTGCGCGTAAAAGTTGCTCATGTCTACCACTAAGTCTCGGACGACAAACATGTGCGGTAACGGCGCGACCTTTGTCGTCTCAGACGCGGTCGTTTTATCCACTTTCGACAAGCACGCTAACGTGTTCACGCCGTTGATGTTCATCGCGCACGAGCCACAGATGCCTTCTCTGCACGATCTGCGGAAACTCAACGAGTGGTCTTGTTCGTCTTTAATCTTTAAGAGCACGTCGAGCATCATCGGCCCGCAATCGTTCAAATCGACTTGGTACGATTGATACCGCGGCTTCGACGCTTCGGAGCCTTTCGGTGCTTCCGGAGACCATCGATAGACGTCGAAATTCTTCACCAGAGATGACGACGACGATTCAGACGACGACGACGACGGAGCGGCCGTGCTGGTCGTGCATCGCGTAAACAACGCGTTCGTCGTCGTCCCCGCGAAATGCGGATATCTCGACGTGGACGCCGCCGCCGACGCGATCGCGCGATCGATCGCTCTCTTCGCGACGTTTCGACCGGCCATATATATGTGTGCCTTCTAACTGTGTTCCAAAGTAGAATATAAGTGACAACTTTCTAATTCGAAAAAAATATCTAGAAGATGGTCTTCAAAAATAGCAAAAATCCAACACCACCAAAAAAAAGCAAAAGGAAGCCGACGACGGTTCAGATGTCAGAACGCGAGTTGAGCGACGAAAAGAAGACAAACAGAGATATTCCTCCTCACTTTACGCACCAACTTTACTTGCCCTTTCCCCCAAAGAGAAGAAGAAGAAGAAGAAGAAGAGGTAACGATTCTTCGTTCGTCGCTTTTCCGCTTTTGTTTTTCTTACTTTCGCGCGAAGGAAAAGGATGCGAACGATGTCGAACCATATCGGAATCGCGCGTCGCGTCGCGTCGCGTCGCGCGGTCGGGAGCGATTTGGATGCGATGAATCACTTTGATTCGGCGGCTAAGGGTGGTGGATTACTCTTTGCCGCCGCGCGAAGAAAACGCGCGGGTTGGACGCGTCGCGAACGAGGCGCGAGGCAAAACTCGGGAGAATTGCGCGGAGATATTCGTTTTGCGCGCTAAAACGTATATCGTCCGCGCCGTTTTGGAGTGGACGCGTTCGACGCCGCTGTCGCGCGGTGGCCTCTCGACGTGGATTTTCGAAACTGCGAGAGCGCTTTTTCCACCACACACGACGGCCACGTTTTTTTTCCCGTCGGGATAATCGATGCGATGCGTTTTACCAATACATCTACTAACGCCTTCTTTCGTCTATTTTTCCACGACAGAAACGCATTTAACAACACGCGCGCATAACACACAATAATGGCTCCCGCGAAGTGCACCGTGCCGAAACCATCCTCCGTGACTGCGGAAATCGTTGCGTCTATTCAAAAAGATGCCAAGAACAAGAAAGAGCCAGAAACGAGAGCTGCTGCGGCGAAGAAAATCTCCGAGTTGGCCTCGAAGTCGGGCGCTCAGGATGAACCGTTCATGATTGAGTTGTTGGAAGTGGCTATTACCTTAGCCGGTGATAACAAGTCCAAAGACGTGAGAGAAGCGGCGGATCCGGCGGTGGATGTCATCTTGACGAAGTTGTCGCCGTTTGCCATCAGAGCGTGCCAAAAAGCCATTTTCGCCGGTTTCGCGAGTCCGTTTTGGCAATCCAAGATGGCTGCATTGAGAGTCATCGACTTTTTTGTCGGAGCTGCGCCAAAGTCCGTCGCAGCGGCTTTACCGGAATTGGTCCCAGAGATTGCGCAAGTCATGGTTGATATGAGAGATGAAGTCAAGGAAAAGTCTTCGGATACGATGGCAAAGGCGGCGACGACTATTGGTAACTTGGACATTGAGCCGTTCGTACCGACTTTAATTCAGTGCATCGTCAAGATTGACGAAGTGCCAGAATGCGTGCACAAGCTCGCCGCGACGACGTTTGTTCAACAAGTCGAGTCGCCGACGTTGTCCATTCTCGGTCCGCTTTTGATGAGAGGTTTGGCGCACTCGCAAATGACTGCGATCAAGCGTAAATCTGCGGTTATCATCGACAACATGTGCAAGTTGGTCGAAGATCCGATGGATGCCAAGCCCTTCGTCCCAAAATTGTTACCGTTGTTGAAGAGAGCGATGGATGAAGTTGCCGATCCGGAGTGCAGAACAGTTTGTACGAGAGCCTACAAGACGTTGTTGAACGCCGCCGGCGAAACCGCGGAATCTGCTGCCGCGGAATCCGGAGATGCCTCCGGTCACTACGACGAAGCGGTTGTTTCCAAGGAGTTGCAAGCGCTTATGGTCACCTCGACTGGTGCCTCGGACGCGGACGTTGCGAAGTTTGTCGAAGACCCGGCGGTTGCGCCGATCTTCAACCACATTTGCGCCTTGTCTGTCAACGCGCTCTTGCAAAAGAACTTCGACAAGGACCAATGGACCAAGTCGTGCGCGACGCCGTACATGAAGGTGTTTTACGCCGACGCTGATGACTTGACGGCGACTTTGGTCACCAAAGCCGAAGAGTTGTACTTGTCAACCAAGAAAGTCTTCACTGTTGAAGACGAAGAAGGCGAAGATTTGTGCAAGTGCGACTTTTCCTTGGCTTACGGTGCGCTCATTTTGCTTAACAACGCAACTTTGCACATGAAGAAGGGTAAGAGATACGGTTTATGCGGCCCGAACGGCTGTGGTAAATCGACTCTCATGAAGGCCATCAACAACGGTCAAGTCGATGGTTTCCCGCCACCAGAAGAATTGAGAACGGTGTACGTCGAACACGACATCCAAGGCGACGTCGGAGACATGAATGTTGTCGACTTTATCTCTGCAAACGATGTCATCAAAGAGCACGGAACGAGCAGAGATGATGTCAAGAAGGTTTTGACGACTTTTCAATTTACAGAGACGATGCAAGAGGGCGCCGTCACCGCGTTGTCTGGTGGCTGGAAGATGAAACTCGCCTTGGCGAGAGCGATTTTGATGAAGGCGGACATTTTGCTTTTGGACGAACCGACCAACCACTTGGACGTCAAAAATGTCGCCTGGTTGGAAGAGTATTTGATCTCTCAAACAACCATTTCTTCCATGATTGTATCGCACGATTCTGGTTTCTTGGACAGAGTATGTACGCACATCATCCACTACGAAACGAGAAAGCTTGTTACGTACAAGGGTAACTTGACTGAATTCATCCGTCAGTGCCCGGCGGCGAAGAAGTACACCGAATTGTCCAACGACGAATTGAAGTTCATCTTTCCGGCGCCTGGTTTCTTGGAAGGGGTGAAGAACAAGGATAAAGCCATCGTCAAAGCGACTAACTGTTGGTTCAAGTACCCCAACACGGAGAGACAAATCATCGCAGGCGCCTCGATCCAACTCTCATTGTCCTCCAGAGTCGCGTGCTTAGGCCCGAACGGTGCTGGTAAGTCCACCTTCATCAAGTTACTCACCGGTGAAGCTGAACCGGACCAAGGTACGGTTTGGAGACACCCGAACATGCGTTACGCGTACGTCGCACAGCACGCGTTCCACCACGTCGAACAGCACTTGGAGAAGACTCCGAATGAATACATTAGATGGCGATTCCAAACCGGTGAAGATAAGGAAAACTTGACCAAGGTCACCATGCAATACACACCGGAAGAAGAAAAGTTGATGAAGGAAAAAATCAACGTCACCAAGGAAGATGGCACAGTCATGAAGTTGGTTGTCGAAAAGATCATCTCTCGTCGTCAAAAGAAGAACAAGTACGAGTATGAAGTCAAGTGGGAGAACTTGAGCATGGACCAAACGACGTGGATGGAAAAAGAAAAACTCGAAAAGCATGGTTTTTCAAAGTTGATCCAACGCGTCGACGAAAGAGAAGCTGCCCGCGCTGGCTTGTACGCTCGCCCACTCACTACCGCCAACGTCGAAAAGCACTTGATCGACTTTGGTCTCGAGGCTGAATTCGGGACGCACAACAGAATCAAAGGTTTATCTGGCGGTCAAAAGGTTAAGTTGGTTCTCGGTGCCGCCATGTGGCAGCAACCGCACATTGTCGTCATGGACGAACCGACTAACTATTTGGACAGAGACGCGTTAGGTGCTTTGGCGTGCGCAGTCAAGGAGTTTGGTGGCGGCGTTTTGCTCATCACGCACAACTGCGAATTCGCGGATGCGTTGAAAGAGGAAACTTGGGACGTTCCGGGTACCGGCGAAGTTATCATCACCGGTAACAGATGGGGTCAAGGTAAAAAGGGTAAGGCTGAAGCGACGAACTGGGATGGACCGCAAGAGGATACCGTCGATGCGATGGGTAACACCGTCAAGGTCAAGGGCCCAAAGAAGAAGTTGTCTAGAAAGGATATCAAGGCCAAGGCTAAGTCTCGTGCGATCAAGTTAGCCGCCGGTCAAGATTTGACCACAGACTCTGATTGGGATTTGGATGTCTACATCGGGGAAGACCCGTCGAAGGCGAAGAAGGCTGCCAAGGCATAATAAAATGTACTTTGATGTATTAGAGTATATATTTGCCTTAGGAATAAACAGCAAACGCGAGAAGGAAAGAAGAACATTTCCTCGAAGAAAGAGAACAAACTACACATATTATTACATTTGGAAAAGACACTTTATTTCATAGACGAGTTGGCAACACGTTTTAATGTGCAAATTTAACTTTATTACTACTTATCATCCATTCGTCGAACGAATCGCTTTTTCCCGTTCGTTCGCTCGCTCGTATATTTGAGTGTGTCCTTTTGTTCGTGTGTTTCCTTTCCATTTTTTCGAAAAATCCCCCACTCGAAACGAAGCAGAAAGAAAACCATGTTGTTCGCGGCACGTGAAACGCCGCTGTTCGTTTTGAACGGCAAAGAAGAGCGCGAAGATGCAAACGATCGCGCGGCTTCGTCTGGACACCCGTCGACGTCGGTGATGCGAGACGAGAAAGGAGAAGACGAGGAAGATCGAATGCACCAACGAGAAGAAAAACGGCTCAATGCCGAGCGAAATGTTTTCGGCGATATCGTTCGATTGGGAGACGGAAGTTTACTGTCCTGGCGTACGACGAGTGGGAAGAATACAATCGAAGTCGTGAAGTGGGAAGAGAACGGGGAAGGAGAGAGAGGGAGAGCAGTCGAAGTGAAGACGATTGAAATTGCATTTCCCGTTGTTGGTGACAACGACGAGATTTGCGCGAAAAGTGTCGTTTTGGCGCCATCTGGGAACTACGACAAACTGTTTCATGTCATTGCGTGTACTCGAGCGCTGCAGAATCATGGGAAAGTTTTAGAGGTATTCGTGGCCTCTGTGGAAGAGTCCGCGGATAAGTCATCGTTACAATTGGAAGGCGACACTATATTGAAGAAAGCGGTGAAGCTGGAAACGGCGAGGATCGGAGACTCGGTGACGTGCGCGGGGTTGATGAGTGGTGTGGACGAGCAGTCGCCAATTGTGTGCGTCGGTGGTATGGATGGGCGCAAAGTTATTTTCGTGGACGTTTTATCTGGTGAAGCGCTTTCAGAGATTGCGGTTGGAAGTCAATCGATGTCGTCTTCCTCGGCAGCGGCGATTGGGAGTTCCTTGTTGGGAAAATTTGGAATTAGTCTTGGTGCAAGAGAGGCTGTCCCGCCGATTGTGTACGTGTCGCCGAGACCAGTCGAGTTAGACAGAACGATGGTGACGGTAATAGTCACAGGAGATGGAGCGGTGACGTGCGTGACTTCGTCTCCAAGTAATACGAGAGGGGCGTTTGGCACCAACGCGCAAGCGAACAGGCGCATTTTGTTTCGAATGATGTTACCAAAAGGAGCATTGAAAAATGAAACGTTGATCAGTTCGTCATCTTACGAAAATGTCACAACAGAATCGTCATCGAAAAACTGGTTCATTACTGGAGCGCGAGCGACGGCGGGTGGCAATTTAGTAGTTTTTGGAAATGAAGATGTAGGCAGAGAACACGTGACCGCGTATGCGTTTGTGAGCACGAACGAGATCCGACGTGTAGCTACGTTTTCTATCACCAATAGTGCTGATAGCATTCGTGACGTATATTTCGCCTCCGAAAGCGGGGAAATTTTCGTCTTCTTTTCGAGTAATTGCATTTCAAAATGGTCCGAAGCGGCTTCGTTGAGCGTAGTTGAAACTTTAGAATCTGATTTAGCCAAGTTTGAATCGTGGGCTATCAACGGCGTAGGTTCTGAAGCCGCTTTGAACGCTTTAAAAATATCGTTCTTTGGAGACTCGAACGGTATCGGTGTTGATAAAAGAAAGATGCACACGTTTGCGAAGATTTTAGCCTCGGAGATTTCAGAGATTGGTTTAGATAGAGGAGTGAGCGCGGCAGGATTTCGTCGAGCACTTGGTAGTAGTACTGGTCATAGAAGTAACAGCGAAGACGTTTGCATCAATGGAACATCGGTTATTGATATTATAGCGGCAAATTTAGCGTCCTCTTCGGAAACAATCGATGATCTTCTTCAGAATTGGAGGATATTCGTAAAGCGATACGTCTCTGAATGGAAATCAGGGAACCTCGGTGTTGCTTTTTCCGTCGTGAAATCGTCTACGAACGCGAATCTGGAAGAATTATTGTTCTTAAGAAAGAGCGGTATCAGTGCGCTCGCAACGGGCTCGACAAACGCTTTATCTCCTGGAACGCACATGCGATTCCATAACGATGCGGTTGAAGATGCGACATCATTACTTTCTCGAGCTGCGGGGAATTCTATCGAGCGCATGGCAACGTTGCTTGGATGTAACTTCTGCGGCCTTGAGAATCGCGAAGCCGTCGATTGGCTCGAGCTTGCTGCCTGTGAAGCGACTGGTGCGGGAGGTATTACTGCGAGGACTAGTAACTCGGGTGACACGCACGATACGTTGTTCAGAGACCAAAGACGCTTGCTCCAACGCCAAACGATTTTGACCGTGCGAAAAGCGTGGGAGTCACTGTTAGTAAACGATGAAGATTTAGCGACGTGTGTTCAAAACATCGAAGCGGCTTTATCTGAAAGCGTTTACGACATTGCGTCTTCTTCGTCTGACTCTTTCACGTCAGCGAAGACACTGCGCATGTTAGCACACAAAGCGTTTGGATTCTCCATGTTGCTTCGATTAGCTTCGAAAGGTCGCATCTATTTAGCTCCGAAAAAGATTTCAAACGAAGCGTTTACTTTGTTACCGCGCGTTCTTTTAGTTTTCGCCCTTTCGTCCGCGCTTTCCTCCGTTTGTGCGTTGGATTCGGATACGTGTGCTATTCAAGCATTTGCGAAACAAAGAGGCGATCCAGCCATGGTTGTTGTTGATCTTTTTCGTCGAGGCGAAATCGAAGGTTCAGAGAAGATTGCGTTGGCATTTTTAGGTTCCGCTATCCCGGGTGATTACGAGAAGAAAACTGAAGAGGATGAAAGTTTGTCGTGTTATGAAGGCGAGCGACCGGCATTGGCGTTTGCGCGTGCGTTGACAATGTTAGCGAGAAGATCTTCGCAAACGAGTCACTCTGACGAAGAGGCTTCGAGATTGTTTTTCCAAGCAGCTTTGCGTTTAGAGAAAGTCGAGGACAGCGAAAATGAAATATTAGCGGAAACGGCGAGAATGATTCGCACTTCGATACTATGTGACGACGTCGACGACACAGACGATAATAAGAAGTGCGATCGAGAAAAAGACGCGCACGATACGCACGCGTACGACGCGCTCGAACATTATGAAACGGTCGCGTTGGCGTTTGAACACGTATTCTCCTCGCGTCTTTCCCACGCGTCTTTGAAATTCACCATGGCGGCAATCTCTGAAGCCGAGCTTATCACCGAATTTAAATCACCGGAAGATGCGGCTAAGCTTATCGACGCTAAGGAAAGGCTTTGGCACGCGTCTTTGCGTCGCGCCTGCGATGAAAACGATTTCGTTTCTGCGTTTGTTTCTACACTATTCCTCAACGATTCGCCAGCGGCGGCTAGACATTCGAACTTTTCTGGTGTTCGTGCGCTCGTCGCATCGGCTTGCGATGCAATGGGAGTAAACTGTGGCGCGACGGCGGATATTAGTCGAGTGATCAAATCTTTACCATTTGGAGAGGCGATTTACGCCGCGAAAGAAACTCTTGAACGAAAATCACGAACGCACAAGATGACACACGACGACAGCAACCAAGAAACTATTATTTCTCCATCGGAGATTTTATATTCCATGCTCGTCGATCGATGGGAGTTGAAAGATGCCGCGTTAGTCGCAGCCCAAGACGCCGTGCGTTGCGGCGACGAAGCTCGGCGAAAAGTTTGCGAAGCTGCAAAGGAACCACAAAACGTGCAACTTCGAAATGATGCGATTGCATCGATTGAACGTCATTTGTACGGTTTAGAAAAATCTTTAGCCGCGTTGACTGCGACAAGAAGCGACGAGAGATGCGCTCTCGATGGAGAAGTCTTCTTTGCGCCGACACACGACGATTTTGAAGAAAAGGACGACAAAATGAACATCGAGACCACCGAAAAAGGATCCTCGGAGTCTTCGCAGGAAGAAATCGTATTTGAAAAACTTCGCATTCATAACGATGATGATAATGTCGATGAAGATACACGTCAGAAACAAACGAGCGACGGCGCGCCTCTGCCAAAACCGAAACGACAAAAAAAGCTGCATCCTCCAACGGGAGACGACGAAGTCGGCGTTGGTTCTCCGCTCGCCGCGATGGCTCGAATGGTCGCGCTCACAAAAGCGCGTCTCCTTCTTTTAAAAAATGCTGCCTATTTAGAAGAGCTCGCGATCGAGAACCAAAAGTTTTCCAACATACCTTCCATGTTCGACGAAAACGCAGTGAAAACAGTGTGCGAGAGTTTGTTAAAGCGCGGGTTCTTTGATGACTGTTCGGATTTGGTTTCTCTGTGGTTTTCAAACCACGAGTTACGCGACGTGGCGAGTCAAATGTCGTGTTGTGCCGGTGCTTTCGCGGCACAAACGATATGTAATTCGTGCGAGAGTCGCCACTCGACCAAATTGCAGATTGGATTTCAATGCGTGAAAGTTTCGAGCTCGTTATCGAACAGTTCGAATACGCTCGCCAATGAGAACCCATGGGCGCCGTCGAGAAAAATCGTCGACAAGTTTGAAAACGTGGAAACAAATGGAATGATTGCTCATTCCGCGTGTTTGGGCGCTTTAAGCGTGCATCCGGACCTCGAATTACCTTTGTTTCTCACTGAAAACGTGCATTGCGATAAACTCATCGCATTATATTTGAAAGCGAATCGTCCGGCGTGCGCCGCTCGGGTGGCTTTGAAAGAGTTGGAACTTTATTCGCGCACGAGTGCGATGAACCGCATCAAACACAACGCCGTTTGGCTTCCCATGGACGCTTTCCAAGCGGTTCAAATTGCGCTCGATGAAGACGCGTCCTCAAACAAAAATAAACACATAGCGGATGCTTTGAGAGGGGCGATTGAATCGCAACGAAACCAAATGGAGAAAGATGCGAAAACGCTCGCCCAAGTAAATAGTGCTTACAGTTAGT
>Ga0066856_10000760_pt1 | contig 12163 bp, 8 predicted proteins | sample ETNtaG_5_FD_65605 | JGI IMG/M metagenome (GOLD analysis project Ga0066856, IMG submission 65605) | Marine microbial and viral communities from oxygen minimum zone, Eastern Pacific Ocean - ETNP201406SV205 | ecosystem: Environmental > Aquatic > Marine > Oceanic | place: Pacific Ocean: Eastern...
AATGGAAATCCAAAAGGCATGACTGGAAAAGGCATGTCCCAACTCGTCAAAATGGGCCTCGGTGCCATCTCCGGAGACATCACGGAGATTAATTTCGATAAAGAGAACGCATCGAGAGCGGTGGTGATGGAATTGGAAGCGAACAACTTGGAAGATAGCAAAGGGAACCCGTTGTCGATGAAATTTATGAATAACGATGGATACACTGAAGATGAGGACAACACGACGAAAGGAGGAATAATGAACGTGATTGTGCCGGTCGTGTTGGGCGTGATCACGATTGGTGGAGTTGTCGCGACGTTGAAGGCTTTGGCGTAACTTTTGATTGTCTGTACTTCTATTTTTATGTTTAGTTGTTATTATTGGCGCTTTGTTACATTGGATAGATTTGAGTGTACAACCCGCATTCGTTGGCACGAATGTCTTCATGAACTTCTTTGGTTTCGTCCTCTTCCACCACTTTCTTCTCCTCTTTTTGGTATTTCTGTCTTTTAAGCAACTCTGCGGATAAGTGAACAGCTGTTTGCAACGTTCTCTCATTCTTTTTGGCCTCCTGTCTACTCTCCACGTTTTCCATTAACGCCTGTTCCAGGCGTCTTTCGCTGGATATCACTCGCTTCGTTAACCGATCGTTTTCGTTTCGCGAAGCTTCTAATTTCCTCGCGATCTCTTCGACTTTCCGAGCCGATGCCATCATGGACGTCTTTTCTTCCCTCTCTTTATCCATCAAATCTCTCATCTCTTCAATCTCCTCCCTCAAACCTCGCACAATCTTCTCCTCCCTTCTTTTCGCCCGTTCACTTTTCTCCACCAACTGCTCCATCGCGCGTCTCTCCCTCTCCTTCTCTTTCCGTCCTCTCTCCCTCTCTTCTCTCAAATCTTCCACTTCTCTTTCCAACTTTACTTTCAACGCGCGTAACTCCAACGCGTGCACTCTTTCGTCCACCAACGCCCTCTCCAACGCGTGTTCCGTCCTCGCTCGCTCTCGACTCGCCTCGCGTTCAGCCATCGCGAATTCTTTCCGTCTCGCGCGTTCCGTCGCCAGTTCCACGCGAAGTCGTAAGATTATCGAGTCTTTATCCTGGTTCCCGTCGTTCGAGTGGCGCCACCACGACGGGTGGTCCACCGTCGGGGTCTCTGCCGTCGTCGTCGTCGTCGTCGTCGTCATCGTCCAAACGATCTCTCTCCTCGAGCAAGTTTTTTCTCCTTTCCCTTCCTTCTTTCTTTTGTGAGCACCTAAATTTAGAACGGGGACGTTTTCTCTCTCTCTTTTTCTCTCTCTTTTTCTCTCTCTTTTTCTCTTTTTTTTTCAAATTTTCAAAAAACTCCTTCGTCTTCACTTTTGTCCTCCCTAAAAAAAAGAAGAGACCGACCACTGTTGTTCGCTTTTCGTCTCTCCAACTGTGTCGCGGCGGAAGAGACAAAAAAGCCAGACGGACGGACTGGAAGAGACCATCGTCGAGCGTTCCGAGCTCTCGAGCGCGCGCGCGCGAAGAAGAAGAAGAAAATCATGATAGGCGTGGGCGATATAGTGATCGCTTCGCTCGCGGAGGACGAGAAGGAGAAAGAAAACACCCCGCCTCCTCTTCCCGAGAAGACGACGATTCCGATGGCGACGACGATTCCGACGAACGCGAAAGAAAACGAAGAGCAGGAAAGAGCGGTTTCGGTGGACTCGGACGGGTTTGAGATTGCGGGAAAAGAGGGCGAAGGGATGGGCGCGACGTCGGCCAAGGCGAAACGGACGAGAGAGAAAATGGAGGAGCAACGCGTTCGAGAGCAGAAAAAGCTGGACGCGCAGAGACAGAGAATGCTCGAAAAGCAAAAGAAGGAGGAGGAAAAGAAGAAGCGAATGGAGGAGAAAGAGATGCGGAGAAAAGAGCGAGAGAAAGAGCTGGAAGAGAAACGAATGAAACGAGAGGTAGAGAAACGAGAGAAGGAGGAGAAGAAAAGACGAGAACAGGAGGAGAAGAACAGGGTTGAAGAGAAGAAACGAATGAAACGAGAGGAAGAGAAGCGCGAGAAGGAGGAGAAAAAGAGACGAGAACAGGAGGAGAAGAATAGGATTGAAGAGCAGAAGCGAATGGAGAAGGAACGACGAGAGGCCCTGAAGCGAAAGCAGAGCGAAAAGTTGCTCGGTTTTTTTAAGCAGAAGTCGCCGAAAAAGAAGCTGAAAGCGTCATCCTTAGTGGATATGTCATCGTCGCCGAGTAAGGAGATCGTGAAGATGTTGGATGAGGAGTTGTTCAATAAGTCGAAAACTTTGGATGTGGACGTCGTTCAAAATTGGAAGAGGACATTAGAAAAGTTTAAGTCTACAAGAGGAAAACAGACGACAAACATACGACACTGGAACGCTCGTGTGCACATGTCGCCTAAAGATTTCGACCCCTTTCGTGCCAAAAGCAGCTCTCCGAAGGAAGATGATGACGACGGAGTGGAAATTATTGGTGATGATGGTGGCGACGTCTATGTCATAGACGCGCCGAAAGCAGCAAAAGGTCACCGACTAATAAAATATAAGAAATATTACAGTTTCGCATCTTACGAGTTGAATTATCACGAACGGCCACCATGGTATGGCTACTGCTTGCCTTCGGGACGACCAACTTTGTCCCAGACTTTCCTTAGAAAATTGGCGCGAAACTGGCGCAGAAAATGTGACGATGTCGACTACGACTGCGATTCTGGTGGAGAGGATTACGAGTACGAATCCGAAGGCGAAGATATCATGGACGAGGGGGACGATTTGGAAGACGAGGACGAAGATTTAGAAGTCGAAGACGAGGAAGAAGATGGACAAGAATTTTTTATCCCCGATACGCGAATCATCCGAGGTGAGTTTGGCCAAGATGACGAAGAAGAAAACCTCGACGCCATTCGAAGAGAAGATTCATGTGATATAGAATCTATGGGTCCTAGTTCTTCTATGTACATGTCAAGATCAAAAGCGCGAAGGACGATTCAACAATGGGTTGGCGAAGCGAAGAAACAAAGAAAAACGCTCGTCGTAACATCGCTGTTAGGTTCTGCCGAAGATGGTATTACACGAGATGTTGATGGCGTTGTACTGAAAGGGTTTGAGATTAACTCGCACACGATGAAAGGGTTCATCACATGTGGCGTCGACTACGAAAAAGCGAAGAAGAAAACGGAAGACGAAGCAGAGCGCGTTAAGCGCGAACAAAAGAAAATGAAATTAAAGGAAAAGAAAGCGACGAAGGAAGAAACAAAAGCACAAAGTGACGCTAAAAATGAAAACGGCACCAGCGCGGAATTCGGTAAGACGACTTTTGTGACGCAAGAAGGATTAGACAAGTTGTTCAAGACGAATAACAGCAGTGGTGCTAAAAGGGTATTGGATTCGTGGGTCAAATATAAAGATGAACCTGCGGCGCAGTCGACCGAGGTTGTGAAGATACCGACCGTTCCTGAAAGCACAGATTCGGAAATATGGGATTCCTTTAGGAAAAGATTGCTTGAGACTAACGCGACAACGAATACAAATCCTTTGGGAGAATATTTGTTGTGGTTTGATTCGATGGATGTCTCGCAGATAAAATACGCGCATTTGCACACTCCTTTGGATCAACCAGCATTACATGTTTCCAACGCCTTTACCGTTGTCGGAAAAATGCCGACGGACATTGCAAAGTTAATCGGGAAGCTCGCCAGTCAAGCAGGGAGGCCAGAAGTCGCCCGCGTTGAACTAATCAGAGTCATGAGGAAAATCGTGAGTATAACGCGCGATAATACGCTTCACCTTTCAACGCCACAGATAACGGTTGCGAATAATGCTGAAATAATGTCAATGAACAAAGCAGCACCGATGCCCGTCTTGCTCGAAGAAGCTGCTACGGCGACTTCGATCAAAAATATCGTCGCCAATATTTTTCCATTGCCAGCTACTTCGAACGCGTTCAAACAAGAAGCATTTGCACTTCTGTACGAGTGTGTCGTCAAACATGCAGAATTGGATCCCGCAAGAAAGATGTGGAGAAACGACATCATTCGAAACGTTTGTCACACGAGGAGCTTTCTCGATGCAACTGCTTCGTATTTTCTGAAATCGTCTAAAGGTGAACACTGGCAACAAGCACAAGAACAACACCGACAACAAAATGCCATGCAAATGGCTAATGAAATCACGAAAGGCTCTTTGTGCGACACTTTTTGTGTTTTGCGCTCAGTCGAGGCGAGTCGACTCGCTTTGGCCTTGTGTGAGTTTGTTTTGCACACTTTTCAAGACGAAGGCGGATTAAAAAATATTGATTTCGAGGATATCAACGGGAAAGAGTATACGCTCGCTTTCCGGGTGGCACCAGAAGCATTGAGCGCAATTTCAAACATGATAGCGTCGTGTCCGAACGTCTTCAAATCCTCCAAGGTTTGCGAAGCCATAGAAAAAGTAGGAAAGTTTGTGGCCAGACTTTCTGCTATTTTTGGCAAATCGCCAGAAACTGAAAAGCTGACGGAAGACGCATTAGAGGTTTTAAAGAACGCCATCGGTTTCGGCACCGATAAAAGACCCGGAGATTGCTTGCTCAAAACGCTCGGCGATTGCGGTGACATGATGGTATCTTTAAGTCTATTCAATCATTCGACTATGCAGGAAGTCAAAGATTTTGTACGAAACCGCATGAATGACCTTCGCACTAACAAAGCCATTCTCGAGGAAGTAGGAATACATCAATAAAGTAGTTCGCATTATTCTAGACATACAAATACATTGAAAATACTGCGTATCTACCAGATATCACACGTGTATCATTTTTTCTCCGACGCGGTGCCTCGCGCAATGTTGTTTCTACTCTTTTGCTCCGCACCGCCAGTGCCATCATTCGCTACCACACCAACTGCGGCGTAAGGTGAACTCCCATTCAAAACGCCTTTCAGTCTCATTGGGAGTGCAACTTTGCCCAAACACAACGTTTTTACTTCACGAATCACGTCCTCTTCGACATTTGAAAGCAAAAACACGCAGTTATCGGCTTCATTCACAGAACGTACGACAGCTAACCCCACGCACGACTCGTCCTCGAGCAACAATCCAACCACCGAGGCGTTCAGGGCTTTCAAAGCATCGTTTTTGTTTGGAATATCTGAAAATAGCACCTTAATTTTCACGTCGTCTAACGATACGCGCCATGGTGTCGCTTGTTCTAATCCCTTGGCAATTTCTGCGAACGCGGTGGCCTCATTCGTCAAGCGCAGACCACCGCATTCTGGTCGACCGGCGTGTCTTGCCACCACTTGTTTCGCCCACGCGAGCCATATTAATGCGCGACTTTCCTGAGGCGAACGCTTTGAAATTTGCTTTTCACCTTCCATTTCGTCGTCATCGTTTCTACCTTGAGCGCCGGCGGAAACGTAGGTAATTGCAGTGCCTTCTTTATCAGGGAACGACATGCAGCCGTCAAACGAAGCGATATCCCTCTTCTCTATACCTCCTTCGCTGCTATTATCATTGTTGATGTCTTTGCTATATTTAACATTCCAAAACGCTCCACCTGGACAGTTCCTTCTTTCCACGTGGGATTGAACATTCAAAACTTTCGTTAAATTCGGCACTCTGTCTAAAAACTTCGCTAAAGCTTCTAAACCGGCACCTTTTACCCAACCGTTGCAATTGATTAAAAGCGCTTCGGTTCTGTTCGTCGATCTTTCCTCTTTCATTTTTTCCAACCATTTATCCAAGCACTCGACGCACGCATCCACGTATGCATCGATATCGCTCTCTGGAGAGTAGTCACCAATAAACTTTTGAAAAAAAGGCTTCTCACCAGAACCTAAAAATCCTCCGCCCGATAACCTCAACGCCGGCGGTCCAATCAAAGGCGTTCGCAATGTTGTCACAGAAACCAAACCAGGAGCCGTCCTTTCTGGTTGCCCCGGATCGATGTCCAAAAAACCAACTTTTTCGTAATCAATCATCAACAAATTCGCAACATACCTAGCAAACGTAGACTTCCCAACTCCTTTTGGCCCGATGAACGCAATCACCGCAGGTGGCCCTTTCGGGTCCCTCGAAAGTTGCCTCACCGTATCCCCTGCTGCGGTCCCAGCTCTCGCCCAATCTTCTGGAATCTTGTTCCTCGCTAAAGTCCCGTTCGTGTTCTCTAGTAATTCCTCTGGCATCGATGTCGTTGACTTTTCATTCGAAGCGTTACTTCTTGCTTGATTCGCTACGTCGTTCAAATTCTCTTGTGGTGATACCTCCGGCACCTCCGGCTCGCCGTTTTTATTCGCCTCTTGACAATAATTGCTATTATTATTATCATTATCATTATTATTATTCAACGACACCAACTCGAACGATGAGAGGTTCCTCTTCATCCCTTTCGCATTGGCTTTCTCCTCTTTCTCCTTCCTGTGTTCTCTCTGCAAATGTGCGATTTTCCGGTGCGACACTTGCTTAATCCTCTGAAAGCGTTCCGCTAGGAACCCTTTCCCTTTTGCTAATATCACCGCTTTCAACTCCTCTTTGGGCATTTCCACGTCCTCTCCACCTTTCACTGCGACGCACAGCTCGTCGTCCAATGGCAACGGCGTCAATCGAATTTCTGCCCCCAACGCCCCCGACCGCACGGTCACCGCGTTCCCAACCAATCTCGATGCTCTGCAGTACTGTTCGGGGTGGTCGCATCTCGCTAAATATCCGTTGATGCACACGACCGCAGAAGTCACTTTCACTCCGCACGACCCTTCGATAGCAATCGATTGGTGCGGATGTAAGTGAACATCCACCGGTTGTTTGTCAGGCGCAACAGTCACCTCAGTTTCCGCTCGTTCTTCCAAATGCAAGGTCGGGGAAAACCTCGTCGTCGTTTCGTTGTTTTCGTTGTCTTCGCGTTTCCTTCGCTTCGCCGCCGTCGGCGAGGAGGCGGTGTTTTTCGTCATCTTCGTCGCGTCGCGCTTTTTGCTCGCGTCCTCTCTTCCCGCGGCGTCCCGACTTCCCGACGACCAAGCAGCGCGGCGCTTCCGTGTGTTGGTCTCGTGTTGTCGCCCAATCACTGAAATAATGATCCTGCCACGCGTGGCAGGATCGTTGGCGCTTTTTCGACGAATGAACGACCTTTGAGGGGGAAAAATACTCAAAATCTTCCTCATCGTCGAAAAAATTTATTATTCGAGAAAACTGGATTTTTCATCCTTTGGAGGATTTCCTTCTTCGTTGAAAAAATTTGACTCATCAAGGATTCTTCTTTCAACAGCAAAAGTCGTCAAAGTCGTCCACCCACATCGTCTTGTCCAAGTCCCCTTTAAAAACACATTAAACACTGTTTAAGGACTCACGTGGGCCCAAAGAGAGAGAGAGAGAGCTTTGTAAGGTCCCGTTCTCTTCTCTTTTCTTCCAAAAATGGGGGGCGGAGGAAACGGAGAGACGGCGGAGAGAAACGTGAGCCGAAGGAACGCGAGGGTGAGACGACGCGGCGAAAAGAAAGCGGCGAGACGCGGAGAATGATGATGGCGTCGCTCGCGTGCGCGCCGTGCTTTTTCTGCGCGTCCTCGCATTGGGAACACCAAGAACGAGAACGACGACGTAAACGACGACGGCGACTTTGTGGGAAGAGTTGCGCGAAGAAGAAAGAGATGAAGGTGAAAACGAGGTCGAGAAAAAGCCAGGCAACGATGGGAGGCTCGGGACCGTTGCCAGGAAGCAATCGAACGGTGAAACTGATCGATCTGAGCGACAAAATCGTCCCGTATCAAACCGGATGGCAAATGCAAAAAGACGTGCTCCAAAAACAGTTAGACGCGGAAACCGCATTTACCACGTCGAATTACGGAGACAATGAAGACGATCACATTGAGAAGATTTTATTCGAACACGACGCGTTAATTGTATTGCAGCACGAAAAAGTCATCACGTTAGGTGCCGGGAGCACGACGGATAATTTGAAGTTTGACATCGACGAACCGCCGAAAGACCTCGGGTTTGAAGTTCACAGGTGCGAACGCGGCGGAGAAGTCACTGTACATTTACCCGGACAGTTAGTTTTATATCCGATATTAAAACTCGACCAAAGGAAAGGGGCTAGTTTAAAACCCGATTTACACGAGTACATGCGCAACTTAGAAGAAGTCGCTCTGCTCGTCGCCAGCTCGTTCGGCGTGGAAAAAGGACACCGCGAAGACGGTTTAACCGGAGCATGGGCAAACGGCGCAAAGTTTGCCCAAGTTGGCGTCCGCGCGAGACGGTGGGTCACCTATCATGGTTTAGCTATCAACATCGACTGCGATCTCGTTGACTTTACGAAACACGTGGTACCGTGTGGGATTGGTGATAGGCAGGTTGGAAGCATTCAAGAAAGATTGCTCTCGCAACACCAACGGAACTCGCAAAAGGACGAAAGCAGACGCCAACAAAAAGTATCCGTAGAAATCGCCGCAGACCGCGCCTTCGACGCGTTCGAGAAGGTTTTTGACGTCTCCTTAATTCGATGACGATAGAGTTTGTGCGTGCATTTAGCAGTAGTCTCAATCGTAACGTGCAAAATGTAAAAAGCTGTTCTTTTTGACGCGTTTTTTTTGTCACCACCCAAGGCACCACCCCCGTCCAACTGTTTCCATTGCGTCACTTGAAATGTCTCTTCTCTCGACGACGATTTCTCAATTTCTCAATCGAAGCGCGGTAGCTGCAAAAGTATTCAAAACGAACGCGAGAGCAATGTCGTCGTCGTCGTCGGACAAAGTCGTCGTCGGTATCGACCGTCTCGCGGATGGGCCCATGCACACGATGGACCCGTTCCTCTTTTGCGTCTACCACAAAGACAACTACCCGGCAGGAAACTCCAAAATGGAAGCGCCTCGACGAGGCAACGGCGCGGACTTCAATCCATCCGCACCGTATCGAATGTATCACGGAGATAAGATTCCAGGGTTTCCTCAACACCCACACCGAGGGTTTGAAACCATTACCGCGACTTTGGATGGAATCATCGACCACACGGATTCAATGGGTAACGCAGGACGATACGGTGATGGCGATTTGCAGTGGATGACTGCAGGGAAAGGCGTCGTGCACGGGGAAATGTTCCCGTTGATTCACCAGGATAAAGAAAACCCGACGCGATTTTTCCAGGTTTGGTTAAACTTACCGAGTAAACATAAATTCACAGAACCGGCGTTTGTCATGCACTGGGGAAGCGAGACGAAGAAGATGAAGGATGGCGACAAAACGGACGTCATCGTGTGGGTCGGGGAACACAAAGGTGAGAGAACGGAGATGAAATCGCCGCCGAATTCATGGGCCGCGGATTCCGAGAACGACGTCGGTGTGATTTTTTACTCGGTGAAACCAGGGGGGAAATGCGAGATCGCGCCGGCGAAAGGTGGAAAAGGGACGAACAGGTTTTTGTATTTTGTGGAGGGTGAAAACGGGAAGCAGTTTGTGAGCGACGTGAATGTGCCGAAGAAATATGGCGCGGAAATTGTAGGTGACAAAACGGCGGTGTTAGAAAATAAAAGTGAGACCGAAACTATGGATGTGTTGTTGCTCCAAGGGAGACCGATTGGCGAACCAGTGGCGTCGCACGGACCGTTCGTTATGAATACAAGGCAGGAGATTATGCAATGTTTTGAGGATTATCAACGCACCCGATTCGGCGGCTGGTCGTGGGAGAAAGATGCCATGGTATTCCCAGCAGATAAGCCGAGATTCGCGTTGTTAAATGGCGTGGAAGAGTTGGGCAAATGATGTAGAATGTTTGTATTGTACACGATAGTAATAATAGTGATCGATCGTAAATTTATTTTATTATTATCGACCAATGGGAAAATCCATCACCATACATCTTTCATATATCTTTTATCGACGACTAATCGACGAATAATTTCCTCAGCCTCGTGAATCGCGTATTCGCCCTCACGTTGTAACACTTGCAATAAAGCTCTGTTCACGTCTCTTGACATGTGCTTGGCATCTCCACACACGTACACCGCGCCATTTGGGCTTCGGAGTATTTTATACACATCTTTCGCTTTCATTTGAATTTTGTCTTGCACGTACACTTTCTTTTTGGGATCGTCTCGGCTAAAAGCGACGTTCAAGGACGAAATCACGTTTTCTGACAAAGCTTTCTCCATTTCGTCTCTGTAAATGTAATCGTGCTCTTCTTTTCTGCATCCGAAAAATAACATGCACTCGCCCAACTCGTCTTTTTTCGATTTCAACAAGTATTCTCGTTCTTGTAAGAAACCTCTAAACGGCGCGTATCCTGTCCCTGGGCCTATTAAAATGACCGGCGCTTTCGCATCTTTAGGTAATTTAAACGTCGCTTTACGAACAAACACGGGCACGCGATCGCCTTCGCGAACGTTTTGTAAGAATGTCGAGCACACGCCTTCGTGGATTCTCCCCGTTTTCACTTTGTGCTTCACCACTGCCACGGTCGCCGTGACGATGTCGCTTCCATTGGTTATGTCTTTCGGCGACGACGAAATGGAATAGTACCTTGGCTGTAATCTCCCAGCGACGCATCCAAAAAACGCTCCTAATGTAGGCACTGCAGATGGGAACTTTTCCATGACTTCTAATAAACTTCTGTGAGGAACGGCGACGTACGCGTGGTATTTCGCCTTATCTACGGCTAACAACTCCAACTCTTTCGCTTCTTTCTTATTTGTCGCGAACGACGCTAACGCTTTAATCGCGGTTTTCCGAGGCATGGACAACATGTCCGCGTATCTCGCTACGGCTATCCCAACTGAAATCGGCCCCGGAAATACTGGCAACAACGATTTCGGCGCGTCTTCTCTTCTCACCAATTCCATCGGCGTTTGTTTCGATACCTTCAACAACTTACACACCCTATCGACTACATCTGGAGCGTTTTCCGCAAACACGCCTAAATGATCCCCAATCTCGTACGTTAAACCTTTACACTGCGAGATGTCGAATTCCACGTGCACGCAGGATCGATCCGACTTATTCGTGTGCAACTCTTTGCACGATTTAATCGGACACGCATACGGTTTCGCTTGCGTCGGTATTTCGCTTCCTCTCGACATCTCGAATGACTTCCTTTCTCTAATCTTCGTCAACTCGTTCACTTTCTCCGCGTCTTCTCCTTTTCTAACCATGTACGAATGCTTTTCCACGTCGAAATCGCCTTCCTCTCCTTCCGCTTTCAATTGGAACGTCTTCTCTAACTGCCTCCACAATGCCGGCTTAAACTCCTCGAAATCCTCCTCCAAACTCTTATCGTCGTCACCTAAAGTTATCTTCATCATTTTTTTTCCACCTAAACTCGTTAACGCTTTATCTACCTGTTTCGCTGCCGCGTTGAAATGTTCGTACGAGCGATTCCCGAGACCAAACGTACAAAAATGCATATTCTCGAGCATATCCGGCATCCTGCCATCCGTCGCGGTTTCCTCCAACCATCTGCAAAAGTCCGCGGACCCATCGGTTGGGTCTCCGTCTCCGTACGTGGACTGTAAAAACACCGCGCACGTTTCCGAACTCAAAACTTCTTCGCAGAAATCCGGCGTCACGTCTTCGCAATCAATCGCTCTGGCGAACACTTGTTTCGACCCGTAGCGTTTTTGAGCGTCTTCGACTAACGTGTTCGCGTACCGTTCCGCGGTTCCAGTTTGCGTCCCGTAATAAAACGTGATCACTTTCGCGCCGGCCGTCTCGCCTTTTGGACATTTCAGTTCTCTCAGCGACGTCGGTTTCTTCCTCTGCCCAGCGACGTTGCGATTATTATCCTCCGAGCGTTTCGCCGTCATTTTCCTTCTCGAAAGTTTCAAAGTCACCAACCCGACGACCGACGCGCACAGCAACAACGCGCACGCGTTGGTCATCTCGTCCGTCGTCCCTGTCACCACGGAGAGTCGCGCCAGGAGCGGCGGTCCCGACGACGACGACGACGACGATGCACCAAACATGATGATGATGATGATGATGATGATTTTGAGTCGTCAAAGTTTTGGTGTGGTCCTTTAGTACGTTGTTGTTTGACGACAAAAAGCTTTCTTGTTTTGGCAAAGGTGGCTTTGTCTTCTTCTTCTTTTTTCCCGAGAAGTGAGTGCCGAGAAAAAAAAGAGAAGTTGTTGTTGTTGTTTGAAAAAAGGGCACACGCATTTTGAAAAAGTGGGCACACGCATTTTGAAACCCTAAAGTTGACACACGCCAATTCACACGCATTTTGAGCAC
>Ga0066856_10000763_pt1 | contig 12153 bp, 10 predicted proteins | sample ETNtaG_5_FD_65605 | JGI IMG/M metagenome (GOLD analysis project Ga0066856, IMG submission 65605) | Marine microbial and viral communities from oxygen minimum zone, Eastern Pacific Ocean - ETNP201406SV205 | ecosystem: Environmental > Aquatic > Marine > Oceanic | place: Pacific Ocean: Eastern...
TCTTCTTCTTCTTCTTCTTCTTCTTCTTCTTCTTCTTCTACTACTACTACTGCGCGATTTTGATGACGGTTAGGATTTGATTCTCCATTTTCTTCGCGCAACAACTTCACGGCTAACGCTAAACCGACGTATTTCTTCGTCGTGGATAGGTCGTTTAGGTGTTGAAGAACGGTTTGAAGGAGTGGGGAAGGCATTCATAAACCGGTTGATGATTGCGTGTTTAAGACGTTTTGCTATGAGGAAATTTTACAATTTTGTCTCTCTCTATAAAACTACCTGCGAGACGGCGAACGCGAGCGAGATCGATCTCTTCTCCAGCCATCTCTTCTACGATCTTCGGGAGATCTGGACGAGCGGCGACGTCGACTGCGATTGTCAAAGTCATCGTAGTCGTCGTACCTTCTTCTGCTGCGTCTTCTTCTATCAGAAGGCGGACTTCGACTGCGACTTCGATGACGCCTTCGGCTACCGCCGCCGTATCCGCTGACGCGGCGGTCGTAGTGGCGATCTCGATCTCGATCTCGACTACGGCTGCGGCTACGGCTACGACTTCGCTTTCTACGGCTTCGATCTGAGTCTCTTCGATGTTCTCGCGAACGAGAACGAGAGCGGTATCTGCTGCTTCGATGAAGGCGGTCGTCGCGATGACGGTCACGCGAGCGATGATGATCGTGATGATAGTCTTTCTTTTTGGCGTTGTTGTTGATATTATCGTCTCCTTTTTCCTCTTCGGAAATATGCGTCATCGTCGTGTTCGTCGTTGTAGTAGTAGTAGTAGTAGTAGTCGCTGCTGGAGCGTGTTGTCCCGAAGATAGAGGAGGAGGCACGTCGCTAAAAAAGTTCTTCGTGTCCAACTCGGGTTTGGTGTCATCTTCCTTTTCTGAAGTATGTCGCTTCACGACGACCAGCGCTTCTTTCTTCTTCTCCTTTTTCGGTTCTCTTCTTTCTTCTTTTTCTTCTTTTTGGCCATCTTCTATGCTCGGCTTCGCTTCCTCTCCTCCTTCCTCTCTTTCCTCCTCTTCTTCGTCTTCTCGCTTCCCCAATGGTTTAAAATACACGCGGTCGTTCTCCTCTCCTTTCCCTTCCAGCCGTTTCCTCAAAATATCCGCCAGCCGTTCCTTCAACTCCCTAATCGTCTTCCATCCCGAGTACTGCTTCCCCATCTTATGATCTCTGACCCGTTGCTCGTTATCGTGCGTGTTCAAATACACCCCACTCAATGGGCACACGATTAAACGTTTCATTGTTTCCACTCGTCTCTCGCGTTCTTTTTCCACGACTTCCTCCAATTTCTTCCTCCGCTCGGAAATGTCATCCAACTCTTTCATCGCTTTTTCCGCCCCATCCACGTCTCCAATAATCCCCAACTGTTCAATTTTTTTTTGCAGGCACTGCATCTGATCGGTCAATTGCGCCAAAGCTTGTTTATCGTGCTCCGGGACACTCCCATACACTCTCGCTCTTTCCGCTCTTTCCAACTCCACGCGTTCCGTGGCGATTCTGATTCGTCGATCGCAATCGGACACCAATCGATCCAGAATTTTCTTCGTCTCTTTTTCGTAGTCGTATTTAGCCCTCTCCTGGTCGGTAAGAGATTGAAATTCCTCCCTTAACTCCATCGATTGCACACCGCACGGATGTTCCTGTTTGGAGGCTTGTTGGACCGGGAGTCGCAACGCACGAGCGATTTCGTCCGCAGATTTTGTGTTTTTGAACATGGTGACGTCGAAACCGCAGAGGAAGTATTTGTCCACGTCCTCGTCCTGAAGCGTTCGAGAGAGTGCGAAAGAGAAAGAGAAAGAAACGCGCGCGCGCGCGGTCAGTGCGCGTGCAAAACATAAGCGCCGTCAAACGTGCGATTGTGCCTTTTCAAATTGCGCGATTTGGTTGGAAAAAGAGTGCGAAATGTCTCACCGTAAACAACTTCTTCCTGTTCTGCCTTTGCTCCAACGGGACGTCTCGTTCGCTGCCCATGAGCTGGTCGAGCATCGCGCGCATTTCTGCCGCCATCTTTTTCTACAAACGCAAAAGGGAGGGGCGTTTCTTTTCGTGGGGCGAGTCAAAAGTAGTAGAAGGGACTTTTTCTGACGGAAAAATTCTCCGTCGTCGTCGTTTGATTTTCTTTGTCGTCCAAAGCACGTCTTCTGAGGGTGTTCAGATTTCTCCCTTTCGAGACAAGATAACGCGTCGAAGATACCTCTCTGTCTCTATCTCTCTATCTCTCTATCTCTCTCCCTCCTTCCCTCTCTTTCCCTTCCTCTCGAGTGATAGGTTCGGTCTGCGTGTCGTCGGAAGGGGCATGGAATTCACGGGAACAACGACGTTCCGCGCTCGCGGACGATGGCGTCGATGCTGCGTTTCCTTCGTCTCTGAGAATCGTATATCGACCATTTCTTTTTGGCGAGAAGTTTGGATTTGATGCAGTTGACTCGAGATTTTCGGATAAAGTTGTTTAATTTCTTTTCCTCGTGGAGCTGTATGGAGCGTAGTTGCTCTCGAGCGCGTTCGGTTTCTTCTTGTTTTTGTTGGAGCTTACGTCGTTGGCGTTTTGGGATCTTCTTTTTCGGACGGTGGTTATCGGATTTGGATTCGCTCGCTTTCTCGGGAGTCTTTACGTTGGAGGTTGTTGATATTGGCTTTTTGATTGGAGATGTCGGTGGAGTAGTTAACGTTCGCCGCCAGAATGCCGTCGCAGTCGCTTTCGTATCGTCGTCGTTCTCCTTGTCCTCGTTCTCGTCGTCTCCCCCGAGAAACTCCACGACGACGACTCCTCTTTGTTCTTCTTTTCGTCCCGCTTCTGAAGTCGACAAAATGTCGATCGGCGTTTTTGCGCGCTCTCCTCGCGCGAGATTGGTATTCCTACCCGTCGCGATAGTTGTGCCGTTCGAGAGTATCGCCATCACGTCTTTGTTCTCCGTCGTCGTCTTCTCTTTTTCTCTCCGGAAAGAAAAGTTGGCACCCAAATTCCGATCCATTCGTTTTCCACGGCGACGACGACGACCACTCCGATCCTCTCTGATAGATACCTTCGCGCTCCCAGACGACGCGCAATAGTTCACAAACATCTCGCGCGCGCATCTCGTCGTCGCGATCGAGTCCACATCGACCCCGCATCGTCTGTACGGCCGTAAGAATTCATCGAGCAAAATGCGTCCAACGTCGAGCGGTAAATCCAAATAATTCTCAGCGAGCTTCAGAAGCGGATGACGACGCGGTGCAGTCGCGCCCGCCGCCCTCGGACGAGCAAAAGAAGAAGAAGAAGATGATGATGATGATGATGATGATGATGATGATGATGAGCACCCAAAAAGGGCTCGACGAGGAGTGGTTTCTTCTGTCATGTCGCTCCGCGTTTGAGCGTCCGCGCACAATGAAGTCCAATCAATCCAGAAGGCATTTTTTTTACCTGATGCCTGAGAAAAAAAGCGCTTAAACATTGAAACGACTTTTATAAACGACCGAACGCGTCCGCGCGACGCCTCGCGAAAAGCGAAGGGCAAAAGAACCGCCAGCGCCACCGCGCAAAAGAGAACACCGCGCTGCCCCGATTTTGGCGCCTGGGCGCGAGAAGAAAGACGACGCTTAAAGCACTCGCGCGAATCTGATGTTCTGAGAAGAATGCGCGTTGCAAACGCAACGAATTAGTGTCCACGAAGAGAAGAGTGATGGGTTTTCCAAAACGCGCTCCCGACAAACAGGAAGAAGAGGACGGCAATGCTCGCGCAAAAACGCGCAAAAAAGAACCGGTAACGCTGCTGAATGCGTCGAAAGAACAAGTCGCGAACGCTATCGCGAAGAAGAAGAAGAGGAAGAAAAAGAGCGACGAAAAACCAGTGCGTGAATGTAAGGGCATGAAAACGAAAGGAGATGCGCTGATGGCGTGCGGCGCGCCAGCGAGAGATGGGAAAGAGGAAGACCCGGATATCTTTTCAAACAGCGATCTAGAATCAGAGTCGAGTGAGATAGAGTGGGAAGATGTGGAAACGGAGGAAGAAGAGGACGAAGATCATGGCGATGATACCGATGTCGTGAGTTGCGCTGCACCGAAAGGAGAGAAAGCTAATGAAGAAGACGGAGACAGCGAGTGCAAAATAGTGGACGAAATAACAGACCCGAACGAGATAAAGAAGAAAGCTAAGAGAAGAATAACGAGACACGAGAGAAATAGGATAAAAGAATTGCACTATGTCGAGTTGTTGTGTCGTCTTGCGCGGGTGCACTTGGTGAATCGAGCAATCGAGAGTGAACTGTTGAGATGTTTGGCTTTGAGCATAGCGCCGAGAATGTTAGTAGAAGGGATTTTAGAGAGGCCGGGGAAAAAGGAAGGGAAACCAGTGGTGATGATGATGTTACAGTCCGCGGTGAAGCTTTTTCAGGATCAAATTGGCGCTTCATGTGAGGAGGAAGAGGAGAGTTCTTGGACTCCATACGTGAGCGCGAAAGAAGCGTGCGCGAATAAAGCTGGATTCGCGGGAGGTGTAGCGTGGAAGTTGAGCGAAATAGTAAGAAAAACGCCCTCAAGAGCAAATGCGCTCAAAATGTCTTTTTCTAACGTTTCAGAGATAAAAGCGGCGCTTTTGTGCGCTTATTTACGCGCGTTAGGCATTCGCGCGAGACTGTGCGCGAGCTTAAAACCATTGCCACACGACGTGAAAGGCCCGGATTTAGATAAGAAAACAACCTTGCGATCGTTAGATGGTAAAACGGCGAATATTTTCAAAGCGATGGAAAAAAATAGAGCATCTATGAATAACGACGAAGTTAATGGCGACGAGATTTCGCACTGGGTAGAAGCACTCGTGAGAGAAGGTGGGAACGATACTACCGAGGAATCGACACAGACGACGAAGAAGAAGAAGAAAGAATCCACAAAATTCGTCCCAATTGCGCTCCCACCGGCTACCGCCAGTTTTACCATCGGAGACGTCGACGATATCGTGCAATCGTGGTCGACGTACCCAGGATATGTCGTTGCTTTCGATGAATTCGAACGAGAAAAGAACGGTAACATTTTGTCCTATACGGATGTGACGAGAAAGTATTCGCAAAAGCAGTTTGCCATTAAATCTCTAAAGAAACGCATGAAAGGTGACCAAAGATGGAATGAGCTTAGTGCGGCGCATAAAATTGATCTCAGCGGCGTTCGCGATGACAACGACGAAAGTTCCGGTCAAGTGTACTTGAAAAAGGCGTTAATCGACGAGCGCGACGCAATGGCAAAGATACAAAGATCAGAGCGACCGCCGAAAACGCTCACGGAAATCAAATTACACCCTTTGTGGTGCGTAGAAGCGCACTTGCGGCAAAATGAATGCATTTATCCGAAAACTGGCGTTGCTGGATGCGTCGATGGAAAACTCGTCTACCCCCGCGAAAACGTTAGGACGCTTCGAACGGACAGGCGATGGAAATCCGAGAAGAGATTGATGGTAAAACACGCGGAAATAGATAGCCCAATCAAGAAATTACTCTCGAACAAAGCACGAGCGCACTTGAAACAATACGGTGGCGACCCAGAACAGTTTGCGGATATCTTTTTATACGGCGAATGGCAGTGCACGACCTACCACCCGCCTAAAGCAGATAAAGGCGTTGTGCCCACAAACTCCCGTGGTAACGTCGATTTAACGAAGAATGGCGATGGCTTACCCGATGGTTGCGCATACATCGAGGACAAAAACGCGTTAACTGCGGCTCGAAAACTTATCAATCCACAAATTCACGCCGTTCCTGCTCTGATTGGCTTTGAATACAGGCAAGGCGGCATGACGCTTCCCGTCTTTCTTGGCTGCGTCGTCGTTGCAGAAAACGAAGAAAGAGTTAGGAAACAATTGTTCGAAGACGAGAAAGAAAGAGTGAAGAAAGAGAAACTAAAAAAACTGAAAGACGCGAGTTTGAAATGGAGAACTTTACTCGGTGTGATATTCATGAAGGAAAGATTGAGAAGAGAAGTGGATGCTCAAGAAAACGAGGACACGTTTCAAACGACGTTAGCGACGAAAGTAGAAAAATTATAGAAAGCAATACGCACGCAACCACAAATTAGATTAATTGCGGTTAAAATAAATAAATACTAGAGAAACATGATCATTTCATTCTGCCTACGGTGACCATTGGAACGCCTAACATATCAACCGGCGCGTGTTCGCCTACGTTCGCACCGCCTCCGACTTTAACCAACCCGGTTCGCACGTTCTTCAGTAGCGCTCTATTCCTATCTTCCTCTCTCAACGCTCTCACGATGTGCATATCCGACACCATTGCAGTTACCATCTCGTCGTTACTATTACCACCACCACTAGTACTACTACTACTACTACTCAACGCCCTCTTCGCGTTATCGGCTCGATCAATCTTCACTGAATCATCCACAATACCATCGCACTTACCCGGCACCATAATTTTTGCGCCAGCCATCATCGCCCCCAAAGCACCAAACCCAAACCCCATTGCGTGCAATAATGGCACTCCAACCATAACCACATCTTCTCTCCCCAATTCCATCGCATTTGCTGCCTGTTCTCCGTACCTAAACAACGTCTCCGCCCCGTCTCCCTTCTCCGTGGAGTTGAAGTAAAATAGCGCTTCATTTTCCGAAGTCATCGACGCATCATCGCCATCATCCTTATAACCATTGTACGCATTTATCAGCACATCCCAATGCACCACCTTCTCTTTCAACCCCGCCGGGCCAACTGCAATCGGTTCGTGATTTCCAACCATCTCTCCAGCCTTATCTGCAAATCCTGAATGCACCAGCGACCCGAAGCTTTTCGCCTCCAAAAACTCTGGGGAAGTCTTTGAGGACTGAACTTTCACTCCTGCGAGCAACGCACCGGTTAAGGCGACTAACAACTCCGGACTATCTCCCAATCGAATAGCCAGCGGTCTATTCTCTTCATTTGTATCTTTATTCGTGTAATCGAGGTCTTTTAACGCTTTCGCAAACGCGTACGATTGATCGCGAAAATCGCTGAACGAAAGCGCTGCTTTTCTCGCATCAGACGAATCTGGACTAAACAAAAATGGAGCGTTGGGTTCGTTCGAATGCACGTTTTCTCGGAGAATGTGCGCGATTAATGTCGCGGTTGGGTCTTTTCTAGTTGAAGAGGAGTAAAGCTTTCGAGATGCGGTGGATAGGAGTCGTCGAGTGATGGTCATTATTGCTATACCTGCGCGCTGAATGAGTGACAAAAATTTTCTTCCATTTTATCTCGTTACAAAAAAAGCTCGCACAAAATACATCAAGAAATGATGCGATGACGGAAGATGCAACGACAAAAAGACGCGTGCCGAAAGGCCAGTGCGACCAGTTTTTCTTCGAGAAGGAGATTTTGTCCTGTTCGTGCTGTACTTCAGAAGACACTCATTCCGTCGTCCTTTTTTACCGCTACGTGTCTATCGAAAAAGAACAGTTACTGGAGTTGAAAGAAAACGTGGAAGATATGATGAATGCACTCGATATTCGAGGTAAGATACGTCTGTCGGTGGAAGGAATTAATGCTACCGCAAGCGGGAGAGAAAGTAGCATGAAGGAGTTTGAACGGAGAATGAAAAGTACGGATGGACAGTTTGTGAATTTGGACTTGAGTCAAGTGGATTTTAAGAGCGAACACGTGAAGGAGAGTCATTTATTGTCGGGTGGTGGATGTAAACACATTTTCGAGAACGCGAGCGTGCGCATCGTCGATGAGGTGTGTCCGTTTGAACCATCGTCAAAGAAGAGTGAAAACGCATCTATAGAATCGCATCTTCAACAACAACAACAACAACAACAACCGAATCGATTGACGCCTCGCGAATGGCGAGATGCTATTCAATCGAGCGACGACGATGTCGTCGTGTTAGACGTGAGGAATTCGTACGAGAGTCGAATGGGAAGGTTTGTCCCGGAAAAGACGGTGTGTTGTCCCCTTCGGAGGTTTAGTCAGTTCAAAGAATGGGTGGAAGAGAAAGGCGGTATGGAATATATTGAGAACAAAAAAGTGCTCGCATACTGTACAGGCGGCGTAAGATGCGAAAAGGCGACGTCTTATTTGTTGAGTTTGAACGCGACCAAAGAAGTTTCGGTTCTAGAAGGTGGGATAGTGGCGTACGCGAGAGATGTTGGCGACGAGGGTTTTGTCGGGAAGAACTACGTGTTTGATGCGCGAGGATGCGTCGACGTTGGTGATAACGATAAAGCGCTTTTGACAAAGTGCGACGGGTGCAACACGCCGTGCCTACCACATCTGGCGAGATGCGCGAGTAAAGCGTGTCACGCCATTTTGGCCGCGTGCAATGAGTGTTCGAGCATGACGATATACTGTTGCAACACGTGTAAGGCGAATAAAGACGGCGAGAAAAAGTTAGCGTGCGAATGCGATAGCTATCGTTCTAGAGAGATGAGATGTGAGGTTCCCGCTGCGCAGTGAGATGATTCAAATAAGTAGCATTTATATAATAGTGTAATATATACAAACACACGCACGCGCGACGAATAATACACACATACAGAAATCAAACGTAATCGCCTCTCGTAATCATCGTACCGCATCCTTCGTCGGTTAAAATCTCCAACAATAATGAATGCGGCGCCCTCCCGTCGATAATGTGTCCACTCACGCACCCACCTCTCAACGCATTCATACAATCCGTCACTTTTGGAATCATCCCTCCTGCAATAATACCACTCGCAATCATCTCCTCTGCCTTTGTAAACGTTACTGTTCGAATCAACGAATCCACATCGTCTTTATCCGTGCACACACCGGCAACATCCGTCATCAATACCAACTTTTGCGCGTTCAACGCCGCCGCAATCGCTCCAGCCGCAGTGTCCGCGTTCACGTTCAATGCGTTTCCTTTTGCATCTTGCGCTACGGTCGCAACCACGGGTATAAACCCGCCGTCGATTAAATTGTTCAACAATTTCGGATCGACCGATTCAATCTCACCTACCCACCCCAACTCTTTATCCTTCACTTTTCCTCTCAACAAATTCCCATCTTTACCGCATATCCCCACCGCTCTTCCACCTCCATCGCCTCTATCGGTGGCATTATTATTAATTAACGCCACCAAATCCTTATTCACTTTCCCAGTCAACACCATCTCCACCACCTCCATCGTCGCGTCGTCCGTCACTCGCAACCCGTTCTTAAAGTTTGGTTCGATGCCAACCACCTCTAACATTTTGTTTATCTCCGGTCCTCCTCCGTGTACCAGCACGATGTTAATCCCAACAGTAGCTAGTAAACATATGTCTCGAATGACCGCTGCTTTCAGTTCTTTCGATTGCATTGCCGCGCCGCCGTATTTCACGACCACCGTTTGTCCTTGAAATCGTTGCAAATACGGGAGGGCTTCGGAGAGAATGTTTACTCGGTTGCTGTTTTCCGGTGAGATGCGCTGGATTTTCGCGGTGCCTTTCTTCGGCGGTTCTGCAGAAGACGACGCCGACGCCAACGCTTTCGTCGACCGTCGTTCGCGGAATCGAGGCGCAGAAGCCCCCGCAACGCGATTCATCTGCCGTCGCACTCCACACAATCGGCTTTGACATTTCGACGATGCGGCGACGATGCATTTCTGGGTCATCACGGCAGACAATGCTGCTTTCGAGGACGTCGTGTGCACGACCGAAGTCGTCGTCATTTTTTGGTGTTTCTCTCTCTCTCAAAAACTGTCTCTCGTCTCTCTTTCGTTCGAGAGCGCTGCTCGATGATGATGATGATGATGATGATGATCTCGGCCGGCGGCGCTCCTCTTCTCTCTCTGTGGTGTTGAGGATGATGCTCTTTTGTCCGGACCTTTTATTTCCCCACAAAAAGTTCTTTCCATTAAATTAAGTTGTTGTTCTCTGCGTTGGACGATATATCATCGCATCACTCCGGGACGCGTCGTCCACCACGAACGACGACGACGTCGTCGTCGACGCGAGAGAGAGAGAGAGAGAGAGAGAGACCGCCACCCCGCACGTTTTGCCACCCGTGACGACACCAATCGCTTGCCGACTTTTTTGCGTCCAAAAACGAATGGGTCGAAGCACCCCCTGTAACGCGGCGACGACGTCGTCGTCGTCGTCGTCGTCGTCTTCCGCCCCGCGAACGCAAACGCTAGAAGAGTTCGCGAACGCTCTGTGCGAGAAGAGACGAGAGCAGCAGCGCGCGAGACCCCTCGCGGTCGAGGTATACATCGATTTCGTTTTCCCGACACCCAAAACTCTCGTTCGTGTGTAACCGTCTTTTCCCACGCGCGTGTGTGTGTCTTGCTCACAAATGCTCTCTCGCTCTCGCACTCTCCGCCGCGCGCGAACCACCGCAGATACACCGATGGACGCAAGACTCGAGACTGTACTTATTGAAGTTTCCAACGCCGGTTTCTCAAAAAATGGCGCTCGGTCGCGCGTCTGTGTTCTTGGAAGATGTCGACTTACACGGGCAAATTGTGCACTCGATTCCATCCGGCCAAAGCGGCGGCGCGGCGAATTATAGCGGACACAACATGCGCGTGAACAGTTTCTGTTTGTTTCTGAACAGATGTAAAGAAGAGAAAAAAGAGTTGTTCGAAGAAGAGAAAGGGTTGAGAGATCGACTGATGGAGTGTAAAATCGTACAGACGAATAAACGGGGCGAGTACGAATCGAGTTTGGCGAAGGATAACGATCGATGGCATCGTTCCGAGGAGCAATCGGCGATTTTAGCCGTGTGTTCGAGTTCGGATAAGGAAGAAGTGAAAGATACTTTGATACACGAGGCCATGCACGGGGTTTTTTACGTCTCGAGAACGTTTCAGAAATTTTGTTATTGGTTTTGGGAGGAACGGATGACGGTAGAAGAGAGGAAGACGTGGGTGGATTTTTTAGTCGGTTTGAGATATAACGCGGAGATGGACGAGGAATTAGCGGTGAATGAGTTTCAAGCGTACATGGCGACGGAGCGGAAGTTATTCGAAGCTTCTGAAACCGCCAGACTGAAGCAACTACAATTGAGATTTTCGCGCGCGATGACCGAACCTTCCTTGCGGAACAACGGAGGATTGGAAGACGCGCTGACGCCGTCCATTGGATCGGGCACTAAAGTCGTTTGGTTGTAACGATAGTAGCTTATTTAGAACAGAGATAGAAAACGCGCAGCGGGAGCGGGGTTAGGGAAAGATAAAGAGAGCGGAGAGAGTGAAGAACACAAAACGAAAGCGAAAATAGATAGATTTCGTTCGGAGTACTTTTTTCTGAACACTATATTTTACACGAGAGGATAAGAGAGAGAAAAAGCGAAACCCAAACGTCGTCGGGGAAGATCTTACCCACCATCGATCCCAATCTCTCTCGCGCGCGTCTCTCTCTCTCTCTACAACAGCACCCCTCTCGTTAACATCTCCGTGGACTCTCCGTTCATATGTCTTTGCGGCGTTCTCGGCGTCGGCGTCAATCTCCCCGCCGGGCTCTCCTCCTCGGATTCCTCCGGCCGGACGTCTCTGTTCGCGTAGCGATACAATTCTATGCGCAAATGCGCGGGCGGTAAGAAGCCTCGCAGCGACCACTTCGGGGACGCATCACCGTTCGACGCACCGCCCTCGTCTCTTTGCCCGGGGACGCCGTTGTTATTGTTGATGACGTTAAACTCCGAGGCGAAATACTCGTCCGGTGGCGGTCGCGCGCCTCGAGGCAGTTCCATTTCTTCTCTCGTCTTTGCTGACGCGGCGACGGTCCCTTTTTCTGTGAAAAGGTCTTTAAACGTCTCCTCCACCGCAGAAAAGAAAAAGAGAGAAAAAAAAAAGAAGAATGAAGAAGACACCTCTCTTTCTCCTCTCTCTCTCTCTCTCTCCGAAGAAGAAGAAGACGACGACGACGAAGAAGACGAGAACAAAAGGTCGTCGAATAAGGTCTCTTCCTTCTCTCACTCTTCTTTTTTTGCGTATTAGGGAAGAAGAGGTTTTAGTAAAGGTCGCCGGAATGAAGAATAGGACATAACACCACGTGGTGTCTTTGACATTCTTTCTTTCTTTTTTCGTCGCTCCAAAAAGGTTTTAAAGGCTTTTTTCGTGGCGGAGAAGCCCCCTCAAAGTCGTTCTCCTCGAAAGCAGCTCGTAAAAGCGTCATACGACCACTTTTTCGTCTTCTGAATCGAAAGCGATCAACTTTGCCTCCCCTTTCTTTTTTTTGTCTCTCTTTCA
>Ga0066856_10000769_pt1 | contig 12085 bp, 10 predicted proteins | sample ETNtaG_5_FD_65605 | JGI IMG/M metagenome (GOLD analysis project Ga0066856, IMG submission 65605) | Marine microbial and viral communities from oxygen minimum zone, Eastern Pacific Ocean - ETNP201406SV205 | ecosystem: Environmental > Aquatic > Marine > Oceanic | place: Pacific Ocean: Eastern...
AAAGACGAAAGATTGCACAAACAGTTTTTTGGGAGGTGGAGGTGGTGGTGGTGTCTTTCTTCTCTCTTCTCTCGTTTTTCTTTTTTTTGATTTTGCAAAGAAAGTGCGAAAAGATATAAAATCAATAATAAAATCGATCGACAGAATAAATTTGTTTGCACCTTCTTCTTTTTTACTCCCGCCAACAAGACGACATTACATATTAACACGACGACGAGAGAGAAAGAACTTTGACGGGGCGCTTTTGTCGAAGGAAAAGAAAAAGAAGAAGAAGGCAGCGCAGAACGCGACGCGATAAAAAAAAAACTTCGAGAAACGCGAAAGCGCGTTTCGCGGAGACGTATTTTTCGCGCGAGGACGCGGTTTCACCGGTCGCATCGGCGAGTGCGAGCGCGCGGGCGGGAAAATTATTATATATAATTTCCTTTTCTACGCGTAATATACGCAACGTGTGAGCGACAATTATTTAGGAGAAAGAAGAGAAGAAGTCCGTTCTAAATAGATTCTTTTGAGAAAGAGAGAGCGCGAACGACTAGAAACAATGAGTTTTCGAGGCGACGGAGACGTCATGGTGGACGCGTTAATCAAGGCTTCCGAGGAACAGAAGTGCGCGTCAGCGGAACCTCTATCTGGGGCGGGGAGAGATTTGGTGCCTTTTGATTTTGATGCGCATAATACAAACGACGATCACAACAAGAACAACAGTTCGACGCCTTTGCTAGTTGGAGTAGACCCGAGACTACGGGCACATCAAGTGTGCGCACCGCAAGTGCCGACGGGAGGGCACGCGGCGGCGGCGGCGAAACTCTCCAACTCGGCGCCGCTGGAGAAGAATGGACACCACACGAAGGGAAACAACAGCAATCCGAACAAAGGAAAGAACAAGAATAACAGCAATAACACGAACGGGCACGAGCCTAAATATGCAGGCGCGAGTTTCACAAACTCACCCGATCCAGATGTCGTGCCTTTGCCGAGCTTTTTAAAAACGATGCCGGGTGCCCAAGCGACGATGGCAAAAAGAAAGCATCCTTCGCAGAATTCTTCGTCGTCCTTGGCGGGGAGTTCTCCACCGACGACATCCAACGCGGACAACGTGATGCAGAATTTGCTCTCCCGTTCGCCGCCTTCACAACAGCAGCGGCCGCCCATGACTGGCAAAGCTTTACTCGGAAGTATGCTCGGCGGCGATATTCCTACGCCGCCGCAACACTATCAACAACAACCGCCGACGACACCAAGCATTTTGAATGATCTGTTTGGTAGCAACAAAAATGGAACGAACGGAGGAGCACAACTTCAACCGTATAAAGGTCCAGAGGGCTTGCAACAATACCCAGACATTCCGGAACCGGTAAATCACGATTTTCAGATGATGATGTCGAAACTTTCCAATTCGCATCGGTAAATCACGCGGATTTTTAACTATCGAAGAAGAAACCGCACGAAGCATGACGTCAAACGAGTTTTTTTGAACCGCTCGATTTGAGTTCTTCGGTGCGTGCTGTACCAACATAGATATATTTTAGGCAAAACAGAAAGAGCTATGATAGCGTTGTTGTTGTTTTTCTCTCTCTCTCTCTCTCTCTCTCCTCCGAACACGTGTATGTATAAATATAACGGCGATTGACAGAGAGAGTTAGAAACAACCGACATAGCCAAATTGGTTCGCGACATTTGACTGCGGCGTTTTTTTTCAGTCGTATGCAGTCATCCGTAGCCGTTTACGAACGCGAGATCAATAAAAAAGAATACGTTTGATGACATCTTCCCTCTTTCGACGACGGCTTTCGAGGCGCGTCGTCGTGTATTCCGAGGGAAGAAGGAGAATGAGTAAACGCAAAAAAAGGCACACACATTTGAAGAAAGTGGATGCATACACCACCACCACCACCACCACCACTGTCACCATCATCATCATCTCGCTTTCTCAAGAACCTCAAGAACGTTGGTCGGTTCCGCCGAATCTACGTACACACGCATAAATACATACCCTCACCACATAGCTAACCCACAGTTGTAGTTCACATGCTTTCAAAACGGATGAATTTGGTGTGTGTAATTTTTTAATAATTTTCTCTTTTGTTTTCACTTTTGTGTTGGAGACACAAGACGAACACTTGTAGACACACGAATGTCAGCGACGACTAAAAAAGACTTCACGCACCTCTCCGCTCAGTCGGTTCAAACGATCGCGGAGGCGTTTGGGATTGTCATTTCTGACGACGTCGCCAAAGCGTTCGCCCCAGACGTGGAGTATCGCTTGAGAGATATCATTCAAGAAGCGTTGAAATGCACGAAACGATCGAGACGGACGGTTTTGACGACTGAGGTAATAATTATTGTTGTTGTTAGTAGTAGTAGTAGTAGTAGTAGTAGTAGTGTTACGCGCGTTTCTCTCTGCATCTCTCTGCTCACGAATTGCGTCCATTCTCGAGCTTCGCGTGACGTTTGACTTTTGTCTGCGTCCATACGAACGCGTTCATAAATCTCTTTCTCTTTCCCCAATTCAAAATTCACTTTTTGTGATACAGGACATAAACGCCGCTTTACGCATACGGATGTGCGAACCACTGTACGGCTTCCCTTCGAACATGCCAGCGCAAGAGTTTGTAAAGGTCAAAGGCACGACTGATCTTTTTTACACCTACGACGAAGAGTTGGACGTGAACAAGCTTCTCTCGGAACCGTTACCGCCGCCTTCGATTGCAATCAACGTCGTTCCTCACTGGTTGGCCATCGACGGCGTGCAACCGTTGATTCCGGAAAATCCGAGTTTGGATTCACACATCTATTATCAGCAGCAAACGAAGGAGAGAGAGGAGACTTTAGCGAAAGCTAAAGCGAAGAAACCGACGGTGACTGGGCCACCTCCGCATCCGAGCACTACTGAAGGAGAGAAAGGAGAGGAAGAGAAGAAAGAAGGCGAAGGACAGCAACAGCAGCAGCAGCAAAAAGAGCAAGGAAAGTTTGCGCCGGTCGTGCAACACGTCTTATCAAGAGAGTTGCAAGTGTATTTTGATAGAATTACTGCCCTATTAAGAGGTGGTGGCGGTGCAAACGGCGAAGAGCAAGGCTTGTTGAACGCGGCGATTGGAAGTTTACAAACAGATGCCGGGTTGGCGAACTTGATTCCGTACTTTGCCAAGTTTATAAGTATGGAAGTCCAAACGAATTTACGAAACTTGCGAAAACTTTTGGCGATGATGCGCGCGATTGAGGCGTTGGTGCAAAACCCAACCGCGAATTTAGAGTTGTACTTGCACCAATTGATGCCTTCGGTGTTGACGTGCATCGTAGCGAAACGATTGTCAGAAAATCTAGAGAAGGACAACCACTGGCAGTTGCGCGTGTTGGCATCGAAGACAGTCGCGGAAATTTGCGAACGTTACGGCGAGGAGTATGCGACGTTACAACCTCGAGTCACGGCAACTTTACAGAAAGGTTTGAAAGCGACGCAATCGCCGTTGCCAACCATTTTCGGCGCGCTCGTCGGTTTGAGTTCGTTAGGCCCGCGAGTGATTGAAAGCATCGTTTGCCCTGAACTTGATCGCATCGTCCAACGCGCGGAAGATATCCTTAGCAACACGGAAAAAACTATTTTAGCCTTAGGAAAGAAGAACGAACAAAACCTGAGTGAGGAGGAGAAAACAAGTCGAGCTGAGAAGATGTATGAGCGATTGTGCGCGGAGAAACTTTTAGAAGCCGTCGAGTTAGCAACGGACATATTGCACGAGAGGGAGTTGGCCGAACAGAGAGAAGAGGCGAAACAAAGCGCGTTACAAAACAGAGTCGGGAGGATGTTGGCACAATTGCGAGAGGAGAAACGCAATGAGGCGGAGCATGCGACTCGGAAACCATCGGCAGGTGCGTTGCCGCCGATTATTAAAGAGGCGTTGAAAGACGAGGCGAAAGAGACGATGAAGCGAATGGAAGCGGCGGTGAAAAAGGAAGAAGATATAAAAGAAGAACCGGCAACGACGACGAGAAAAGGTAGTGCTAAATCTAACAAGGAAGTAGAGAAGAACAAGGCTACCGCGGAAGCCGAAGCCGCTGCAGTATCGAAAAAGCGTAAAGCCAAATCGAAATCGCCATCGCCGCCTCCCGCCGCGCCGCGTGGTCGATCGTCCAGAAGAACCGCCTCCAAACCTGCCGAAGAGCAAGTGAAGCCACCTCCAGCCAAGAGATCTCGCAGAGGGCGTCGATAGATTTTGAAAGAGGGTCTATTTTGTATAATTGTTTGTTACATATTCACATATACAAGCAGTAAACCTTCACGATGATATAATCGAACAGACGAACACACACAAAATCACCTTTCATCTCAACTTGCCTCATTTTTTTTGCACACAACACAAAGAAGATAGAAAAGATGTCAACGACTTGCTCGAGATCTCATCGCTTTGCGTTGCCATTGTCCGTGCGAGCAGTGCGACATCGTCGTTTGCGTTGCAGTGGTGCCAGTAGTGATCGCAGCCTTGTTAAAGGTCGCCAAAGTCGTCAAAATCAAACATCAAATGGAAAACTCAACATTTTACGAGCAACAAACGAAGAAGGAGAAGACACAAACAACAACATCTATGGCGTTGACGTGGAAGACTTGGTGGTGAAATATGCTTCGACGTCAGATGATAATTCTGCTGCTGCTTTGCGAGGTATCACGCTTAAAATCCCTCGAGGTGCTTTATTCATGATTCTCGGCCCGAACGGTTCTGGCAAAAGCACTTTATTGAGAACGTTAGCCGGATTAACGAAGAAGGAGGAAATTAAGAGCGGCTTTGCGAAAGTGAACGAACCGAGAGCGTTTGTGTTTCAGAATCCAGATCATCAGGTGATTATGCCTACGGTTGCACACGACGTCGCGTTTGGTTTGAGACGGAAACAGAGGAGAGGAAGAGAGATGCAGTTATCGAACGAAGAGATTGAAGAGAAAGTGAGGAAAACGTTGAGGATGGTGAACATGTTAAAAACCGACTTAGACGAGGAAGACGATGATAACGATGAAGATGAAGATAGCAACAAAAAGTACGAGAGCGCGTTAAATAGACAAGTTTCTACCTTATCTGGAGGACAAAAACAAAGAGTTGCCATCGCCGGCGCGTTGGTCGAGGACCCGAGAACATTGTTGTTAGATGAATTGACGACTTTTTTGGACGAAGCCGATCAACGAAGTGTATTGAAAGCGGTCAAGAACGTGTTGAAAACGAGTAACGATCAACGAAAAGATCCGAGGGATAAAGTGACCGCGGTATGGGTGACGCACAGATTGGAGGAGTTGAAAGAGGCAGATTTGGCAGCATATATCGAGGATGGGCAGATGGTTGCATTTGGAGGGCCGGAGGATATTCAGAAGTGCATTTCTGAGAAACAAGCGAATCGAAGACGAATGAGGCGTGCTAATAGAAGTGGTTAGAGTTTGGGAAGTAGGGATTAGTTTTAGAGTAGCTTTATAGAATATTTCAAAAGAGTACCGTATCGTTATAATAAGTTGAGCAGAAACGAAAGTCTATTGTTCGGCGGCGGCGTCTTCCTCGTCAATTCCCACCCGTCGTCGTTTTTCGCGTTTGTCAAACCCGTTTCCTTCTTCTTCATCGGTTTTACCGGCGCGTCCTCCAGCACAACGAAACTCCTCCACTCGAAAATTGCACTCGGTGAGATCCTTCAAGAGACCGTTGCCTATATCTCGGCCAAATCCGACGGCTTTTAACTTCCGTTTGCCTTTTCTCGGCACCGCGCGCATCCATGCGTCTAGTAATGAGGACGTTTTATCATTATCATTCGCGTCATTCTTCGTACGTTCCACGCGATGAAGAACGCATGGATATCTCGCGACGATTTCCCACTTTCGATGAACATCTTCGAGTTCTTCGTCGAGTTCTTCTTCTTCTTCGCTGTCGTCGTCGTCGTCGTCGTCCGAACTCAAAACTTCACCATAGAAAGAGGACGTGTTCTCGTCTCCTTCTCCTCCTTCTTCACCGTTGTTTTCTCGCGTCGTCGGCGTCATCACGCTCTCTTCTTTTCCATCTTCCTCGTCTGCGACGCAAATGCTCCTTCTCTTCGTCCTCGTTCTCGTCTCCGTCGTTATCCTCGTCCGTGTACTTTTTCTCGTTTTCAAAACGCACAGAGACAAAACGAAGAGGAAAAACAAACTTTCGAGCGCGGTTCTGTTGCGCGCCCCGGTGTGAGCGACGAAATCGAGAGAACTCGCGCGTCTCTCGCGCGATGATAGAGACGATGATGTTAAAGAAGAAAAAGAAGACGAATGGAGGGAGGATAAGAGCGCGTTGGAAAGCGCGAGAAGGACGAACTCGCGCGCGGAGTCCTTGAAAACCACCATATTTTTTGCAAAGAAATTTTGAAGAAAAAGGAAGAGGTGAAGTGTCTTTTGCAATATGCTCGTACACAAAAATGTTCGACATCAACATCTAATGCCACTAATACACGCGGTTTGACTCAACAAGTTCGCGTTGACCAACTCTGAACTCATGAGAGGATTGTGCCACTTCAACTCGCCAAACGGTTTCATCAACGCGTTCCTCCACACTTTCGAGGCGAGAACTCTGAGAAGCGTTCTCTCGGCTTCGGCGTTGTGTCGAGCGTCCCAACCTCGAAAATGGTCGTCTTTGAAGTACTCTAAATCTTTCAAGTCTTCTTTGTTCATGGTGCCGACGCCAATGCCGTAGACGTCGACGGATTCGCATTCGGTCAAAGCTAAGACTAAACAGTATAAACCGGTCGTGGGGACGCCGTTTTCTTCTCCTACGCCTTCTTGTAAGGTGTAGAGTAACTCCTCGGCGAGTTTTTGGACGGAAGGTTTCATGTTTCTGATTTTCTTGTCTTTGGTGCGTTCGATGCACAAACCGCCTTGCGAACGTTCAATGCACGGTTTCTCCGAGTCGCCAGTTTTTGCGTCTTTCCCCGGGATGTCGCCGACGACTAACACTCGTTCAGGGATGTTGCCGTTATCGGTGACCCACCGCCCGTTATCGCTATGACCGCTACTACTACTACTACTACTATCACTACTTCTATGCCCTCCACTCCCATCCAATTTCTTCTCCATATCTGATAATTCCTTCTTCAAACCTCTTCTCATCTTCTCTGGATTCACGCACATCGTGTGCGTGTTCTTTCCAACGTCCACTTCAAACATCTTCAAAGGTGCAAAATTCATGCGATAAATAGCTTGCGCGCGTTCGATCTCGTCACCTAACTTGGCGTTGCGCATGGACGAGTCGTTCCCGATGACGGAGCAGTTTTTAAATTTACTGTATTCTCTCGCTTCCACGTCGTGGATTAATGTGTCTCGTAAAGTCTTCGGTATAATTCGTGGTCGAGCGAGCGTTCCGACGTCTTCGTGGTTGGCGTCCCTCTCGAAGTCGTTTCCGCTTAACTCGCTCAAACTCTGTCCCGAACTGTGCATCACGTTCTTATTCCGTTCTCGTTCCATTTTATATTTTAACGTCCCCGACGCTCTTTCTTTCTCCATTTGCAATCGCAATTCATCGTTCGACGAGGACAAAGACGACTCGGGCCTTCTTCCTCCGAACCGAAACACATTCGAAATCGAGAGCGCATCTAACGTCAGCACGTTCTTCCCGTGCGAATGCAATTGCGATTCGTGCCTGATAAAACTTTGTTTCGGCACGAACGCGTGTATAAATACCACCGTCGCGAAAAACCAGCACAGAACCAACGCCCTCTGTCGTCTCAGTCGTCTGCTTTTCTGCTGCTGCGCCAGCATCGAGCGCGTTCCCCGTCGTTTGTTTGTTTGTTTGTTTGTTTATAAATAAATAATGGAGCGATTTTTTTGTGCCTTTTTCCCCCTCCTCTCTTTCTCTTTTGTTTTTTTCACTCAACAGCAAACACAAAAAAATCCCCTTTCGTGCAAAATGACGTGATGAAAAACCTATTCCGTCGATACGCGGCGCAAACGGGGAGCATCGGAGACGTTCTGAAGGAAATTGAAAGAGAAGAGCGGGAAGAGTCGCGCGGCGGCGTGGAGGACGCGCTGCTCGATCACGTGGCTTTTCGGACGTTTAAAGGAGTACACGAGGACGTTAGATTTGTAAATGTAAAACGTTTCCTCGTAAAAGAATTGCAATATCGCGAAAGCGGAGAGACGCTGGTGTTTCCAAAGAAGAAAGTGAAAGCGACTTGGTTGAAACCACCCGTGCCGCTGATGCCGAGAGCGTTCGTCTCGGAGATTGATGTCGAGGCTTTCGAGGACGAGCGGATGACGGCAATTGTTCGAAAGGCGATTGATTCAAGAAGAGAAGAACCAAGAGGAGCTGCTCTGGAGGATTTGTTTCGCGAGCAAAAACGGGGCGCATTTTCTTTATGTAAGAACGTGACGAAAGAAGAATACGAATACGTCGCTAAGAAGAGCGAGTACGTGGCGTGGTTACTAATAAACGGGCCAGAGTTTGTGAACCATTTCGCGTTGGCGATGCATCGATGTCGCTCGGAGGCGTTTTCGTGTGCGTCGGGGGAAGAGATGTCGACAAAAGTGGTCGAGAAGATCTCCAAGATTGCCAGGTTGAACGGAGCAGAGGATAATAGGGTAATGAACGTATCCGACGATAAAAAACTGTGGCAGTTTTCAACGGTATCGGACGATTTTTTAGCGGTGAATGCATTGGGTGAAAAACTGAAAGGCTGTGGAGCGTACATCGAATTCGCCTATCGAGAGTTTATGTTGGATGGAAGAAGCAACGAGAACGCTGGTAATTGTAGTAGTATTGGTAGTGGTAGTGAGAATAATGCAGAGAAGAGAATGAAAAAGTTGGAAGAAGAGGAGGCGTTACGACGCGACGGGTTCGAAGTTGCCAACGCTGACGCCATCTTTGAAAGCACGAAAATTTAATCAAACTATTCTTTGTTTGCTAATTTATTTCAACAATTCTACTTCTTCACCTTCCTCGCCAAGTTCCCTAACAACGTAAAAAATCTATAACGTTTACTTTTCTTCCACGGCTGTGCCTCGGGAAACGGTAACCCAGCACCAACTGCGTAAAACAACCCAAAGACCCCACCTAGCCCGCCAGTATTGCCTAACGTTCGATCCATGACGACGCCAACAGTAATCTTCGTCACCTCGCCTTTCTCGTTAAAAGTCAGCGACAACGCTTGCGGAGGACACTCGACTTTTTTCCCGGTCGGTTCGATTCTCCCTGCTAGCACTCCGGTGTGTGTCCCGATTGTCCTGTTTTGGAACCACACTCGGTTCGTCTCAAAGGGATCTACCCTGAAATGGTGGAACTGCGACTTCATATCTGGGAAGCCTTCATTCAACTGAAATCCAGCAACGGCATTGACGAAGGTCTCTTTCGATAAAGGTCCAACGACTGGACCAATGAACTCGAAATCTTCCGCTAAATCGATGTTTGCGAATCCTTTCCGTAAATTGTTTTTCGTCAGCTCGATTAATTCTTCGGGCTTGATCGGAAACGTAGATTCTCGTAACATTTTCTCTTCGTCGACGACATCGTATAAGGACGGAGTCGGATGTTGCTCCGCTCGGACAAGAGCAGAACTTTTGCGAGTGTTCCGAGACGCACTTTTGCGAGTATTCCGAGACGCGGGATGCGCACGAGGACTCGATAAAACGGATCGAAAAGAAGCAGAACGTATCATCGCAGCGCTCAAGTGCTCAAATGTTCAAATGAGTGGTGGCGATGATGTGACGTCATTTCTTCAAAAAAGAACCAGAATTTATTACTATATTTTTGTAGTGCTGCTAGGTAATGCTGAGACTTCTTAAAATCACTTTTTATTCTCGCTCCGACGATTGGTCTGTCTTGTGACCCTTCTCTGCCAAAACCAAGCTCTAAATTTGAAATACAAACCCGGTTTCCTCCTCTTGTGATTGTCTTTTCTCAAATAGTTTTCGAGGACGCTCGGAAACGGAATGTCCTCTCCCAAACCGCGGAAGACGCCGAATACACCGCTGTATCCATGCGTGTTTCCACACGACCTATCCGCCACGAACGACGTGTACTTTTTCAACAATCCTTCCTCGTTAAAGGTGAGAGAACTGATCGCCGGCGGTAACTCTAAATGCTTATGCGTCGGCTTTATTTTGTTCATCAACATCTTCGTGTGCGTACCTTGCCAGCGGGTTTGAAACCACACTCGATTCAAATCTATCGGATCAACTCGAAACCCGCCCGCTCGAATTTGGTAGTCTGGGAAGGCCTCGTTTAATTTTAATACCTTTAAATAGTCTAAAAAAGAATTCTTATCCATCGGGCCGATGATGGAACCCCAGTATTCAAAATCCGAAGAGAGTATCGAGCGGCACTTTAAGTGAGGCTCGGGTGCTAATATACAGTCGTTTAGAATTCGTTTGGTCAACGCGACTAAATCATCCGGTTTGATCGGGAACGTAGATTCTCTCAGCAACTTTTCCTCGTCCAGTTCGTCTAGCGATCCGTGGCCATCGTAATAAGTCACTTTGTTTCCTTGCTCAACGGTATTCTTGCGCTCAGTCTCTCGCGATGGTTGTGTTTCGTCCATCAGACAAAGTCGTTGGGGAAAAAATAAACTCGTTCAACTCTTCTCTCTCTCTCTCTCTCTCTCTCTCTCTCTCTCTCTCTCTCTTTGCGATGATATTTTCTCTCAACAACAAGACGAAATGACCTCGCATTCCTCACAAGTTCACCACCAGGAGACCAAAAACGAACGCTCTGGTGACCGAGACGGCGACGTTGTGAAAGACGAAGATAATTTTTTGTCGGGAAAAATGCGGTAAAAATTGAATGGTTTTTCTTCTTTCTCTACGAGATAGCAGGGGTGCCTTACTCACACAAAAAATCTATTATTTATCTAGCGGCAGCGTTGGTGGTGGTGTGAGTCGCGCTACCACCCGTAACGCTCCTCTCTCCCTCTTTTCGTCGTATTTTCAACCGCGCCACGGCAGCCTGTATCCTCTGCCCTCTTCGCTTCATCTCCGCTTTGTTCAATCGACCTTTGGCTTGTTTCGAGAACCAACCAAAATAACCCCTTAAAACAAAATAAAACACCATGCTTGAGCAGCTGAAAGCGACGAAAATGGCAGGAAAGACGTCATTACGAAACATGACTCCGATGTTCTGTAAGTGGTCCGCGTTGACGGAAAGCATTTTAATCGCGGAGGTGTCTTGGGCATAACTCGCAAACGCTCGCGAACAGAATTGCGCCACCGCCATAGAACAGAGCATGATTAAGCCGGTGTTGAAGAGTAAACCAGTCATCGTCGTCGCGCCGAGTTTCATTCTGTACGCGTTGAAAACGAATAAGAATTTTAAACCGAGCTTTTCGTTGCCTTTAACCACGCAGGAGATTAAATAGAAGCAATATATAGCAAACGTCGCCGTGCCGAACAAGTTGAATACGCTATCGAGCGCCTCAAACATCGAGTTCAAGAACGGGTGCACCGGGTCTTTGGCTAGAATGTATAATCCGACGTGCAATATCCACGTTATGGAGAGGATAAAAGCTAAAATTCCGTAAAATAAAGACCACCAATACCCCCAGATGGTGAACGTCCACAATGTCGCTCTGTTTTCGCCTCGCGGATAGAGCTTTTGCAGCTCTCTCTCCTCGTCTTCGATATCTTCCAACTCCATGCTTAAATTCTTCAATTCGTTTCGAATGTTGCGACTTCGACCGCTACTCCTCTCTTCGTTTCGTACTGCTTTAATCTTTTCGTGTATTTCTAACGTCTTTATTGCGATTTGTTGCGCACTTCGATCGTATTCAGATTTGCCGATGGTTTTCTTCGGTCTTTGGATGAATCGAGTCAAGGAATCGATTGGGTTTGCAGCCATGCCGATTCCCGCGTACGGAGCGAATAAAAACCAACCGACGAAAGACGTCAACGCAGCTACATAGGCAGGAAACGAAACGTCTAACGTCCACGATTTCGTGATAGCTTCTGAACTTCCTGCGTTGCACGCTTCGCCACCAAATGCCGTCGGATTCGAAAAGTTCGTAAAGCTCTTCGTATCTGGATTTGCACGAATACATTTGTTCATTCCCATATCATCCTCTAAGTATTTGAGCAACATCATCCCACTCGTTACGCAGGTGATTGAAAAATCCG
>Ga0066856_10000771_pt1 | contig 12080 bp, 7 predicted proteins | sample ETNtaG_5_FD_65605 | JGI IMG/M metagenome (GOLD analysis project Ga0066856, IMG submission 65605) | Marine microbial and viral communities from oxygen minimum zone, Eastern Pacific Ocean - ETNP201406SV205 | ecosystem: Environmental > Aquatic > Marine > Oceanic | place: Pacific Ocean: Eastern...
GAGTCAAACACGATTGACTTGTTAGATGGTGTATTTGAATCATCCTTAAACTGTCTATGAACATTACCATCAACAATTGCACCAACACCAAATTTAGATGAAGCAGAACAGTTTGATATGTAAGGAGATTTAAGTACTCTACTCTCAGGATTTAATCTAACAAATGTACCTTTAACGGTTGCGTTATTAAGGTCGTCTGGAGTAGCAGTAAATGTAAGGCTGGTAGCAGATACAGTTTGAGACTTATCTACTTCAACCTTAGTTGTACTAATAAACTGAATAACTTTACTTGCTGCAAGAACACCAGTACCAGATACAGTTGTTCCTACCAAATCAGGGAAGAAATCACTTCCTGTAACAATAGTTCCAGTAATACTACCCGATCTAGTTGCAGCGATATTTGCTTTAACAAAACCATTCATTCCCTCCATAAAGAGGTCTTTGAGCATAGTCTTGTCACTCATCAAGAACATTGTTGATGTTGAGTTCTCTCTTGTCTCAACTGCACTAATGGTAATATCAGTTACACCATTTTCCCAAGTATCTGAAGTAGTCCATTTTCCACCAGTAATTGGTCTAATTTCTACACTAGTCTTTTCATCAAAACTAGAATCTAAAATACTAGCAGTTTTAGTTCCAGCACCGTTTGATATAATAGATCCATAGGAAACATAAGGAGATGCTTTTTTAATTGCACCAGCAGCTGCAGATACAAAATTATGTGTTGTTGTATCTGTAATAGCACCTTGTCCACCATTTACATTAACAGTAATTGTAGTTGCACTAACTTCTTTAATTGGTAGAACAGTTTCAAAAGCATAATCATATCCAGAAACAGTTCCAGTTGCACCAGATGCACGAGGATATGTCTTCTGAGTTGTATTATTATCACCATTATAGTTACAGGTGAATGTTAATGAATCTGTAACTATCGTAATGCTATCAGTAGTTACTAAATCATGTGCTCCAATGGTACATACCATATCACCAGATGTTGGATTATAGTTAATCGCACTTGGTGTATAAGTTGCAGCAGGTACATCAGCAAGAGTAAGAACCTGATGCCAAGCATCAGCACCCTTACCAACATTTACAGTAATCGATGCACCACTTGTTGCAGTAATAGGAAGAGTAGCACCAGCAGCAGGGTCTTTTCCAGGTCTTGGATATGCATGCTGTGAAGCATGGTTATCTTGAGAACAAGTAAATGTTAATGTTCTATTACCAATCTGAATAGTATTTGATGTAGTAAGAGTATGAGATCCAATAGTTAATACTAAGTCTCCTGTAGTACTATCATATGTTGCATCACTAGGAGTAACAGCACTACCAGTGTTTGGAGTAACTGCATTTGCTTGAGCAGTAACAAAAGTATGATCATAATGACCAGCAGCCTTAATTTTAGATGTTCTTAAGTTATCTCCAACAATTGTAACTTCAGGAGGAACAACAATAGGAAGTGTCTCATTATAAACACCAGCTTTTACGTAAATACTTGCTGGTCCAGTTGCTATTCCACAAGCGTGTCTTACTGAATGGAAAGATCTACTTATACTTGATCCATCATTAGTATTATCATTTCCTTCTTCTGTTACATAATAAACTGGGTGTGTAGTACTATTATTTTCCCACTGAGGTACACCCTGTGGACTTACAGCTAATACTTGACCATCAGCTCCTACTGGTAATCTAGCAGAACCAGTAGTATAGTAAACCAAGTCACCCTCGGTTGTCATAACATTAGCAGCAGCACCCTCTGCTAACACATTCCAATAAGTACCAGTAGCATCCGTTGAGGGATCCTGATTTAAGTTACCAAATGTTGCAATTCCAATATAACTATTACTTAATTTCTTAACAGCATCACCAAGATTATACTGAGTGCTGCCATCCCATTGTCCTTTCCAAGCAAGACCTTTAGTTACCAAACTCCAATCAGAAACTGTTGTAGGAATAACATTTGTACTAGTAGTAATAGCAACATAGGTATATCCACCATATAATGCTAAATCTCCTTGCTTATAATCAACTGTTGAATTATATTCTCCAGTTACATTAAAACCTGTTGTTAAAATATCCCAATCAGCACTTAAATTATATGCAGGTGGTTTATTTGTATTCTTTCTCGTAGCAACATATGTGTATCCACCATATGCTACAACGTCACCTGTTTGATACTCAGTAGCAGATGCCCAAGTATCCTCATAGTTAAACGATGAAATATAGTCAACTATAGAACTTGCACCTGGATCAAAAGTTGCAGGAGAAGTATGACCCTCAGTTACTCTGTACTGTGTGTTTCCATATTTAAATACATCATTAATTTTATACCAATAACTAGCAGTCCAATTTCCTTTATTGGTTATACCTTCAGTATGCAACGACCAATTAGCTGCTAAATCAGTAGCATAAAACAGATTCTCGTTTGCAGAAGATGTATGGTTTGCAGTACAAACATAAGTATTGGATCCATACTTTACTATGTCATCTATAACATAGGCAGTACTAAGTACCCAATCACCTCTCCAATTAAATTTTAATCTACCGAGTCTAAATTCAGCCATTGTTTTTTGTTAAATCCTATTTTGGTCCTGCAGCATAATCATGATCACTAAACGATACAGTTAGATATCCTTCATCATCGATATAGTAGGATATTCTCCTAAAGTCAAACCTGAACTGTTGGTATTTATCGTAGATGTTATTCTTATATGTTTTTTCTTCGGTTGTTTCATCAACATAATCAAGTCCTTCAAGGAACTCTGGATATGCAGTTCCATCAAGTCTATGTGAGACATCAACTATTGCAGAGTCTGAAGTTTTCACCTTAGTATAACGAAGCATACCGTCATCATCTCTTCTCAGAGCATGAACGGAAAACTTATCTTGCTGTCCAAATTGAAGACCACCTCCGCCACCGCTAGTGCCAGATAGCATACTTCCGCTTAGGAACATTGTCATGCAAATACCCTCCAATAAGTACCCGTCCAAACAAACTTAACAGTAGCTCCATCTACATCACATGCAAAGGGAGAATCAATCACACCATTGTAATTAATAAACTGTTCAGAATTCTGAGTTGCAATCATAAGATTATTTATGCTCCAAGTTCCTTCATCATCATGCATCTCAATAAAATCACCAGGATTCTTACTTCCTACTGCAGGAAGGTTTAAAGTAAAGACTCCACCAGAAGTATTTGTAAGATAACCCGTATTAGAAAGTACATATCCACTAGAACTTACTTGTGTTAATGATGGTATAGTTGCTTCAGCAGTAACCTCAAGTTTACTGAAGTCAACAATTACAGTAGATCCATAACCAACAACAGTCAAACCAGCACCAACAAAGTTGATGTCAGTAAATCCTACACCAATTCTATTATATGTTGGATCAATATATCCACTTTCTTTATTGACAGCTGTTGATCCAATACCAACACCACCAGCAAATGGATTACCATCCAGATACCTAACAACACCACCAACATATATGTCACCTAGAAAATTAGCCCAACCTGCGAAGGTACTAAAACCTTGAACATTAAAATTCTCAATAACTGTTAATCCAGCACCTACTCTTGTGTCACCAAGAACATCAAGTTTATATTCAGGATTTACAGTTCCAATACCAACATTAGGAGATGTCGTACTGGTAATAGCAATCTTACCTGTAGTGTCATCTACTACAATATAATGACCAAGTTGTGAAAGCTCTCTATTGAATGCCATTATATGATTACTTTATTAGGTATTTATTGAGATTACACATCATCTACTGAACAGAACCTCCATGACCATGAACATAATATACAGTATTTGATATACACAATATTTTACAAAGTCCATATTCTCGTAGTACAAAATTAGTTGCAGTTACACCCATAGTACCTACAGAATTTCCATTGGCATTGGGACCTTGTATTCTAAATTCAGCACCACCAGAAGCATAAACACTACCAGAATTTATATTTTGGTTATTAATAACCGTAATCTCATCTCCAGGTTGTAATGTGGATCCAGATGATGAAATAGTAACACTGTTATTAGCACCAACACCAGTCATATCAAATATCTTTCCTGCATCAGCAGCAGTGATTGGATATCCACCACCAGGAATATTCTGTACTACACCACCAGAAAATGGATTACCAATAATAAATCTACCACCCATGTTTGGATGTGCTGTACATTGATAGTACAGCATACTAGGTACATCCTGTGGAACATCAAATACAATGTCTGTTGGTGCAGCACCATCATTATTAGTTACACCAGTATTATATTGTGTACCTGTAGATCCATTAATAGTACTTTGAATTCTAAACGGATGACCTGAAGATCTATTATGGAAAATATATTTCTGCCCTCTCACAAGATGTATATCAGGATCAAATCTAGTTCCACCATCTAATCCAGGTCCTTTAAAACTATAATGATCATTACCATCATTACCAATCTCCCAACTAGCAATAGCACCTCTAAACTCATAGGCAGTACAGGTTGCACCAATTGATACATCAGTACTAATAGCAACATTTACAGCATTTAAATTTATGTTATTAGGACTTGTAAGTGTTGGACTACCAGAAGGTTGAACAAAACTAATTTTCTTTACACCGAAACCTTTTTCTGCCATTGTTATTTTTACTTATTTAGATTTAGGAACTTAATGATGCTTCCCCATTATTAGCATATGGGTTATATAAAATCCTACGACGAGAACTCTTCAGACTATAAGTGTTACCCCAGTAGTTTGAATCAGTTGCAGTGTTACTTGTATATGGATCATAAAAAGCAGTAGATGGCATTTCTAAAGAACCATGTTCAAATAACCACTTTCTTGCCTGTGCTCTTGTAGCACCTGGATTAGCTTCCAAATACAATGCCATCACACCACACACTTGAGGTGTTGCCATACTGGTTCCACTTATAGCATAATTGAAAAAACTAGTGTTTCTTGGATCAGCATATCCAGTATCATAAGGACTAAGAATATTAGATCCACCAGCCCAAACATCAATAGCAGGTCCTCTATTACTAAAACTAGATGTTCTTTCTTGGTCAGTTCCACCTTGTGTAGAAACATCTATAGATCCAACAACGATTGCAGCATCATCTTTATCTTGATGACTAAATGCAGGTGTTCCGCTTCTATTATAATATCTACTATACCCTTCTTCATACACAAAAGTACCACTGTCTATTGTATTATTATAATCCCTACCTACAGGTATCTCTTGCTTATCATCAGAATTACCTGCAGCAAAGACCCATACAATATCTTGACAATCAGGATCTGCAAATACTTCATCTGCCTCTGCTTGACCATATGTTTGCACAGAAGTAAACTGTTTGTATGGTCCCCAAGTGGACATCCAATAAACAGATGGACAAGCAGTTGAAGACATTGCTGCTTTAGGGAAAGTTTGTCCTCTTTCAGTAGCAGTATAATTATTTGCTGCAGTAAAGAATTGTCTAAATCCCCAACTACCATTAACTACAGTAGGATTTCTTCTACCAGTTTCTGGATTAATTGGTTTATTCTTATGCCAAACTTTTATATAATCGAATCCATCAGAAGGATTTGACCATCCACAATCACTTCTATCAACACAAGCGATAGACCATATGTTTCCTTCAAAAGCGTGTCCGAATTGATTTCCAGCAGCAGTTCCAGCAACATGACTACCATGATAGCTTATACTATAAGGATAACTAGGATATCCCTTATCCATCATTAAAGCAGATTGAACTTTATAATTTGCTAGTGTTGAAGTTCCAGGTGCAACCAAACCTTCAGAAGCCCAATTAATATTATACTCAGAAGCACCGTGAATTAATATATCTCTTACTCTAGTATAATCTTCACAAGCAGTAGGATCAGGAACAGATGTGATTCCTGGTTTTAAAAACTCTGGATGATCCCATCTAACACCAGTATCCATAATAACGACATCAACATTCTTTCCAGTCAAAGTATAATGTACTTCAACTGGAACCTCTGGATTAGGACCAAAAACATTAAATTTATTTGAATGTCTCCATAATCCCCACTGAGTAAAATCTAAAACTGCACCTGGATTACCTCCACCACTAGAAGAATCTCTCCTATTTCTAACAGGATACTTAAATCTATCAGTGGTTATATGACTATCAAACTCCTGATCATACTTTCTCTGCTCTATCTCATACTCATTATATAAATGAGATCTCAAAACCCAGTCAACTTTAGGATGATTTTTTAATACATCTGCCTCTGCAGGAGACATTTCATATACACTTCTCTTTGGAGAACACTTCATCTCTGAAGTACAATCAATCTTTCTATTTGGTATATTGTCTATATTATTTTCATCAATTATATAATCGTGAATCTCTTTCCAATCTGCAGCATCTTTTACACATACAGTATATGCTTGTTGAGTATCAGGATATACAACAAGAACTCTTCCAGTATTTGAATCTAATGTTGTACTAATCATGATACCTCCGTTCTAAAGAATTTATAAGTTATTGTTCCAGTAACTCCAGTTTCTGGTATAGCATTTAGAGTTATGTTACCACCAACAATAGATGATCCAACAGAAACAAGAAGATGATTATTAAAAGTTATCCCAGATTGTTGAATATGAGAATCACCAATACTTGCATCATTCAATATTGTAACTTGTTGGGATTGCTTACCAAGAGCATGACTGAAATACAGATTATAATCTGCCGTCACATTACTTGTAGCAATACTATCCAATACCTCTGTTTGTCCTGCAGCAGCAGTGTAAGTAGAACCACCAAGAGTACTTGATCCTGGAGCACTAGGAAGATTGGTTAAGTTAGATCCATCTCCAACAAATGCATTAGCAGTTACAATACCAGTAGCACCTATGTGATTTGTAACTACTGTGTCAGTAACATATACTTTTCTCCAATACTTCCCTGGTGTTCCTAAATCAAATGTACCATTCTGTTTAGGATTTAAACCACTTATAAAGTCTCCATTAACATTAATGTCATCATCACCATCCTTTCCCAAATAGATATCTCCAGCAAGTGTTGTTATACCAGTAACATATAATTGTCCAATAGTAGAGATACCAGCTATCTTAATATTATTAAACCCAGATGTTCCTTCAGTATTAATACCTGCTATTCCACCATCACCTGTATTGCCAGTAGACTTCCAAGTAAGTCCATCCCATTTCCAATTCTGACCAGAGGAACTATGGATATCATTTATATTTGGATTATTAGGAAAATTTATTGCCATTAACTTGTAGGTGGAAGTGGGATTTGATTTGGTTCCATAATTAACTTACCAGTAGCATCAGTAAGATTACTTGATTTAATAGTATCATCTTGGCGTTCACCAATTACCATCCAAGAAATAGTATCCGTACAACTATTATCTTGTGCAGTAATAGTTAATATATTTCCAGAAACAGACCCCTTAACAGCAGTCCATCCAGATTCATTAGTTGTGAAACATTGCACATCTCTATTTAATGCAACAAAAGTTCCTGCAGTCATATCAGACTTAGTATCAAGATTAACTGTAGCAGTACCACCTACTAGATCAACCTTACCACGATAAAGATTATCACATTGTGGTCCTTCAATGAATGAGTGTACTAAATCTTTTGTTGTTGAAAGACCAGCAAGAGGATGAGGTATTCTAAATGATCCACTACCCTTAGTAAGAGAACCATATACAGTAACGCTATTATTAAATATCCTCATATTGAGGGTTCCTAGCATTCCACCACCAGCATAGAAGATTATTGAATTATCTCCTCCACTAATATTACTATGGTAACAAGATATCCTTGCACCTGGTGTGCCACTAGCATTTGTCCACTCTAATGAACCATCCAAATTAGTACTATACTTTAAGTTAGAACCAGCAAAACCACTTCCATCATTATATTGGAATTGATTAGCAGATCCACCTGGATTTCCAGCAGGTGTTGAGTTAACCCAATTAGTACCATTCCAACTTATTGTTTGATTATTATCAAGACTATTAATAACTACATTCTGTAAAAGATCCTTACCATCAAACTGTATTTGACCAGTTCCACTAACACTTAAAGATTTCTCCGTATCACCAAACTTTAGACTGTTATCTGATAAGAACAAATGTCTAATCTTATACTCAGCATTACCCAAATCATATTGTGCATTTGCTTCAGGAATTATATGACTGTTAATCCTAATTTTATTGCCAGATGTTCTACCCGTTAATACTCCTTCAATTTTTATTCCACCATCACCAAAGTAAGCAGTAGATCCTATACCAACAGTATTACCAATTCCAGTACCACCCAATGTGGAAATACCAGTTACATTAAGATTAGTATATGATGCTGATGACCCACCACTAGCACCTTGATCTCCTTTTTGTCCTTTAGCATTTTCTGCTCCCTTCTGACCCTTATCTCCTGCATCTCCTTTATCTCCTGCAACTGTGGAAGGTTCTCCCTTATCTCCTGTATCTCCTTTTGCTCCAGGTACAGTTGATTGATCTCCTTTAACACCTTTATCACCTTGATTACCCTGTAATCCTTGCTCTCCTTTATCTCCTTTATCTCCAACTTCACCTTTAGGACCTACATCACCTTTAGATCCAATCATTCCCTCCAACTTATGGAATATAAATCTACTTTCCTTTGCAGTAGTGTAATCCAACTGCATAGGTTTATCACTATTAATTATAAATCTAACTTTCTCCTGTGCAAGATCAGTAATATTAAAAATATATTCTTGAGTATTGTGACCTATTTTCGGCCAAACACCTGCTGCACCAGAAGCGTTAGTGTTAATAGATAAACCAGTATGTGCTTCTGAAACTTTATTCCAAGATGATCCACCATCAGATGAAAACTCTATACTAACAGTAAAATTAGTATAATCTTCAGTAGCTGTCCTAGAATATCCAAATACTTCTGACTTAACACTCCATTGTCCAGTAGTAGGGAATGCAAATATACCATTTGCCTCACTCATTCCAGTACCAGATACAGAAAAACTTGGTAAATTTACTCTACCAAAATTACCAGTACGAGTTTGACCATCACCAATAATTTCATTACTATATGCAGAACCACCCTGTGTTACACTTGATACTACTGCCAACCAGAACATATCAAATTCTTGTGGTGCTTGATCAGCCTTCTCACCTTTAGTTCCCTTTGTACCTTTATCACCAACAGAAGTTGAAGATATTAAAAGATTCCAACTTGTGCCATCCCATTTCCAAGTCTTTCCAGACACAGAATGTGTTTCATTATTAGTAGGATTAATTGGGAAATTTATTGCCATTTTTTATGATTGAATTACTTTTTCAAAAGATATCGTAGACATAGGAGGTTCAGTTGTATAATTAAAACCACCAATATTATAATTCATAATTTTAACTGATTTACCACCACTACTTATAGTTAACCTTACTTTTTCCTGACCTACGTCAGTAATATTTAGAGCAAAATCTATAGATGGATGTTCTGTATGCGTAGCAGGATCATTAGCATTTCCCTGCATTTGCTTAAACCATCGGGATAATTTAGACCAACTTGTTCCACCGTCATTAGTATATTCAAGATTCACAATTGCTTCCCATTGAGTATTACTATTATTAACAGTGTCAAAAGTAATATTACTCTTAATCTTATAGAATCCTGTAGAGGGGAATGAGAATACACCAGATGATTCACCCATACCATCTCCTTGCTTTGCAAAAGGAGCACCTGGTCTAGTCCAAGTTCCACCAAATAAAGCACCAGAACCTATAGGAGAATCTGTATAAGCATTTGCATTAGTTTGTCCAGATAAAGTATAGAAATCATATTCATATTGAGCAGAAAGAGCACCTTGTGTACCAGCAGCATCTACCCAAGCAGAACTATCAGTATCTTCATAGTATACTTTTAAAGTACCTACATCAGATTTCCACCAAAGATCACCATCAGCAGGATAGAGTGGTGCAATATCTGAAGTAGTTACATTAGCACCACCGCCACCACCTTCAATAAAGACTGTTGATATACCAGCATCAGGTGGAGTAACTGTTGAAATACCTGCTCCCCTAAAATCTATAGTAGTAATACCATAACCAGCGTTACCACCAGCAGTATTAATTCCTATACCTAAACCACCACCAAAGAAATGAGTAGCAGTTATAATACCAGCATTATAAATTGAATAATTATTAGCATCTAAATTAGCTCCAAGTTGAGGTGATGCATCCTCTATAATATTTGTGATTCCACCACCACCAGAACCACCTCCTCCACCAGGAGAAGCATCTATCCACTGAGAACCATCAATATCAGTATAATATACTTTTAAAGTTCCTTCGTCAGATTTCCACCAGAGGTCTCCAAGTGTAGGACCAGATGGTGCAGAGTCTGAAATAGATACATTAGCACCAGCAGCAATACCAGTTAATTGTGATCCATCACCAACGAATGAAGTAGCACTTACAATTCCAGCGAAAGTACCATTACCAGTATCTGTAATTGTCGCAGCAATACCTACTGATGGACCAATTACTATCCCAGATCTTGCAGTAATAAGTCCTACTGAATCTACATTTCTTACATCTTCATAAGTTAAAGTTCCACCAATAGAAACATCAGATGCAAAACTAGCAGAATATGCATTTATATTTCCACCCTGTATACTACCAACTAAAGTACCATAAAAAGCAGTTGCGGTTACTGCTGTAGCAACCATTACACTATCTGCAGTAAGACGACGAGTATTTACATCAGGTGTTCCTAATAAGTTAGTAGCATCTGTTGCCGTAGTTGCTGTTAATGCATTACCATTAAGTTGCCCATTGAATACTGAAGCAGTTAAAGCACTTGAAGCTGGATTGAATGTTAATCCAGTATCCGATTCTAAAGTCTGATATCCACTTCCACCATCAACAAAAGTTATATAACAAGTTTCATCCGCAAAATTATTTGAAGTAATATCAACTTGTAATGCTTGAGTTGCAGGTCCAGAGAATGTATTAGCAGTTATTATTCCACTTACATTTAAATCATCACTTATATCAACATTACCATTAACATCTAAACCAGTAGAAGTTACAACACCAGCAACATTTACACCAGTCGAAGTTATATTCGTGGCAGATATACTTCCAACATTTATATTAGGATTACCTACTAGACCTTGAGCATTTGTTGCAACAGTAGCAAGTCCTGCAATACTCGAATAATGAGATCCAAGATCAATTGTAGCTATTCCATCTAAAACAGATGCAGTATATGCAGCACCAACAAAATTAATTGTTCCAGCAGTACCTACATTAGCACCTTCTTCTTGTATTACAACTCCACTTCCAGCAGCAATGACTCCAGTTAAATTTGAACCATCACCATAAAATCTATTAGCAGTTACTGCAGTACTTACATTGACACTATCAGCAGTAAAACGACGAATGTTTATATCAGGTGTTCCTTCTATTTCATATGCAGTACCAGCAGAAGTTGCAGTACTTGCAGTACCAGTGAGATCACCAGTAATATCACCAACAAATCCCTGTGATGCAGTAACAATACCAGTAGCTAATATATGATTAAAATATGATCTTCCTACAGTATTAATACCAGTTGTATTACCTCCACCACCAGTATTTCCAGTACCACCTATACTAGTAGCATTAAATGATACTAATTCTACTAAATCTCCAGCAAAACACCCAGTGTTTAAAACAACTACACTACCAGTAGTAGCAGTATATTCAGTTAGTGATAACTTAACACCATTAACATATACATCAATGTAATTAATATTATATGAAAAAGCAAAATCAGTCTGACCTGCAGTTGCTGTAAAAGTTGAAGCACTTCTAACTTCAGGAAAACTAGCCCACTCCAGACCATTTCCAGTTGATTTTAAAAACTGACCATTAGATCCATAAGTACCACCAACACTTATTGGACCTTGATAAGTTGAAATACCAGTGATTAATAAATTTCGCACTAAGATCACCAGTAATCTCACCAGCAGTTCCAGTAACATAGAGTTGAGGTACAGTTAAAATACCACTAATTCTAGCATTACCAATGACAT
>Ga0066856_10000775_pt1 | contig 12069 bp, 9 predicted proteins | sample ETNtaG_5_FD_65605 | JGI IMG/M metagenome (GOLD analysis project Ga0066856, IMG submission 65605) | Marine microbial and viral communities from oxygen minimum zone, Eastern Pacific Ocean - ETNP201406SV205 | ecosystem: Environmental > Aquatic > Marine > Oceanic | place: Pacific Ocean: Eastern...
TCACCAAATAACGTATTATATAAGTATAACTCTGTTGAAGGAGGAGTTATAGTCCCAAGAGGTTGTTCAGTCATTGGTACTGACCTCAGACGTACTAAGATTATTCCTAAGTATGTCCCATATCCTACAACATTACCTGCACAAGGTATTAACACAGAAGCACAGATTCCACCTCGGACAGCAATATTCAAGGTAACTGGTGGTACTTACTTCTGGCAATTCTCATTCTTTGATGGTGCTGAGGAAGGTGTATATTTCAAACCTGACTCTGTAACGACATTAGCACCTAAGTATTCACACCATAGACTCACATGTTTTGAGTTTGCTGATGGTTTGAATACACTATCAACACTTATTTCTGGTGGTACTGTACCAAATGCAGACTACTCTGCTGTACCAAACATATTAGAAAGATCAGACTTAGAGATATACTATCAGAAAGTATCTAAAGCATTCGCAACAATTCCTGATACCTCTGGAGACCCATCAACTGACCAAATTCAGGCAAGGGTTGAGGAAAACAGAATTGTTGGTCCAATTTCTGATGAATATCGTATCCTACAAATTACTAGGAATGGACAAACAGCAACAGCAGTTACAGTTGATGAGTTCGACAACCCACGAGATCACGGATTCTCTGTTGGTGTTAACATTAACATCTCTGGTGTTACTGGATCAACTGGTCCACAATCGGAAGTCGATGCTTCATTGTATAACGGCAGTTTCACCGTTACATCAGCGTCAGGTAATGTATTTACTTATCAGATGCAAGGAGAACCTACAGGAAACGCAGTAGGTACTAATATAACTGTTAAGACAGAGATTGACACAGTTGACTCTGCATCACCTTATGCTTTCAACCTATCACTAAGAAGTGTGTGGGGTATGAATGGTATGAATGCAGATGGTAGTAAGGCAACTGGTTTCAAATCAATGGTTGTTGCTCAGTTTACTGGACTATCACTACAGAAAGATGATAGAGCATTCGTTAGATATAACGCATCAACTGGTAACTATGATGTAGCAACTGCTGGAGATGGTGCTCACCTAGACGGTTTCGCTGAATACCGTAAGGGATGGGGACACAGACACATCATGGCATCTAATGATGCTTTCATTCAGGCGGTTTCCGTTTTCGCTGTTGGATTCCAAGGTCACTTCACTGCTGAAAGTGGTGGTGACATGTCAATTACTAACTCTAACAGTAACTTTGGTAGTATTGCACTTAGGTCTGCTGGATTTAAAGCAAAATCATTCTCTAAAGATAAAGCAGGAGAAATCTCTCATATTATACCACCTAAAGCACTTGATGTTATTTCAACAACTGCTACTGGTGCAAGTGGAGCAAACACAATCACACTCGCAAATGATGGATCCATCGAGGGTGTGCTTCAAGGTATGAATGTTACTGGCACAAGTATTGCTGCTAGTACAACAGTAGGTGCTGTTAATACATCTACAAGAGTAGTTACACTGACTACTAATAATACTGGCACAGTTAATGGTAACGTCATCTTTGGTGATGAAGTATCAGTTAACTGGGTTAACATTGATATTCCAAGAACTAAAACAATTAACGCTGCATTAGCAGGACAGGGTGGTACACCAGGAACAAGACTATATCTATATGGTTATACTGTAGAGGCATCACCACCAACAAATAGAGTACAGGGTTATACAATCGGTGCAAGACAAGATGGTACTGGAAACAGTGCTATAGCAGATAAACTAAACTGTCTACTTGTTGCTCAAGGTGCAGCAGTTGCAACAACTCACTCTGCAAGTATTTCACCTTATGGTCCAAGTGTATCTGGTAAAGATGCTGGTGTTGCTGGATCTCCTTTACAATATGATAGTTCAACTTATACAATTAATGGCGTTGCCAATAGTGTTGGTGGATGGTATTTGTCGGTATCTGCAACAAACAACGGTATCTACACTACGCTTTCAACTAATACTACTTACAACACTGTTAACTTCACTCCTACTACATTCCTTAACCGTATCCCAGATAGTAGAGACTTGGCAGACAGGACATATCGTGTTCGCTATGTTATAGACAAAGATAAGACCAATCCATTACCAAGAGATCCTATCTCTGGTTATGTATTACAACCACTTAATAGTGATACTACTTCTTATAATTTAAACAGATGTTTCTATGTCTATGATATGGAAATTGTGCAGAAGTTTGAAAGAGGTGTTAGTGATGGTATCTACTACTTAACATTATTATGTGCAAGTATTGCTCCATCAACTGCTAACTTCAATGACAGGAAGTTCTCACAGAACGTCAATGAAGTCTATCCAACATTCGACAGAGACAACCCACTTGCTGATCCTGGTGCTGCTATTTCTGTTGCTGACAACCAAACCATTGGTCTAGTCAATGCAACTGATGGTGCTACACCTACTCCAGCAAAAGATCCTAAACTGTCTATTACTAAGGAAGCAGTTCAATTCTTATTATCAGATACAGGATGGACACAACCAGGTACAACTCCCAACTATGATTCAGTTAACGCAAGATTGTCTAGCGTTGCAGTCACTGCTCGTGCTGGTGATGAAGAAGTCAGAAAGATTAATGTCAGAGAAAACAACGACGGAACAGTCGCACCAATTCCTTGCGAATTGCGAAGACACTCTATACTTAGATCTGGTAACCATACATTTGAGTACCTTGGTTTCGGTCCAGGTAACTACTCTACTGCATTCCCGCAGACACAGGTAGAAACGCTAACTAATGACCAAGTTAAATTCTCTCAGTCAATTAAAGAAGAAGCAGGTGTTGCTTTCTACTCTGGTCTTAACTCTAATGGTGACCTATTCATTGGTAACCAGGTTATCAACCCAGTTACAGGTCAGATAACAAACGAAGATATTGCACAACTTAATGTTATTGGTGAAGAGAATACTACTATTGAAACCTTCTCTGAATTGGTATTAACAGATAAACTAACCGTAATTGGTGGTGCATCTAACCAGTTAGAATCAATCTTTGCAGGTCCAGTTACATTCCAAGGTCTAACAACCTTTACGAATAACATTCAAGCGAAGAAAATTTCATACTATAACCAAGATGGAACAGTTATCAAGCAGACATTACTTGCACCAGAAGATGCAAGTGGACTACCTGACTTCTCTAACATCACTGGTTACACTACTCCTGCTGATGGAGACTTAGTTTATAACATTAACTGGACTCCAGGTAAATCTCTTGGTTGGATATACTATAACCAAGTATGGAAGGAGTTTGGTTTAACTGATACTGGTATTATTGATATTGCTACATTCAGTGGCACTCAGAATATGGGTATTGGTACTGCTGCTATAACAGGATATCGAATGAATATCTTGGGCAATGTTAAAATTACTGGTGACTTAGTTGTTACTGGTAGAGGTGGTGTTGCTGCTGATAAGTATATTACTAAGACATATACTGGTGATGGTAGCACATTAACATTCGCAATTTCTACATATAGTGGAGGTATAGCACACATTGACGATTCTGTATTAGTTACTCTAAATGGTGTTGTCCAAATCGCTGGTACCAACTATACCGTAGACGCAGGAGGAGCAAACGTAGTATTTACTGATGCACCACTTGCTTCTGATGTTGTCCACATCAAAGAGTTCCCCATCTAATAAAGTATCATGGCAATTACCCAGATTAGTGGGAATCAGATTTCCACTAGCACTCAAGCAATTATTTCAACATTAAGTTTCCTTAATGCCAATAGTGTATTAAGGATTCCTGCTGGTTCAACAGCAAACAGACCTACTGGTGTTAGTGTAGGTACAATAAGATTCAACACAGATAATGACTCTGCTGAAATATACAAGGCAGATGATGGCACTGGTAGTGCTGGATGGTCACCTATCTCTGGTGGTGGACCTGCTGTAGGAACAGATAGTATTATTAGGACAAATGCAGCAGCAATAGCAGAAAATATTACAATTGGACCCTCAGCAAACGGGGACGCAAAATATACTAACGGGATGAGTGCAGGTCCGATAGCAATTAACAACGGATTTACAGTCACCATAGAAAACAACGCAGCATGGAGTATTAGATGAATAGTAAACTGAATGTCGGTAATATAGAAGGATTATCACCTAGTTTCACTGTCACTTTAAAGGCAGAGGCAGATATGATATTTAAGGATGACAGTCAGTTATTAATGAATCAGAATTCACATCTAGCAATACCTTCTGGTACTGATTCAGAATTTGAAAATGCTCAATTTACTAACGCACCTAGAAGAGGGCATAGAGACGGACAGTTGCGTTTTAATGAAACTAATGGTAAACTACAGATATTTAATGATGGTCGGTGGACCAGTGGATAAACTATGGGTTTTACTAAAGATGGAATGGATCCTCGGATCCTAAATGTGACTCATCATGATAATTTTATATCTGAGTATCAGACTAATTTGAAGGGTGAAAATTTAATAGAATATTATAATTACGTACAAGGACAATCTAAAACTAGGACTGCTGGTCAGGGAGGTGCCGTCTCTGATGAGCAGGTTTTTGTACATGAGTTAACACCTGAATACTGGCATGATAACTTATCAAGGGCAGTGTATAGGGCATGGAATTTCTTAACAGAAGATGCTCTGAATGATTATGGTAAGAAGTATGATGTATTAGTTGGAAGAAAATTTCAACATACAATGTGTAAGTTACAAAAAACTGAACCTGGTCAAGGGTTTCATAACTGGCATTATGAAGCAACTCCAGGAACACCCTATAGAATACTCACAACTCAATTATACATTAATGATGATTTTGATGGTGGTGAGACTGAATTTTTATATCAACACGTAAGAATTAAACCTGAAGAGGGTAAATTCACCATTGCACCTACAGCATGGACACATTCTCATAGAGGTAATCCACCTTTAAATGGGACAAAATATATTGCTACTGCATGGGTTGAAGAGTTTCCCTTCTTTGGACAATAAATAGAAGAAAATACTAACGAAATGAGCACGTTATCAGTAGCAAGATTAGCAGGTACTGCTGCTACAATCAGTCAGACAAATATCCCCGCAGGACAAACATTTAATGTTCAAGGGAATATTTATCATGATGGCACTGGTGCATTGCGTCTACCTACAGGAACAACTGGTGAAAGACCAGGCAGTCCACAGGCAGGTTATATTCGTTGGAATACAACTACAAATTCAGTAGAAGTATATACTGGTAGTACATGGAAAGTATATTCTGCTGAGAATGGTAGTGCTGCATCTCCATTTACTACATTAGGAAATGTTGCTACTTCCAATCCTTCTAATGGTTTCTACTCTTGTAACTTTGATGGTGGTGGAGTAGAGACAATGTATCTCTACAAAGATACTAACAGTAAGTGGTGGGCAGGTGTAGCATCTATTACAGATACCACTAACCACGGTTCATATACTGGTGGTAGTGATAGTTGGTATGGTAACTGGTCTAATACAACAACATTTGGATCAGGGTCAGGATTTATGGGTGCTGACTTTAAGTCAAGACACTATCATAACTGGTCAGTTAATGACGTATTGATAATGCAGGGATGGTCAACATCTGGTGATCCTTATTCATTATCAACTGAAGTTGCATATATTAATGGTGTTTTCACTAATAGAGGTGGAAACATGAAAGAGATGTTTGAAGACCATATAGGATTAGGTAACCACGGAAATATCGGTGGTACCCAACTGAGTGGTATGAATTTCTTGAAAGGAAGTGCAAGTAACTCAGATAATAGATATAGAGGTAGTAGTGCTGGTGAATTGAATCCCAACAACACATGGCACGTCTCTCCTGCAAACTGCGAAAACTATACTATGAGTATGATTAACGCTCTAGGTTGTGCATCTAATGGATGTAACGTTGAGCACCATTGTTGGGTTGGTAATACTGGTAATAACTATTCAAACCAAAACTTCCCAGAACCTAACTGGTCTGGTAGTTGGGGTATTAATAACCCTGGCAGTCAAAACTGGATGTATTGGTTGTTCTTCTATGGTCAAGGCGGATGAGCACTATTAAAGTTAACAATCTTACTGCACCAGCAGATAATAATTTCGCTATCGAGATGGAGACTGGCGAGAATATGCGAGTGGCAGGTGGTATGACAAATACTCATTTGTCTAATTTCTCCATTCCAGCAGGGACTACTTCAGAGAGACCATCATCTCCTGTTGCTGGTATGCTGAGGTTCAATATTCAAACAAAATATTTAGAGGTATATACTGGTAGTGCATGGTCTGGACTATTCATGGCACAGTCTGGTGGTATGGATGGATCATCCGAAGCAAATGCACCTAACTCGGTGCAGGGATTATTTGATGCTGGTGTATCAGTAGATGGTAATTATTATTTGAACCTTGATGGTACTGCAAGAAGGTACTTTGTGCCATTGCAGAGTCATCCATACTATATCGTTATGGCAAACTATGGAGGAGGAGCAAACGCATGGTTCTCCAATGCCTCAGCATTAAGTGGTAACCAGTTAAATGATATAGGAGATTCAACTCCTACAGGAAATTTTGCCAATAATGGCACCTATGGATATTATAGAAATACTGGTGGTTCTGACTTTAAGTATGCTACTGTTAGCAGACGAGGAATCGCTTATCGTTATGTTAAAATGAAGTTTAACCTATATAACTATTATTCAAATGATGGTGTTAATGGTAGAAACTTCTTAGGTATATCATCAGGTGTTGGTGATGGTATAACCATCATGCGTAACAACTCAGGTGAGGGTGACGCACAGCATGTATTCACATACTATACTGCTATAAGTAATAATGATGGTAACAGTTGTCCATCAACTGCTGGTATGACACCTACAATGACTGCTGGTGGTAATAACCCTGGTGGATTTATGAGTAACCGATATAACTGCTTCTCTAGGAGTGGTAATAGTTACACAAGTGAATACGTTAGAAACTTCACTCCTATCGCAGGAGACAGTAGTGGAGGCACTGGACCAAATAGTCTAACAGGAGACTCTTGGTACACAGTTGACTTATTATCTGATAAATCCCACGATATGCATATTGTCATTCATTCCGACCAAGACAGTGGAAATGAAGATACATACATCAAACGTGGTGTAGTGCTTGTCCGTCCTGCATAAATAATACGAAGGATAGAAGTTAAACATGTCACAGTTAAATGTTGATAAAATTGTATCCCTAGCAGGAGGTGGAGGTACCGCTCAGTTCCAGTTGGAATCGTCAGGCAACTTTAACTTTGATTCTGGTACGTTTTACGTTGATGCTACTAATAACCGAGTAGGAATTAATGATGCCTCACCGTCTTACACACTAGACATTGCTAGTACAGATGCAGTTAAGATGCCAGTTGGTACGACTGGTCAAAGACCTGGTACCGCAGTAGAGGGACTATTCAGATATAATAGTACCGATAGAACCTTTGAAGGTTATTCATATAACCAAGATACAGGTGCTACTGAGTGGGGACCAATCGCTGGAGCAGGAGGAAGTGCTTTACCTGACCAGTCAACTGATAGATATAGTTTAGACTATTCTGTTAAAGCACAATTAATGTCAGATGGTACTAACGCTTATTGGTCACATGAAAACGGTGCAAGTTCATGGGCACAAGCAAGAATCTGGACACACGGATATGTAGGTGGAGGATATAGAGGTGGTAGTCCTTGGAAGAATATTAACAGGACTCAGCACTCTAACGACACAACAACAAACTTAGGTGACAAACTCGACAGATCTGGTGGATACATGTCTGGATCGTGGAGTGACATCAAGCATTGGTTCCATTCAATGGAAAACACATACAGAGGTTCATCTAACTATACCTCTGGTTTTAATATGGCAACTGAAAATGGTATATCACACCTTAACCAGTGGGATATGACTGTTAACAGAGGGTCAATGGGATCCTTTCAAGACCACGAATTTGCAGGTGGTAATTCATTCTTGCATGGTGGTGGTAACTCAAGGACTGACGTTTTCAACTTGAAGACTGAAACTATGAGGACATCTGGTTTCCCTAATGATTTCCCTGATGGTGGTGATGACCCTACATGGGGTGGTCATGGACGAACTCATGGGTGGATTAAGAGGTCGGGTACCCGAAGAGGATTTGAGTGGAAGACTGAATCTTATACCATGTGGAATCATGGACCTGGTGGTGATGGATGGAAGAAGATTCTTCCAACTATGCTAGGACACATGTATGTTGGTACTGGAAACAACAACCAAAATGGTAACCAAAAGGTTGATGACCGTACTGGTACTCAGGTACACGGTCTTAACTTTGGTAACATGGGTGAAGAAAATTTCCAAATGGGTATGAGAAAAGGTTATTGTTTAGGTAACTACAATGGTAACCAGAATAACCAGACATTCAAAGTTAACTACATGAATGATGGTCATAACTATATGGGTAACACAACTGAACCCAAGGGACATTCTGGTATGTCCTCAGCACACTGTGCCTCTGCGTCTTCAACGACTTCAGGGCAAGCATCCTATGACTATGGTACAAACATTCCTAATTACTAATGGCAGACACTAGAGACGTTATCGTATTTGATCTTGAAAGGTATCCTATACTGAATACCTGGGGGACTCGTTTGGATTCTATTATGGGTCTGTATTGGGGTCACATAGATACTGATAGGTGGGATAATTTACCACAAGGAGTTGGTTATGTAAGACTAACTGCTGCTGATGCTATTACAGCACAAACATATTGGGGTGAGGTAAGGGCAGAGAAGTCTGTTTATGGTACAGATGAGGCAGGATTATATACTGACAAGCATAAGGAGACCATAACTCAAGCAAACTTTGATAAGACTGAAGAAGTAATGAAGAAAATCATTACTCTTAAAATACAAGGAATTTTTGAGAAAAGATATACAGTACTGAAGACCAACTATGGTGAGTTAGAACATGCCAGTTGGAAAGACCAATATGAAGAAGCAACTGCGTATATCGCAAATAACTCTACAACAGTTAAATTAATTGATAGACTTGCTACTATTAGAGGGTTGACAACCGCAGCATTTGCTGCTAAAGTTGTTGATAAATATAGTGATTGGCAAACAGATTTCTTTAATCTTGCCGTAAAAGAACAGGAATTAATCCAAGAGGTTAAATCTTGCTCAGACATCAAATCACTCAATGTCTTCCTAGAAGATAAGTTTGGTATTGAGATGTCAATGCAACAAGCACTTGAATATAGTAGGGCAACCCAAAATGAGTCAACAAACGTCATTACAAGAAACTCCGAAGTCACCTGGGGATTACAATTCTGATAATTATGATGTAAACGAAGTTATGAAGGCGTTAGATGAAATATCGCCTTGGGAAAATTGTGACGAGTTTACGAAAGATATAATGGAGTGGTCAGACCACCAATTTTTTGAGCAGTCTGAATTCCAAAATAAGCATTTTGTGATTAATTCACATGTAACTCCTTATCGCCAAATGCAACAGGCAGCGATGGAAATACAGGTGAGATATAATTCACTACAGAAAATATCAATATCATTTAAGAGATGCCTCAATGATATTGCTAGGGTAACACATGAAATGGAGCAAGAAGAGGATCCATTTTACAAGCAAGATAAGGTTTATGAGTTGCAACTACTACAGGTAGATAAGACTGTATGGACTAATAAGATTAATCAATCTAAGCAAGAGATAGAAAGTTTTGTTAATATTATTAAGAGTAAATTCGGTGACCCTACTGATATAAAGGGATTACTGGAAGATAAAGAATTAAAGGAAAGAGAAGAGCAGAAGTATTGGATTGCTAGGATGGCAAGACAGTCTGCTACTGATCTCATGACTTCTGGTAGAATACAAGCAGGTAATATTGAAGCATTACTTCAAATGAATCCTGAAGATCAAGCAGCAGTTGTTGATCTTGCCTTGACATATTCTACTGCTGTAAATAGATCCATAGGTGGAATTAAGGAAGCAGCAGAAGAGAGAGTAGCGAAAATGATGGACGGAAAACCACCTCAACTATTTGATACATCTGGAGTTTTAACTGATTATGCAACCCAAAATATCGCAGACAGATTGCTTCAGTCTGCCGATCAATCCGAAGGTGGATCCAAAGTTTCTGGACGAATCACTGATTCCCTTTCTAAAGAAATACCAGCACTTAATAACTGATTTATATTTCACCTGTCGGATGCCACCCTTTATGCAGGATGCAATGGGTGACACATTTCGTACGGAAGGTGATGCTAAGAAGGTTGCAGGTAACGCATTTTATGTAAGAGAGCAGACAGGCATACCATTGTCTGCTACGTTTAATAATATATGGGTACGACCTGATGAAAGGAATTTAGATATATGGATTGAAAATTTTAAACCATTGTATGATATTGGTATCAATATAGTTACCTTACCTCATACATCATGGGTTGCTACAGGTAGAATACAGAGAGCATTTCCAGACATTTATATAAAGAATACGATTCTCAGGGAGGTAACTAAACCCAATGAGATTGTATCTCTAGCATCAATGGGTTTCAATTATATCAATCTTGATAGAGATATAATGAGAGACCAGGAAGCATTGGTTCGTATTAAGCAAGCAAAAGAATATTGTGCAGAGAAAGGTAATCCTATCAGGTTATCATTGCTAGTCAATGAACACTGTTGGGGTGGTTGTCCTATCATGCCAGAGCATTATCAATATAATAGTACAAGAGAAGGGACTAAACCTCAATATTTTAATAGTGAAATCAGTAGAATATCATGCTCACGTTGGGATGCTTATGATCCTGCATTTGAACTAAAGCAAGCAAACTTACCACCTTGGAGAGAGGACTGGGAGGAGTTGCTAGATGTTATTGATGTGTTCAAACTACATGGTAGAGAGAACTTCATGAGAATGAAGGAGTCTATGGATATAATTGAGAGGTGGGATAATAACGATAGTATATTATATCCAGAGTATGTTAAATACATGGAGGATATTGATATAAAAGATTCTCCTATTAATATATGGAGAAATAAGATAAAGACATGCAAGTTCGATTGTTGGGATTGCAACTATTGCGAGTCTGTGGTAGAATCACACTTAAGGAGGCAGAATAGAAAAATGGATCCATTTGTAGATAAGGCAATACGTGCTATTGATGCTGCTGTTGATGGTAAATCTAACTTCAACCCTGAAGGTTATGATGTCATTGGGTTATCATCAACTAAGGTAAGGCATTTACTCAATAATTTGTGTGATGCTGGCACAGTATATGCTGACGTTGGTTGTTATATGGGTAGCACATTATTTGCTGCACTAATGGGTAACCAGGCAGTTAAAGCGTATGCTATTGATGATTTTGGTGAAGGTGAGATAAGACCAAGACGAGAAGATATAAGAAGTAAGTATGAAGTTGAGGATCCATTTAAGCAATTCATTGAGAATGGTAAGAAATGGTTTAATCAGTATTGTTCTATTGGTGTCAGTGATAAGAGTCTATTAGATGTAGAGTTTAACTTAGATCATAGACCATCAGTTATATTCTATGATGCAGACAATAAGAAGAAACCTATGCTTGCTAACTTAGAGCATTTACATAAGGCAGCAGAGCACACATATATTCTAGTAGTTGATGATGCTAACTTTGATGGTGTTGTTGATACAACTAAAGAATTTTGTAAGGATAAAGAGGTACGATTTGAGAGGATTATATTAACTGAAACTATAGAAGATGAGAATGATTGGTGGAATGGTGTGTATATAGTCGTGATACACAAACCTGAGTTGTTTGTACCTAAAGGATCTAATGTCGTTACCGCTAAAGATAGAAAAGGACTTTCTTCCTAGAGATGAATTTGACCTGATGGTCGCAAAAATGGTTGATACTATCCCTTGGTGGATGGGTAAGATTCATTATGATACACCAGATAATATCCACCGTAACATGCAAATGGTGCATTATTTCTATGAGCATCATACACCCAATAAGCAGACGGTAGAGTTAATCTATCCAATATTGCAGAAACTACAACCTTGTGCTATAATCAAAATCAAAGCAAACCTAGTCATGGCAACAGATAC
>Ga0066856_10000776_pt1 | contig 12061 bp, 5 predicted proteins | sample ETNtaG_5_FD_65605 | JGI IMG/M metagenome (GOLD analysis project Ga0066856, IMG submission 65605) | Marine microbial and viral communities from oxygen minimum zone, Eastern Pacific Ocean - ETNP201406SV205 | ecosystem: Environmental > Aquatic > Marine > Oceanic | place: Pacific Ocean: Eastern...
CGTGGAGCAACTACAACAATAGTTTTCCAACCCTTATCAAATTCTCTAATAGCATCCTGAATAGCAACAAGAGTCTTACCACCGCCTGTAGGCACGATGATCTGTCCCTTACTATGCTTTTCCATAGCTTCCAGTGCTTTCTGTTGGTGGGGACGTAATTGCATCAATGCTTTTCAGTTTATGGATATATTATAGCATGAAAAAACCCCCTTTCGGGGGTTTTGTGCCAGTTAGTAAAGTGTGTACCAACCTGGTCGATTGAAGTCTAACAAATTCAAATCTCTCAATCTCTGCAACTCTCTATTGAGTGTTCCATCAAAAGATTTCTTATTTTTGAATTTACTTATAGTTTTACGAATTGGATAAACAACATCAGATGCTTGCTGAAAGTTAAAACAATCACCTCTTTCAAATTTTTGATTGAGGAGACTATAAGTCATCTTATACAAAGCATCTTCTTTACCAACTTCCTCACTATAAACCTTATAAGGGTTAGGTGCATCATAATCATCCACATCTACAATTTGAGGTGGACGAGTTCCAAACTTAAGGAAACGACGAAGTTCAGTTCCAGAACCTTCAATTTCAGTCGGATCAAGACCTAAAGATTCAAAACGATTTGCATCAACCTTATCCATATTATCGAATATTTCATTCAATGACTTGATACGATTGTTAATGCACAACTGAATACCGTCAGCATCATTAATGTTTGAAGTATTCACATAGAAGTTTAGAACTGTTGTAATACCATCTGCTGCATTTTTTACGAAAGTTTGCCAAAAGTCACGCATGAAAACTTCTTGACTCGCTTCAAATAAACGCTGAACCACAGTTCCTCTGATCTCAGCTCCACCATCAAGAATTGTAATGTTACAGTCCTTGTAGAACCTAACTACAACAGGTCTAGTATAGTTTGTAAGAAACTCATGCTTAACAGATTTGTTATAGATGTTTTTCTTAATTTCAGTTCTTGTTCGAGAACTTTCATTTACAGCAAACTTATCAACCCACCCATCAACATCTTCTTGAGAAGTTGGTATTTCAGCATCCTTTCTACGATCAACCCATGCTTGTCCACGAGCAATGTAGTCGTCTTTAGCAGAACTGGTTCCGTCTGGTTGTGGTTGGAATAGGAGCCCTATTTCATCAACTACATCCTCATCATCAAATCCTTCCTTTGTGATGTAAACATCAACTATGAAGTAAGCATGACCGTTGTTGCAATACCACATCCATCTGTGGTTTCCGTTTACCAACCAGTTCTGTAACTTTCCATCATCACCTTTTAGAACTATAGGTGGCAATTTTCCAATCTTGTAGCCACGCTCCATGTTCTTTTCAACTGTAGCGTAAACTTTGGAATCATTTCCCTTTCTACGTCCTACATTCTTACGAAGTTTGAAATCCGTAGTAGAGGCGATGATTGTATGGGAATACTCTGCTGTTTCGTATTCGGAACGTTCATACCTTGAAATCGCTTTTTCAAGTTCTTTGTATTCTGCAAGAGTTTTTGGATGAGAGATATAATCACTAGGAATGTGGACATCATCCACTACTTCCTGATCAGTGTAGCCAAATCCCTTTGATGTCATAATAATAAGAGCAAGTTAATAAGAGTGTGAGAATAATCCCAATCACCCCGTTCTTCAAATGAAAAACTTATTGATACTATACACGGTCTACACTACCATGTCAAGGATTGAAATATTTCTCAACACCAATCGCTTCACCAAAGGAATAATCATATTCTAGTGCATCAGCACAAACATAATGAGGATGATTAACTCTTACTCCTATTCTAGTACATAATTCCTTATGATTATCTGGCATTAATTCAACTGCATATAACATATGATTTACTATATGATGTTCAGTATGATATTCCATTAATTTCCTTTTTAATCCAACAAGAAAATTACCACTACCTGCTGAAGGATCAATAAATGTACTATTAGGATCTTTTAATATCTCTTCTTCAATATCATTAACCATACTATCAACCAACTCAGAAGGTGTAAACACTTCCTGAGTCTCTTTTATTCTCTCATCAGATCTTTCTATCGTAGATCCAGTTTCTTTATTATGCTTGTTCTTTGCCATCTCTTTCTTCAATACATTTAATATAGGTCGAGATTAAATCATTCTTTCCAAAATGATATCGTCCATTACACTGAGTCGCTGCTTCTCTAAACATAGGTGCAAACTCTACTAGATTCTTAATAACCTGTGGAGATTTAACACTCAGAAAATGATGCCCTTTAGCATAATGTGTAAAATCTTCTGTCTTTACTCTACCACTAGGTCCACATCCATACTCACCAATGAAAATATCTGCTTCAAATCTATTTTCATAATCTAGAAATTCAAAATCAGGATGTTCTGTGTGCATAGGTATTTCACCTACACCAACCTGAAATCTTGATGTATTCTTTACCTTCCAATATTGCTTTACAGCACTTATACCACCAGGAAATGTAGTATGGTCAAGATCTTCATCTACTATACAATGTAAATATGGTTTTATCTTATTCTGTGACGAAGGTTTTCTAACTGAAGTTGGTAATACAAATCTAATATCATCTGTAATCTCAGAAGTTTTATTAACAAATCGTATCGCAAGATTTCCTCCTACACCATAAGGAGGATTTCCAAGTGCCAAAGTAAATTTCATATACTATAGTCTGTTCTCAGAACCTCCTAATGAATCAAAGTCGTGGATATTTTCTGATCCACCTACAGAGAATGGATTATATTTTGCAGTTGCAATCTCGTACATCTTTTGATGAATATTTTCTTCTGATGACTCTACTGAATCTACAGATTCTACTGGACCTTCATAATCTAATCCATCTTCTTTATCAATATTAAACCAATTAGAGACTTCTTCCTCTGGTCTTGGATTTATTTCCATAGATTCTAACTCTGCTAATTTTTCTGGGGGTGCATACCTATTACTTCCATTCGCAATAGGCATACTATCATGTGGATGTGGTGCATTAAACCAATCATCTTTAACGTCCTCACCTTTATGAGAACCAACAAAAACATTTTTAATACTCCTACTAAGTGAATTAAAAAGATTCATATCAAGATCACGTTTCCCATTATTATAATTTGTTATAAAGTATTTGTCAAATGTTAATGAAGATCTGCCCAAGTAGTTCCTGATCCACTATAAACTTGAAGTTTACTGGTTGTTTTATTGTAAATAATTGCTCCAGCAGGAATACCACCCTGATTAGTTTTAGTAGTCATTGTATTTCTATCTGTAGTAGTCATAACAGGTGGAACATAAGCACTGAATCCACTATCATTTTCAGTTAAAGTTGCAATTCCACAAGATATACCACCAGTACTTCCTACACTAATTTCTGCACGTTGATCTGTAGTATTAAAGAATAAAGATCCACCACGAGGAATTGATTGAGAACTTCCACCATAATCCATAATCGTTGCTACTATTGGATTATTTTTCCAGAAATTCTTCTCAGTTGCAGTCATTTGAGGTAGAATCATAGCATCTTTAGAATTACCAAGATCTAAACAAGCACGAGGAACATGTGTATTAATACCAATTCTTGATTGATAATTGTGATTTTCATCAGCCCTAGAATCTGTATGCTCAATAGTAGAAATATCATTTCTAGCACTATAAGCACAGAATATTACACTTTGTCCAATAAAACTAGCATTATTCTGATTCTGTATATTACCATATTGAATTGATGGTAAATTTGATCCAGTAGGTAATGGTCTACTATCAGTTAGGAAAGTATTTTTACCAACAGCAATCTTCTGGTCAATAGTAACATCTCCAACAAAAGAACTATCACCCTGATTTCTGAAAGTTGCAGTTCCTATTGTAGTAGTACCGATTCCAACTTTACCACTAAAGGATGATAATCCAACAAATGTTGTTTCTTGAGCAAACTCAGCATCATCAAGAATACTAAGTTGTCTGAAAGTACTTATACCATTTTGAGCATTTACTTGACCAGTTAAAGTACCTAATAAGTTTGCATTGTATATTCCAGCACCAAAAGTCATCTCATTTGCACCAGATCCAATAGTCATTACTCCACTAACCCTTACATTAAGAGAATTCAGAGTACCATTAATATCAAGTTCAGAAGATGGTAATGCCTTATTAATACCAACAAATCCACTATGTCCAATAGATACAATAGGAGTATTTGCATGTCTTACATGTAAAAATGTATCATTAGTTGGTGTTCCACCACCTGTTGCCAAATCAACATTAATATTTCCAATATCTTTATTTTCAAGTTTTGCTGTATTACCTGCGTAACTTATAACTAAAGAACTATTACCAGCACCAACAAGTTGTTGTCCTACTACGAGATTTGAAGTACCAGCTCTAGCAATATATTGAGAATTTAAATTACCACTATCTTTAATAACCTCAAAATCAGTAGAAGGTACAGCAGTACCAAATCCAATACGATTATTACTTGCATTAACAAAAAATGCTTTTGTAGAAGCAGCAACATTACCATTTAAATTAGTAACACCATTTGCTTGTAAAATAGCATCAACTTCAACTATATTACTTGCAGCATCAAGGATTAAATTACCTTCTCTAGTATCAATCTCATTAGTTGCACCAATACCAATTCTAACTTCATCAATATGAGCTCCAGAGAATGATTTTGTTGCGGTTCCAAGATATGTTCCCTTATCAGCATTAGGTTGAATTCCAGTTGCAGCCGTAACAATACCACTCAAATATGTACCTTGAGGAACTGTAATATCTGTCATCTCAACAGAAGATCCACTTGCTGCTGATAACTTTAAATTACCAGATGCAGTATCAATAGTATTATTATCAGCAACACCAATACGAACATTATCAATTGTTGCTCCACCATTGGCATCAATTTGCCCAGTAAATGTCGTAGTATTAGAGAATGTTGCAATTCCAGTTACAACAGCACCATCAGTAACTACGAGATCATTATCAATAGTAACAAGTCCAGTAGCACCATCTAATCTAAGATTTGCATCTCTAGTTGTAACAAGATTAGTAACAGCAACACCTACATTAATTGAACCAATACGTGCATCTGTGAAATACTTGGAAGAACTACCTAAATTTGCTCCGAGATCAGTATCAGGAACAACAGAAGTATTAACTTGTACAGCACCAATAAATGTTGAAACACCAGTAACTTCGAGATTATCATTAACTTCTACTGTTCCTTCAGTAGATCCTAATTGTAATTGACCTGCTACAGTATCAATACTATTACCATCTATCCTAATATTATCAATATCTGCACTACCATTAACATCTAAAGTACCAGTGACCGTAGAAAGACCAGTTACATTACTACTAGTTGCATTAATATCCTGAACCCAGAAATTATGCCATCTTAAACTACTAGAACCTAAATCATGAGCAATATCTGTTGCTGGAAGAAGTGCAGAATCAACATGACCATTAAAAGTTATAGTGTTAGAAGCAGCTGCACCTAAATCAACATTACCATTTGCATCTAAATTACCTGCAACTGTAGAAACACCAGTTACATTAAGATTAGTAGTCTTGGTTTCTCCAGTAACAGTAACACCAATTCCAGAAGTACTCAGACGTACATCACCATCATGGTAAATATCTGTTCTATCATTTTGATAACCAACAAGATTATTCTTCCAACTTGAACCATCTCCAGTTTGTAACTGAAGTCTACCTACAGATTGAAGATAAATTCTACCGTTAGTTGACTTTAGATAATTATGTGATGAATCATGATATATGGATAAGTCCTCTTCATAACCAAATGTTGCTTTAGCATTATCATCAAATGATACTGTACCACCAAAACCAACAGTAGCTGCAGAACCAGTTTTAATATCACCAAATGTAGAAACACCAGTTATGTTTAGTTGAGTAGCATCAAGGGTTCCATATACTGTAGCACCAAGTCCACTGGTTTGAAATTTAGGAGAAAAATCATGGTAGATTTTAACTGAACCATTATCAGTTGCTTCAAGATAGTTTTCATTACCATCCTTATTTCTAAGAATTAAATGATCTGCTCCTATCGCCAGAGTTGCTGCTACACCTGCTCTTGTATCTCTTATTAAACTTACACCATTTTCGTGAGATATTTGTAAATCACTATCAGTACCAACATTTATTTGTTTATCATCTACTATAGTAATATCATCATTAGCGTTAATTGTTGAAGTAAATGATGAAGCAGCAGCAAATGTAGATAAACCAGTAACATTTAAACCACCACTAGCAGTTAAATTTGTAGCACTAATAGTAGTAAGAGTCGCACTGGTACTATTAAGTGTCGCAACAGTACCTACACCACTGACATCCAAATCTACTACGTCAGCATTATTAATGGTTGCTATACCAGATATAGAAATATAATTTGGGAATGCTGCTGCTGGTAAAGTACCAGAAGTAATATTATCTGCATTCAAATTTGTAATATAATCTCCAGCTCCAACAAATGATGTAGCAGTTATAACACCTGTTGCTCTAATTGTACCTGTAGAATCAATACCTACACCAGTCTCTCCATGATCAGGACGTCCACCAATAGTAAGTGATTGAGCTACTGCTGTTGTTGCAATACCTACAGCACCTTCCTTATAAATTGTTGTATTTCCAGCACCCGTTTGTGTCCATGTTGCTGACGGTATATTAGATAATGTAGATCCATCACCATAAAACTTGGTTGCACTTATAATTCCAGTGGTTCCACCGTATATTGTTACACCAGTTCCTACATGAACTTGACTGAATGTTCCTACACCAGTCGAGTATATATTAACACTACTAGTAACGCCAGAAACAGTAGCAGTTCCGTAAACGTCCAGTTCAGTTCGTGGAACTGTAGTACCAATTCCAACTAAACTACCTCTAACAATTAGATCGTCTTCATCAACTTGGACACCATTACGAAAACTGAATGACTTATTATAATTAGGCATCTCTTGCTACTTTTTTTAGTTATTTATCTGATAATTTTTGTTCAAGGTTATCAACCTTATCGGCAAGTTCTTTAACTGCCTCAATCAGAAGTGCAGTCAACTTTTCATACTTAACTGCCTTGTATCCAGTCTTCTTCCTTGTAGTAACAAGACCAGGTAATTCAATTGCCTCAACCTCCTGTGCAATCACACCAGTATCAGATCCAGTCTTACCAGATATTTCATTCCATTCAAATGTATTACCACTGATTGAACGAAGTTTAGTAAGAGCATCTTCAATTGGATTAATGTTATTTTTTAATCTTGAGTCTGAACTATGGAAAGCAATAATGTCACCATCACATTGAAGTGTCTCATCAGAAGGTTTGTATTGTAAACCAGAACTCTGATCTGCTCTTAACTGTGCATTTACTGTACCACCATTAGATGATGCGAGACTAGTTTCAGTAAAGGTTATATTATGCCAAGAAGAATCATTATTACAAGATTCAACTTCAACTGTATCAGAAGATGAAGCATTACCACTAAATGTATTAGCAGTAATTGTAGTAGTACCAGATCCATCAATTGTTATGCCACCAATAGTAAGTGTATCTGTTGATCTATTATAAGTAAATTCACCATCATCTTGTAATTCACCATCAGTTCCTACTGTAACAACTCTACCTGAAGTTAAATCAGAAACTTTAGCAGTATCAGCAACTAATGAGTCAATATTTGCTGTTCCATCAATCCATAAATCATTCCACTCTAATGTTTCAGCACCTAAATTATAGGTATCATCGTCATCAGGAATTAAATTACTATCAATTTGTCCATTGAAAACGATATTATCAGCAGTACCATCTCCAAGATTAATCGTAGCACTATCAATATTAAAACTAGAGGCGTTTACATTTATATGACCACTAGAAGCATTAAGATTTAAAGAACCAGATGAAGTATCAATTGTCTGGTCATCAGTAACTGCTATTTGGATATTTCCAAATACACCCTGACCACCAGAAATATTACCATTAAGAGTTGTAGCATTAACAGTAACAACTTCAATAGTGTTCCATCTTAATTGTGGACTTGATGCATTACCCAGAGAGTGTGTAGCATCTGCTGCTGGATCAAGATCACTATCAACCCTACCAAGAAAACTAATAGTGTCACCAGTGGCATCACCAAGATCTACATTACCATTAAGAGTTGTAGCACCTGAAACATCTAAACTACTATTAACATCAAGAGGTCCTTCAACATTTACATCACCAGTACCATTTGGTTCGAGAGTTATTACTCCATTAGTATTATGTGATGATATTGTATTACCATCAATTATAATATTGTCAATGTCTGCTCTACCATCCATAGTAAAGTTACCATCCATATCAATATTTGCATTGATATCAAGATCACCTTCAAAGTTTGATGTTGATGCAATAGAAAGACTTTGATTAACAGTTAAATGATCATCAACAATTACATTTCCATGTGTTGAGTCAAGAATTAAATCACCAGTTACAGTATCAATTTCATTATTGTTAGTAGAAGTACCACCACCATGTGCGATTCTTAAATTACCAACATATACATCACTGAATGGTAATGTTGCTACACCAACAGCTGCTCCCTTATCAATATCAGGAACTATTGCAGTACCAACTTCTAAAGTATTATCTACCTTAGCTCCGAACAGTGTCGTTTCAATCTGAGGTGTATTGTCATGGTAGAGTTTTACTCTTTCATTTTCTGTAAATAATGCTTGGGTTTCAGTACCACCAGCATTTTGTATTGCAACATTATCACCTCGAATATGAATAGCACCCACACCATTATCTGTAAGTATTGTATTATTGGTATCATGTACAATAGAAAAATCAGGAGAAGCAGCAGTATTACCAAATGTCGCTTTAACATTATCAGGATGATGTGTATTACTATTAAATGTAGTAATACCTGTAAGAGTTACATTTTTATTAAATGTAGTATCACCATCAATTTCAACATCACCACCAACGAAGAATTGATTTGTAATAGTGACAATACCAGATTGACCATTAGCATCTAATCCATCTAAAATTAGAGGTCCAGTAAGTGCTCTAATAGTTCTATCTTCAGCTTCTGTTCCTCCAGCAACACCTTCAGTAGCAATTCCTATACCACCGATCCATGCACCAGACCATTCTCTATTATCAGTTCCAAGGAATGCACTTTCATTCTTTTCAGCGAATAAACCTTCATTGAACTGAATACCACCCTTGAATATACCTGTTCCACCAACACTTACATCACCACAAATATTAACATTCTTAGCAACACCTATACCACCCTTAGTTACAATTGAACCAGTAGTACAAGAGTCAGATTGTGTATCATCATTTTGAGTAATTACCTGCCCAATAATAACTGGACCGTTTAATTTAGTTTCATCATTTAGAATGATGTTCTCATTAAATGTAACTGGTCCATCAAACTGTGAAAGAATTTGGTTTGATTTACCACCCTCAACAAGAATTCTTTCCTTAACAATAACTTCATCAAATACAACACTTAAACGTGAAGGATCTTGACCAGTAACAGTTGAAACTGGAATATCAAATGTTTGTTGAGTACCTGAAGATGCAGAATACTTAGTATTACCAATAAAGAAGTCACCATCACTGTTCATACCAGTGTAAATAACTTGTCCACCAGATCTCTCTTGTGCTTGAGCAAGGAAATCTTCTCTCTCAGTAAGAGTTTTAGCCTGTACTTGGGGTAGACCAGTTGAATAGTTACCTGGTCCGTAACCAATATATTCAAACGTTTGACCTGATGATCTTAATATAGATGGTCGACGGAATTCAATAGGAACAGGTTGAATCTTTTTAATTATAGTATCTACTAAATGAGTTTCTTTTCTCGTTCCAAGATATCCACGAATAGCAGTAATCTTATTATTATTACCTCCAGTAAGAGTGCTCTTAGACACCCTCATAATCTCTCCACCAACTTGGATGAAACTTCCCATTGGGAATCTTCCTATAGTTGAAATTCCAGAAGTAGGATGATCAGCATCCATATAGGAAGTTACTGCAAATTCACTAGTATCTGCTGCTGTAGTTCCACTAATTTCTTCAAGAAGTCTAGCAGATTCATTTGCATAGAATGGTATTCCTCTTGATTCTAGATTTTCAGCAGCATCATCTGAAGTTGCATCATTTGCTGCAAATCCATATTTTAATATCCTTCCTGCATTTGCAGCAGTAGGAACATTTGTTGAAATTGCAACAGTATTGATTCCAACAACGTCACTAATTAAATAATCACCAATATTATTATCATTTTCATCTAATACTCTTATCTTATTACCAACTCCTAATCCATGTGCTCTATCAGCAACAAGTGTTGTAATTCCTACAGTAGAATTAAAGATACGATTATTTAACTTAGTAGATGGTCCAACATTAAATAGTAGTTGTCCTGGATGTACTGTAGGATCTCCAGTTGTTCTTGCAACAGCAATAGATGTAGCAGAAGGAACACTTACAACTCTTAAAAGTGAATCAGTTGCAGTACCAATACCAGTTACTTGAAGGGCATTATTAACAGGAGAAGAAATACATGCACTAGTAATACCTATTCTTGCACCACTAAATCCGTCAATATTTAATTCTGTTCCATGCTGATATCCACCACCAGATGCTTCAATCACAACATCTGTTACAGAATTACCAGCACCAGATATAGTTACAGTAGCAGTTGCACCTCTCCAAGTTCCACCTAAATCATTAAGTTTAATATTATAATATGTTCCTGCACTAAATCCACTTCCAGGTGTAAGAGTAGTAAATCCAACAAGACCACCTAAACTATGTTCTCTTTCTGTTGTAATAGTTGAAATTCCAGCAGAAATTGGTGATATATTAGTAACAACTGGTGTAACACCAAACTTCTTAATAGCAAGATCAAGAGATTCTCTAGTAAGACTCTTCTTAAGATCATTAGTTACAACATCACCTAAAGGAGATCTCTTTGCAAATGATTTAGTTGAGGAAGGGTTGTCATCAACATTATCACGGTCTAATTGTGGATAAAGATCAGGAATATTCTGACTATATTTGTAATTAGAAAACTCACCAGGAACTGAATTACTATAATTCAGAACATATAAGTGGTAAATACCATCCTGAACATTCTGCTTATAATCTGAAATAACATCAGATCTATAAACATAGAAGTTAGATTGTAAATCGTTTCTCTCAAATCTAGGAAGTGTAGTATTTCTTGCTGTTGTTCCAGAAAATACACCAACATTATGAGTTAATCCCTCATTATCAACTATAGAATATGTAAATGTCTTATCATCAGTAACAGAACTAACAACAAAATCACCATTATATCCAGTAACACCTAAACCAGTGGTATTTGTTGATGATTTAATATTTTTAAGTAAAATTCTTTCACCGACACTTAAATCATGAGGTTGTTCAGCAACAACTGTTACAACTTTACTAGTATTATTATATGTACATGTACTAATAAATCTATTATTTCTCTTATAAATTGATCTAGAACTAGGTAAAGTAGTTAAAGATAATTCCGAATCATCACTTGGACCTGTAGAACTTGATTCCTGAATAACAAATCCATCTGTAGGATTCTTGGAGTTTGTTGCTTCTTTAGGTATTACAACACGAAGTTTATATACTTTCTCATCAATACTTCTATCATCAGGTATTCTCTTAAAGTATGTTACTCCAGTTCTTGGTTCACCAAATCCAAATGTTCCTAAAGTATTAAGTTGAGTATAAATTGGATTAGCTACATTAGTATGAATAAACCAGTTTTTATTATTTGAGTCCCACTGAATTGGTGATCCAGCTTCTCCAGAATCTCTATCAGATACTCTACTTAAAATTCTAAGTGCTGATCCACCATATAATGTTAATGCAGTACCATTCTTAGCATTAGTACGAGATGATGCAATCTTAATTTGTTGTTGATTACCAGTAGTAATTACATAATATTTTGTATTATCTTCAATTTCTTCTGGAAGATCTCCAATATCACTCTGAATGATTATAGTTTCACCAGTTAATAACTTATGATCTGTATT
>Ga0066856_10000777_pt1 | contig 12053 bp, 10 predicted proteins | sample ETNtaG_5_FD_65605 | JGI IMG/M metagenome (GOLD analysis project Ga0066856, IMG submission 65605) | Marine microbial and viral communities from oxygen minimum zone, Eastern Pacific Ocean - ETNP201406SV205 | ecosystem: Environmental > Aquatic > Marine > Oceanic | place: Pacific Ocean: Eastern...
AACCTTTTTATCAAATACCTTTTCACTAGATCCAAATATATTACTTACTTCATTTTTAACAAACTCACTAGAACAAGCATTGACCTGAAAAAAGTCAGTAGATTGTCCAGATCTTACACGAGATTCTATTTGATATGACCTAAAGTAATAAGTTCTATCCTGTTGTCCAGTTTTAACTAATAACCTAAACTCCTCTGTTCCTGTAAGAGATTGTAACAATCCACCTTGGTCTTCAATAATAAACTTAGCTTCCATAGTTGCAGAACTAATAGATTCATACACTTCCCATCCAGCTAAGTATTCTGTTAAATCATACTTTCCATCATCAGTCTCTATTCGTTTACCACCACGATAGATACTAAATTCAATTTCTACTTCACCTGGGGTCTGTCTTGCTATTGGCATAACTTATCTCAAAGGATTATTAAATGAATTTAAGACGGCAGCAGTAGTTTTCAGTAATGCACCAAAAACACCACCTGGTCCTGGTGCAGAGCTAGCTTGTCCAGGAGCAACACCCTTGGAATTAGTCAGTATCTGTGATATTGACTGATTTGCTGCACTAATATATTGTCTAGTTTGACGATTGGATTGATCGACTGCTGCAGTTGTAGCAGCAACTATACCTGTAGTTCTAGCATTAATCTCTTTTCTTGCTTTATTTCTTTCATCTGTTGCCCTCTGTATCTTCATCTCATCATTCTTTTTACTCTTTGATTTATTAACATTACTTGCACCTGCCTTTTTACCTTTCTTTTTACCATCACTACTAGCACCAAATACATTGGTCAACATACTAAATATACCGCCAGATTCTCCACTTTGACCACCCATCATATCTTTTGCACCACCAAACATACCCCCAAATACTGAAGCACCTGTCTGTCCTGTCTTCTTAGTATAAGCAGAACCTGCTCTTCCCAATTCTTTCTTATCCTTTTGATTTAACCCATCTGGATTTAACAACCTATCCATTAACTTATTATGTTTGGTATCACCATGAAGACCAAACTTCATTTCCTTGTTACCAGCAGTATTGAAAGTATGATTTCCAAATTTAACTTCATTAACATCCTGTGATTTATCATAGAATGCACTCGAATAATTACGGAATCCTGTTGCAGACATAAGTTTTGCAATCTGCTGAGGATCCTCAACTTGATTTGCAAGTAAACCCTTCAACCTACTATGACTCTTTGCAATTTCAATTGCTCTAGAAGCAACTTCTAATTCAGCTCCAGTATATTTCCTACCAATACTACCATCAGTCATAGGACTATATTGACCAGGAGCACTAATAATATCTTTAAGAGATCCACTCTTAGACATAAATGTTCCTGGATTACCTGTCTCATCAATAATATTCTTTCTATTCAATACACTTCTTGCTACCAATGCCATTCCTGCCATTCCTTCTCCTTTAGCTTCAGCAAGAACTAACTTTTGGAATAAGTCATCACCACTACCCTTAACTCCTTTCTTCTTCCAATCTTTACCTAGTTTAGATCCAAACTGAGTAGTTAAAGCTTTATCACTAATACCCCTAAATGAATTTATTTTATTATTTGTAGGATGATATAATGCTGGTCCAAATCCACCACCACGTTCAAATCCACCACCATGTTCAAACTTCTTTAATCCAAGTTCAGAAAGATTGAATCCTAATTGTTTTGCTCTGTGTATTGATCTAGAAACAAGACCAGGATCTCTTCTTGTAGCAAAATTATCCAATGGAATTACAAATCCACTTCCATCTCCTTTTGTCGCAACGTATTCAGTTCCATGACCTATAAATGATGGTGGTAGTGCAGGATGCATAGATACAGGAAATCCACTATTCGGTCCTGATATTATACCACTTCCCATTGGGTTTACATCACCACCAAGCATCCTATTTTTCTTACCTCCAAACAATCCCCAACCAGTCTTAAGATCATCCCAAAAACTACTCTTGGGTTTCATATCTTCAAATTTACTTTGAACACTATTAAGAGCATCTACACCTTTATTAGTAACTTCCCTTACCTTATTCATCTGACCAGGAACAAGAGCATTAAGTATTGATGTAATAGCACCAACCTTATCACCTTCTTTACCCTCAAGATCCGACTGCATCTTACGACTCATCTCTCCAAGAGTATCGTCAGCTTTCTTCTTAGCAGCAGTTATACCCAACATATCAGCAAGGATATTATCATTCTTATCCTTACTATCATCCATAGACTTGGTAATATTACCAGGAAGATCGGTAAGCTTTTGCCACCAATTCTTCTTATTCATTTGATCGGCTTTTTCTTTCTGCTTATCTGGTAATTGATCTTGTTTCTTTAATGGTATTCCATCTCCATCCTCATATTCACCAACATTAATCTTAGTATAATTACCATCATTAGTAAGATCCTCACCATAATCCGTTATCGATTTAGATCTATCAGCAGCCCTATTTAATTCTTTCTCAGCATCACCATCACCATCTTTTTTAAAGAAACCAGCAGTTGATTCATCATAACCTTTATCACCAGGAAGTTTACCTTCCTTATCCATCTGACCTTCAATAGTACCATCAGCAGTTTTTTGAGGGAATAAAAATTCCATCGCAGCCCATAAAGCAGCACCACCAATAAATCCACCAAGGAACCATTTCCTAGCTCTACCACCAGTCATCATAAGACGACCTTTCCTTCTTAATAATTGTCTCTTAACAGTTCTACCCCTTCTATCGAAAAGCATGAAAACTTTTCTAACATCGCTAATTATCTTCCAAGGTTGAGTAAGATACCTAATTGCTAAGAATGCTCCAGCAAACCTAAGCCAAATTTTAGTAAACGATTTTATTTTTGTCCAAGGATCACTATCATCTCTAAGAAGATCATACAAGTCATCAACCATTCCAACAACTTGACTACTAATAAACTCAGCAATTGCTTTAAAAATCGTATGCAGCTTTATAAGAGTTGCTTTAATCTTCTTCTTATTTTTTGGATCAGACAACCACTTCAAAATTGGCATTACTACCATTAATTTGAATACACTACTCAAAAACTTCATTATACTTTCTAAGAATCCAGGAGTTTTTAAGTTACTAAATTTCTTTAAAAATGATTGTGTAGCTTTAGGTGTTCCTGATGGTGTTGGTGCTGTATCAATTTGCTTTAATCTCTTTCTTCTATTCTCTAAAAGATCAACTTCAATAGCTTTAAGTTCCTGAACAGTGCCTACTATACCATTAAGTACACCACCAATATTATTAAGGCAATTAGTATTTAAATTAACAACACGAACAAGTTCCTTATCTTTTCCACGCTTAGGTCCGCCTGACGATTCCTTACCAGTATCGACAAACTTGTACATGTTAATTTTTCTATTCTTTTGTATTGCCATTTACCAGCCAGCACCTCCCATTCTATTTAACAAACCTTTGACACCACTCATTGAGGACAATTGCTCACCAACACCAGAGGATGTGTCTACTGGGACTGGAACTGCCTCAATCTTCTCCATAATAATAGGAATAGCAACCATCTCAATAGCAGTCTGTAATGCATATTCAGAATCAAACTTACCATCTCTAAAGATTTCATTAGCATTATCAACAACACCAAGAACTCTCTTATCAACACCTAATTCTGGTGCTAATTCTCTAAGACCTGTTCCTAAATCACCACTCTCAGCCATACCCATCATTGCCCTGTATACTCCACCCATACCAGCTTTATCTGCCATTCCACTTATAAAGCTAGATGGTGAAAAATCACCAGTAATTAATGCACCCATTCCTGGCATACTTGCAATTCCTGGTATATTCTGTATAGCAGAACCAACACCAGGAATTGAATTAAGAATTCCACCCAATCCCATATTCTCAACTGATGACCCAAATGCAGACAATTGATCCCCAAACTTAGTGCCATCAACTGCTGCACCTAAAGCAGCACCATAGTTACCCTGTATTAAAGCAGAAGATATCTTACCAATCTTACTATCCATAAATCCTTCATACATTTCCTGACCTTTAGACCAAAGCTTACCAAACGGTTTTCCAAAATTATTAGAGAAGAAATTACCTATACCAGTCTCCCATTTAGCAAATGTCTCAGGGAATATATTAGCACCAGTATTCCAAAGACTCATAACAGCAGCCATTGGATTACCTTGGGACAGAGCACTAAATGCTCTCATTCCTGTTATAACCTTTTCAATCCATGCATATTGTGGAAATATAATAGGTAAAGCAATTGATAATATCTGACCCAACTCACTATTCAGGACATTACTAGCAATTTCACCAAGATCACCAATAATATTACCAGCAAAATCAACAACAGGTTTAACAACTGTATTATATGCCCATTCAAAAGGAGATTTAACAACATTCCATACCTTCTTCAAAAATCCCCATGCTTGAGGTAACTTACCAGGTTCTGAGTCAGATGATTTCTTACCAGTAAAGACCCCCATGAAGTCCCACCATGCTTTCTTACCCTGCTTATTCTCTTTCTTCTTCGTTACTCCTAAATTTTTGTTTAACTCTTTCTCGAAATTCTTTTTACGAGCATTTTCTGTCTTTTTCTTACCACCCCAGAATTTCCACCACGGTTTCTTCTTCTGCTTAGTATCTTCATCCTCATATGTACTACCACCTTTACCACCAAACGTTTCCATAGGGCCTGAAAGTCCTTTAGAATATGTCTTTCCATCAAAGGTGATTGTTGATAAGTCTGATTTTATAGTTTTATCAACTTTACCATCACCTTTACCATCCATTATCTTAGTAGCTTCTTTCAACTTATCTTGAGCCTCTTGACCACCAAATTTATTAGCAATCATATTAGTTGCTTCAACTAAACCAGGAATAAGTTTAAGTAAACCACCATCCTCTTCCCATTGCATTATTGCTTCACCAACTCCAGGTATAATACGAGCAAGTAGATAAGCATCAATAGTAGTTCCAGCAACCATCATAGGGACACCCCATGTTGCACCAACACCAGTTAATGTGCTGATACCACCAGCCATATCCAAAGTACCAGCAATCGTTTCTAAGACACCAGCAATATTATCACCATATTTGAATGATTGTCCAGCAAAATAATAGTTAACTAATCCACCTATAAGTGGTATTGCTGCTCCAGCTCTTTTACCCCACTGTGCTCCCTTCTTGCCAATAGCACCCCAAGTTATACCTCTCTTTTGAAGTGCTTTTGTTATCTTATTAATAATTGGAATCTTATTAATAGCACCTAAAATCTCTTGCCCTTTCTTCAAAAATGTATCAACATATGGTTGAACAAATTCCCATATTGGTTTTAATATCCTATTCTGTATTCCTTTCTCAATATTACCAGGAAGATTCCAAGCTCTCTTTGCCCATTTTGATGTAAATCTTCCTACACCACCTGCTATATTACCTGCTATATTTCTATACTTTTTAAAATTCTTTTTAGCAGCAGGACCAATATTAGCAAGAAATTCTTTTGTTGCGTCTAGTGCTTTCTTTGTCCTTCCTCCATCAATCTCTCGAATCTTACCACCAATCTTTCCAGGTAATGACTTTAAACCATCTAATACACTAGTACCTTTTTTACCAAGTTCTAATCCTTTAAACCAATTTTGTACATTATTACCAACCTTAGTAGCATTTTTCCTAACAACACCTGTGACATTAGAAAATTTCTCGCCAAGTCTAAGATCCTTAAAAGGATTCTTTAGTTTCCACTTTTGACCTTTTAACTTACCATCTTTAAACCCACCTTTATTAAATAAACCCTGAATCCCTATCTGACCTCTACGGATTAATCTTAATCTATCACCAAAATTTGAAGTACCTTGAATAAATCTCTTATAGGACTTATTCATCCTATCTAAAGATTTAGTATTCTTCTGCCACCAAGGTAATCTTCGAGGTTTCCGAGGCTTTTTAGGTGGTTTTCGTAATCTTCCACGATTATTAAATCGAGGAACCTCCCAGTTCATTATAAAGTCTAATAGACCTAAAATATCCCCAATTAAAGCAAAGGGATTAAGAAGCCACCGTAAACTAATAAAACCAAAAAGAACCTTACCAAGATTCTTTACTTGTCCTAAAAATCCTACCTTATTTCCATCTTCATCCTCACCACCAAGCAACTCAGACATTGGTGTAAGGATATTATCCATTATCAACCACTTACCGAAGTTGTATAACTTCTTAATAACAAATACAGACTTTCTTACAAACTCTTTTAATTTTTCCCTATTAGCAGGATCGCCTACCCAGGCAAGGAGATCCTTTACAACATAAAATTTAAGAAGGCTTACTATAAATCTGGCAATAGGACCCCAAACGTTCCCCATCCATCCAAAGATATCACCAAATTTCTTCTTCTCTTTGGTAGTCGGTTTCCTCTTAGTTGTTAACTTCCTACCAACTATCTTATTATTTTCTGTCTTATCTTCAGCATCTTGGTCTGCTTGCCTTTGTGCCTTCCTTCTTAATAACTTTGATTCTATTACATCAAGCTTAACATTAGCCCATGCAATATCTCGCATATCAGCAACAACTAGACTAAGACCTGATATTGTAGATCCTATTCTATTCTTAGCTAATATACCTTTTCTGACAGCACGAATTGCTGGAGTGGTTTTCCCCGAACTTCCAGGATTAATAAACTTGTAAGTCGAGAGTTTAGCCATTAACCTCCACGTGCTTCAGCTGCTTGTTGAGCTTTCATTCTTCGCTCTTCTTCCTTTAAAAATGCCACCAAGAGATTCATATAAATCTCCTTTTCAAACGGTATTAAATTATCAATAAATTCAATTGGCCACTTATGGTGGTGCATTAACGAAAAATTGACTTCATAATAACTCTGCAAACTTTGGTGGAGAAGAGCTATCCGAAAAAAGCTGCTAATCCTTCAAGTACAACATCACTCTCAACTTTAGTCTTAGGATTAGTTACCTTAACAGTATGAGATAACTTAGGCATAGTTTCAAAAAAGTCTTGAATCATCATAAATTGTTTACTACTCAATTGATCAAAGAATTCAATCAATTCTTCTCTAGGAGTATCAGAAGCTTCATATACCTCTTCGGCATCTGAAATCTGCTTAACACATCCTGCAGCCATTGAAAAAATCTGATCAACACCAGGTGTATCATTTCCAGTAAAATTCATTTCAACAAAACTATCCAAACTAGGATAACCCATAGTTAAAATGATCTCTGGACTCAATTTAATATCAGTCTTATGTCCCTTTGTTTTAATGACTTTAATGTCGGCTAAAGGAATCTTAACCTCCACTTCAGTTTCATTATCATCAGGACACATAACAGATACGTCAACAGATTCACCAACTGACTTGGTACGAATTTGTAGGAATACAAACTCAATATCAAAAGTAGGTAATTCTTCAACATCATGTATATCTGTACATTCCGTGATAATAGTTTTAATCGCAGTTACTATATCAGCCTGATTACCTGTTTCAGTTGCCAAAAGAAGTAATTTCTCCTCTTTAACAAGGAATGGTCTATAATTCACAGTTCTACCATCAGACGGTAGTTTCAATTTGTACTTAGGTACATTTAACTTAGGTAATGCCATATAAAGTTCAATTCAGTAAAATTATTTATATGCCTAATTTATAACTATTTGAGCTGTAGTAGCTTTAACTAAATGTTGTAGTCTTTTAGCATCTCTAGTAGCATCAACTTGATTATCTCTAGGAATTGCAATATCTTTCATAGGACCAACTTCATCAACAAACCAAGCATCTTTAGGAAAGAATCTATATCTCTCGTAATAAAATCCAATTGTTAGAGTCATTAACCTAGCTCTATCATTATTAAGTTGAACAGATCCAAGGTTATATGGAAATGCATTCCACAATTCCCATTTACCTGTTATATCATACTTTGCATTTAAATCGCTTATTTGGGATAAATCAGTGCCATCAGCAATTTCTGCTAAATTACTTCCTGAAATTGCTGCTCCTGGTCTCTTTTCCCATTTATAAATCGATATTCTAGGAGAACAATAAAAATCATAATATTCACTATATTGATTTGAATCTCTTGAGGTTAAATCCATCCATCTCTCAAAGAAATTCCTTGAATGTTGATTTCTGGGTATAATAAACGTTGCACTTATCTGACTATATGCAGTGCCTGTAGCATATTTGTATGCAGAACCAACATTAACAATTCCACCAGTTGTAGTTTGTTTACTAGGTACAGTAACTGTTTGACAATAATAATTAAGAGAGTTTTTAAGTTTTCCTAAATCAGATACTAAATTAGACCCCCTTTGTCCCAAAGTATTATCATGACCAATTGTAATCCCAATCCTATTCTTTAAAATAGGTGGTGTTGCAATATGAAATGAGAATAGGTTAGTAAAACTTGGTGTATAGTCCTTATTCTTTAAAGAAAAGGACATAAACTCCTGTAAAGAAGGATATTGTGCAGTTTCTTCTTGAGGGACAGGAGTATATCCATCCATTTGATGCTTTCTAATAGCACCAGTAGATGTATCAGTTGCTGTTCTAGGCCATGTCATTATGGTTTAAGCTCCTTCTCAGTGATTAACATAAATTCCATATTGTGATCTTTACAATACTCTGTAGCATATTTCCACTTTGCTTGGTTTACTCCCCAAGTCAAAACCTCAGTAATATATCCTTTAGTCGCCTTTCTTTGTTTTTTAGGTTCTTTTGTCTGTTTAAAGGGTTTAACTTCAACTATATACTTTTTACCGTTAGTTTTTAAATAAAAATCTGGGTAATAAGTATGCCATTTATTATCAACAGGTGAAATATAAGGAATCTTAACTTCTTCACTCCCCCATTCAGTAATACTGGAATTACTATCACAAAATCTCATAAATTTGAGTTCCCAGCCTGAACGGTAAAATATATTTCGATAATCGCCTTTGTACTTCCGAGGTTTACTAGGAAAGTACTTTCCCTGCTTATAACGCATAAATATAAAGAGGTCACGTTATATTTAGGCAAGAAATTGACAGTATACAGATATCCACTACAAGCTCCTGTTCCAGGAAGTAATGATAACCCAGATTCTTGGGGTGGAACAGAGGCTATTGACTATGTACGTTTCCGTCAATACTTTATGAGATTTGGTGATGGTGTATCATTTTCTTCGGAAACATTAGGTCAAAATAATGCAACAAAGGTATATGTAGGTGGTCCTGATGCAGTTTATATTAATATGCCACCAAATGTACAGACTTCATATAATGCATCATATAGAAAAGTAGATCTTGGTATTGGTGGTGCAATGCTAGGTGCAGCAGGTGGAACTGAAGCATTTGGTGATATGGATAAACTTACTGATGCTCTTCAAGCAGCAGCTGCAGGTGCTTCTCCAGAATTTCTAAACAGTGCAGTTGCAGGTGCAGCTACTGGTATTAGTGGTGCATTAGGTTTAGCAGGAAACATAGGTGCTAACGAATTACAAGCATTAACTAAAGGAAGAATATTTAACCCATACAGTGAACAAATATTCAGTAATATGTCATTTAGATCGCATAATTTTAACTTTAAAATGTTTGCGAGAAATCAAAAAGAAGGTCAAACAATAGAAGAAATAATACATTACTTCAAAAGAGGTACTCACCCAACCTTCCAAAGTGGTGATCTTTTAAACAAAGCAGCAGACGGTGCTGAAGGTAGATATAATGATAAGAAAGGAGATGATGATAAAAGTTGGGGAGAACTTATTGGTGATTGGAATGCACTTAAAGACAATACTGAGCTGTGGAACACTCAAGTTGGTCAAAATGCCAAAAGTCAAAGATTCTTTAAAGTTCCAAATAAATTTGAAATAGAATTTGTACGTTTAGCAGCAGATGAAGCAAACTCAGATGTACCACAAATAACACCAAATTTACACTTTAAAATAATGCCTTCTGTTTGTACTGCTATTGGAGTTAACTACACTCCTGATAATCAGTATAATGCATTAAAAAGAATTGGAGCTGAACCTGATGCAATGAGTGCAGATCCATCCATAAGAAACATGTCAGTACCAGCAGTCATTCTAACACTACAATTTACTGAAGTAAAACTTCTAACTGGCGACGACGTAACCAGAGGATACTAATGGCATATTTCACACATTTACCAGATTGCTATATTGGAAAAGGAATTGATGATGACGAATCATTTAATTACCAATTAGTAAAAAACCTATTCCGAAGAATCTCTGTTAGAGATGATTTAGACAAATACATTACCATGTTTGAGGTACAAACTCTACCAGATGGTCTTAAACCATTTGAAGTTGCTAAAAGAGTAACAGGTGACGAAGGTTTAGATTGGTTAATTCTAATTTTAAACAATATAACTGATATTTACGAACAATGGCCTAAAAAAGAAGAAGATTTAACAAAATACGTTTTAGAGAAATATGGTACATTTGATGATATTCATCACTACGAAACACAAAAAGTAATATGGGAAGTTCCTGGACAAGAAGATATTGTAATTTTTGAGAAAGGTATAGAAGTAAATGAAAGTTTTAGAGCAAGAATGCCAGATGGAACAATAAAATCAAAGGAACTGTCAATATACCCTGTAAGTAACTATGAACACGAAAGTTTCTTAAATGATAAAAAACGATTTATAAAGATTCCGACTGTAGAACTAGTAAACAAAATGTTGAGTGAAATTGACGAATTACTTTCATATGAGTATCATAGTGAATTGGATGATTTCAACAATAAGAAGACTTTACTCAATGTTTCTCAAAGGTTCTTAGACACCAGAGGTTATGTAGCTGGTTCAGAGACTATTTCTTTAAATCAACTAGGAACCATAGTATCGTACGATAATGGACCTGGAAGTACAACAATAAGACTTGAAGATGCTGAAGATACAACTGCAACAACAACTCAGACAACAAGTTCTACTACCACTAATACATCTACCACCACTACTACAACTTTATCATCTTCTACAACAAGAACATTTGATGGTGGTGAGGCAGCAACTTCTTCATATTAAAAAAAACCCTACACACGAAAAAATGTGCCGAGTTTTTTTTGCGCTTATATGGGAATAAAAAGTTGAATAATATATGACCTTCTACTCTTGCATTGCACTCCCTGTTCTGTACCGTGAGTTAACAAACATAGTTTCAATCTCTAGTATGTAATTGGTATCAATCCACCTAGATTCTTTAATCTCATCCATTGCTTTTGATGCCTCGCACAAAGGCGGTTGTTGGTCGTTGTGACTCCAAAAATCTCCTGACATTGTATTGTGTTGAATCTTACACAGTATTTTATAATGGATTCGACACAAAAGGGGGGTTTCTTTATACTATCTTTCGGTTTGCTTAATCCTTTTTGACTTTTATTACTTTAAATTCTTGTGCTTCATAAGCAAAGTTTATTGCAACTCTTCTTGAATCATCGGGAGTTTCAACTGTCCTGTACTTAGTATTAGAATCAAACACCACTATTGTATTCTCTACACTAGGAACTTTACTGCCATCTTCAAACTCTAAGTATCCATCATTAGTGTTAACGAATAACACTGCAACCTTATCATTACTATTAGTATTGATAGATGATCTCCCACTTATATAAGTATCCTTTACCATACCAACTTCTTTAACCCTCTTCACACCCTTATTATAATTTGTGATACCACCCTTAAAATATGCTTCAACTTTATATGGTTGAACGACATTCAACTTTACCATAATAGGATCTAATATCACTGCAGTTGCTGCACAAATCTCTTCATCTTCTCTTGGTAACTGTCCCTTTGCAGAATAAAACAAGTGATTAAGAGTACCATCTTCCTGATAGAACCAAGGGCAATCATTATTCATCATATAAGATTGTAATCCCCTGAATTCTTTTTCAGGTAGAAAGTTATCAATAATATCCATTTAAAATCTCGGTATCTTTTGTATTAGTGGAAGGATTTCAGTCTCTACTCTGTCTGCAATCTTATCAACTATACTTATATCTATGTCCAAAAACGGTGGGATGATACCGAGTAGTCTTAGAGTCCCATCTAAAAACAATGCTAAACAAGTAAAACCGA
>Ga0066856_10000780_pt1 | contig 12039 bp, 7 predicted proteins | sample ETNtaG_5_FD_65605 | JGI IMG/M metagenome (GOLD analysis project Ga0066856, IMG submission 65605) | Marine microbial and viral communities from oxygen minimum zone, Eastern Pacific Ocean - ETNP201406SV205 | ecosystem: Environmental > Aquatic > Marine > Oceanic | place: Pacific Ocean: Eastern...
TGTTATTATTTTCCCCTAATTCTCCACGCGCTTTTCTCCACTCTAACGATCCCGTAGTTCTCCCTGGTAAGTTTCGCTTTTCCTCTCTGCTCACATCTAGTAACAATTCTCGTTCTTCTTCGTTTCGTTTTCTTAAGAGCTCTCGTCTCGCGGTGTCTAAGTTCGTTTGAAGCGTTTCTGAGCACCTCGCGATTGCTTTCGAAACAAATTCATCGTCGCGAACGATAGCACGTCTCCTTTCTAGCATTTCGTCGTCCATTTTTTGATATCTTCTTGAGACGTCTGCGACGCTATCGATTGCGAATGCAACAACAAATGACAAACTCTTCCCCCATCCTTCGCTATATAATCTCGGTTCATCAAATGCTGCTTCACACGAGTCGCAATGGATCCATCTATTTTGTTCCTCGCTCCAAATCTCCGTCCAGACGTGGTCGGTCCAATCCAAAACGTATCTCGTTTCGTAATTCAACGCGCGACATATAAGCGAAAACGCGTTCGCAAATTCGCCGCAACGCCCTCTTTTTGTTTCCAACAGTTTCACCGGATCGTTATATCTTGGGAAACGTGTTTGACAACTACACGCGGTGCATGAATATAATTCAACCCTGGAAGCGCCAAACTGTCGCTCTTCGTCGCTCGGGTGCCCCATACCAACACATTGCATATTTGGTGGGTTTGTTCTCACTGTTTTTCCTGCTGCCGCTTCTGGATGTATTTCTTTCGAGAAACAACACTTCGTGCTCGCACAGTTTGGTTTATCGCACCAACTAAAGAACTCGTGTTTGAACCATTTCAAAAGCTCGACGATGAACGCGTCTCTGAACGACAACCCCGCGCATTTCGGTTCTTTTCCTTCCGTCACTTTTCTTTCCAACTCCTCTACAGGGACGACCGATAAAGCCATCGCTTGTGCCAACTCATCTTCGTACTTTGTAATCGTTTCCATACCAGACTGTAATCTCGAGAGAAATTGATTTTGTTGTTGTTGTTGTCCTGCTGTTTGTGCTGCCATCATCGTCCTTTTCATCAGTCTCTCCTCTTCCTCTTGAAGCTGACGCGCGAGGAGCTCGTCCGAGTCCATTTTTTTATCGTATTATTTATTATTTCCTATTCACGGAGAGAGGAGGAGCGTCGAATTTCTTCCGAAGAGAGGAATGCGAATTCATTTCAACACCTCCTCGGTTACCCGCGAGAGTTTTGTATATCCTCCTCCTCCTCCTCCTTTTCTCGTCGGTCGAGTGCGTGCGAGGGTGCGAGCGTGAGCGATGAAAACAATAGAGAGAGAGAGAGAGAGAGAGAGAGAGAGTTTTCGTTTTGTGACTTTGTAAAAGAGTGACACAGCAAAAAAGAAGTGGTCGAAGCGCTTTTGTCTTTTTGAAATAATTCCTCTTCGTTTCTTCATTCTTTTCTTCGCGCACGGCGGGCTCTCTCTTTCTCTCACTTTGTCGCGCTTGCTGTTGCATCCCACGTCGCACCACACCCTGACTGCGGAAAGGTTCATCTCAACGCAGAACATCACGCGCGCGCACAAATATGACGGAAGCGGGAGAGAAGCGACCGAGAGAGAACGAACAACAACAAGAGAAAAAGGAAGTAGAAGAACCTCCAGCGAAGAAACGAGCTAAAGAAGAAGAGAAAGAAAAAGAGACGACGACAACAGCACCACCACCATCAACTGCGCCAGGAATCGGTTTCGGAGCTGGCTTTGGGAAATCCTTTGGCGGTTTCAGTGGTGGTTTCGGAGGTTTGAAAGCGCAAGTTACAAGTACGGGAGGAACTGGATTCGGAGCGTTTGGAAAGAAACCGGAGGCGGAAAAGAAAGAAGAAAATGACCACGACACGAATACTACTAGCGAGAAGAAAAAGGAAGAGGGCGATGGTGAAGCACCTGCCACTACTGCACCCGTCTTCGGTGCCGTGTTTGGTGGAAGTAAAATAGCAAACGATACTAGCGAGAAGGAAACGGAGACAACTACCACATCTAACGGAGGAGAAGGAAGTAAAGAAGAAGAAGGAGAAGAAGGCGAGGACAATAAGGGAGAGTTCAAAGTTGCAAAAGAGATGAAAGAAATCGAGCAGCAAACCGGTGAAGAAGACGAAGATTTACTGTTCAAAACGGACGGCGCTTTGTACGAGTACGTAAGCAGCGAAGAGGATGGGAAAATGCCAGGATGGAGAGAACGAGGACGAGGTGAATTTAAAATCAACTCGACGAAGAAAAAAGATAACGTGAGAATGATAATGCGCACGAAAGGTAACTTTCGCTTGATTTTGAACGCTTCGATGTTCAAAGGCCAAAAGTTTGCAAAGATGGAAGGCGGGAAGGGCGTGACGTTTCCGTGTGTCAACGCCGCTTCGGAGAATGAAAAGATGACCACATATGCTTTAAAAATGAGAGTCGCACAAAGCTCTGCCGCGCAGCAAGTAGATGCGTTTCTTGAGGAAATCGCAAAAGCTCTTTTGATCGCCGGCGGGGAGGAGTCTAAGAAAGAAGATTAATGTTTAGTAATAAAAAGTGATACAAATTTACATAGTTTTCACTCATCACAAAATTGTACTATGTTTCTTTCTCCCTTGGGGTCTCTCTCTCTCTCTGTACTAATTATATCATGTTCGTGTCCCTCTATCAAGACATCAAATGATTATGTTGTTAACCTTGCTTCTCCCATCCGCTCGGATCGTGCTTCTGCGGTTCGTGCTTCTGCGCCTCCCCACTTTCCGGATCTGGCCTTAATGGAAACTTTGGCACGTTTGCCATAGGTTCAAAAGGGTCAGCCTTCGAATCGTACAGGTGTTTCAAAGCAGCACCGAACAAAATGGCGCCAGCAACTAATAAAACGTCGTCCGCAAATGCAGCTGCATGCCCAGTTCCAGTTCCTACGTGTTCAGACGCATCGTGAATTTCTCTCGACATTCTCATGTGTTCCTCGTCGTATTCGTCCCCGGTCGCGTAGCCTAATCGATTTTGTGCTTGCACCGCTTCAGGATATTCCGCAGATTTATCCATGTCTGGGACGTATCCATCATGAAAGTGCTCTGGTGGGATGATCGGCTTCAATTTATACCCTTGCATTTTCCCTTGCGCTTGCCTGTTCGCGACGACGAAATTCCACTGCTGGCACAAGTGTAACGCTCTCTGATCGACTCTGCCTTGCACTCGCGCTTTCGGTAACAAAGGCGCTCCGTCGTTTTCGTGCCCTTTCGGCACCGGCATGTCGCACATTTGCTGCGCTTGGCGGATGGAATAATAAATCGTGGACGGTAAATATTTCGGTTTATCCGGGTCGCCCCTTTTCGCTTCGGCGAGAAGTGGTCGGTCGTGTTGGAACACGCCGCTCACGAAGAGGACGACGATGGCTACAATCGTCTTCAACAATCGGTTTTGTGGTGACATCTTTTCTTATTTCTATTTTTGTGTAATCTCTCTCTCTCTGCTTGTCTTACATTAAAGCGCGCCCGCGTTTCTCTCTCTCTCTCTTTCTTTCTCTCTCTCTCTCTCTCTGTCTCTCTGTGTGCGTGTGCTCGCGTGCGGTCCGGGGTACGACCGGGGGGGTCTCTCTCAAAAGTGAACAACAAGAAGACAGAAAAAACACTTCTCCGTTTGATTTTTTTGTGGTGATCTCTCGTTCCTTTTCTTCTCTTTTTCACAGGTGTCGAGAGGTCGTCTCCTTCTAATTATTACAAAATATGGAAGAAGAAGAAGAAGAAGATCGATGGGACAAAAGTGTGGAAAATTCTTTCCTTTTTTTGTCTGTGGTGTTGAACACGAAAAAGCAGAGAGAGCATATAGAATTGCCGTCAGACACAAAACGCGCGCTTCTCTCCGCCCGCATCCGGTGCGGTCGAGAAAAAGGAGCATGGGCGGAGGTACCAGAACGACGCGAGTAGAAGGAGACGACGAGAGGAATGGAAGAATTGAAAACGAGGAACAGTTAGAGGAGTTGAAAGCGTTCATAACGAACGAGTTCCAATCGAATTTCAGCGTCTCGTGGGAAGAACGAAGTAACGAGACTTCATCAATAGTGAGCGTTGAGAACACAAATAACAACAAGATACGAATAGAAGATTTAGGCGAGACTGATAACGTGTTATTTTCTAAACTCGCGGTCGCGTTCAGCTCGTTATACGTGGAAGCGAAAAGGTTGGAAAAGTTAAGTCGAAATGTGATTTTACCGAACGTGATATCGTTCGGGTGGTGTTCTAAGGAGAGGGAAAGAAGAAACAAAGATAATAAACAGGAGGAGAGCAAGAACAGTATTAACAACGCTGTATTAGCACAATTTACGAAAAAATTAACCATGCTGCAAGACTCGGTGATGTTTCGGGACCATTTAAAAGCGGTCGCAGTGAATGCGTTTCGACAGTTGGAGTTTCAATACGCCGACGAGTCGGTAGAGGAGAAGAGACCGTTGAGTCACGTGAACTTGACGATAGTGTTTGAGACCTTAACGATGTGTTTAGCCACGGCGTGTAAGATAGACGAAGCGGTAGCCTCGAATGGTCATTTACGACGGTCGTTCCAGGCGATAAAAGTAGCCCTGAAAGAAGCTTTAGAAGAAGAAGATCAACAACAACAACAACAACAAAAGAAAAAGTTACTCGCTTTGAAGAAAACTATACAAACATTGGAGTTTGAGCTGTGTTCAAAGAGCTGTTTCGAAACCATCGTGAGAGAGATCGTAGACGAAGGGAATCGTCGGGGTAGTAGTAGTCATAGTAAGAAGAATGCGATGGAAGAAGTCCCCATGCGACTCTTGCGGGCTTTGCATGCGTATGGTTTGGAGATGTTTGAAGTCGACTGCGTCGTACAAAACGATGTCGGCATTTTAGCGTTGGGAGTTTTGTTAGTGCGCTTAGAACCGAAGAGTTCGGACATGAGATTGATTGAGAAGATATTGAAACACATTTTTTCGGAAAAAGTTGTTGGTTTAGTCGCATCTACTGGGATTGTGATTGATCCGTTGCACTTTCTGATGGTCCAGCTACCAGAAAGTGTTTTGCCTTCGAGCAAGAAAAAATGGCAGACCCACTTGGAGAATAAAATCGTAAAGTATAACGACATGAACGCGCAGCTGGCAACGATAATTGTCGATTTCATAGCCGAAGTGACGAGTTGGACGAGCGAATTTGAACGAGATAATGACCATGGTAAAGTATCGCTCGAAATTCTTACTCGAGGAATTCGCATAGCTCGAGACATAAAAGCCTCTTTAGAACTTTTTCTTCACTTGGACAACACGTTTTCGAAAGATGCAGCCAACGAAAAGGAATATCCAGAAAATAAACGACGCGCTCGAATGCGTGCCTACGGGCAACTGGCGGAGCTTTTAGAGACGATTCGAGTGTGTTATGTGTCCAGACAAAACGAACTCGCTTTGGAGGTAAAAAGAAAAACTTCCTCACACAAATTATATTTTCACACTTTTCCCCACAGATTTCACAAATTTTCACAGAAAATCTGCATTCATTTGATTTAATTGTGGTACGTTGATTACTTTAAAATTCGTATTTCAATTGGGAATTAAATATTAATTTAATTTTTAAAATAACAGAAAAAGGCGAAATCTAGTTTACTCGAAGAAATTAATTTAGATGATGACAATTCCAATTTAATCCGATCAGGTGGACATGAAGGGATTTTGTACGATGCATTAGATGCGTGTTTATTAGCCGGTGAGTTTTAAATATTTTTAAAAAAGAATAAATTATTAATTAAAATGTTTTTAGAGCGATTATTGGCAGATGATTTCTTGAATTTCCCGAAATTGGGACTATTAAAATTAACAATAGACGTAATAAAAATGATTAATATGAAAGAGCGTGTTTTCTGGGGAAATACATCTCAAACGTTCAAATATTTGGAGATTGTTGCGGATTTTAAAAATGCATTAAAATTTTCCTGTGATTCGTCATGTTTGTTTAATGTCGCCGAAGAAGCGTTTCCGGCGGTGTTAAGAGATATATACGTCCATCCGGAGCAGTGTTACCGTTTACCCTCAATTGTTAGCGCGTTCGCGTCTCCAATGAAATATTTGTTGGCAGATGCAGCAAATGAGAAGGAATTCGGGAAGGGGATTCTAGTAGCCAGTTTGCGTTCTGAGCTGGTCGAAAACTTGGTGCGAGACATAGAGAGCGATTTAAGCGAGAATATTTCGATTCAATGGAAAACAAATAGTGCAACGAGTGTGAGAGAAGATTCTGAACAGAGGAATAACAGGTTTGCGCACGTGTTCCTCAGCATACCGCCGATGGAGATTGGTACTATTATTTTCTCCCTCAAGAAGGAAGTGGAAACATGTTTGGCCAGGTTGTTCTACGAAAAAGCAGCCTCTTCTCTTAACGAATGGAAAATGTACTCAGAAATTCGAAGTATTGCGTTGCTGAAGTACGATGTAAATCTGTCGGAAATCGATGAACTTCCTCCCGCGACGATATCATCGACGTCAACTTGTGTTGAAGACACTGGAGTTAAAAATGTAGCCATCGATGTATTGGACATTGTTCGAGACATTCGGTCATTTTGTGTCCGATACAACTACAACATGAACACGCAAACGTTCATTGAAAGGTCCTCCTGGGCTAAAGAAAAGACTCTCTTGAATACTTTGTCGATAAAGCATGTCTCAGAGTCTATCAGAACACACGGCACTGGTATAACTCACGCGGTCATAAACTCCGTCTTTCGGTACCTCGCCCAAAGGTTTCAAATATTTTCGCAGTTTCTGTATGAAGACCACGTGAAATCTTTGCTTCTAAAAGAGAAACAAGTACAATCGGAGGAGAAATACGAAGAGTACCCCGTCGTTCGAGGAATACAGTTCCTCCAAGAAATGCGGAAACTCGGCGTCGCGGACGATGGTCTCAGTTTCCTGGACCAGTTTCGATCCCTCGTGACTGAAATGGGAAACGCACTAGGCTTTGTGCGTATGATACGGCTTGGCACGATGCGTTATTCCTCCAAAGCGAACGAGTTTGCCACGCGAACAATAACAACAAGAAAAGATAACGATAACACTGATGTTGAGGAAGAAAATAAACATCCAAACTTTGAATCTCTCGCTCGTGAATCAGTATTTCATGACTTTACCATAAACGCTTCCAAGCAACTCGACGCCGAAATCGAATCTTTACGAAGCAACAGCACGGAAGGAACAGATTATTTCGAAGTTTTGACGAATATATTCTCAAGCGAGCTACAAAGTGAGACGAACAAGCACTTGAACGCTTTCTTCTTGATCGTTCCCGCGTTGTGTCTCTCCAACATTGATGCCATGTACGTCTCCAAGCAAAAGCTCCAGAAAGCCTCGGAAACAATAACATCTCCCTCGTCCTCGAAAGTCGAAACACAAATGCTTCTTAACCAATCGTGTTTCACCGACGACGGATTTGCGTTAGGTATCGCGTACATCTTGAAAGTCTTGAACCAAGACTCGAAATTCGACACCTTACACTGGTTCGAAAGCTGCGAAAGCTATTATCGTTCCAAGAGAGAGGAGAGCGCGGAGGATAAAGAGGAACACACTTTCAGATTGAAAAGAATCAAACAGTACGAGAGAGAGTTTCGGTTGTTAGAGTTTGTCTTCGCGGGATCCAGAGCGTTCTTCTCTCACGAAGGCGAAGTTTTAGTGTAGATAGATAGAATAGCGCATGTTGTACGTCAATATATGAAAGAGCAAAAAGCGTCCAACATCCAACACAAAGAAAAAACGGCTTTATCCGAAAAAACGAAGAGAGTTCACGATTATTCCTCATTGAATATTTGTAGCAGCAGCAGCAGCAGCAGCAACAGCAGTAATAATAATATGGCTACCACGAGTACGCAACAGCACCTCAAATCTGTCGTCGCTTCTACCAAGTTCGAGAGAAGCTCGAAGGGTCAAAGAAACAGCAGGCCGCACGCGAGAAGGAACCTCGTCTCGCGTGCGCAGCCATCCGTCGCCCAATCAGCAGCCGTCGAGGAAACCTTGACGTTAAAACCAATCAAGAAAATCGATGGGACCGTTCGCCTCCCGGGGTCAAAGTCTTTATCAAACAGAATCTTATTGTTAGCTGCTTTGGCGGAAGGGACGACGAAAGTTGAAAACCTGTTAGACTCGGACGATATCCGATACATGGTGGATGCGTTAAAAGTCCTAGGCTTGAGTTTCACGGAAGATCGAGCCAATAATATTTTGGAAATCACGGGGTGTGGAGGTAAATTCGAAAAGACCGGAAAAGATGTGACAGAGTTGTTCTTAGGAAATGCAGGGACGGCGATGAGGCCGTTGACGGCGGCAGTGGCGGCAGCAGGGCAAGGCACGTTCGTTTTGGACGGGGTGGAAAGAATGAGAGAGAGACCGATTCAAGATTTAGTCGACGGGTTAGTGCAATTGGGCGTAGACGCGGAGTGTACCATGGGAACTGGGTGCCCACCGGTGAGAATTGAATGCAAGGGTTTACCAGGGGGAAAAATCGAGTTAGGTGGGAACGTATCGAGTCAATACTTGACGGCTATTTTGATGGCCGCACCATTATCAACCGGGATAGTGGAAATTGAGGTTGTCACCGAGTTGATTTCGAAACCGTACGTGGAGATGACTATTAAATTGATGGAAAGGTTTGGGGTGAAAGTGGACGCGGCGGAAGATTTGCAGTCGTTCAAAATCCAAGGCGGGCAAACGTACAAGTCCCCAGGATCGATATTTGTGGAAGGCGATGCAAGTTCAGCATCGTACTTTTTAGCTGGTGCGACTATCACTGGTGGTACAGTCACCGTCGAAGGGTGCGGTCTCGATTCCATTCAAGGCGACACGAAGTTTGCGTACACAATGGAACAAATGGGCGCGACTTTGGAGTGGACGGCGAACTCGGTCACGTGTACTGGGCCGAAGGATGGGAAATTGAAAGCAATTGATGTGAACATGAACGCCATGCCGGACGCTGCAATGACCTTAGCAGTTGCCGCCTTATTCGCTGACGGCACTACAACCATAAGAGATGTCGCTTCGTGGAGAGTGAAAGAAACAGAAAGAATGATTGCCATTTGCACGGAAACTAGAAAGCTCGGGGCAGAAGTCGTTGAAGGCGCCGATTATTGTGTCATCACGCCACCAAAGGGTGGGTTCAACAAAGGTGTTGCTATCGATACATACGATGATCACAGAATGGCCATGGCTTTTGCTTTAGCGGCGTGTGGCGACGAAGATATCGTCATCAATGACCCTAAAGTGACGAAGAAGACGTTCCCGAACTACTTCGATGTCTTAGCGACGGTTGTTGAAAACAAGTAAAAACACGTAATTCGATGTAGAGAGAGTTCTAAACATTTTTATAAATACAAACTACTAGTAATTTAAAAACGAGAACTATAATCTAATGATACACTAACAATCCCTTTCGTCTTATCTCTTCATTGTGGAGGCGGTGGTTGTTGCTCCATAGTTTGCGCGTTCAACTCTGCAAATCTCACTGACACTCGCGCGCTATGTTTCAGAAATTTTTCACAGCACTTGCTCACACATCTCTCCTCGTCTTTTTCCAAAGACTTCCTGCGGAAACTATTCACGCACTCGCTGAAACATTTCTCGACTAAATTGTTGTACATTCTCAAACTATATTGAACACGAAAATGAAAGATGCGGTGAGTCATGTGTATGAGCGTGTTTTACATTCTCTCTCTCTCTCGCGCACGCACGCGGTGAAGATTTTCAGATAACGAAAAATGACGGCGGTCGCTCCAAGAGAAACATTGGAACAACAAAATACTACCAGTGCTATTGCTCACCTATCTCTCGTTTGCATAGTTTCGATCATAGCGACCATCTTGGTCTTATCCTCTTCCGGTAAAGAGTTTAACAGTTGTGGATCCATGATTTATTATATCGAGTGTTCTGCGCCGCTTTAATAATATGACGAGAATTTTTTCGTTTCGTTTTTCTTTTTTTCCTCCTCCTCCCTCTGCACTTTGCCCTCCTCTTTTTGACTCCTTTTGATACTTCCGAACCTCGGGTTTTGTTCGCCAAATTTTTTCCTTTCCTCGCTTTCCGTCCTCTGTTGTTGTTGTTGTTGTTGTTGGTGGTGGTGTCTCCTTCCCCCGCGCTTCCCCTTCCAACGATTGCCGCAATGAACCATCGTCATCATCATCGCCATCGTCAAGGACACCAATCGACGTCGGATTCGGAGGAGATGGCCTTCATTGCGTCGCAGTTATTGGATGGTAAGACAAGATATTTCTTTCGTATTTTCTTTGCTTCTCAAAAATACTCAATACGATGGTCTCTCTCTCTCTCTCTCTCTTATCTTCTGAACAACAGAGGTCGCGTCGAACGGGGTGAATCATTACGAAGAGAACACACACAGGGTGTCGCACGCGTGTTTACCGTTCCATTGGCACCCTGCCGTGGCGCTTTTGGCGACGAGCGAGCATCAACAACAACAACAACAAAGGAAAACGACTCCTCCAAGAGAAGAAGAAGGAAAAGAAGAAAAAGGATTAAAGATGTTGAAGAAGAAGACAAAGAGGAAAAAGGGAGGTCATACTGCGATCGGGAAAGACGAAGCTGAAGAAGCCGAAGCTGAAGAAGAAGACGAGATTCATAAGATTGATGCGGCAACTATCGCGGCAAACATGAAGAAGGTCCCTCTCATTGATAAAGACACAAGAGGTGGTGGTGATCCAAACTTCCACGGGTTGAAAGAACATGAAGAAGGACATCAGCAACAGAAGCAGTATCTGCCTCACTCGTCCAGGTTTCGTGGCGTGACGAAACACAAGCGTTCTGGTCGATGGGAAGCACACATCTGGATACGAGACACGAAGAAACAGGTTTACCTTGGAGGCTACAGCAATGAACAACACGCTGCTGAGGCGTTCGACCTGGTAGCACTGAAGTGTAAATTGGTAAAGAACGGGCGCAAAATCAAGTTGAACTATCCTGCGTCGAAATACCAAGATTTACAAGGCTATTTACTCTCCACCTCTCTCGAAGAACTCATCATGGCCCTTCGACGCCAATCGCAAGGCTTTGCTAGAGGTTCATCAGGTTATCGCGGAGTCACATTACATCCAACGGGTCGATGGGAGGCAAGGATCGGGTTGCCTGGACAAAAACACGTCTATCTCGGGTTGTTCGAAACTGAAGTCGAAGCGGCGCGCGCGTACGACGTAAAACTCGTCGAGTTGCGTGGTCCCTCGATGGCGACGAATTTTGCAATATCCAACTATGCGAATTCGATTAAACTCTTCTACGAGGAAAATTCAGACGCTGCAAAAGAGAGCACCGAAAGTACACCCTTGAGAAAAGAGATTAAGATCAAGAAAAAGAAGAAGAAAACTTCATCTCGTTGATAGGTGAACCATACATCTTCTCGTCACTTTATTGATGATTGCAGCTACTACTACTATACTACTACTACTACTACTACTACTACTACTATTACTATTATCAAATTGTATGAATAAATCACCTACTTTCATCATTCACATCGATTCTAAGCCGATTTCATCTAATATGATTTTCAACTCTCTGGAAAACGCATGTACTGGGAATCCAACCACGTTAAAGTAATCTCCTTCGATACCTTTCACAAACGAAGAGGCGTACCCCTGTATTCCGTACCCGCCGGCTTTGTCCGTCCATTCGTTCGTAGCCAAGAATGCCTCTACCTCTTTTGGTTCTATTTCCGCAAAGTTTACAATTGTAGTTTCGGAAAAATGTTTAAGTTCGGCGGCTTCAATACTGTTCGTATTTGTGTTATAGGCTATGCATACTCCCGTGTGTACTTTGTGAGAACTGTTCGAATGTCTCTTCATCATCGCTCTCGCGTCGCCTATATTCCTTGGCTTTTCTAATATAGTTCCTCCTACACTCTCCACGACCGTATCCGCAGAAATAACGATGAGTTTATCCCCCTTCCCGCGTTGCTGTTCATCTTTCGTTCTCGTGAAAACCTCGTTCGCTTTCTCTCGTGCTGTTTTACACGCGTACTCTTCTGGTTTCAATCCTTCTTTGGAAAAGTCTTCCTCGAACGTGGAGGAGACGACATCGAATTCGATGC
>Ga0066856_10000783_pt1 | contig 12004 bp, 5 predicted proteins | sample ETNtaG_5_FD_65605 | JGI IMG/M metagenome (GOLD analysis project Ga0066856, IMG submission 65605) | Marine microbial and viral communities from oxygen minimum zone, Eastern Pacific Ocean - ETNP201406SV205 | ecosystem: Environmental > Aquatic > Marine > Oceanic | place: Pacific Ocean: Eastern...
ACGAATCGATCGCGCGCGCGCGATGGCGGCGGTCTCGATGACGCCGCGCGCGTCTCTCGCGCGCGAGCGCGGGAGGTCGTCTCATCGCGCGCGGTCGCGAGCGTCTGAGACGCGCGCGAAGTCGCGCGCGACGCGGGCGGTGACGGAGGCGGAGACGACGAATCTGAATCTTCGCGCGGAGGCGGCGGCGCGGCGCGTGCGAGAATCCGGCGCGTCGGTCGCGGATCGCGTCAGGGCGTTGATCGTGGAGTCAAAGGTGACCGGAGGTGATGGGTCGGAGAGGTTTCTCGCGCCGGAGGAGCGAACGAGCGGGATGCGGGTGATGGGATGCGCCTCGGCGAGTTGGATCGAGGCGCGCGTCGACGCCGACGGGACGGTTCGCGCGAGGTGCGCGAGCGAGAGCGATGTGACGCGGGGATTCGGGGCGATTTTGTGCGATGTTTTGCGAGGAGGGAGCGTGGAGGAGTGTTTAGCGCTGGAGGACGGTTTCGTGGACGAGATGGAGATTGGATTGGGGTCCAAGGTGGAGAAGTCGCGCGCCAACGGGTTTAAGAATATGCTCGAGACGGCGAAGAAACAGTTGCGCGCCGTCGTCGCGAATGGTGGTGGGGATCCGTTTCCGAGCCTGATCGTCACCGCTGATGAGGTTCGATCGAGAGGATCGTTCGCGGCGTCGCAGGCGTCGTACCTGGAACCGGACGAGAGTAAAGTGCGCGCGCTGGTGGAGGCGCTCGAGTCGAAGAAGATCGGCGTCGTCGCGCACTTTTACATGGATCCCGAGGTGCAGGGGATCCTGATGGCGGCCAAGGCGTCGTACCCGCACATTGCGATCAGTGATTCGCTCGTCATGGCGGATTTGGCGGTGAAGATGGTGGAGAGCGGGTGCGAAACCATCGGCGTGTTGGGGGTGGATTTCATGTCGGAAAACGTGCGCGCCATCATCGACGAGGCGGGCCACACCGAGGCCAAGGTGTATCGCATGGCGGCGGAGGATATCGGGTGCTCGCTCGCCGAGGCGGCGCAGAGCGCGAGTTACGACGCCTATCTCGCCGACGCTGGGAAGGTGAAGAACGCCGTGCACGTCATTTACATCAACACGGGTTTGGACACCAAGGCGGCGGCCGACGCGAAGATTCCCACCATCACGTGCACGTCATCAAACGTCGTCGCCACCGTCTTACAGGCGGCGGCGCAGATTCCGGACGTGCACGTGTACTACGGCCCGGACACGTACATGGGTGGCAACTTGGCTGAGCTTTTGCGACGCATGACGACGTGGGACGACGAGGACATCAAAGCCATGCACCCGGCGCACGACAGAGACACCATCAAATCGCTTCTGCCGCGATTGAAATATTTCGACGACGGCACGTGCATGGTGCACGACATGTTCGGTAAGGATGTGTGCGACACGGTTCGTTCGTTTTACGGCGACGCGTACCAGACGGCGCACTTTGAAGTGCCGGGTGAAATGTTCAAGCTCGCCATGGAGGCCAAGGACCGCGGACTCGGCGTCGTCGGATCGACGCAAAACATTCTGGATTACACGTGCGCGCGCGTGGACGAGGCGATCGAGCGCGCGTTGCCCGAGGGCGAGCGTCTGCGCTTCGTTCTGGGCACAGAGACGGGCATGGTGACCTCCATCGTTCGCGCCGTGCAATCGAGACTTCGCGCCGCGCGCGACAAGGGTGTCTCCGGCGTCGAGGCCGAGATCGTCTTCCCGGTGTCCTCCGACGCCATCACGGCCACCGGTGACGTGGAAATTCCCGTCGTGCCGGGCGTCGTCGCGGGTGAGGGATGTTCGCTCGACGGCGGGTGCGCGTCGTGTCCGTACATGAAGATGAACTCGTACGACGCGTTGATCGAGACGTGCGAAAAGGTTGGTTCCGCGGCTGGCGAAGCCATGCTCGCGGCGCAAGAACCGCGCAAATACGCGAGCACTGACGGCACGGGTCCGTCCATCGCCTCGCGGGGTTGCGTGCCGATTTTGCACATGCGTCACTTTCAAAAGAACAAGGTGTTTAGCGAGGCGTTGGCGCGAGACATTACCACTCGATGATCGTATTGAAATAATTAGTCGCGCGATTCAGTCACGCATCGTTTATTAGGCGAATCGAAAAAAATATACACTCCATCCGTCGCGTCCGTCGAGTCAATCGCTCGAACCGCTCGTTCACTGTCCCTCGACGGCGATTTGTCTCGTCAGAGGATCCTTGGCGACGGATAACAGTTCCATGTCGAGCGTCACCGTCGCGTTGGGCGGAATCTCCATCACCTCGTTCGGCCCGTACGCGTACTCCGGAGGCACAATCATGCGTCGAAGCGTGCCGACGCCCATGCCCTTGATGCCCTCGTTAAACGCCTTGATGAACGGTCCGCCCGACTGTCCCGCGGGTTGTCCTACCGTGAACCCTATGGGATTTCCTCCCGTCACCCCGGCGCCCTGTCTCGACGTCCCGACCGTGACGCTTCGAAACTTCAAGTCGTAATGCAACGCCACTCTCGATCCCTTCGGCGCCCCTCCCGCGGTGCCGGCTTCGCCCTTGAGGTCGTAATACAAGATGGGCGGTTGCGTCCCCGGAATGGGTTTAAAGTTTTCAATGGGCACGCCCCCCGTGATCCCGCCCTTGAGCTTGGCGCTCGCCGGTTCCGGTTCGCGCGACGACACCAAAGCCACCAAACTCGCGCCCGCCAGCGCGCGGCGTCGGTCCATCGCGCGCGCGCGCGCGTTCCCCTTCCCATTTTCTTTATCCTTTTCATCCTCGTCAGCGCGAGCGACGGGCGTCGAGAACGCACGCGTCGACGCGCGCCTCGTCGCGCGGTCGCGCCGCGCGAACGACGCGTTCGTTCTCGACGTCGCCCGGAGACGCGCGACGGGCGTTCGGCTCGACATGTCGAATGGGCGCGCGCGTTCGTCTGACGCGCGCGATGGCGCGATGACCCGCACTCGCGCGCGCGCGCCGCCGCCGACGCCCCCGCGCGTCGCGCGCGGTCGCCGCCGCGCGGACGCGAGCGACGACATCCCCGCGCGTCGCGCGCGTCGCGAATGGGTCTCGACGGCGGCACGACGGCGACGCGCGCGGACATTCTTCGCGGAAGCTCGTGGGAGCTCAACGCCGCGGATCGTTCGACGTCCACGCGCGGTGGACACGTTCGCGACGGCGCGTCGAGCGCGCGCGCGCGCGAGAGAGAGGTCGATCCCGTCTCTCTCTCTCGCGCGCGGTGGACGTCGTGCGCGCTCACGGGACGAAGACTCTCGTGGAAGAGGGGCGTCGTCGCGTGTCGCGCGCGCGGACGACTGTACGATAAAGAGGCCGCGCTGGAGCGAATCCTCGCGAGAAGAGGCGCGTTCATCGATGACGGTCAGTTGCACGCGTTCGCGAACGGGACGAACGACGCGAGAAAGGCGCGCGCGACGAAGCATTTGCGCGAGAGGAAAGATTTCTTCGACGTTCGGGACGCGCGCCGCCGTCGCGCCGGGGACGCCGCCGACGACGATTCGTTCGAGCCCGAGTGTCCCATACTCGGTCTCGTCGCCGGACGAACGAATGAACGATTCGTCGCCGCTCGACCGTGTGGATGCGTCGTGAGCAAGCGCGCGATGGACGCCGTCGGCGCCGCGGCGCGGGACGCGTGTCTCGCGTGCGGCGAGCCCGTCGTCGAGACGACGACGCTGTTTCGCGACGACGACGACGACGACGACGACGAAGACGACGCGAAACCCCTCGATCGATCGCGCGCGTCTAAACGACCTCGACTCGCCCGAGACGTCGATGACTCGACGCGCGAATGAAACGTCGAATGACACGATTCCGCGCGATCGCGCCTCCCCTCCGCACACCTCGACGCCGAGCGACGCCGCGCGCGGATCACCATGTCGAACGGTATCGTCGCGTTCACGTCACGCGTCGTCGGCGTCTCTCGCGACGCGCGCGCGTCGCGACGGCGTCGCGCACGCGCGATGAAAATATCATTCGATCAAAAATCGTCCCGCGCGATCGTCGCGCGCGCGATGCCCTCGGGCGAGGATCGAGACGCGTCCGCGAGCGCGTTCGCCGCCACCTCTCCGAGCGACTCGTTTTTCGCCTCTTCGTCGGTGACGTCGACGTTCGACGAATCCCTGCTCGAGGCGTTGGATTGGTCCAAAGTCGACTACGCGAAGGATTTCGGCGCGGATTGGTGGACGAGCGCGCGTAAAGAGTCGGTCGGACGCGTCATCGAGAGCGCGGTGAAAGATTCGATGCGTGAGAGGGACACGGAGGTGGTGACGCCGGCGTTGGTGGTGGAATCGTTGTTATCGAGAGGGGCGTTGCGCGCGGACGTGCGCGCGGCGTTGCGTCAACGGGCGAAACGCGTGGGCGAGGATTGGAGTCTGTATGCCGAGGCGGAGGACGCGGTGGTGTTGCAATTGCGACGAGCGTTGTTGAATGGCGAGGATATTCGCGAGAAGGCGCTGAAGATGCCGGATTTCAGCGCGAATTCCATCAAGGATTGGACGCGGGCGGATTGGGAACGCGCCGTCAAGGTGACGCTCGCGTCTCTCATCGGCGGCGCCGCGCTCTTCGCGAGCGGTGGCACCGCCGCGCCGGCGCTCGTCGCGGCGATTCATGCCTTGGGGTTCGGGTCCGAGGCGTTCGCCGCGTTCGGTGGTTTACAACTCATGCTCGGCATCACCGGCGCGTCGCTCTGCGGATCCAAAATGGCCAATCGTCTCAACGAAGAGCTCGAAGAGTTTGATCTCATTCCTCTGCGCGGCGCGCACAAATCCTACGCCATGCACATCTACGTCCCCGGATTCACGCGCGACGAGCACGATTTATTGCACGCGTGGGGCGCGAAGGATAATCAGTACACGGCGGTCATTCCCGAGGAGGGCGACTTGGGCGTGACGTTTGAACGCGACGCCGACGGCTGCGTCGTCGTGAAATCCGCCGAGGACTCCATCGCCAAGTTACACGGCGTCGTGTCCGGAAGCGCGCTCGTCGCGTATCGATCGGTGGCGACGCGTCATCAACCGAGCGTTGTCTTGGCTGAGCTCAACGAACCGCCGACGTTGGAAGAATTGCAACGCGTCCCGCGTCCGCTGGAAGTGCGTCTGCAACTTCCGGGTAAAGACGGGGATCTGCACGCCGAACACGTCGCGCTGAGCGAGGAGATGAAGGATGTGCTCGAGAATCACACCAAGGAGGAGCACGTGCCGAAGGCGCACCACGTCGCGCGCCCCTCGCGCAAACATTGGGGCAACAAGACGGGCGAACAACTCGTGTTGAATTGGGAGCCGTCGACGCTCGGCGAGTTGGGCTCGTGCATGACGGCGTGGAACGAAACCTGCGCCGTCAACTTTTATCTCACGCCCGCGGTTTTGGCGAAGACGGCGCTCTCGCGCGTCGCAGATGCGGTCTCTTGGCCGGCGACGCTGTTATCGTCCGCCGGGTTCATCGACGATCCGTGGTGTTTGGTGAAGCTTCGCGGGAAAATCGCCGGCGAGGAGCTCGCGAGGTCGCTCTTGGCGGGCGAACACGGTCATCGCCCTGTCACCTTCGTCGCGTACAGCGCCGGCGCGTACGTCGTGCAGGCGTGTCTGCAAAAACTCCACGAGGCGGGCGAGCGAGGGAAAAACATCGTCGATCGCGCCGTCTTCGTCTCGGCGCCCATCTCGACGTCAAAGGAGACGTGGGAGCCGATGCGCGAAGTCGTCTCGGGACGGCTCGTCAACGTGCACTGTCACACCGATTGGATCTTGCTGCTCATGTATAAGTTTAACATGCTCGATCCGATGACGAGACTCGCCGGGTTATCCATCGTGAAGCGCGTCAAGGGGGTGGAAAATTACAACGTGAGCAATTTGCGTCACGCCCATCTTCCGGACGAAATCTCGCGCGTGCTCGACGAGATCGATCTTCAAGAGTGAGCGAGCAGAGCACATGCAAAAAGACTGCTGTGCACTGCTGTAAAAGTATTTATCATCCGCGAGTGTACTGTAGCGGAAATCACATGTAATCTTTACAAAAACATTTTACGCGATGTTCATTTCTGGCTCGTCGCCGTCGTCGCCGCCGCGCTCCTCGCGAATCCGCTTGTTCGGTTTCGTCGTCCCGAGCGTTTCGATCGACTGCGAACTTCGCGCCTTGTTGATAGTCCCGCGCTCGCGACGAAGTTTCCGTCGAAGTTCGTCGTACCGCTCGTGGTCGGATTTACTCACCGACGGTTGCACCCTGGCGAACGCTTCCTCAAAGTGCGCCGCCGTCACCGTCGGCGCGGCGTCCGTCGTCATGGATTTGAGCGCCGCGACGCACGCCTCGCGCACGAGCGACGCCAAGTCGGCGCCGCTGAATCCTTCGCACGCGGCGCTCAGGGCGATGCGTTCGATGCGAACGTCGGCCGCGATGGGCGTCTTTCGAGTGAGCGTCTTGAGAATGGACGCGCGCCCATCCGGCGGCGGAAGCGGGACGTATAACAATTTGTCCAAACGTCCCGGTCGAAGCATCGCGGGATCGATCATGTCCGGTCGATTCGTCGCCGCAATCAAAAAGGTTGCGTTTCGCGCCTCTAAACCGTCCATCTCGGTGAGTAATTGATTCACCACACGCTCGGCGGAGGTATTGTCGCCGTTGCTTCCTCTTCGCGGCGCCAACGAATCCATCTCGTCGAAGAATAACACGCACGGACTCGCGCTTCGCGCGCGTTGGAAGAGAGTGCGCACGGCGCGCTCGCTCTCACCGACGTACTTGTTCATCAACTCTGGACCCTTGATGGAGATGAAATTCGCCATGGCTTCGTTCGCCGTCGCCTTGGCGACGAGCGTCTTGCCGCACCCGGGCGGACCGTAGAGCAAGACGCCGGTGGAGATGTTGAGTCCCATCGCCTCGAAACGCTCCGGGTGCGCGATAGGTTCGGCGATCGAGAACCTGAGCTCCTCACGAATCTCCGTGAGCGAGCCGACGTCTTCCCAGGTGACGTTGGGCGTCGTGGTGAATCCCTCGCGTTGCGCCGACGGTTGCACGCGGTCGAGCGCCGAGGAGAAATCATCCATCGTGATTGCTAAATCACCGAGTTCGTCCTCCGTGAGCGGTCGCGGATCGGCTAAGCGACCGGTGGCGAGTGCGGCGTCCGATGCCGCGGCGGATGTGTCGGCCATGTCGATGTCGACGTCGTTGTCTGAACGGTCTTTGCGCTCGTCTTCGAGTCGTTTGAAGATGCGCGTCACCGCCGAAGCCGCCGCCTCCTTCGCGAGCGCTGAGAGATCGGCGCCCACGTACCCAGGGGTCTTCTTCGCGATCTCGCGCAGGTCTAAATCACCGCTCAGACGAAGTTTCGTCGCCTGAACGCGCAGGATGCGCTCTCGCGCGGCTTCGTCGGGAATGCCGAGCATGATTTCGCGGTCGAATCGACCCGCGCGGCGAAGCGCGGCGTCCATGCCGTCCGGTCTGTTCGTGGCGCCGATGACGGTGACATGGCGACGACACCGCGCGAGACGATCGACCTCGTCGGTGCCGACGACGGTTGATTGGAGCTCGTCCATGGAGGCGAGCAATTGCGCGACGATTCTTCTCTCCATCTCGCGTTGCGCGCTCTCGCGCTTCGGAACGATGGCGTCGATTTCGTCGATGAATATGAGCGACGGCGCGTGCGCGGCCGCGGTTTGAAACAATTCACGAATCTTCGCCTCCGACTCGCCGCTCATCCCGCTCACGATCTCCGTGGCGGCGATGGAAAAGAAGGGAACCTTTGCCTCCTGCGCTATGGCGTGCGCCAACGTCGTCTTCCCGCACCCGGGCGGTCCGTGTAACAACACCCCGCGCGGTGGATCGACGCCGAGCCACGCGTAGAGCTCGGGGTGCATCAACGGGCAGATGATGAGTTCTTTGATGGCGTGCAGAGAGTCCTCGATGCCGCCTAGATCGGACAGTTTCACCGCGCGAGGCGACGTCATTTGCGCAAACGAATCCTTTCGCGATCCGAAAGCGTCCTCGTCCAGGCTCTCGCTCTCACTGTCGTTCCCACCGCGCTTCCGACGATGCCCTTTCCCTTTCTTCCCTCTTTTCTTATCCTTGTTCGCGTTCGCGCGCTCGATTTTCATCCCTCGCTCCGTCAATTTAACGGCGGCGCCTCTCGACCTCGCCTCCGCCACCGACCGCATCGCGCGTTCGTGCGACGATTCCTCCTCATTCCCCGCCTTTGAGCTCTTCATCGCCTTCGCCTCCTCCTCCAATTTCAACGCCCTCTGCGCCGCCGCCGCGACGACATCCGGCGCCGCGAACGCCGGTTTCGCCTCCGCCGGCTCGCCGTCGAGCCGCGCGCGTCCCTCCGCCGCGTCCACCGCCGCGTCCGCGCCCTCCTCCTCCTCAGAAGACGACGACGACAAACCCCCGTCGCTCCCACTCTCCGACGTCGACTCACTCCCTTCGTGATCGCTCGAACCCTCCCCCGTCATGCGTCCGAATTTATCCTCCTCGCCGTCCCGCGCGACGTCCCCGAGCCGTCCTCGCGTCTTCGCCTCCGCGATCGCGCGCTCCACCGCCCGCTTGAACGGCAACACCGGTTTCCTCGCGTACTGTCGATACCTCGCGCGCAGATGCGCGACGACGCCGTCGACATCTCGAAGCGCGCGTTCGCCGCCGACGTCGCCGTCGCCGCCGCGAGCGTACGCCTCCACCCTCGGCAACAGCAGCGGGTCGCTCGTCACGTACCGATTCGCGGTGACCCCGCCTCGAAGCACGGCAGGCTTCGCGTTCGGCATGGCGGCGCTTTCACCGACGCGAGCGCCGGTCGCGCGCGAGCGAGGGACGAGTGATTGGACGCGAGCGCCGCCGCCGTCACGATGGGCGCGCGGAAATCGTCGCTCGATCGGCGCGCGCGCTCGGTCGCGCGCGCGCACGGTCGCGCGCGAGTCGCGTCGACGATCCGTGCGCGCGTCGACGTCAACGGGTCAACGCGTTGGCGTCGGCGTCTGGCGCGGGTGCGGAATCGAGCACCAATTTCAATGTCGTTTCGGCGATGGGTCGGGGACGCGCGGCGGCGCGTTTACGCCCAGCGCGCGGCGACGCGAACGCGAATCGTGGAGTGGGACGCGTGCGTTGAAACAAATTGTGTGTGTGTTAAATGATGGTCGATTCGCGCGCGATGACGCGACGACGTGGAATCGCGCGCGGTCACGGGCCCTCGCTGACGTTGCCGAGGAGCGACATGCCCGAACGGTCTTCGACCTCTTCCCATCCCGCGCCGCGGGGTGGGTTCGGGGGAATCTCGCCGAGTAAATCGCGACGATCGAGGATGACGTCGAGATCGGCGTCGGAGATGTTGGCGCTCTGGGGGAGGTCTTCGTCGGCGGCGCCGGTCTCGCCCTTGAGAAGCGCCATGAGCTCGTCGGCGCCGAGGGACTTCTTGTCCTCGTTCTTTTCTTGTTTGAAACCGCCGTTGGTGACGACGATCTTCTCGAGGGCGAGCTTAGATGCAGCTTTTTTTAGCATCTTCCCTTCGACGGACTTAGCGGTGGCGAGGCGGTAGACGTGCACGGGCTTGGTTTGACCGATTCTGTGCACGCGATCCATCGCTTGTAAATCTTGGTGCGGGTTCCAATCCGAATCGTAAATGATGACGGTGTCGCCGCCCGTGAGGTTGATGCCAAGACCGCCGGCGCGGGTGGAGAGCAAGAAGATGCCGTAGTTGGGATCCTCGTTGAATCGAGCGATGTACTCGCGTCTGTCATCTTGTTTCACCGAACCGTCGATGCGGCACACGGGCTCGTTTCGCTGTTGGAAAAATGATTCGAGCAAGTCCAACATGCGCGTCATCTGCGAGAAGATGAGCACCTTGTGGCCATTGGCGCGAAGTTTCTTCATCAATCGATCGAGCAATTGCATCTTGCCGCACTGTTCCACGAGCTCATCCGCGGACGGGAACATGATGGAACCGTCCAAACCTCCCGTGATCAAATCCGGATGGTTGCAATTCTTACGAAGCTGCATGAGCATGTTGTTCACCGCAGTGTGCCCGACCGGAATGTGGCTATTTCCGGCAAACTTGGTCAAGAGCTCGGTGATGGTCTTGTTCACCAACGCATCGTTGAATTCGCGCTGTTTCGGCACCATTTGCGCGTACAAAAGAATCTCCTTCTTGCGAGGAAGAGACAACTCCACGTCACCCTTGAGCCGGCGCAACAGGAACGGTCTCAAAATACCGTGCAACTTTGTGACGACGCGCGCGCGGTGTTCGCGCTCGTGCTTGTCCAGTTCCTCCGCGTCGCCCACATCGTCGTTGCCGATGTTTTCGGCGAAATCGAACCACGACTGAAACTGAGACAACGAACTGAACACGTCCGGCAACAAAAAGTGCAAGAGCGACCAAAGCTCGGGCAGGTTGTTCTGCAACGGCGTGCCGGTGAGCAAGAGCTTGTTCGCGGTGGGAATGTACTTCAACTCGCGAATGAGTTTGCAATCAAAGTTTTTCAATCTATGGCCTTCGTCGACGACCAAGTACTTGAAGTTGTACTTGGACAAAAACTTTCGATCCGCCATGACCACCTCGTACGAGGTGACGATGACGGGAAAGTTTGGCTTGATCGGCGTAGATGTCGGCATGTGTTCCATGCGCTTCTCGGCGCGCTCTTGCTTGGTGCCGTGGTACAAAATTACCGGAATGGACGGCGTCCAGCGCTTAAACTCGCTCACCCAATTACTCAGCGTCGAGAGCGGACCGATGACGAGATACGGACCGAGGATACCCTTCGAGCGAAGATGCGACAAGAATCCAATCGTCTGCACCGTCTTACCCAAACCCATCTGATCGGCCAAAATCCCGTTCAAACCGTTTTGGTACAAGGAAATCATCCACTTCACCCCTTTCAATTGATAATCGCGCATCGATCCACCCTCCATGAGCGGCAACATCTTCCTCGTCAGCTCCAACTCCTCCTCTTCGGTCATCTTTTTCCTCTTCTTCCCCGCCGCCTCCTCCTCTCGCGCCGCTTTCGCCCGCGCCTCCTCCTCGTCCAAGTCGTCCATCTGCTCGCTCAAAAATTGAGAATAAATCGTCGTCTGATCCAACAGCGCGTCCAACTGCTTAAACTTCTTATCATCCAATCGTTTCACAACCTCCCCCTCGGGCGACACCACGCGCGGCTCCCCCGCGCCGTCCCCGCCCCCCTCCTTGGTCGGCGTCGTCTGCGCGCTCGCCGCGCGCTCCCGCGCCGTCTTCAACTCCGCCTCCGCCTCGATCGCGTGCGCCTCGATCCCCGTCAACGCCGCCCCCGTGAGATCATCGTACGATTGTTCCGCCTCCGCGTTCACTCGCATCGTCGTCGCCTCCGACGACGCCTTGGAGTCCCCACCCCCGGTCTCTGTCCCGTTCGTCATCATCTTCCCGTGGGACGCATCCGTCCCATCCCTCGTCGTTCGCGCCTCGTCGGTCTTCGTCTCCGACGTCGTCTCCGCCGTCGTCTTTTGACGCTTCGTTCGCGACGGTGGCATCTCCCCTCGCCGCTCCCTCGTCGACGTCTGCGACCGATCCGCGCGTGTGACGTCGATTTTAAACGCGACGCCGACGCGCGTTTTCGCGGGAAAACCATGCAGTGTTTCCGTGTGGGCAAACAGTGTGAATCACACTGATTGATCACACGGGCCCGCGCGATCCACGCGACGGATCGATCGCGATCTCGATCGCATCTCTCGGCGCGCGCGCGGTCGCGGGTTCGGTCGCGAGCGACGGAGGACGCGGGAGGAGACGCGCGCGGAGGTGGACGAGCGAGGACGAGCGAGGAGACGACATGTTTACCGTCGCGCGCGCGACCGCGCACGCCGTGATGGATCATCATCATCATCAACATCATCACGACCACCACGGACGACGACGCGCGAGCGCGATGACGACGACGAGCGCGGTGCGATTCGATCGCGTCAAGGTGCACGCGCACCGCGGTGATCGTCGGGGTGCGCGCGTGGCGACGCGCGCGAGCGCGACGGGACGTCGAGAGAGCGAGGCGTCGTCGGATGAGTTGAGCTTTTGG
>Ga0066856_10000786_pt1 | contig 11991 bp, 8 predicted proteins | sample ETNtaG_5_FD_65605 | JGI IMG/M metagenome (GOLD analysis project Ga0066856, IMG submission 65605) | Marine microbial and viral communities from oxygen minimum zone, Eastern Pacific Ocean - ETNP201406SV205 | ecosystem: Environmental > Aquatic > Marine > Oceanic | place: Pacific Ocean: Eastern...
ACCATGGTCGTTGCATGGAGGCTGCGTTCTAAAGCCTTACATCGATTTTTAATCTATGAGGGGCGAAACAGGAGTTGTGAATGGAATTCCGAGTCAAGATCGACTCGTGTACCGTCTCCGAGTGCAAACCCTTGGCTGTCCTTCGAAATCATTGCACCAACAATGAGGCCTAAGGATTCAAGCATGGCTTTACTGGAGGGTGCCATAACCATGGCTTTGAGGACACCTTCATCGCCGACGTCCATCGAAGAGATGGGGCGGATTTCACGGTGCTTCGCTTCGATTCGCTCAAGGATGTCCTCGGTTGGAGCAGGAATCTCGCGACCACTTGGATCCAAATCCGGACGGCCCAATAACAGCGAGAGCGCCACTTCAAGGTCGTCATCGATCGCATGTTCCAGTCTGCACGCAGTGGCATGGGCGTTGCCATCAAAGGGTAAGATATCCAGCAGCACTTCTGCCAATCTGTGCTTGCGCTTCATCTTCTTTCCGTGGACCAATCCACTCTCAGTAAGCCGAGCCCCTTTGTATGGCGTGTATTCAACAAGCCCCTTTGAAGCCAACCGCTGAATCATTTCTGTTGCGGAAGCAGGAGAGACCTTCAGGGACTCCGACAAATCGCCTGTTCGGACAAGTGCCTCAGGATCTCGTTCATAGAATTCATACATTGTTTCGAGGTACTCGTCCTCGAATTCTTGAAAATGGCCACCACCCATACTTCACACCCTTTAATTGGCTGTTAACCGTTCGCCTTGAAAACATGTTCGCACGCTGGACATCGAACAGAACCCGCATAATCGCTCGGCACACGTAAGGATTGAGCGCATTCAGGACAAGAGATCTCAACCTTTTCATCGACGATTTCGACTTCTTCTTCCTCAATTTCCTCTGGTTCATCTTCCTCTTCTGCCGAAGTACCTTCGACTTCAAAACTGTTTGAGCAATCTGGGCAGCGGACTGAACCAGTGTAGGATGCAGGGACCCTGAGTTGGCGCGCACACTCCGGGCAACCGATCTGAATCTTCACATCAGAAGCAGCCGTTCCAGCTGTTTTCTTAGGCTTAATCTTTGATTTGGACTTGGATTTCGAAGACGGTTTGAGGGCTTGGTTTTGACGAATACGAACCGCTGCAACAACTGCACCAGCAAGAGCAATTCCACCCAAAAGCCCCACCCACGGGAATTCAAAGGTATCTTCGACCACCGCCGCTTCTGCAGAAGTAAAGGAACCAAGGGTCGTGAGTTGTTCACCCCCAACGGCCCACACCGCTTCTAATTTGACACGGGTGCCCTCTGGCCAATCCAAGGTGAAGGACATGGTGGTCGATTCACCAGCATCGAGAGCGTCAGTCGTCAATGTAGCGTAGAGCGTTCGATCTTCACCCAGCAAGAGGATTTCACCAGCAACTCCGCTGACATCGCCTGTGTTGGAAAGGGTCACTTGGACGGTGGCATCTTGGCCTGCAGTTGGGCGCGATGGTGATGCCAGTTCACTCATAGAAATTCTATAGATAGGGCGATCCGAGGGGACAGATTTGCTATTGCTGGAAGGTCCAAAGGCTTCCATCCAGTCAATCGCATCGGCACGAACCGACACTCGATCCGCATCAACAAAACCGATAACAAGCGAGCCGCTGGTCACTCCAGGTGTAAGTATGACATCATAATCGAGGAGGTAGACATCACCTGAATCGAAGTAGCCGATTCGGATTCTAACGGAACGATCGACCCCCTCACCAAGGGTCACAGACCACTCCATACTTACGCCCGTCTCTGCATCCCAAGTCACATTGTCAACGCTAGGAATGAGCACCTGTTTTGGAGCAACTGGAACCGTGATGGAGCCGTTGAGACCTTCGTCGATGCTTCCGTCAGGTGATACAAGACGCCACGTGATGACTTGATCACCATCAGCAAGCATTGGAACGATGACAGAAACTTCTCCAGCAGCATCGACGGCGAGCGTCAACATAGGGCTGGTGTAGACCGATTGGGTGGTTGTGCATTCGAGGGCAACGGTACCCTCAAGGTCACCATGGTTTCGAACCAGCATTGAAAATCGGGCGCTGTCACCTTCGTGCCAAGGCCCATCAAGAACACCTGGTGTGGAGGAGCCTGCTGCTTCAAACACTGCAGATACAACATCGAAGTTTTGCATGAGTGGAAGGTTCGATGATGAAGACAGACGCATGCCAGTTGCAGAACATACGAGTTCGGCAGGACGCGCTTGTGTTGTGAAACTTACAACCGAAGACGCACCAAGACCGATGTTCATCGTTTGATTGAGCACAGTGCTTTCACCAAACGCACATGAGATGAAACCCTCAAACGAGCGTGTACCATTGTTGAACACCGTGAGATTCCAATCAAGGACATCACCAGCATCGTAAGTTTCTGTGAGCAGCACAACACTTGCATCGAGCAAGGGCAGGGGAGGTGGTGAAATGGTGAAATCAACCAGCCTTGATTCATCGCTTGAATCGCCATCACCAGTCGCGTTCAACTGCACCAAAACCGAGGCAGTACCCTCATTCATCGTCACTGAGGAGTTGAACGTCACAATCGTGCTTGACATGCCGAGCACATTCACGCTACTCATGTTGACCCATTCTTCAGAACCCCCAGAGACGAGATGGGCAGAAAGGCTACCGTTCCAATCATAGTCACCATTGTTGATGAGCGGGACCTCAACGGCGACATGATCGCCATCATTAACCGTCAAGTTGCCAGTTGCTGCGCCAGTGCTATCGACGCTCGTGAAAGTGAATTCACCAGGCCCCCCAATCCCGAGGTCAAGGGGGATCAAACGCTGAACTGTTCGATTGAACGCAGTGACGTGTGTGCTGGAATTCCCTCCAACATCACCGCTGAGGATGGTTTCAATGATTGAATAACCATAGGGCAAGGAGGTGAATGTCACGCTGAAATTTTCAACACCATTGACGGCTATTGTTCGAGTTTCATTGGTGCTTTCAAGAAGAACACCACCAATGGTTTTGAGTGTCGAGTGGGCTGACACTTCAGCGCTTTGGCCTGTCAGTTCTTCGACCTCGAAGGTGTAGCTCATACTGCTTGAAGCAGTTTGCTCGGATTGGCTCAGAGAAATGCTGGAAAGAGCAATCGAAGCCTCGCCACCCAACGCAGCGGCTTGTGGTGCGATGAGACTCAAGAAAAGGAGTGACATCAAGCCTGTTGCTGTCATCATTCGCTTCGCTTTCGCCCCCCCCATAGATACGGCTTGTCGAGGGGGTTCTTCACCTTCACGCCAAAAGGGGACACTACGCAGTGTTTATTGAAGGTTGGAAGGTGGGGGGACACAGTATGACCCCCGAAGAGTTGCTCGGTGTGACCCCCGCCTTGTTGGCGAAGTCCATTTTACATCGCCGCGAACGCCTTGCTGAGGTCATACCAGAGCAACTTGACGCCCGACAAGAAGAGCTTCAAGCAGCCGAACCTTTGGCCCGTGCAGCAAAAGAAAAGCGAGATGGCGTTAATGCCAAAGTGGCCAACCTCAAAAAAGAGCGTTCAGATGCCCAAACCAAAGCTCGGGCGTTGTTCAAACGAGCTGGCGAGTTAAGGGATAAGTTGCAAGCCTCAGGCGGCATTAAAGACCCTGATCCAAAATGGGCTAAGGAAAAACTCGACTCGAAGTTACAACGACTTGAACAAGAGTTGGAAACCAATGCTGGAAACCACAAAACCGAACAAAAATACATTCAAGAGATGAAGGGTTTGATTCGCCAACATGACGAATGGGTGGCTCAACGTGCCTCAAGTCAGGAAGGACTTACTGAGATGGATGCCTCATTCAAAGAAGCAAAAGCTCTGCTTGATCAGGCTCAAAAGGCTCATGATGCCATCATCGAATTAGCATCGGAAAATGAGTATTTCCACACCACATATGTCGAACATGAGGCGCACCGACGCCGTGCAGACGGCCGAACAAAGCGTTTGGCAGAAGCCCTTGACAGCAGCCAACGTGGAATTGAACACTGGCAAAAAATCATTGATGGTGGCTTTGATCGTCTTTTGGCTAATGCAACCACAGTGAAAGAGGGTGGAACATCAAGCTCAGTGCGCAACAGAAAGCCCGCTAAGTCGCCTCAAAAGAAAGGAAAAGCACGTCGTACATCCACTGCAAAACCTCAACCGGAGGGTGAAGAAGAATGAGTGATGATTGTGAAATCACTGGCTTTTCACCAAAGCAAATCGCTCGTTGGCCCCATGTCCATAAGCAACTCTGTGGCACCCTCGAACTCCCTTCAATCGACACTGTCAGTGAAGAAGTCATCCTCAACATTGGAGAAGGCATTGAATCAATGCTGAAAACTGAAGGGCCATCTCAAAAGCAACTGAAAGCCCGTCATGGCTTATTCAAGCACCTCAAGCGCACCATTGAACATCGATTCAAGAACGCTGAGTTACAACAATTTGGTTCCTCTCAATCTGGCTTGACCTTACAAGCAGGGGACCTCGATCTTTGCTTGCAATTCAAAGGCGAAGTTCCATCCAAGGCCCTTCGTCAGGTCAACCGATTGCTCAAGCAACACGACATGGAAGACATCGTCATGTTGCCCCGAGCCAAGGTGCCAATCATCAAATTCAAGGATGAGCGAACCAAAATTCCCGTGGATATTTCCATTAACAACACCTTAGCTTTGCACAACACAGAGCTACTCAAGCGCTATTCAGCATGCGATGATCGAATTCGAAGCATCATTTTGGCGGTCAAGCATTGGGCCCTTCGAAGGGAAGTATGTGATGCAGCATCAGGGACCTTTTCCTCCTATGCTTGGACGCTTTTGGCCGTTCAAGCGCTTCAACAGGCACAACCACCTGTCGCCCCGGTTCTTCAGGCTGGTCAAGAACGAACCATGGTAGAAGTCGAAGGGACAACCTATGATTTGACCATGAGTGAAGTCGATGCCATCAGCATGGAACCAAAGAACAACCAGGGCCTCGGTGAACTGTTTGTTGAATTCATCTTCCAATACGCTACTTCGTGGCCGTTTAACGACCATGTCATCTCCGTCCGGACCGGCGCTCACCTTACTCGCAAGTCGAAGAAGTGGAAGCATGCCACGCCTCGTGCTGAAAAAGCAATCCTGATGGATCGCAAAACCCGCCTTGGCCAACATTCCCTGCCAGTGGAAGACCCGTTCGATCTCCAACACGATCTCAGCCGAGTGCTGCGACCTGCTGGTGCTCTTGATATCCAGGAAGAGTTCATTCGTGCCTGCATCGCCATGAGCGAAGGGAAGCGATGGGATGCGATTGTTGAGGCCAAAAACCCAGAACGATTTGCTCCTGTTGAAGAATTCGATTTGTTCGAAGATCTACGAAAGAAATCGGCATCTGAAGTTGCTGAACTGCTGAACGAGAACACCAGCGCAATCGAAGCACTCGATGAGCGAATGAATGCACTGATCGAGGAACGCAAGCACAATGTACGCATGTCCAGAGCGTTGCGCGGCACCATCGAAGACACAACCGATCTTCGAAATGAATTGCGCACCATCGTGCGAACCCTCCGCCCTCGTTCAAAGCAAATGGATGAATTACAGAAGAACCGTGATGAGATTAACCAGCGCATTGGCTTGCCACTTTATCGGATTGAGGAGTTGCTTGTCGATGTCTATCAACAGTTAACTGGTGAAATCGATTTGTTCCAAGTGCCGTCATTGCGAAGAGAAGAAGACCAGTTTGCCTGGTTCTTTGAGCTTCAAGCCATGCATGCAGAAGCAACGAAGGCGCAAGAAGCACACCAAGCATTCATCGCATTACTCAAGGAACAGAAGGAAGCAGTAAAAGCACTCAAGGCCAATGAAAAAGAGCAACAAAAGCACAAGGCAGAATTGCTGGAATCAGAACCTATGCTCAAGGACATGGACCTCAACTTCAGCGACGCCATGCAATTTGACAAGAAAGCCCACAAATTGCTCAAAGTCATCGACCAACGAAGGACTGAATTACGTCGATTGCGAAGGGAGAAGGGGCGATTGGACGCATGGGTCCGGATCAGTTCAAACACCTCGCGTGGCAACAAGCGTCATGGCAAAAAGGGCGGCGGAAAGAGGCAAAAGAAGTCCGGTTCCGCAGATTGGAAGCCTCGCAACAACGGTCCAAAGCCAGAGGATGTTCAACAGCGGGCCGCATCTGGTGGTACGCTTTCACTCACTGACTTGGATGTCCTCCTCAACAGTGGAGGGCTCAGTACGGTCGCTAAAAAGCAGCCAACCGCCAAATCTTCGCGCCGACAGGAGCGCAAGAAGAAGATCAACTCAAGGAACCTCACACCCCACCGTGGTGAACGTTCCCAGTCCAAGAAAGGGCGCAAGGATTGATTCAAATGGGCAACATCCAATGGATTTTGGGTGTCGAACCAGCAACACTGCCAGTGGAGTGGCGCGAATGCGTAAAGGCATTATTTCTCCAAGAAACTGGAGAAGTCTACGCTGATGTGTCGATTGCCTCATTGCCAATTCCTGCCTGGGAAGGGAACTTGCTTCTTGTTGACATGGACCTCTATCCTGCACCTGAATCGTTCAAGGGTTTGATGTGGGCCCTTCCTTTTCTTGAACAAGGCGTCCGCATTGCTGCCTTTGCTCTGCAGGCAGATCAGCAGGGGCAAGGCTGGGGTTCACATGCATGGAATCATCTGGTCAAGGTGTGTCACGATCATCAGAAGAAGTTCATTCAACTGGAGGTGAAGGCCTCCAATACAGGTGCTCAAAGATTCTATAGAACAAGAGGTCTTGAAGTAAGGAAGCACCTCGAGAATTATTACAAATCTGGATTAGGCTACATGATGAACGGCCCTGTCCCCGCAAATGAGTATTCCAGTTGAATGCCTACGAGGTCAAAGGTTAAGCGGCCCCTATGGCATCGGTCAGTTGTGGAACAGCGCGTGCTCGATGGGCTCTTGGCCACCGACGGGGTCATTCAGGTGGCTCTGCTCGACCAAGATGGCTTTGCTACGTGCACTGCTCCTCGCCATGACGACACCGTCGAAGGGCTGGCGCATGTGGTTGGACCACTCGATGCATCCGGTGTCGATCGAATCACGCTTCAGGGCGAGAACGCTTGTGTCATGGCTGAACGACTCAAGGGAGAGCGAGTGGTTGTTCTCAAGTGCGAAACGGATGCTAATTTGGGCAAAATTCGCTCGGCCTTTACACAATCCATCGCCTCGCTTAACGCCTTATTTGTCTGAATTCAACCTTCAGAAAAGCCTCTGCGTGGAATGGTCAGTAGTGCATGCTCGTCAACGCCCCCTCAACGCTTCGCAGTGAAGGGATTAAATGGGGGTGTAAGGTCGCCAAACCGGTGAGAAGATGGGAATCTTCCACCGAACAGGTGCGATAAAGAATGTCTGAACTCAAAACTCAACTCGAAGAGCGACGCAAACTGGTCGATGGTAAAGCGACCAGCTACCGAACAACCCGTGACGAATGGAACGATAAATCGAAGACATTCACGGGTACGCGCAACGAGTTGAATGCTGAAGTTCGAGAACTGATCGTGCAAGTGAAGGAACAACGCGAAATCCGTGAACAAATGAATGAGATTGTTCGTGAGAAAAAATCTGCAAGGCAAGAAGCAAACGCTTCGGTTCGAGCGGCAAAGGAAATGCTCGAAGCCGCCAAGGGCCCCCAAGCTGCACCAACCCGTGTTGAACAGGGTCAGCGACGTGGACGCCGTGAGAAACCACCTGAAACAATCCACACACTTCGTCGTGAACTCAACCGACTCGAAAATGAATTCGAGCGTGGACTGCACACTGGAAACAACGAAACAAAGGTCATGGACCGCATGAAGGGAATTTCTGCGAAGATCAAGAAGATGAAGACCAGTGAAGAAGGCAACACAGAACTCAAGGAAGCCCGAGAATTGCTTCGTGTTTCCATGGAAGCCCAAGAGGCAGCTCACGAAGAAGTCACTGCAGCCGCACAGGCCGCACAGGAAGCCCACGACCTCATGCTCCAATGGAACAAAGAAGTTGATCGCCAGCGTGACAAGGCTGAGGCCGCACACCGAGAACTCCGAAAGTCAAAGAAGGAGGCGGACAAGGCTCACCACCTCTACATTGTCTCCCTTCGCTGCCTCCACTCCATTCAAGACATGCTCCGTGCCATGCGTGGTGCAAGCGCTGGTGTTGGACAACGCCCATCCGCTCGTGTTGAAGTGCAGGATTTGATGAGTAAGTTGATGTCTGGAGAGACCCTTTCCACAGACGAATTGATGGAACTGCAGCGATTTGACTGAACATCGCCCTGCGATGAGATGAAAGACCCCCCCGACCACAGGGAAGATTACCGAGGGAGAGCCCATGCTATCCAAAGATGAAATTGCAGCCATCGTCGATGATTACGATCGAATGAAACTCCGCATTGGAATGACTGCATCTCACTCCGCACTCGACATTTGTGATGGAGCCATTGAGGAGGGATTCCCCACCGTAGCCTATTGCAAAGAAGGCCGACACAAGACCTATGCGAATTACTTCAAAGCTCACCGAAGCAGTTCAGGCCGTGTAACCCGAGGTATGGTCGACAAGGCCATTGTCATGCCTTCATTCAACGATGTCATGAAGCCTGAGATGCAAGCTGAAATGCGCAAGCGAAATGTGGTCTACATCCCTAACCGTTCCTTCACGTCATACTCGGCCATCCAAGATGTTGAAGACACATTCAAGGTGCCTTTGTTTGGTTCAAGAAACATGCTTCGAATGGAAGAGCGCACCGAGGACCAAGACTACTATTGGATCCTCGATAAAGCAGGCCTTCCATATCCTGAAGCAATCGCTGACCCTCAAGACATTGACTGCCTGGTCATCGTCAAACTCCACCACGCCCAGAAGAAATTGGAACGTGGATTTTTCACATGTGCCTCCTATGAGGAATACCAAGAGAAATCGAAGACCCTGCTCGCTGAAGGCGTAATCGATGAAGCATCCCTCGCTGGTGCACGAATTGAGCGCTACGTGATTGGACCTGTGTTCAACCTCAACTTCTTCTACAGCCCGCTTGCAGAAAAGGGTGAAAAGTTGGAACTGCTCGGTGTTGATTGGCGATTTGAGTCATCGCTTGATGGACACGTTCGACTGCCAGCACCTCAGCAGATGACCATGCCTGCTCACCAACAAATTCCAGAGATGACCGTGGTCGGCCACAACACCGCTACGATCCGTGAATCATTGCTTGAGAAAGCCTTCGAACTTGGCGAGAAATTCATCACCGCTAGCAAGGAGCATTACGACCCGGGAATCATCGGGCCTTTCTGTTTGCAAACCTGCATTGACAAGGACATGAATTACTACATCTACGATGTTGCACCTCGTTTGGGTGGAGGAACAAACGTCCACGTCAGCGTTGGACACCCGTACGGAAACGCAACATGGCGAAAGCCAATGTCAAGCGGCCGACGCATCGCCATGGAACTGCGAATGGCTGCAGAACAAGACCGCTTGCTCGAAGTCCTCACATGATGTGACCAGTCACAAACATCAGCGCTGAGGATCACGACCTTGCTTCACACTCAAGCTTGGAAGGTTGGGTAATATTGTTGGGTGTAGCCAAGGGCGTCCGCTGCTGGATAACCTTGTGCGAGCAAGCCTTCGTAGTATGTTCGAGCAGGGTCTGCAGCCACGGGCTGTGGTTGAGCAACTGGTGTCGCTGCTGCAACCGCAGGTGCAGTGTAGGCCGCTGTTGGTTGTTGAGCAACGGGTTGTGCGGTAAAGTCCGGCATAGCAACAGCTGCCGGTTGAGCGCTGAAATCAGGCATAGCAACGGCCGCTGGTTGAGCACCCATCGGAGGCATGGAAGGCATGCCGGCTGGCGACTGGTAGGCCTTTTGTTCCTCGTCGTTACGGCCGCGCAGGAAGAATGCACCACCAACAAGCGCAGCGATCAAGACCAAGCCACCAAGTCCATAGACAAGTGTTGAACCACTCGAAAGTCCATCAGACGATGGTTCGATTTCCTTGATCCAGCGAGTTGGGTCATCGACGTAGGCGTCTGCACCATCTTCGATGGTCCAGTCGACGCTTGGATTGGAATAGCCATCACCATCTTGGTCGTAGCACCCAATTCGGTCTTGGGTTGAATTACCGCCGCCATTGCTGCATGCGTCTGCACCATCGGCCACAGTCCAATCTGCATCAGGATCTGAATAGCCATCACCATCGGTGTCCAAGCATCCCAATCGATCAATGGTTGAGGTGTCTCGAACGGTAGGACAGTCATCAGGTGTAACACCTGTAGGATTGTCACCATAGCCATCAAGGTCTTGGTCGGACCATTGAGTTGGTTCATTCGGGAATGCGTCGCCACCTTGGCTTGGCATCCAGTTGATGTCAGGGTCAGAGCGAAGATCGCCATCGGTGTCTAAGCAACCATAACGGTCAATGGTCGAAGTCCCGGCTTGCTCAGGGCAAGCATCGGGCTCGACACCGGATTGGTTGTCACCAAACCCATCACCATCAGCATCTTCATGCTGAGTTGGTTCCTGTGGGAAGGCATCCATGACGTCGTACCAGCCGTCACCATCTGCGTCAGGGCAGCCGACCATACCGGCTTGGAATGAAGTCCCTGCCTGAGTTGGACAAGCATCTTGCCCTTCGGCTTGTGCGTTGAATTCTCCAGGCCAGTTCGTGTTTCGGTCAGTCCACGTATCGTTAGCCCAGTTGTCACCAAAGCCGTCTTCATCATAATCAGACCACTGGTAAGGATCGTTGGAAAAGGCATCAGCGCCGTCTTCGGTGGACCAGAATCCATCGGGATCCGAATAGCCATCTTCATCAGCATCAAAGCAACCCATTCGGTCCATCGTCGATGTTCCAGCTTGGCTGGGGCAATCATCTGGAGTTGTGCCTGCAGTGTTGTCACCATAGCCATCACCATCGGCATCTGCCCATTGCGTGGGGTCGTCATCAAAGGCATCATCAATATCTGCCCAACCATCAGAATCGGCGTCTGGACAGGCGTTCTTTCCACCAAGGGTTGAATCTCCTGCTTGGTTCGGACAGTCATCGAATGAGTCTGCCCAACTGTCACCATCGGAGTCGAGGCAGCCCTGCGTTCCGTTGAGCGAAGTGCCGTAAAGGGTCGGACAATCATCACCTACGTCTTCGAAACCATCGGCATCGTCATCGGTGTCTTCGTCGCTGTCACGGCAACCATCACCATCGATGTCGTTGGATGAATCAGAGACCCATGTTGGCCGTGGAGGTGCGTACGAGGTGTATGGGCAATTGTCGTTGCCATCGTCAACTCCATCATTGTCATCATCGCTGTCTTCAGCATCATCCTTACAACCATCGTTGTCCCAATCCGTCGAGGCTGGAGGGTTTGAGGTGTCTTGGCTGCTGGTCCAATTGAACTGACCACCACGAGGGCACAGATCAGGGAAATTATCTGTCAAACCGTCGTTATCGTCATCGGAGTCGCACTCATCACCTTGTGCATCGCCGTCGGTGTTCGCTTGTGTCGGGTTCGAATCGTTTGGACAATTGTCTGCAAAATCAGGAACGCCATCAAAATCGGCGTCCTTCTTTGAATTTGGATCAATCGACCACATCATAGCGTCCCAGTTATTGCCCGTGGAAGTGAGTGAAAGTGACCCTTTACTCATCGACCCTGCACCGAGACCGCCGCCCATCGTCACGATGTCGGTTTCGTTGATGGCCAGCGAATACCCGACCTCATACGCCGTTCCAGAGGTGGCTTCCAACCATTCCCATGAACCACTTGCGGAAAGAGCGCCAACAACGCCATCGAAGTTGCCGCCAATCACTGCTGAATAGGATCCTCCAGTGTAGGTGTTGCCTATGCTGGTGACGATGAAGACTTCATCCATGGAGTTGATTCCGATATCATCAATCGAATCAGTGGCACTTGTACCACCAGTTGCGGCCCAACTCGTACCGGAGAGCGTATTGAATGGATTCTTCAAAATGAAGGAATCGTGAGCACCCTGAGATGCTGTGATTGA
>Ga0066856_10000787_pt1 | contig 11987 bp, 1 predicted proteins | sample ETNtaG_5_FD_65605 | JGI IMG/M metagenome (GOLD analysis project Ga0066856, IMG submission 65605) | Marine microbial and viral communities from oxygen minimum zone, Eastern Pacific Ocean - ETNP201406SV205 | ecosystem: Environmental > Aquatic > Marine > Oceanic | place: Pacific Ocean: Eastern...
ATCTCCATGGTTGATCATAATAAGAACCTGAAAGCGCCCCACCGTCAATTGGCAATTTCACTTCTTTTAAATAATATTCACCGGGGTCATCGGCTTCACCTGTAAGCTCATAAATAGCCAATGCATTTGAGATATCGAATGCATTATATATATTCAAGCCTAGAGAAAGCTTATAGTCGCTGAATTTGACATCTTTTGAGAGTGAGATGTTAGCACTCCTATAGTCATCTGTTCGTTTTGTATTTTTATTTTTAACATCCGGCTCTGGCTTATCTCCATTAAAAATCATTGGAGTATATGGGACACCTGACTCATAGAAACCAGTCATTGATGCATTTATACCAAATGGCAGTTTAGTGTACAATGAAACTGACAAATCATGCGGTCGATCAAAAGGCATTAAAAACTGTTGCGATGGCGCATCAACATACTGATTTCCAAATGCTGCCTTATCATATTCACCATTTGCTTGAGCAATAGAATAAGTATATTGTACCATGGTAGTAAAGAACATACCACGATTCTGTACAGTAATATCTACTCCCTTTGCGTTTCCATAATCACCATTTGAGAAAATCTGATATTCATAAATACCAGAACGATATGTACGAGCTGTGGACATTTGATCCATATCTTTCAACCACGCCCCAACAGTTACACCCCAATTATTGCCAACCTGAAAGTTAAAAGCAAATTCGTAGGCTTGGCTTCGAGCAGCAGTCATAGTTGCATTTCCAAGCTGACCAGAGCTTTCTTCAAAAAGCTCTTCTGGATCTTCTTGCTTATTAGTATTTAGGTAGATATTTGCATACGTAGGAGTTTGATAGTAAACACCATAATTAAATGTAAATGTCGCCTGGTCCGTAATAATATGACTAAAACCGATACGAGGACTTATTTTCCATAGCCAATCTGATTTTTTGAAAAAAACCTGAGCATTAGATAGCCCAAACTGATCACTCACAGGCTCACCTTCATCAGTAAAGGACTCACCCTCCTCCCATTGCCCATTCCCAACTACATCATGAGTCGCGGCATCAAATATATCAAAGCTCGGATCATAAACACCATTACCATTTATGTCCTCCCATGTGTCACCACACTCTGCTGTTTGGTTATCTCCAGCGCAAAATTGTCCATCTAATTCATCTTCAAACTCTTCACCAAAGTTCCATATTCCATTACCTGAAGATTGATAGTCACCATCATTCTCTCCCTCATCTCTACCCGGATAAAAATCACTATCCGAACATAGACCATCTAGACCACAGTCTGACCAAAACCAGGGACGCTCAGGGGATGCTACGCCATTTGCATCTGACCATATTTTAGTATTATAGTTTACACCATCGAATCGCATCCCTGCATTAATTACCATCCATGGGACTTCAAATGTATTCTGCCAATAACCTGCAACCTCAATAGGCTCTACAAAGTTATCCCACTCACCATTGTTATTAAAGTCATCAAAGTCTTCACCTTCATCCCATACACCATTCCCTTCACCTTCATCAATCAAGCCATCACCGCAGTCCGGATCTAAAAAATAACAACCATCTTCACCAAAGTCATCCCATTGCTCTGCGAATCTTTGACGAAGAGCACCCACATCTTCCCAAGGATTCTCTACTTCATAATAATTTAATTTATGCGACTTGAGATCAAAACCAATACGCGCCTTCCATTCATCTGTGACCTGAGAAGTAAAATCAAGCCTATATTCCTGTGTTAATACGGAAGAATCATGAAAAAATCTATCATGGCCTCCAAAAGCTCGACCATCTGCCCATTCACCTAATGAAAAAATATCAAGAAAATATAAGGAGTCTAGATTTGAATATATACCAGAAGCACCATATTCTTCATAAGAGGGATTTTGAACTATTTCATTCCAAAACACCTCAGAGTCCATAAAATTTTGCGAATCCACATACATTTCAGGCGTGAGCCAATAGGAACCATCCCTATACTCACATGCCTCTACTAATTGAGGGCCATCCCACTTACCATTCCCTAAATCTGTAAAGATTTCACCGTCATCCCAAACACCGTTATCATTTAAGTCTACCAGAACTTCATTTGTGTCCCACTCACCGTTACCTAAATCTGTAAATACTTCACCTTCATCCCAAACACCGTTAAAGTTTGAATCCGTGAAGTCTTCAGCAACCTCCCAATTATAATTTCCTGGTGTAGCACCCTTATACCAACCACTCGACCATTGGTCTGGTCCTAATCCATCCCTCTTAGTATAATAAACACTTTTTCCATCTTCAGAAACAGTATATGGCACAACATCTGGATTGTATGGATCTGAAATTTGTACCCCTGATGGATTTTGCCTTTCACCAGCGGCATAACTCCACTCAAACCAATCCGGCAAATTATCAGAATCTGAATCTTGCCAGCGAACCCCTTGAAATTGATCCTGAATAAACTTAGATGCTCTAAACGTATAAAAGGTCCTTTGTGTCAAAGAATGATTTACTTCAAGCGTAAACCTTTCAGTATCCCTAAATAGCTCCTGCTGCCCCTCATCCCAAAACATATACTTTCCACTGAAGTATTTTGCGTGAGCAGCCACACGCCAATATGATACATTAAGCTTCAATTTATCAGTCGCTTTATATGTGACATTTCCAAAAACATCCCATGTATTATTAAAACCAAACCCTCGAAAACCAGCCTCAGTATCCCATGGCTGAGTTAAGTTTTCTCTATTTATATCATTGCCAGGGTCATTCTCAATATATGTAATATCATCAAATTTTAAAACTCTAGAGTTATCATTTTCTGTAAACTGACCTGAAAACCAATAATTAAATTTTTCAGTAAATGGAACCTTGCCACCAAAACCTAAACTATAGTCATCATAGCCCCGCAATTCATCATAACGACTGCCAAATAGGGAAGCGCCCACCAAGCTAGTTTCATACTTAAACTTATACTGAAACTCTTTTCCACCACGATTAGTATGCATGTTAGAAACCGCCGACATGGCATCACCATACTCTGCATTAAATCCACCCGGCTGAAAGTCAAATTCTTTAATTGCAAAAATATTTAAACGAGTACCGTTGCCAATACCTCCAAAAATTGGGTTTCGAATATATAAGCCGTCTATCATGTACGCGATTTCACCTGATCGCCCACCCCTAACATGAACCTCTTCGAGGCCCCTCTCCTCCATGTCTGGTATACCTCCATGTGTACCAGCTTCAACTTTGACCACCCCTGATTGAAGTGAATACAAGTCTGCAACATCTCTTATTGGGAGAGCTTCAATAGCCTCTTTTGAAATAGTAATTTTCTTCGAGGTAGAACCTTTTTCAACCAACTCCTTTTGGGCTGTTACATTAATTACCTCACCCTCAATCGCTTCAACCTGCATGGCAAAATTTAACCATACAGTCTGATCCATTACAATATCTACACCTTGAATTATCTGAGTAGCAAAGCCAATCATAGATACAGTTACATCATATGAACCAACCTCAAGATTCAGCAGGATGTAATTTCCATCTACATCGGTCATTGTACCCACACCCAGCTCAACAATATAAACCTGAGCGCCAGGCAATGGCTCACCTTGAATATCCAATACCTTGCCTCGAACGGTTCCATCCGTACCAGCAATAGCAAAAGAGACAAAAAAGATTAAAAGAATATACTTAAACAACTGTATCATAATTTCCTTTTTTAATTAGAGGGAAGTTTTACAGGTTGGATACCCGTAGATCTTCCCTTTATAAATGGATCACCATCTAATTGATTCAATTCTTCAATATTAATTTTTGTATGACCTATTAAATTATTCAATATACCTTGAGTTCTAGATAATTCTGAATTTAACCGAAGATCATTTAAGGCAATGCTGGAATAATCTGACCAGACCTGCCCATCAATACCAATTTGTTCGCTCCATCTGATTTCAACATTTTCCTTAACCACACCTAAATCCTTTGCGAGTGTGGTAGTAGTCCTTTGGCCAAACTCTACCCCACTACCCAGCATCGTCATTGTTACTGTTTTAATGATTGAATAACAATCAGTCAAAGTAGAATCAAAACTTGATGGATCAAAATTTTCATGGCATGATGGGTATGGATTAGTAGAAGTAATACGACAAGTATCTGAATTTTCATTCACCAAGAGCCTTTTCATTGGCACAATAACTGAAGCAGGCCTTTCAACTAAATAATCCGTCTCTACATGGTAATCACCATGCGATGTAACATATACTGAATCAAACACTACATGCTCACCTTCTCTAATATTGCCGTTATGGGTATAGAACACAGGCTCTATTACGAGAAAATTTTCATACCAAAACCCATCGTCCATTTGAGAGGGCTGGGTATAAAATCCATAAGGCAAAAAATATGATGGGTAGTGTAGTTTGACTACTCTATCATCATCGATGTCTAAAATATTATAACTATAATTTCTATCAGAAGAACCATCAGGATACTCAGATTTGAGTATTTTATAATCTCTATTAAACAATGTAGTATCAGTAATTTGAGAGATAACTTTATTAGAAAATGTTGTTCTTATGCTGTCTATTTCAGGTATTGTCTTTGTAACTACATCAACTATATTTTCTTCTATAATCGGCTTATGGGTCGCAGATCCACCCCTTAACGTTATTTCCGTAGTAGCAATAATTGTAGATACGGCCTGAGGAGAATCTGAGTCAGAATAATCTACCACTAGATTTACAGCAGCATCATTTATTTTAGATAGTTCTTCACCTTCATCCCACGACCCATTACTATTATCATCTTCATAGTACTCTGCGGCATCCCAAATACCATTCCCCACATCTGTAGATTCAGCATCATCCCATAGACCATTGCAATTCAAGTCTTCAAATGGTTCAAACGGATCTCTCTCTCCATCAGAATCTGAATCCCAAAATATTTCAGCAACATCAATGTTACCATTCCCAAGATCATTAAACTCGAACAAAATATCTTGCATGTCACCATCTTCATTATAATCATAAATTGTATTCTCACCATCATCCCAAGCACCATTAGAGTTCACATCATTGAATTCATAAACCACGTCAACCATGTCCCCATCATTATTGTAGTCCATCAACTTATCTTCTGCATCAGACCAGACTCCATCTAAATTGCAATCGGTATTAACTCTATACATTACGGAGTCGTTGGCTAAAATATTACGGGTGAAATTAAATGTTTTAGATAACTCAATCTCAGAAGCAGCATATACACTGTCTCTTTTTATATACTCAGACTGGTCAAAATAAAATTGGCCTACTGGCGAGGTGAGAACTGTGTCTAAGGGGGTCATATAAATTAATGAGTCATATTTGTAGACATCATCATCTACATATATAGTGTCGGAATCTTGTAGCCACTGAGAGGTATAATCAGTAGTTCCATTTGTATACTGATACTCTTCCAATACTGGTTTGTAACGATTATCTTCGATATCCCACTCCAACTTTAAAATACTAGAAAATTGGTGTGAATAGATAATCAAAGAATCCGTCTGAGGAATATCCTCAAAAATGCTTTGATTAGTCAGAGCTCCATCTCCATCAATATCGGGACACGAATCAGAAATTGCGCTACATCCATCAATGGTCTCATCAAATACAGAGACTGATGTTTGCCCAGTTAAGTCTTGAGGCTCAACTTTTAAAATGAAATCAGAAAAGGTTCGGAGATTTAATGTATCGCTTTCGGGCTTCAGCAATTGAGGGTTTAAAACAGTGTTAGCATCGAGTCCATCTTTTTGATAATAGAAAAATCTAGCATTAAAATCTGAGCTTAAATCTAAAAAATAATCTGAGAAGGGGCCCTCACTCAGGCCCAAGCTGCTATCATCAAGCGTATTTACATCTTTACCTACACTTGATGCGCCGCTAGACTCCTCTTCACAGCCAACTACAAAGAAGGCTATAACAGATAACCTTAACACAAACTTAATAATATTCAATGAACACCTCATACGTTTTTCAAATTATATTTGAAGAACTATATATAATTTTTAAATGTGGGAAATAAGAGTATAGAATTTACACACATTTTAAATATGTGTTCAAGTGAAATACTTGTAACAAAGTATGTCAATTGCAATTGGAATAATTGCCTACTAAATCTAGCTACTTAACTAGGAGAGATTTTTGAATAGTTGAGAAGGTTTTGTTATTCTCCAATGATGTAGACTCAAATTGAATGAAATACAGGCCACTAGATAGATGCGATGCCTCCCAGGCAATGCTGTGATATCCTGGCCTAAAATATGAATTCACTAACTCTTGAACCAACCTACCTCTAACATCATATATACTTACCCTAACTTCACTCTCAAATGGAAGGGCAAATGGAATATTAGTTGATGGATTAAATGGATTTGGATAGTTCTGGCCCAATAAATATTCTTCTGGAATTTCACGCGATGTAAATGAAATACTTTGTGCAACCACAAAAGAGTCTCCATCAACAACTCTAAATCCAGCTGATTCATCAGAAACACCATTCACTCTAAATTTATTTATATCAATATATACATCCTCTGTAATAGTGGTCAATATTTCAAATGTTAAGTTTGCCAGAATCCCATCATGATTCTTTACATTTGATGTACAATAGATAACTAGAGAAATACCGTCTTCATGCTGAGATAAAGCTGTTTGATAATTATCTTGAGTCAAAGTTGAGGAAATAATTTCGAATTCGTTTAAATTAAAAATTTCTGGATCAAAGCTCAAATCTAAGTCTATACCTTCCACCAAGTTTTTACCCTCAATAGTTAATGGAAGATGTAATATTGATTCATTTTTAGAAATGGGAATATCATAAGATTCAGATTCTGACTCTTTTGCAAGACTTACAATATCACTCCACCAGTCACCATCAACATCACCTATTTTATATCCTACGACCTCTTGATCGATTAAATTCTCAACTACAGAAGACAACATATCAACTTTAAGGACATCATTCACATATGACTCATCTTCATTTTGCAAGGCATCTATAAGCTGTTCAGTATTTGCAAGTATATCCATGTCAATCAATGATGGGTTGTAAATCCAATCAAGCGGATATTCAAAGTCAGTTACTGATTCTTGTATTCCATCAAATAATCTTGAAATAAAAGACTGGTCGAAAAGTGTAAATAAATTTTCATTCTTTGGAATAAAACTCCATGATAAATCATCTTGATTCAATGAAGATACGTTACCTACCAATAATCGAGCAATGGCCGAAGCATCAAAGGCATTGATATAACCATTTAGGTCCACATCAGCAATATACTTCTCGTCATTATTAAAATCAATTAACCCGACAGAATGTCGAGCTATTCGGGAAGCATCTACTGCTGACAATCCATTCATTGAATTATCCTCTTTACTAATTACACCTAAATAATCTCCTCTTAATACAGCAGGGAAAAGTATATTCCCAGATAGGTCTGAAAAATCATTGTAGGCAGTATCTAACGTTGTAAACTCAGATATACCTACTAAATCAATTTCTGTACCATCAACAGGAGCATCTTGATTTGAATAGTAGTGCACCGAACCACCAACCTGAAAAAGCCCTTTTACGATACTTAATTTTTGAGAGTTTACATGAACCTGTCTTGTATTTAGATCTGACTTGACAAAATCAATGGTGACTTGCTCACCTATCTCACCCGTAACTTCTAGTACAAGATCAAACATTTTACTTATGCCTTCAGGATTTATTGGGCCTTCGGGATTTTCAGGATCCGCCGAAGAATATATAACTATACCTAAAGTATCTCGGGCCTCACTAGTATATCCCCATATAAATGAATAGTCTGAATCAATATCACTATCATTAATAGATATTGATTCATTGGCAAAAATACCCGTTGAGATATCAATGTCAGATACAATAATTTTTTCAGGATCAATTGCAAGCTGTATTTCAATGCCAAAAATATTTTCAGCATCATAATTATGTAAATTCACTGGTATTCTATTTTCAATCTCTGATTCTGGATAAATATTTTTATTGGGCTGTAATAAAAAGGATTGCAAATATAAGCAGTTACTAGTGTCAATTTCAGCAAAATTAGGGTTGTAATTAGATGCATAATCATCACTACATCCAGTACAACTTTCATACTCGCATGTTTCATCGTCATAGAACGGTTGTGGGATAGCCCCACTCTCATCACAATCAATATTGTTAAGACAATAATAATTACATGCAGCTTCATCACTGCAACCTGAAGTATAATCACTTATCATCTTGACTTCAACACGCATACTTTCAAAATCTTCTTCCAATATTGTCACTTGATGGGGCTCGTCTCGCATATTAAGTGAATCAGAGCCTAAATATAAAAATATAGAATAATCTTCACTCAAATCATTCATTTCCCAAGACAAGACAATCTCTTCATATTCATTATAAATATCATTTCCTATAGAACCTGACTGCCCAATAAGATCCCAAACATATAGAGTGTCTCTATAGCTCTGAATGTCCTGTGAAAAATACTCAGAATATAATTCTTCATTTTCAGAAACCCAATCAGAATTATCGATTTTTAAATAGGTATATTCAGAAAAATTAGATGTAAACGGTATATGATACTCATCTTCTCCAGCTCTAAAGCCATCAGATGCACCGTCACTAAACCCTAGATTGACCATATCACCCAAAGGATTATAAAAGCCTTGACCCGCACCATAAGCACGAGCAGATAGTTTAATTCTCCAATCTGAGCTTTCATCCGGTTCAGAAATTAATTCAGGATTTAATTTATACTGGACTTTTAAGCTATCACCTGATTCATAAGCAAATACCCAATAACCCATAAACGGCTCAAAATCAAAACTAGGTTCATGGGACGCAATGGAATTATTAAACCCTAACATCCTAGAAGAGATTAAACCTTGAGAAATCGCTTCAGTCATAGAAAGAATTTCACCATTTGATCTCAATACATCGATTGCACCCATATTTAAGGTCTCTATAAGTGGATTAGAGATCAAATTCCACCCCTGCTCTAATGGAATATAAAATGGATTTAATAAATCACCACTTAACTCTATATTTCTAGGCGATAATAACCAAAAATAAAATCCTTCACCTGAATTTAAGCTTAAGTCACCGACATCTCCAGTAACACCATCAATCCAAGTACCGTCTTGATTAATTGCATTCCAATTAAGACCAATCCCTAAATCATTTATTACAGTATAAAAATCTGAATTTTCTAACCCAATTGGGGTTCCAAATAGATGCCATCCTGCGTCAAAATCATAATCTATTTGATTCTCAGATATTATAAATTGATAATCGCTTTCATCCGAATAGTCTGGGAATTGATTTCCATCAGCATTTGAAATGGAAAAACCACCTTCATCAGTGATAATAGCTTTTATTTTTACATTATCTGTATACCCTGGAAAGTCAAGGAGTTCAAAATCTACTGAAAGTGTATCTAAACCAGCTGTAATTGGTAAATTAGTCTCAAAATCTTCAGATATGGTCTGGTCAGCATTAAATTCACCATCATAGGAGAGCTCAATTTTTATAGATTCAATTGTATCTGCATTTTCTAAAATCAACTCAACATCAAGACTCCCCTCACCGAGGATTTCTGCACCGTTAGGTGAAAGAACGGAAACCGTAGGACTATCTCTAGTTACCATGCAAACTTCCTCTGAATCAGTACAAGCATCATTAAAATTACATGCTAATATTTGATAGCAATATTCAGTAGAAGGTGTCAGTAATGAATCCAACAAGGTATATTCAATAAATAAATTACCATCTTCTAATGGATCTAGATATAATGAAGAATCAGCTGAGAATTCTTTATAATCAACACCATTTCTACGAATTATATATTTAGTCGCTATATTATCATCACCTGAATTGGAAGGTAAGCCATAGAATGGAGGTCGCGGACGAGGGCCACCATCATAATGACTATTATACAATCCATCATCATTCGGTTCATCTATAAATGGTTCATCATCATCCCAGAAGCCATCATTATCATCATCAGACCACTGTTCAAATCTTTCACCTTCACCCTGATCCCATAATCCATTTCCATTTAAATCATCAAAATCAAGCCAACCATTTTGATTTAGGTCCTCAAAGTCCCAAATACCGTTTTGCTCCCCTTCATCAAAATCAACATAATTCAAATCCAAAGGGCATAAATTATCAAATCCACAATCTTGAAAGGATTCTTTTTCATCCCAAGTCAAATTATTATTTAAATCCGCATAAGATTCACCTGTAAATATTGACTCTAAAAAGTGTAATTCAATATCATATAACCCAACAGTAAAATCTACAGAATCAACAATTGCAGGGGCTGGAGCAGCTAAATAACTCACAAATACAGAATCGATTGAGGATAAACCTCTCCCATCACCAACCTCTAACTCAAACCCTTTATCACCGTACCCTTCAATCGCAATAGTCAATTCAGAATCTATATTTACAGAATTTGATGCAGATGTCCATTTAAATTCCAAAGAATCTAATGGCTCAGGATATAAATATGTACTTCCATCTTGTTCATATCTATTATCCAAATCATATGACTGATTTTGATTGGTAAAATCAGAATAAACCGGCAGTGTAATTAAAGTACCCTCTTGATTATTCTCCTGAAGATCATAAACCGTAATATCCATACCTACCTTACTAATTGGAGGTCTATTTTCAAGAGTTGACAATTCAAATATTTGATCCGATCTAGGACTTTCTCCAGCAGGATTAATAGCTGAAACTTGATAGTTATAAAGTGAACCTGGCTCCAAAGGCACCGTACACTCATAGTTTTCTAACTCTTCATTAGACAAGGCTCCACTTGTATGGTCTACATAAGTATTATTCGCTCCATTGAAACAATGCCACCCTCTATCTGTAAATTCATTACCATTGATTTCTCTACCAACTAACACACCACCACGCCAAATATTATAGGTCTCGGCTGGATACTGCTGAAGTCCAGGCTGGCAGCACGAATCATCCCATGTTATTGAAATCTCTCTATATCCTCCTAAGCCCCCTAGATTAGTAGGAGGGTCCGGGATAGCCTGACCAACTATTATTTCAAGATCAGAACCTTGACCTGAGAAAATGGTTTCTAAATCGATAGTATCACCATCTTCAATTTTTTGAAATTTCTTCTGCTGATTATTACTAGAATCATAATAAGAGGCATATACGGTTGTTGTATCTGTGATATTATTGAAATAAAATGTTAAGTATGGTTTTCCTGCAATCTCAGTAGTTAACTCCGCATCCCATACAATTACCGTATCGGGTAGGCCCATATTAGATCTAATATCTTGGCTGAAATTATCATTGAAAGGATTACCCCACTCTACGTGCGGAAAAAATAAAGAGAACTGAGAGTTTGGATTTGGTGAGTCTGGTACATCAAAAGCATCGTCATAAGTATCTGTAGCTATTTCACTAACCCCAATCAAATTATATTCATCTATTTCATTAGCGATATCTTCACTGAATGGTTCTAGTTCAGCAATAATTTGAATTCCCCATTCTAAATTCAATTCATCTTCTCCTGAACCATCGCCATATGGAGTCTTGGGAATTACACAGGATTCTGCAGATGGATTTGAGATGCCATAATCTCCCAAAGATATAGACTTGATAACATAGCAATATTCATTACAATTACAAGAATCTGGAATAGGATTAAGATTACAACATACTTCTGGTTGTTCAAGGCCTGGAATGAATGTATCATTAGAATCAGTAGATTTAACAAGGCCAGATGAATCATGAATCTCATAGGAATATCCAAAACCAGCATAATTAGGTGGAACAGACCAAGAAAGTAAAGCTCTACCGCTACCAGGAAGTATCTCTAAATCATCAATTACAGGTAATGGTAGCACCGTTTCAGAGACAGGATCATGCTCAGCTCCTGGAACGCCATTAGCATTTAATGCTATAACAACATACTCGTATTCA
>Ga0066856_10000792_pt1 | contig 11968 bp, 7 predicted proteins | sample ETNtaG_5_FD_65605 | JGI IMG/M metagenome (GOLD analysis project Ga0066856, IMG submission 65605) | Marine microbial and viral communities from oxygen minimum zone, Eastern Pacific Ocean - ETNP201406SV205 | ecosystem: Environmental > Aquatic > Marine > Oceanic | place: Pacific Ocean: Eastern...
GCTTGATTGCTTTCTCACTGAAATGTGTGAAAGCCTGCTTGACTGCTTCTCGGTAGCAACGGTTAGAGAATTGTCCATCGAATACTGGCTCATCTCTGTGAACTTTGACATTTTCTTCACCGTGAGCGAAGATACCTAGTCTGCGAACGGTTGATTCTGGAAGATGTTTGATCATAGCTTCAGCCATACCATCTCTAATCGTAGCACCTGCTTCGGCAGCAAGTTGCAATACGTGGTCGATTACACTCTGAATAGAGACTTCTCTTCTTGGTTTGAAGAAGTCGTGAACAGGTGTTGTTGAGACCCCCCAGCGGTCAGGGATTACAACTAGACGAGGATTGTGGCGAACAAGAAGAGCGCCCCCCCCGGCTCCTTGAGTATACTCACCTGATGATTCCAAGTCATACTTCGCATTGTCAGAGAATACTACAATTCCCATGCGGCCATCTTCTTCGCCTCCACGAGCAACCCAATCCAGAGTGTTGTGAAGAGCATCTACCGCTCCAATACAAGCGAATGTCATGTCAACAACATCGCATCCACGGAAGCAATCTTGCCCAAATCTTTCACCATATCTGTGTGTTAGCATATCTACGATGTAGGTAGCAGTAGGTTTTGCTCCATCTAGAGCAGATTCTGTACCAAGATAGATTCTACCAATATCTCTAGGATTTATTCCATTACGATCAATCAGACGACAAACTGCATTTGCACCCATCGTAGCTGTATCTTCGTGGACATCGGGAATTGCCATTGCAGCAAGCCCTAATCCTTTGTTCAATTTGCCGAAATCGGCTCCACGCATCTCTGCGAAATCCTCCATATCCATGTATAAACGTGGGAAATGAAGAGCCATATCGTCGATTCCGACTTTAGCACCCATCAACCCCCGGCCGTTCTATACCCTATTTCACGGCATCGCACAATTTTGCGGCTAGAAGCGGTGTTGCTGGCTACACCGTTTTAGCCGAGCGCTTTTTCATCAAATACACGCTCAGAATGTATATGGGAGTTATTGAATCCGCCAAAAAACTCTCTCAGTCATGCGATTCTTTAACGAAATCAATTTTGAAACAGACAAATCTTGCCCATGTAACAAATCCATTAAATTACGCATGGGAATATCATGAATCATATCTTTCACAATATTCTGAGCTTGGAGCGACTACATTGTTGCTAGGAATGAACCCTGGACCATATGGAATGGCCCAATGTGGAGTGCCATTTGGTGCAACACATATCGCTAGAGATTTCCTAAACATTACAGGGGATATATCTGATCCAGAAGGCAGACATCCTAAACGTCCGATTGAAGGTTTAGATTTTGAACGACAAGAAATCAGTGGAACTAGACTTTGGGGATTATTGAAACAGATTTGGAAAACTCCTGAAGAGATTCACAAACATGTGTTTTTGGTTAATCATTGCCCACTATTATTGCTGGGTGAAACTGGGAAAAATATCACGCCGGATAAGATCAGCGGAAACGCTGTAAAAAAGTTACTTAATGTGTGTGACGAACATCTTCGAGAGGTGGTTTTACACTTAGGAATTACACGAGTGATCGGCATAGGAAAGTATGCTGAAAAAAGAGCCAAACTGGCTCTTAGTGACCTAGATGTCGAGATTACAACATGCTGGCATCCTTCACCCGCATCTCCACTTGCAAATCGTAATGATGGTGCTGATTGGAGAGCTAATGTGCGCAAGATATTACTGGGCGAGGATTCATAATCAATACCGGCTCTGAGGGATACATGCCTGCGAAAGAAATGGCTTGGCCAATACAAGATTCAGATAGACAATGGATAAAACCTGAGGGCGATGATCCTCGGACTTTGTACCAAATGCTGATGGTAAGTCAGCAAAGGTTCGGGAATGAACCTTGTTTCGGATACATACCTAGCCCTGGTATGGCAAGAATACACCTGACCTACAACGAATTCGGAGACCTAGCAACTGCAATGGCTAAGGGACTTAGAGACATTGGAGTAGAGAAAAGCGATCGTGTTGCAATCATCCTAGACAATTCTGTTGAATGGGCTGCTCTATCATATGGGGCAAATGCACTAGGCGCTGCTTACACTGCAATGTACACTCACCAACATGGTAAGGATTGGGCTTACATCCTTGATGATGCAACTCCAAAGGTCGTTGCTGTTCAGAACACTGAGGTTCTAGACAAGTTATGTGGCGCACTAGGTGATGATGCATGGCCTGAGGCAGGAGTGATTCTACTTGGAGGTGAACCTGCTAACCAATTACCGCCAAAGGGTGTAGAAGTCCGCTCATGGACTGAAATGATTCAAGCAGGGCGTGCTGCAGAAGACTTAGCAGAAATCGCAGATGACCCAAGTGCTCTATCTACCCTGATTTACACATCTGGAACAACTGGTAACCCTAAGGGAGTTATGCTATCCAACTGGAACACATTGTCTAACGTACTATGTGTTCAGGGAGTATTCGAGTTATACCCTGGTGACAAGAACGCTGCGTTCTTGCCTTGGGCTCACTCTTTCGGTTCAACATTCGATCTACACTGGATGATTAGAATGGGAGTTCACATCAATCTGATTTCTGACCTAACAAAGATTGCAGACGAGTGTATCGAAATCAAACCTGCTGCACTATTGGCAGTTCCTCGTGTTTGGAACAAGTTCTACGACCGTGTTAACTCTCAATTCGAAAGCGCAACTGGAGTCAAGAAATTATTTGTTGGAAAAGCACAGAAAGCGGCTGCAAAGAGAATTGCAAAGGCTGATGTTCAGTGTGACGCTGTCGCACCTAGTGGATTCTTTGACAAGTTATGGGACAAGTTGGTTTGGGCCAAGGTACGTGCACGATTCGGTGGAAACATCAGATTCTGTATGTCTGGTGCTGCTGCATTATCCCCTGACGTTGCTGAATTCGTTCAGAAAGTTGGATTCAACTGCTACGAAGGATATGGCCTTACAGAAACCAGCCCACTTGTATCTGCAAATGGATGGATGGGCAAAGGAAAGTCTCGCCTAAACACTGTTGGAATGCCAGCAAATGGTGTCCGTGTTGAAATCGATAAGAGTGCATGGGACGATCCAGACCGACCTGATGAAGGAGAAGTTGTAGTATACGGACCTAACATCATGCAAGGTTACTGGAACTTACCAGAGGCTACTGCTGAAGTAATGACTGAAGATGGTGGATTCAGAACTGGTGACTTAGGAAAGATGGTTGATGGATATCTGTCAATCACTGGCCGTGTAAAGAGCCAGTTCAAGTTAGAGAATGGAAAGTATGTCTCTCCAGCACCTCTTGAAGAGAACCTGAAACTCAGCCCACTTGTTGAGCAGGCAGTTCTAGATGGACGCAACATGAGAAACACATACCTTATCGTTCACCCAGCAAGTGGTGCACTAAGAGCTGCTGCATCCGCAGCGGGTGTTTCAGTACCTGCTGACGATGCTGCAATGTGTAATGATGAAGGAGTCAAGACTTGGCTACTGTCTGAATTGAAAGCAAAGAACATGCTTGAGCCTAAGTGGAAAGGATACGAAGTTGCTCGCAATATCATCCTAGACCCTGTAGAGTGGTCTGTTGACAATGATATGATGACTCCTTCAATGAAGGTCAAACTACGTAACCTTCTGAAGCATCACGAAGAAGCGATCAATTCACTTTGATTATTCGAACGCTGTGAAAGCACTAGCAGTTCGAGCTTTTGCTCTAAGAGCAACTTTACGTCGAGTTTCAGCGTCACGCCTAGCTTTCAATTCGGTCTTCATGCCAGGGCAAGCAATTAGGCAAACTCCGAGTCCAAGAATCGCCCCTGCTGGGAGAGATAGCCACAATGGAATACCAAGGATTAGTGCATTAGCACCACCAGCAACTAGACCTATTGAAAGACCGATTCCGAGAGGTTTCTCGGCGATCTTCAACAGGGTAGCGCTGCCCTGAATAATTTCCATCAGTGGTTTAGTCATTTCAGATTAAGTTAGAAAGACGGTAAATAAACTAACCTACTACATTATTCATGACAGAATCGGTTCTCAAACTACCTGATTCCGACCAAACACTCATCTGGAGCGCGATATTAATGAAATTTCATCGCAACCGTCACAGCAACTGCTGAAAACAACTGAAGTCCGATTGATAAGAAATATCGGCGGTTTGGAAGACGTTTTCAAAGCGCTTAAATCCTAGTGTTTATATGGTGTCGTCGTGATTTTAGGATTACATTTTTAGACCGTCGATTCAGCAGGGTAGAAGGTCAGCGACGAGGTTAACAGTATGTCAGTAGCAACAATTTACGATGCAATCATTGAAGTCAATTATGAATACTATATCACAGAGAATGAAATCGAGATCTCTTACGAAGATTTCCGATGTGAAGTAGATGTGAAATATCGCAGAGAACACAACCAATTTCCACTTTGGGATGAGGACATGGAAGAGCGCCTAGAGGAGATTGCAGATGGAGTTGGCACAGACTTTCTGGATGCAGCAATAGAAGCTGCTGAAGAAATGGAACACGATTTCCAATACAAGAAGTACAAAGAGAGATTCCTGTCGCAAGTTGAAGTGTTCCTAAGATGCAAGTCACTTGCATTCGACCAGAAATACCCTCAGACTCGTCGATTCAAGCGCAAGGACATATGGGGAATACAGGCAGCAGATTACGAGGCTGACAACATTTTCACCGAAGATGCCTACATCATACTGTTCGAGAAACTGCTAGCTGAAGGCTATTTCACACTAGTTGAATCTGGTGGAGACCCTAAGCATGACATATTCCATGTCACAGAGGTTTGATCTCAAACCACTGAAACTTCAGAACCTCTGAAACCTTTGTCATTCAACCCAGGAGTTGGCTTGTAGGCCATCCCTCTACGCTGCAATACATCCTTCAGACCGATTTCTAGGTCAGCAGGTTCCATCTCTTCTCTACCATCGGAGATTGCTTCAATCATCGCTGTCTGAACAAGCTCACGAATCCAAGCACCTGAAAGTCCCTTAGAGCCGGCAGTTATCTTGTCGATAACTTTGCCACTAGGAGACTTGGTAGGAAGATTACGCAGAAGGTTCTGAATGATTTCCTTACGCTGACTCTTGTCTGGGAGAGGAACTTCGATAATACGGTCGAAGCGACCAGGACGGTCTGAGATAGCAGGGTCGATATTCTCGGTGTGATTGGTAGTTGCTAGAATCACTACTCCATTGTTAGGCTCCATTCCATCCATTGCCTGAAGGTACTCTCCAAGGATTGGGTGGTCAGTGAACTTTCTACTAACTGTTCCAGCAGTATCGATATCTTCGATGATAATCAATGAAGGAGAGAGGCGGCGAGCAAGTTTGAACGCAGTCTTGATATCATGACGTTGCTGAATCATCTCTGCAGAAATCAAGATTGTTGTTGTCTCGGCTTCTGCAGCAAGTGACTTTGCATACATCGTCTTACCAGTACCTGGTGCTCCAGACAAGATGATACCACGTGAATTAGGAAGGCCTCTTTCAGCAAGGATAGGCATCAAGCGTAAGAAATCCAATACATCCTTCTGTAGTTGAGTACGGATGCTAGGATTCCAAGCAAGTAATTCATCAACCATATCGCTACGCTTCAAAAAGTTGTAGTTTATGTCGAAAAATGCACCATTGAGTGGACCGTTTGCATAGAAGTCATCTTCCAATTCATCCAGTAATTCTAATCCACGACCTTCAGTTGCTGTGATGAAGACGATACGTTGATCGCCATCTTGGTCCTTGGACAGAATAGTTGCAAAGCGTTCCCCATCTCTCTCATAGTAACGGTAACCTGATTGCATAAAGCGTTGAGAACCTATGTCCCCAAGTTGGATGTTAGCATAAGTTGCTTGAGTTTCCATTTTTCCCTCAAGGTCAAACTCTTTGACCAAATCAGCAGGTGAGTAGAACTCGTCCATGTGCAACTTGATTAGAGAACCCAGATTGTTGTTCCAATATCTGAAGTCCATCTGGTCTTCACCACCGATAAAATCTCTAGTCATCTGACGGCCAAGAGAGAATTTAGGCGGATTGATTTTGTCCTTAGCAAGCTTCTTTTTAGTTTCAAAATCTTCTAAATCTACCTCGAACATACCGAACGGAGTCTTTACTGTGAAAACTGCACCTTCATGTGATTCTTCTCCTGAGTGCCCCATCTCTTCACCCAACTCCTTAACTTCGTTCAATAAATCGTCTAATTCTTCCAATGCGTCATCTAATCTTCTGTCCATATTCTCACCTGTTTTGTTGTTGTATTCAAAATTGCCAATTAATCAGCATCTATCCAAAAATTATCGGACACCGTATTGATACTCCACAGCAAAATGTCAGTTTGTAAGGGGTGCTATAAACCCTGAGAATTAACTAAGTTCATTATGGATTATTTGGAATACTATCTTGGAAAATCTAGAGTGTTGAGGAGAACACAGGGCCGAAGCCCTGTGTCCGCCAAATCCCCCCTTAACGGGGTATGCGGACTTAAAGTCCGAAGTGCTCTTTTGCAACAGCTCTGAAGTGAGCCATATGCGCACGGTTCTTTGCTTCGAAGTGACTCGGGATAACTCGATCCCATGTACCAGTAGTTTCGTTCCAGACCATATCCCACTTGATAGAAGATAGTTGCTTTAGCAAACGTGCATTTACCATAGCCTTCTTCTCAGGGGTTTCGCAACATGGGCGGCGTGGCCTTGGCAGACACGGCATAACCGGTTTTGGCTGACCTACACGCCTTCCCTTAGTTCTCTTTACTTCTGTCTTAGAACGCACTCTGATAGTGCGACCCGTTAAACGGTCCTTTCCGTTGTGTACTCTTTTGTGATGCTTTGCCATATTTTTCATAACTCCTGTTTTTTTCCAATACTCTTCGGCCGATTCCCCTAGCCTTTCGGCCAATCGGCATTGAATCTGGATCACACAGGGTTACGTTGCTTGCGCCACATAGAATACTTACACTCCGGGCTACTTAAACCATACGAAGGCTGTCCCTTATAGCTGTAAATTAATTACCTCAGTTCTGAATTCGAAAATGAGCGGCAAATGCTAGCATACAAGCTACTTAGGCGAAGAATAATCGATTTTAATTCGAGATTATATTCACTACTTTTTACCATGCTTTTTCTTGAGTTTCTCAAGATTTTCCAACTCTTCGGCTTCGGAGTCTTCAGGTTCTTCAGAATCTTCCCAGACTTGCTCTGTTGCATCAAATTGGGTATTTGCAATGACTTCTTCCATTTGCTTGGATATATTGCCCATTCGGACATATCCTGCGATGATTAAACCGGCTGCAAGGAATACGAAAATAATCCAAATCGGGAATGATGTCGATTCCTCGCTTTCTGAATCGAGGTAATTGCATATGCCATCTCCATCATCATCTCCTGGAACATCCCCTTTATCGAGAGGATTGGTCGCACAATCTTCCTCCATAGAATCTGTCCAACCATCGTTATCATCATCTGGATCATCAACATCACACCACTGGTCTACATCTCGATCTTGTGGCACGCTATTTGCATTATTTTGGTCAGTGCCACAGAATATTTCCTGAGAATTAGTCCACCCATCTGAATCATTATCATCAGTAGGGAAACTCAACCGATCTTTAGGGTCAGTACCATTTTGAATCTCAGAAATATCGCTTGATTGATCGCCATCGTCATCCAAATCTTCAGTCAATCCAGTTGTTGATTCTCCAAATAATTCATCAGGATATCCATCCGAATCAGTATCCAAAAATGCCGAGGAATCATCTGGGAATGCGTCAGGTCCCGCCTCACAAATCCAAGTATTCCTGATTGTCACATCCACATCTCCATCACAAACTCCATCGCCATCAGTATCTGACATTTTAGGGTCTGATTTTGAAATCCCCAAACTCTCATTGACATCAGAAAGGCCGTCTCCATCATCATCTTCATCTGCAACCAGAGTCGTATTGAATCCTTCGCGAACTTCATCTGGTAAACCATCACCATCAACATCTGCATCAGCAGATGGGTCTGTAGGGAAGTAATCATATCCTCTAGTGCAGATATCTATGCCTCCATATGTCACATTAATTGGCCCATCGCAAACTCCATCTCCATCTGTGTCAGCTAGTAATGAATCTGTTGCAGGAGATGATGATTGTTCAAAGACGTCGCTTAACCCATCATTGTCGTCATCGCTATCTTTCGTCAAGAAAGATGTTGCCTGACCTCCAAAATCATCAGGCATTGAATCGCCATCTGTATCCAATAAGATTGTGATTGGAATTGTTAATGAGTCCGGCATCAACGTTGTATTCGCCCAAATTGTGACATTGACATCACTGACAATTTGCGAAGGTGTTCCCGAAAAAGTCAGATTTGTGAGGTCGAAAATTAATCCCGATGGAAGATCACCTTCCAATTCCCATGTGTTGACATCGTCTCCGATGTAGGTCAAACTAACAATATCCATTGCAACATTTTCTACAAGGATTAACTCAGATTGTGAGGCAACTATACCGAGTGGAGGAGAATCAATTTCTATGGTAATTATGTCTGAGTCCGAGCCTTCTGAGTTGTTAGCCCATACAGTGTAAGATTGCTCAGATTGGTTAACTGCAGGGATACCTGAGATAGTACCATTATCAAAGAATAAACCAGGAGGAAGTTGAGGGTCGATACTCCATGAATCAATTAATCCTCCATTGCTATTAGGAACTAAATCATCCATTCTGATGTATTGAGTTAATTCAATTGAAGGGTCTTGGTAAACAATATTTGGAGGTTCTTCAGTAATACTTATTGAAATATCAAACGAAAAATCTCCTGCAGAATTGTTACCCCATATTGTATATGACGTGGTTGGCTGATTAACTGTTGGCGTCCCACTTATCTCGCCGTTTGATGAATCAAAAGTCAGACCCAAAGGCAAATCTGGGACGATCTCCCAAGATTCGACAATTCCCCCTATGGAAGATGGCATCGAATTAGGCATCGGGTGTAATCTCATTAGATTCAATTGAGATGGCTCATAGCTGAATTCCGGCGCACCTACAACTTCAATCGACATTGTTGCAGATGCCGACTCTAAACTAGTATTAGCCCAAACAGTATACTGTGTCGTATTTTGTACAACAGTAGGAGTTCCACTTACTTCACCTGTGATTGAATCTATCGAAATACCGCTTGGCAAATCAGGGTACACACTCCATGTTGGTTCAGCAGTAATACCTGTTGAATTTGTAATTGAATATAGTTCATATCCAAATCCGGAGTTGTCTCCTCCTGCGCTTACATATAACGTACCATCGACTTCGATCATTTCTGAGTTTCCTTCGTGTCTCAGCCAACTGCCTGGTGAATGTTCTCCAAACATAGTTGTGCCATTGACTGTCCCATCCGTTCTAAACCAATTTCTATCGCCTTCTCCTGGAAGTAACATAACGAAGTATACATATCGGCCTGCGCTAATCAAAGGATTTTGTTGGTTACACTTCCATTCACCCCTCGAAGCGTTGGATATTTCTTGTGTCCCGTTTACCGTTCCATCACTTTTCCAAAATTGATATCCTATACTTCCATTTTTCTCAGATTTAGCATAAAAATAGACATTACCATCATGAGGATGATAAGTCATAAATTTGGGTTTGCTGCAATGCCCGCAATTTGGAGATTCATTTCCTGGAAGAATGTTAATTATGTTCGTGCCATTAGTTGTCCCGTTACTAAAAAATAATTCTTCGCCGATATTTGGATCAGTGCCTGTTTTGGATTTGAAAAATACATTGTCTCCAGCGGCTGTTATATCTCCAACACTGCTAAGACTAAGTTGAGTGATTTTCACTGTACCATTTTGAGTTCCATTACTGACAAACAATTCTCGCGTACCTGTATTGCCCCTGGCTATAATGTACAAGTTTTCTCCCGCACTAACCATGCCTGCCATGCTGTTACCTGCTGCGCCTGCCCTCACATCAATTGCAAGATGAGTTCCATTGGGTGTGCCATCACTCACCCATATTTCGGAGCCATGTATTCCATCATGAGCTCTAAAATACGCTTTACCCTTGTGCAGGATCATGAAATCAATTATGCTTCCTCCTTCTCCTGGCTTGATGTCTTTGAGCATGTATGTACCACTCGGAGTTCCATCACTTACCCATAGTTCAGCGCCGTTGGTTCCATCATTTGCTTTGAATACCAATTTATTTCCAACTGCAATCATATGATCAATTGTTGACCCCCCAGATGGATTAATATCCTTAACCAAAAATGTACCATTAGCGGTTCCATCTGTTTTCCACAATTCACTATCATGAACTCCATCACTGGCTCGGAAAAACACAGTACTACCGACAGTGGTTGGCATAACAATTCCACTGCCCTCACTACCAGGCCTGATGTCTTTGACTAACACAGTACCATTTGAGGTCCCATCTGTTTTCCACAACTCTTCGCCAATAATTGCATCATTTGCTGCAAATAATAACTGATTACCAAGCATTACAAAGGCATCTGGATAACTAGAACCCGCGCCTGCACGAATATCATGAACCAAAGAGATGTTATCTGGAGGAATTATTTGTCCACTTGAGGATGGAGAATAAGAAAAGGTAACATTGCTCATTGCTGAATTGTTTGCTAATCTGAGAGTTGTTGATACCGGTGAAACAGAAGGATTTGAGATTATATTGGACTCCTGTTGAGATGTTTCTGTTTCCAAATAATTGTCATTGAAAACACTGTTTTGTGTTGCTAATACCATTATGAGAACTAAAATTAATGCAACAAAACCGCTTTTGAAACTCTGGCTCATACTATTTCGTAATAGTTCAACTATTTATCAAGGAGCACTTCCCTTGTTGATAGAATCTCTTTCTAAGGTGCTCAAACATAATTTCGGACCAATTATTAGGACCTATCATGATAGGCAACCCTTTCATGACAGATAGATACAGGGCGTGCCATGTCGCAGGTAGGACAGGCCATTGACTGGTTGAATGAACTTGAGCCATGGGCTCAATGGATTGTAGGAATTGTTTCTACCTTTATGGCGTTAGGAATTGTTCGGTTTTTCATGAAGAGAGTTGTTCTTAAATTTGTTAAGAAAACCGAAGTAAAGTGGGATGACATGTTGTATGCTCCTGTGTCAAAGAGAGCGTATCTTTTCACATTTTTACTTGGTATTCAATTGACCATGAATTGGGTAATGGGCGAAGAAGATAACTTAGTGGAATCATTCAAGCCAATCTTCGAAGCTACATACATCATCATTTCGACCTCATTGCTGAGTGTTGCGGTAAGGATTATGATTCCTGTAATCATGGACACATTCTCAGATCCATCAAGTGTAACGGTTTCAGGAAGTAATTCTTTGATTATTTTCGTATTCCGTGCAGCAATTTGGTTCGGAGGGTTGTACCTTGCATTGTCAGAACTCGGAATTGAATTGTTTGGAGTTCTAGCATCATTAGCTGTATTCTCTCTAATCATTGGGTTAGCAATGCAGCAGACGCTGGGTAACATCGTTAACTCGTTCATGCTTGCATTGGACCAGCCTTTCGAAGTTGGAGACAGAATTGAAGTTGAAGGCAAGATTGGATCAGTGGTATCGGTAGGAATCCTTTCCACAAAAATCCTAACTCACGAAGAAAACCTGGTAGTAATTCCAAACAACAGTCTGGTTAATTCTACTGTAATCAACCACGCTCGTGGTGGCGGTGATGGAGTAGGACGCAGAATCTCATTAGTCCAAGACATTGGAGTTGGATATGATGAAGATATATCTCACGTCAAGTACACTATCCTGAAATTAATGCGTGAGTGCCCTTATGTTATTTCCAAACCTGAACCTCGTGTACTTCTGATTGAACTGGGTGATTTCGCCAAAGTATTCAGAATGTATGGCTGGGTAGAAGATTATTCAGATGAGTTCGTCGCTAGAGACTGGTTGCTCAAGAATGTTGATGAAAAATTCTCTGCTGAAGGAATCGAAATACCATTCC
>Ga0066856_10000795_pt1 | contig 11963 bp, 10 predicted proteins | sample ETNtaG_5_FD_65605 | JGI IMG/M metagenome (GOLD analysis project Ga0066856, IMG submission 65605) | Marine microbial and viral communities from oxygen minimum zone, Eastern Pacific Ocean - ETNP201406SV205 | ecosystem: Environmental > Aquatic > Marine > Oceanic | place: Pacific Ocean: Eastern...
AAGCCCCCTAAACTTCCATTACTTAGTCCGCAATTAGGCCGTGTTTAGGCCGTCCGCTGTTAACACCCACAGAAGGCTAACGGCCTATCCAGTGGAAGTTGTGCAGCTTTGCAGCAAAATTTAGTCCGTGGTTAGGCCACGGTTAGGCCGCTATTAGGCCGTCCGCTATATTAACACCCATCGTGTTCACTTCTTGCTCACTGGGCAAACGCAGTGAGGACGGGGATTCCACTACTTAGGCCGCGGTTAGGCCGTGTACTGTTGGTCCTTTATGGCAAGAGCAATGGCATCTCACAATAGCTCGCTTGTGGACTCTGGCTTCGCGGATCTTCGGGTGAGTGCTCCTTCAGCATCGGAACTCGCACGCTCCTTCACGGCACCGGAGATTGTATGGACCGAAGATGGAACCACATGCGGAAGCATTCAGAACGCCGCCAACAGACTCGCCGAACTATCGCAAAAGTGGCAGGCAATCCCTATCGACTGCGGCAATGCCTGCTTTGGTTGCACCGCGGGCGAGACCTGCTGTTCTTCCCGAGGACGGTGTGAGCGCGGCGTCTGCGTTTGCCGAGGCGGTGCCCATGGGATCGACTGTTCTGAAAGTCCCCGACGCAATAAATTGAGGAATTTGTCCGCTCACCCGCTACCAACTGGCTTCCGCATCTACGTCTACGATCTTCCTGGCGAGTTTTCCATTCGGCCGTACGCGTTGCGTTCTTGTCGGCGAGCAGATACAAGCATGTACAGTGCCGAAGAGCGATTTCTCCGAGTGCTGCTCGCCGATAAGCGCGTTCGTACCACCAACCCCACCGAAGCCGATCTTTTCTATGTTCCAACATTTACAACATTCGGCCCTGCCGGCAATGTGGGGTGTGATCGCGCTAGGCTGCTATTAATTCAACGATATATTGCAACTCGATATACGTTTTGGGCTAGATGTGACGGTTGCGATCACGCATTCTTCATGACGAATGATCGTGGAGCATGCGGTCTCGGGCCTGCGGGAAAGAACTCGATCATCCTCAGCCATTGGGGACTACTTGGCCCATATGCTCCAACGATGACTGAATTTGATAAGATTGGCCGTCAGTACATAGATACGCCACAATTACTTGCAGACATCAACTCTGCGAGATGGTGCCATTCGCCCCACAAGGACATTGTTGTTCCGCCGTTTTATGCAGGGATTGGGCAAGTGCAAGGGAGTGCTGACAACAGCCGCAGAAAGTTCCTGCTCACCTTTGCTGGTGGAATATGGGGCTACAATAATCGTCCACACAGAGGCAAGAAGAACCTGTCATACTACTCCCTAGGCATGCGCCAAGCCTTGTTCATGAGATATTCACAGACAACTGACCAGCGCATACGAATGATTGATCACGCAGTTCCAGATAGCATCTTCAGCCTCTCCGAATTTTGTCTTGCCCCAGCCGGGGGCGGATTCGGCATTCGACTTATGAAGGCAATTGCATTAAATTGCATACCGCTGATTTCTCAGCCATATGTTTTGCAGCCGTTTGAAGAACTTTTGCGATACGAAGACTTCAGCGTGCGAGTTGGACACAATGAAGTTGCGGACCTTTCCGACCATCTTCAGCAGCTTCAGCCTTTCACTGTACGAATGAGACGGCGCCTGTATGATGCGCACCGCGCCTTCTCATGGGAGCAGAATGGACTCGCTTACAATTACACCGTTCTTGCGTTGTGTTTGCGGGCAAAGGAATTGAAGTACGGCACTGCGGCCCATGCTGAATGCACACAGCTTGCTGCGGCATTGCCCTCACAGGGTAAGACGCGGCTTCGACAATTGCCGAGTTGGTTCCCCCCGCAACTGATGTCTGCCATCCGTTCTAGTATAGCCATGCGCAGCTCTCGATACCGATCTACAGGTTGATGTCAGGTCGCTGGTTCTAAGTGGGCTGAGTGCATCAATACTCCGGTCGAAAGTTCTGGTACTTGTCGTTCTGGTAGAAGCAGCGGAGGCCCGTGATACAGAGTTGCAGACAGATGCACAAGTCGTCTTGCAAACCTCCAAGCTTTCCGGTGTATGTGCGACGCACCTTTCCGAAGAGTGTCTTCGCGGGTTCGGTCACGATGGCAAAGCGGCACAACTCGTCGCGAATGGTCTTCAGAGCCTCACGCTCTTCCAAAAGTACGGAAAAGAAGTGCTTGCTTAGATAGATGCAACCGACGCGCAACGAGTCGCGCAATTGAAAGCACATTGCCTCTTTTCGCTCGTTTGTCGTCAGCCAACCGATTGTGCCACCTTGACCTTCCGAGAGGGCGACCCACTTTGTCACTCCGGTGGCCTGCAGCGAGTGGATGATGTGCTGACACTCGAACGCCAAATTTGATTCCAATTGCAACACGCAAGTTGCACCAGCCATTCCCGGGATGTTGCGGACACCCGCTATGTGGTCTGCAACGAGTCGGTGCGTAGTTCGCACATCCTTGGTTCGTAAGAGGTCGACGCCCAACAACTGCCGATGCAACGGAGGGTGGGAATCAGGCCATTACTCCTAGGGCAAAGCCTTACTGATCGCGCAACGGATCGCACAGCCATTGCGCTCAACGCGCATATAAGAGGTGTCAACAATCTGCTCCCTAAGGTGTATGGTGACTCGGAGGCTTCAAAGCAGGCACAGATGGAGTTTGGGAGGATCATCGATTTTCCGGATACAAAGGATGGTGCGTGGTGTCGTCGTGCTGCGCTTCTTTTTGCACTCGCGCGGGAAAGGGAGATGGTAAAGCATTTTGCCGAGCAAGAGCGCAAATTGCAAGGCGACAACGGCCGACCCACATACGCGGAGGATCTTCACAGCAGGGTGCTTCCCTTTGTGCTTCCTCGCTTTTTGAAGCATTCGTGTCAGGCACCCGACACATTCGTTGTGCTAACCCTCGTTCTTGCAGAGATGTGGGAGGGGGAGAATTTGGGAAACTGGCCGGGGGGAGCGAGCGCACCACAACTTGACCCGATGGAAGCTGCACCATAGAGCATACGGCGAAGGCAGAGGATCCGCCGCCAGAAGGATCGACGGCGAGAACAAAGTGGTTCGTATTGTATCTGGAATTCATTTCCATGATGTCGATCGGAATGTCTATCCGGCCTCGGGCCAAGAATGCATCGACGTCTTTGGATGGAAAGGCCTTGTTTGATCCGTCAGCACAGACGCCCATGGACTCGCGCAAAAGCATCGCCTAATTCGGGTTGGGGTTGGAGTTAGGGTTAAGATTAGGGTTAAGGTTAGGGTTAAGCTTAGGGCTAACCGGATCGTCGCTGAGAAGAGCCTTAACTGTTTCCATCTTGTTCGACGAAAGCCAGCGAGGCATTTCGTTAAGTTTGTGAGTGCACAATTCCGGGTGTTCGGTTTGCATGCATTCGTCACACACAAGGGTAATTGAGATGCTCTCAAATAACTTGCGCCCGACGCTATCCACCAGGTCGAACATTTTTGAGTAATCTGTAACGTGTTGATGTAGTGTCAAAAGGGCACGGAAATGGAGGTTCAAATGTGCAAGCGCACGATTTCCACTCTCGAGGAGTGTGCTAATGCACAGGAGGACGGAGTTGGACATGCTGAGCAATGGGACGACGACCTCGCTGATTAAACCAGGATCACAGTAAGCGGCCTGCGCAACATGAAAGGGTATGCATTACCAGCCAGACCCATACCTGTGCATGTGGGCGGGCAATCGTCTTCGGTGCTGGCAACGCGTAACCTCCTCCAGTATGATGATGTCTCCTGCCACACCCTTGAGCGACTGCGCAGGGCGAGAGTGCGGATTTGATGGGCGGGAGATTAAGGGGTGAGCAAAAACATGCACTTTACACGCGTGTGTGTGTTACTCGCATCTTTTATGTGCATTTTTTCTATAGGAGAGATCTCATGTCTATGCGATGGGAATGGGGTAGGGGTGGGAAGGGGGAGGTGATGGGTGAGCACGAAAAGGAAAGGCGCAGCATCCGACCCTGAAGTTAGCGGGTGAGCATGGCAAAAAGCATAACACAGCAAGCGGTGTCGATTTACAGTTCAACTAAAGGTCGCTATGTGTCTCGATGAGTCAAGTGGCCCAAGCGGGTCGAGTGAGCTCAGGAAGGGCCCCAGCAGCACCCTACCGTTGCATTCTACATTGTAACTATAAAAACGCATTTACTTTGACGAAATGGGGTTTCCGCTTCCTCTCCCCGAGCTTCCCAAAAACCTGCTTAACCTCAGTGCGCCACGTCAATACCTAGTCATCCGCGAAAACGGTAGAGTCAGACACCGACTTGGCAATCCACCCGTAGTCGAAAAGCCATGGCCAATCGAGTTCAAGCCCTCGACTTTTCTTCTCGTCAGCAAGATCATTCGCACCCAAGAAGGGTCCTTTGGCGTCATTAACGCCTGGTTGACAATTGATGTCACTAACAAGTCACAAGTGAATCAACTTGTTAACTGTCGCGGAGACGCGTACATCACATGCTCGTTTGATCCAACCTTTAATGGCAAAGCACTCAAAGATGCCCTATTCAAGACCGACCTGACATACCCTACGCCACCTCCCGACTGGGCCTCTCAACCCTATGTAAAATGGGGGATTCCAATTCCACTCGACATGTACGCGGCGATTGGCATAGAGCTTTCTGTTTACAAACATATTATTTTCAACCCATTCTGCAAACTGGCCGACGATGCAATCGCGTTTGCACTTTGTGAGGCAGTGTACGGCATGCCAAAACAACGCCCAGCAAAAGCGCCAAAAAGCATGAAGGAACATGCGGGAGACGCGTTGTTTATCCCAGACACGAACCTCAAAAGAGACGGCTTTTATGAAAAGTTAGAGCGGGCGTTAAGGGAAGCCGTGTGCCAATGGTCGTCGGCACACAAGCATATGGAGGTTATATCCACATTCGCGGGGCGAAAGTTTCTTGACGATAAAGAATCAATGTTGCCGTTTCTCTGCGTGCGTAGCCGCGACGCTCTGGATTTTGTGTGCAATGGAGTGCAAGATGTGATATGTAAACTGTGGCCCTCTGACAGACTGGTCCCGAGCGTTCGGGATGCAGACTTTCTCACATCTTGTCGGGTTTGGTACGACGACCTTTTTTCGAATCCTGAGACGTCAATGTACAAAGATGGCCCTGTGATTGGGGCAGCACTTGTACGGGGTCTCCCGACACAGCAACAGATTGTCGCCGTCAAATGTCCTCACAACTTCATGGTCGCGCGCGACCTTAGTTCGCGGCACGGTAAATGTTTCAGCCAGTATTATTCCCAAAACGTGTCGCCCGAGACAAGGGCGGATATGGAAGCGCGTCACGCGAACGAGTTGGAAGAGCTAAGCAAACAACAAGCGGCACTGATTCAAAAACAAAAAGAGCAGATCCTCTATTTGCAAAAGGCGTGCGACGCTGCCGACGCCGAAGCCGAGCGTGAGCGGGCGCAGGACCGCGCCATCTTCAACCACTGGGTCAAGAATACCAAGCCCGTGTTCGAGGGCTGGGCAAAGCTGACCGAGCCGCAGCGTGCCAAGCAACAGGAAGCGAAGGCCAAAGCCGCGCGTCAGAAGGAGGCGGCGGAGGCGCGCGAGCGTGCCGCGCAACGCAAGCTCGAGGAAAAGGCCAAGGAGGCCGCCCGCAAGGCGGAGATTGAGCGAGAGCTAGCAGTCCCCTTGAGCGCTGCAGAGATTGAAGCGCGCGAGAAGGATGTGGAGCGTCGCCGGATCGCAGAAGCGGAGCGCGAGCGCAAAGAGTCTGACAGGAGCAACACGCTCTCGTGCGACCTCAAGGCAAAGCCGCAGCACGGCCCCAAGGAGGGCATCCTGCGCAAGCCCATATTCGCGACCGAGCACGAGCGGATCGCGCACGAGGACTTTGTCAGCCTCGCGCAGCGCGAGGCGCGGCGCGAGGAGGGCAGGGCCAAGAACGCCGAAAAAAAGCGCGTGGCAGACAACAAGAAAGCAGAAGAGGTGCGAAAACGCAAAGAGAATCGTGCGTGGCGGTCGGGAGGCACCCTGGAGCCTGCACTCATGCTCTCGCTGGCCGATTGGCGCGCGCCCAAGGCATTGCTCAACGGCGAAGACGACGGGCACTCGGTGCGTAGCCTCGCGACCACGTGCGTAAACCTCAACCCCATTGCACACGCCGTCGAACGCGGCGTTTTGCGCAATGCGGACCGTCGCGAGGCCCAGTGGACGCGCAAGCACGGTAAGCGCGAGTCGGGCTACGAGGGGCGCGTCGTCTACCGTGGTCGTCCGAATGGCGTCGACCTGGTGGTCGACCCCGCGACCGATCGCATCATCACTGTATATCCCGCGCGTGCCAAGTTTGCGTAGACAATAAAACATTTCTATGGATCGAAGAATAACCTTGTCACTCAACGCGAACCCCAGTCAGCAGCACCCATGCCGCCATACTGCAACGCCGCCGTTGCAAACAGGGAGTTCGTTCGCGCGGTGTGGGAGATGTTCAAGCAAGAAAAGAAGGACATAGAGTGTCGCAACCGGTGTGCGGGCGGCATGCCGTCCCACCTCTACAACTACGAGCCGTACAATCAGGCGCTGGAGAACTTTCGCAAGGTCACCATCAACGCGTGGTCGCAGCTGACGACCGACAACCGTGTGTTCGCGCTCGAGGTTGCACAGGACGAGTGCAACGGGTGTCCCGACCTCTTGCCGGAGTTGCACAAGTTGCTTGTCAAGGGACCCGTCGAGGCGAGCCCGTACCTTTCTCAGGGAGACCCAATGGCCCACGTGGAGTCGGCGATCGAGAAGCTCGAGCGCCTGTACGAGGGCAAGAAGCTGCGCCGGCGCAAGGAGGGCAAGGAGCGGTTTGAGGCAGCGCAAGAGGAGGACAAACGAAGCAAGCGGAAGCGCGGGGAGGTGGCGGGTGTATTTGCGCACTACGACCCCGGCGAGTGGGAAGTGGAAACGGACTATGAGGAGTGGGACGATGCTGGGTTCCCGTTTTCTGTGTTGTAACAATTCCCGTTTGCAACTTTGTCCGCTTGTTTATTTGTGTTCCCCCTGCTGCCACTCTACAAGTATCGCTAACGGCTAGATTTCACGCACAGACATTTTAAAAGTACCACTACGCGAAATCGATTCAGCAGCACCCATGCCGCACTCTGTCAGCCTCATCCAAGATACCAACGATACCGATGTACAGCATCCGTTTCTTATCAATTTGGGCCCGTTGGGCAGTGCTAGTGAAGAAATAGAACCTATGCTTCTCCTCGAAGAAGCGATCGTAGAGAAGAGCCTTTTGGGCCAACACGCGCCCGAGTGCGCATTTTCAGACAGCGTTGTGTCTGTTGAAACACTTTTTCGTGCCGATGTCCAAATGCTCATTGGCATACGCTCCCAGACTGATCGCTTAGAAGTGGAAAAGAGCGACGCGTTTGAAAATGACATTGATACATCACTAGACGATGACTTCTATTACGGCACCTTGATGCTGCTAGAAAAAAAATGCCGCAACAACTCTACGAGCACAACGCTTCGGTGGTGCTTTACTGGCGTGACAAATGACGACGACCCCACGCAGTTTGTGGAATTTTTTGTCCATGACATTGTATCAATCGGCAGACCCCGTGACAACATCATGATTGAAATGAACGTTTACCTCCCGGACGCGACGTTTCCAGATGCACCCTACGGGCAATTCACCTTTCTACTTCCCGGTGATCCGATGGCATATCACAAGCCGGAGTTCGCCTATTTTGTATCTCCTTGCTCTGGAGCGATACACTTTCAAAGCACACTCGAAACGCTTATGCGCCCCTTTACGCACCGACCAACTCGTATCAAGTCGGGTTCTGCGTACAATCTATTCAAACATGTCGATGTGGCGCGCGTGCTACCCGAACAACCGACCGTTCATTACACCGTAACAGAATTTGGGCAATTGTCAATAGGTTAACAAAGCGCGCAATTCTTCTTCTACTGCGAGCGTGGTAGTATGGCGCGGTAGAAGAAGATCGTGAAATGGTGTTTCTCCTCTCTCTCCATTATGCGTGTGGCTTTCTCGTCTACGACTGTCACACTGCGCGTGCCCAGAAAGACATACAGCAGCCCGGGTGGCAGCAGCACCTCCATCTCCTCCCCGTAGAACCCGTGCCAATTAAATGCGTTAAAGTCCCACTTGTAGTGTTTAGGATCTTTGTTCTTCATGAAGATTGGAACAACGGACACGTCGGCGTCCACGGTGATCGCGCACATGCAGCACCCGTGGTCGCTACCGCCCCTGTAGAACTCAGCCAACTTCGGTTGCGGGTCGGGTCCACCCTTGAGGAAGTCGTTGAGCGGCCCAAGGGACGTGGACACGAACGTCTTGTTGAGGTACGCCTTGCCCACCGTGGGCATCCAATTGTTTCGCGTTTCGCGAGTGTTGTAGTCCTTCTCTTTGGGGCCGTGTGGCATCTCCCCGTAATCCGTGACCGAGTGCAAGACCGTGATAGGCGTCGCGAGCTCTGGGGCGCTCTCGAACAGCCCGTAAAGGGCGAATATCTGCCGTTCGGGGCGACCACACACATTCCAGTCCCCGGGGTCGCCCTCGTCGTACTTGCCGTACTTGTCGTCGTCGTTGTTGTCGTCGTCATCGTCCGAATCCGACAGGGCTATATTTTCTTGGTACCGGGTGATGTCGGGACCACCGTCCCACATCAGGTAGTCGTTGAACCGCTTCTGGCCTTCGTGCACGTACTTGTGCACCGCCCGCCACGCGTCCGTCTTGGGCTTGACGCTCGCCACAAAGGCTTGGTAATGCTCGGTAATGCGCCGAACTTGCGCCTCCCGCAGCTCCGCGCTCTTGAGCAGCGCCTTGGCATCCCGGATCACCTGTTTCCTCTCCTCCTTCGACGGCTTTGGTACCGCCTCTGCAACCCCGTCTTGCTCGAGTTGTCGCATGCGTTGCCAAATTGCCTTTGCGCCGTCCACAACGGCCCGGCTGGGCGCGCCGTCCGAGCATTTTATTTTGGGTCGCTTCCATCGCCCCGGAGCATTACCATCGCCACCGTCGGACGACTCGTGTGGCCGTTTCTGGGGTGTGCTTGTCTCTGTGCCTGTTGCGATTGTAAGAGTGGACAAACGTAGCCGCGAAAGATTCGGAATGAAAACCATGAGGTGCGTTCGTTTACTTCTCGCTCACGATTGTGAAGCTTATTGTGTATGCATTGTACATCTCACAACATCTTCCAATCTGGAAAAGTAACACAACGCAAGAAATAGCGGGAACTGCACGAGTCCCGCATGCACAACCGCCTTGAACGCGTAGCGAGATACAGTGACACTCAATCGACTATGTCCTCGTGCTCCATGTCGTCTTCGGAAACCCTGTGATTTGTCGTTCCGCAGCAGCCCCAGCTCAAGAATCGCCTCTTTCGACTTTCTTTACTATCTGTTTTACACTTGTACAATGGTCCCCATCGTAGCAGTCGAAACGGACTGCGTGTTTTCTGCATCTTGAATCTTTGCAAAAGCAATGGTGGGACGCGGTCTGCCATCAACAACGTTTCCCGTGCCTCTGCGATAGGCGTGGGCGGTTCGGGATGAAGGCCTTGTTGGTGCGCGAGCAAACGAGCCATATAATCTTCTTGCGACGTTTGCATGTCTTTTTCGATGAGCTTTTCGACCATATTTCCTACCCCAAAAATCGGGCACGTTATTTCGGTACGTGTACAAAGGACGCAGCGCTCGGGGTCAATCGGATTGAGCCAGGAAGTCGTCTTGATTTCAATGCGGTTACTTACCGCGCAAACGTTGGTGATGCATGGGTGGTCCTGGTCGTAGAGGTCGCGCCACCACATGCTCTCCACGCAAGGAGCGAGATCCGCTTGTTTCACAAAGTTGCGTAGTGCCGCAGGAACCTTGTCCTCTGTAAACCGGCACAACACTCTACGCGCGAGCGTTGCATTTCCTTTTGCGTCAGAGTCGTGCTTTTCCCACTCTATAGAAAGGTCTCTTCCATTATGAGAAGCAACTGTTTTTTCGACTGTAAAATCTCCACGAAGTGTCCAAAACGTGGACGCCCCAAAGGGGCACTCCACCTCAGTGCTGAACGTCCGCATGGCTCCTATTTGTTAAGAGCTACAAAGCTAATGTGACCGTGGCACAAGTAACGCGATGAAAATGATAGCGCTTACGACTGACATTTACTGTTTACTGAACAGTCCCTCGCTGGACACTCCTTACCGCCTGCCGTCTATGCATTCGCCGCTTTCGCACCAGTATGAGCAGCAATCATCTTCCTGTTCGCACGACTCGTATTCGCCCAGACATTCGAATGGGGGTGGAGGGGGAGGTGACGAAAAAGAAGGAGGGGGCGGTGGTGGAGGGGGAGGTGGCGGCGTGCAGGGATCGGGATTGGTAGGAAAATTCCAACCGTAGTAGTAATTGTTTGCCGATTGGTACGGCTGGTGTTCTTTCCAAGCGCAATGCGTGAGCCGCTTGTTCTCGTACGACAACTCGGGACTGTAGGATGCTAACGCAGTGCTGGAGTACGAGAACATTTGGCTCATGTCCGTCACCTGAGACACGTCCCAGTTGTGAAGCGGTTGATTAAAACTGCGCGCATTACGGAACATTTCGTGCATGTTTGTGACTTTCGACGTGTCCCAGTTGCTGAGGTCCTGATTGAAGAGTGAAACGTGATAGTCAGAACCATCATACGGTTTAAACATCTCGTACATGTTGGTGACTTTCGACGTGGTCCAGCTGTTGAGTGGACGGTTGTAGGCATAGTTGCATTTAAACATTTGGCTCATGTCTGTCACCCTGGACACGTCCCATCCGTTGATGTCATTGGTGATCGCCTCTTGGCTGTCGCATGTACTGAACATGCCTTGCATACTTGTCACGCTGGACACGTCCCACCCGTTGATGTCAAAGTTACCAAGATCCCATCTGAAAACACCGTGGTGTCTCGAATTTCCGATATCTGCAAACACGCCTGACATGTCGGTGACTCTCGAAACGTCCCAATTGATTGGAACGTCGGCGTAATAACCTTGTATACCTGCGTTTACATTGCTGTCGATCCATCCAGAGCAACAATCCCAGGCCTCGATTGCTTTTTCCAGACGCGCTTTGTCCGCTATCGTGCCCGGTGAAAAAGGTGGCGGTGACGGTGGTGGAGGCAAGGGCGATGGCGACGACCAACCAACAAAAGGGACGGGAGGGAGCGGTGGCGGCGGCGGCGGGGGTGGCGAAGGTGGCGGCGGCCCTGGGGGCGGCGAAGGTGGCGGCGATGGTGGCAATGGTGGCGGTTCCGGTGGATATGGTGGATTGAACCCGCCCGGTGGCGCGGGAGGGAGCGGTGGATCGGCTATTACCGGCGGAATAGCCGGTGGCGCTGGTATTCTTTGACACATGAAATCGTAACTGGCACTGCATGAGACGTCGTCCCATTTTCCTCCGCTTTGTCTCACCATGACAACGCAATCCTGGACATTCATGTGGTCATACGGCTGTCCAGATTTCCAATTCGTGAAGGCGTCGTTCGTAGCCCCGTCACCGTCGTCGTCGTCATCATCAAACTGCACTCCCGAATTGTGCCATTCCCAGTATCCATTGTCTGTGTTATGCGTTTCACTATTGATGTCGTTTAATCCAATCCACATGCCATACCACCGCCCCCAATCGAGGTTCTCATTATTAATGTATGCGGTTACGGCATTCAGATCATCTTGGGAATGGAGTTCCAATAGCCGCATCGCGTTAGCTTCGCAGTAGTCTCTGGCAGCATGCCATGACCTCTTGCCTGTGCTACCACTACCCTCACCAACTAGCATGTATTCAGGCGCGGGCGGTGGTCTAGGCGAGGGCGGTGGCGGGGGATGTGTCGGTGGTGACGGCGGCAAAGGTGGCGGTCGCGGTGACGGTGGCGGGGGAGGTGACGGTGACGGTGGCGGGGGAGGTGTCGGCGGTAACGGCGGCGAGGGCAAAGGTGAGGGTGGCGGTCGCGGAGGGGGCGGTCGCGGTGAGGG
>Ga0066856_10000796_pt1 | contig 11962 bp, 5 predicted proteins | sample ETNtaG_5_FD_65605 | JGI IMG/M metagenome (GOLD analysis project Ga0066856, IMG submission 65605) | Marine microbial and viral communities from oxygen minimum zone, Eastern Pacific Ocean - ETNP201406SV205 | ecosystem: Environmental > Aquatic > Marine > Oceanic | place: Pacific Ocean: Eastern...
AAAAATAAATTATTCTAAATCTACTTTAGATGAAGTGTTTAAATCAGTTTTCCCTATTTATGATTATGCAAATAATTGCAAATTAGAATATATGGGTTTTAAATTAGGTAAAGAAGAATATATAGAAGAAGAATGTCGCATCACTGGGAAAAGTTATTCCGTTCCACTCAAAGTAGATTTAAAATTATCAGTTAATATCGACCCAAAATCATCTGGACAATTAGAAATATTCGAAAACTCAGAAGTATTTCTTGGTGACATGCCAATCATGACAAAGTATGGAACGTTTATAGTTAACGGCACTGAAAGAGTTGTTGTATCGCAATTACATAGATCTCCAGGAGTATTTTTTGACCATGATAGCGGTAAAACACATGCTTCTGGTAAGTTATTATTTTCCGCGAGAGTAATACCGTACCGTGGCTCATGGTTAGATTTTGAGTTTGACCAAAAAGATATTGTTTTTGCAAGAATTGATAGAAGAAGAAAAATAGCATCTACAATCATATTAAGAGCGTTAGGATATGATACTAAGGAAATATTGGATATATTTTATGAGAGCAACAAGGTTACGGTTGATAAAGACAAGTTTTTCCTTACTCAAAGTTTAACTGATTTAAAAGGAAGTATTGCGCAGTTTGATATATTACACAACAAAAAAGTTATTGTACCAAAAGGCAAAAGAATAACAGTCAGACATTTAGAGTTAGAAAAAAAAGCTAAAATGAAAGGATACGCAATACCATCAGAATATCTTTGGGGGAAAAGAATTTCCCAAGATGTTGTAGATACTAAGACAGGGGAAGTGCTTCTATCCTGTAATCAACAAATCACAAAGGAATTAATTGAAGATATTTTAAAATCAAAAATAAAAAATTTCGATATTTTACATACAAACGAGCTTGATAGAGGGCCATTTATTTGTAACACCTTAGATGTTGACCCAACCATCGACCAAGATACAGCTTTAACAGAAATTTATAAAATGATGCGTCCTGGTGAACCACCAACAAAAGAAGCTTCATCACAATTATTTACTAATTTATTTCAATCATCAGACAGGTATGATTTATCTGATGTGGGTAGAATGAAATTTAATTCTCGTGTAGGCAGAACAGATGTAACAGGAGATGGAATTTTATCAAATGAAGACATAATATCTGTTTTAAAAACTCTGATTAATATTAGAAATGGTTTTGATACAGTTGATGATATTGACCATTTAGGTAATAGAAGAGTCAAATGTGTTGGAGAAATGGTAGAAAATGTTTTTAGAATTGGGTTAGTAAGAGTAGAAAAGGCTGTAAAAGAGAGAATGAGTACAATGGAGTTAGCTGATAAATTACAACCTAAAGATATTATTAATTCAAAACCTATAACTGCAACCTTAAAAGAATTTTTTGGAACAAGTCAGTTATCACAATTTATGGATCAAAATAACCCTTTAGCAGAAATTACTCATAAGAGAAGAATTTCAGCTTTAGGCCCCGGGGGGCTTACAAGAGAAAGAGCGGGATTTGAAGTACGAGATGTTCATCCTACGCATTATGGTCGAGTCTGTCCTATTGAAACACCCGAAGGCCCAAATATTGGGCTTATAAACTCTTTAGCAACATATTCTAGACCTAACAATTATGGTTTTTTAGAAACTCCATATAGAATTGTTGTGAAGGGTAAAGTAAAACCTGAGATAAAGTGGTTATCAGCAATAGAAGAAAGTAAATATCATATTGCTCAAGCTAATACCGAATTAGATAAAAACAATAAGATTGTAGGAGATTTAGTTTCCTGTAGACATAATAATGAATTTTCGATTACCTCTCCTGATAAAATAGAGCTGATGGATGTGTCTCCAAAACAGGTTGTGTCTGTTGCGGCTGCACTAATTCCTTTTTTAGAGCATGACGACGCAAATAGAGCTTTAATGGGATCAAATATGCAGAGACAAGCAGTGCCAATATTAAAGCCTGAAAAACCTTTAGTTGGAACTGGTATTGAAAAAACTGTTGCTATTGATTCCGGAGCCTCTTTTACTGTAAAAAGAGGAGGTACAGTTGATTATGTTGATGCATCTAGAATTATTGTAAATGTTAATGATAATGAAGTAGTTGATGATAATGATACAGGAGTAGATATATACCCGCTTACAAAATATACGCGTACAAATCAAAATACTTGTATTAATCAAAGACCTTTAGTAAATACTGGTGATGTAATTGAGAAAAATGATGTGATTGCAGATGGCCCGTCTACTGATTTGGGAGAGTTAGCACTCGGACAAAATCTACTAATAGCATTTATGCCTTGGCATGGTTATAACTTTGAAGACTCGATATTAGTATCTGAAAGAGTAGTGCAAGAAGATAGATTTACTTCTATTCATATCGAAGAATTAGAATGTATTGCAAGAGACACTAAACTTGGATCAGAAGAAATAACTTCTGATATACCAAATGTGAGTGAAAATTTATTAAATAAACTTGACGAATCTGGAATAGTTTATGTTGGAGCAGAAGTTAAATCTGGTGACATATTAGTTGGAAAGGTAACTCCTAAAGGAGAAAGTCAATTAACTCCAGAAGAAAAGCTTTTAAGAGCAATTTTTGGAGAAAAAGCATCTGATGTAAAAGATACCTCGCTTAAAGTTCCGTCTGGAATGGATGGGACGGTTATAGATGTAAGGGTTTTTACTAGAGAAGGAATAGACAAAGACGCAAGAGCGTTAGAAATACAAAATACATTCATAGTAGATGCTAGAAAAAATTTAGAAGATGAATTAAGGATTAATCAAGAAAACATATATACAAGAACAAGAAAACTTCTATTAAATAAACAAATCGCAAAGGGTACAAAAGATGTTAAGGCAGGAAGTAAAATATCACAATCAATTTTAGATAATCTTGCAGATGAAGATTTATTTAAGTTTATTTTAAAAACGGAATCAGGAAATATTGCTCTTGCGAATATGCAAAATCAATTAGATAAATTAAATCAAAAATTTTCTGAAGATCTAGAACAAACCACACAAAAACTTTCTCAACATGATGACTTGGGTCCAGGTATACAAAAAAAAGTAAAAGTTTATCTTGCGGTTAAGAGGACATTGCAACCTGGAGATAAAATGGCAGGTAGACATGGTAACAAAGGGGTAATATCACAAATTGTTCCGGTGGAAGACATGCCTCACACTGAAGATGGCAGACCAGTTGATATAGTATTAAATCCACTTGGAGTACCCTCTAGAATGAATGTGGGACAGGTTTTGGAAACTCATTTAGGTTGGGCGGCAAAAGGAATAGGGTTTAAAATTGGATCTTTAATAGAAGAAAAAGCTCCCGTTAAAAAAGTTAGAACATATTTAAGTGAAGTGTATGGAGCATGTCCAGGCTTTGATAAACATGACCTTAAAACGTTAACTGATTTAGAGATAAACACACTTTCATTAAATTTAAAAAATGGAGTACCAATGGCTACCCCTGTATTTGATGGAGCATCTGAGCAAGAAATTAAATCAATGTTAAATCTTGCAGACTTGCCAGAAAGTGGGCAAGCGACTTTGTTTGATGGTAGAACAGGAGAGAAGTTTGAAAGACCTGTAACTATTGGGTACATGTACATAATTAAATTAAATCACTTAGTTGATGATAAAATGCATGCTCGTTCAACGGGGCCATATAGTCTTGTTACTCAACAACCTTTGGGCGGGAAAGCTCAATTTGGTGGACAACGATTTGGAGAGATGGAAGTTTGGGCTCTTCAAGCATATGGCGCATCTCATACATTGCAAGAAATGTTAACAGTAAAATCTGATGACGTGGCAGGTAGAAATAAAATATATAAAAATATTGTTGATGGAGATTTTTCTGCAGAACCCCATGTTCCAGAATCTTTTAATGTTCTTTTGAAAGAAATAAGATCATTAGGTATTAACATAGATTTAGACCAGGAAAACAAAGAATCTTAGGAGTTTACAATGAAAGACATGATAAATTTATTTAAAAAGACTGCTAAAGAAGATAACTTTGATCATATTAAAATATCATTAGCATCTCCTGATTTAATGAGATCATGGTCTTATGGTGAAGTTAGAAAACCAGAAACTATCAATTATCGAACGTTTAAACCTGAACGAGACGGTTTATTTTGCGCTAAAATTTTTGGACCAATAAAAGATTACGAGTGTTTATGCGGTAAATACAAAAGATTAAAACACAGAGGAGTAGTTTGTGAAAAATGTGGAGTAGAGGTTACTTTATCTAAAGTAAGACGTGACAGAATGGGTCATATAGAGCTTGCCTCTCCTGTAGCACACATCTGGTATCTAAGATCATTGCCATCAAGGATAGGATTAATGTTAGACATGACATTAAGAGAAATTGAAAAAATATTATATTTTGAAGCATATATTGTTATTGATGGAGGTCTTACCCCTTTAGAAAAAGGACAACTATTATCCGAAGAAGGTTATCAAAAAATTGTTGAAGAACATGGTCATGATGTCAAGGTAGGAATGGGAGCGGAAGCAATAATGGAGTTGTTATCTGAAATTGAGCTTGATAAAGTATTCCAAGACTTAAAAGATGATATAGCAAACACTAAATCTCAAGCTAAAAATAAACGTAATGTAAAAAGATTAAAACTAATAGAGTCATTTATTAAATCTGGCAATAGACCTGAGTGGATGATATTGACCGTGTTGCCTGTTTTACCTCCAGATTTAAGACCTTTAGTGCCACTAGAAGGAGGTAGGTTTGCAACCTCAGATTTAAATGATTTATATAGAAGAGTTATAAATAGAAACAATAGATTAAAGCGTCTGCTTGAATTAAAAGCGCCAGAAATTATTGTTAGAAATGAAAAAAGAATGTTGCAAGAATCTGTTGATGCTTTATTAGACAATGGTCGAAGAGGACGAGCTATAACAGGAACCAACAAAAGACCTTTAAAGTCTCTTGCAGATATGATTAAAGGAAAAGGAGGTAGATTTAGACAAAATCTCTTAGGGAAACGTGTAGATTATTCTGGTAGATCTGTAATTGTAGTAGGCCCAACATTGAGACTTCATCAATGTGGCATTCCAAAAAAGATGGCTTTAGAGTTATTTAAACCTCATATTTTTGGAAAGTTGCATCTTAGAGGAATTACTACAACTATAAAAGCTGCAAAAAAAGTAGTTGAAAAAGAAGGAGAAGAAGTATGGGATATTTTAGACGAAATTATAAAAGAATATCCGGTATTATTAAATAGGGCGCCAACATTACATAGACTTGGAATACAAGCATTCGAACCAATATTAATTGAAGGCAAAGCAATACAACTACATCCTTTAGTTTGTGCCGCATTTAATGCAGATTTCGATGGAGATCAAATGGCAGTGCATGTGCCATTATCATTGGAAGCTCAAGTTGAAACCAGAGTACTTATGTTATCAAGCAATAATATACTCTCACCTTCAAATGGAAGTCCAATAATCGTACCATCGCAAGATATAGTCTTAGGTATTTATTATATGTCTAGAGAAAAACCTAATGCGTTAGGTGAAGGTATGATTTTTAGTGACGTTGAAGAAGTCCACAGAGCTTACCAACAAAAAATTGTTGATTTACAAGCTAAAATTAAAGTGAGGATTGAAATAAAAGAAGAAAACGATGAGGCGCCTATTAGCAAAAAAATTGTGGATACTACGGTTGGTAGGGCAGTTCTTGCGGAAATGCTTCCGAAAGCTATACCTTTTTCATATATTAATAAAGATTTAGATAAGCGTGCAATATCAAAATTATTTGATGCTTCATACCGTCTTGCTGGCTTAAAAGCAACAGTAATGCTTGCAGATCAAATCATGTATACAGGTTTTAAATATTCTACAATTGCCGGTGTTTCTATAGGTGTAAACGATATGGTGGTGCCTACACAGAAAGTAAAAATGGTCGCAAATGCAGAGAAAGAAGTTAAAGATATAGAAAAACAATATAATTCAGGATTACTAACCTCTGGTGAAAGATATAATAAGGTTGTTGATATATGGTCACATACTAATGACCAAGTTTCACAAGCTATGATGAAACAATTAGGAAATGAAACAACTAAACTTTCTACAGGAAAAACAATCGAACACAAGTCATTTAATTCAATATATATGATGGCTGATTCAGGAGCTAGAGGATCAGCTGCACAAATTAGACAGTTATCTGGAATGAGGGGTTTAATGGCAAAACCTGATGGTTCTATCATTGAAACACCAATTACGGCTAATTTTAGAGAAGGTTTGGACGTTATGCAATATTTCATATCAACCCACGGGGCAAGAAAAGGTTTGGCAGACACAGCTTTAAAAACAGCTAATTCGGGTTATTTAACAAGAAGGCTTGTGGATGTATCTCAAGATTTAGTTGTGACCGAAGAAGATTGTAATACTGAAAATGGAATATTAATGAAACCTTTAATTGAAGGTGGAGATATAGTTGAACCTTTAAGAGAAAGGGTATTAGGTAGAACCTTACTTAATAACTTAACCGTGCCTAATGAAAAAAGCATAATTTTAAAAAAAGGCACAACATTAGATGAAAAAAATGTAGATTTACTTGAAAAGAATGCTATTGATGAAATTTGGGTCCGCTCTGCAATCACTTGTGAAACTAGACATGGAATTTGTGCAAAATGTTATGGTAGAGATTTAGCAAAAGGAACATTGGTATCAGTTGGGGAGGCCGTTGGAGTTGTAGCTGCTCAATCAATTGGTGAACCTGGGACACAATTAACAATGAGAACTTTCCATATTGGTGGAGCAGCTTCTAGAGCAGTAGCTGCTAATAGTATTGAAGTAAAAACTTCTGGAACAGCAAGATACCATAATTTAAAAGTAGTAAAAAATACAAAAGGAGATAATGTAATTGTTTCAAGGTCTGGAGAGCTTGGAGTAACAGATGGTAGCGGAAGAGAAAAAGAAAGATATAAAATCCCATATGGAGCAGTAATTACCATCAATGATGGAGAGAAAGTTGAAATGGGTCAATCTACTGTAACATGGGATCCATACACCACTCCAATGATTACTGAAACTGCAGGAATTGTAAGATTTGATGATTTTGTTGATGGAGTAAGTTCAGAACAAGTAACCGATGAATTAACAGGTATTTCTTCTATAATTATTCGAGATCAATCCAGTATGTCTTTTGACAAAAACTTAAAACCAATGGTAACGCTTGTTGATGAAAAAGGTAAAGAATTAAATATTACAAACTCAAGCTTACCAGCACATTTTGTTTTACCATCAAAATCTTCTGTAGCGTTAACAGATGGCATGAAAGTTGGAATAGGAGATACTATTGCTCGAACACCAAGAGAGACATCAGGTACACGCGATATAACAGGTGGTTTACCGAGGGTAGCAGATCTGTTCGAAGCTAGACAGCCTAAAGATAAAGCAGAGCTTGCTGAAAAAACAGGTGTTGTTTCATTTGGGAAAGAAACAAAAGGTAAACGAAGATTGGAAATTACTTATAAAGATGAGAGTAATATCGAGCAAAAACATGTACAAATGCTTGCTAAAACAAAACTATTAAATGTTTTTGAAGGTGCCAATGTTGAACAAGGTGAAATAATTTCTGAAGGAGAGTTAGATCCACATGATATTTTAAGGTATAGAGGTGTGACACAGTTAGCTGAACATATAGTGAAAGAAGTCCAAGATGTTTATCGATTACAAGGTGTAGCAATTAATGACAAACACATAGAAGTTATATTAAGACAAATGCTTAAAAAAATAGAAATAGAATCTGTAGGCGACTCTGAATTAATTATCGGAGAACAAATGGAAAAAAATGCAATTCTAGAAACAATAGATGAACTTAAGTCTGGAAACCCAAATGCTAATTTACCAACATATAGATCTGTATTATTAGGTATAACCAAAGCTTCGTTAGTTACTAACTCATTTATATCAGCAGCTTCATTCCAAGAAACAACGAGAGTTTTAACTGATGCAGCTGTCAATGGAAAAAAAGATTTCTTACGTGGTTTAAAAGAGAATGTTGTAGTTGGAAGATTAATTCCTTGTGGAACAAATCTATCTGCACAACGTAATGAAGCTAAATTTGACAAGACAGCCATGATAGAACAGGAATTAGCTGAAGAAATGACAGCATTTACTGATGTTAAAAAGGAAGTCGCTGCGGAAGACAAAAATCCAACTGAGCCCGCATAAAACAAGCTCTACTTGTAATAAAAAAACCTAGTTTTATTAATATGTTTGTTGCATTCTTTTCTTGACAGCTATATGCTGTGCGAATAGAATTTTGCAAGTATTTGAAAATATTATGACAACTATAAACCAATTAGTGAGAAAACCAAGGAAAAGCAAGTTATATAAAACTGCGGTTCCTGCATTAGAAGCCTGTCCTCAAAAAAGAGGTGTTTGTACACGTGTATATACAACAACACCAAAAAAACCTAATTCTGCACTAAGAAAAGTTGCTAGGGTTAAATTAACAAACGGGCAAGAAGTCACCTCTTATATAGGAGGAGAAGGACATAATTTACAAGAACATTCTGTGGTAGTTCTTCGTGGTGGTAGAGTAAAAGACCTTCCCGGAGTGAGATATCATATTGTAAGAGGTAGTCTTGACACGCAAGGCGTTGAAAATAGAAAACAGGGAAGATCAAAATACGGAACAAAAAAACCTAAAACTTAAATCATATGCCAAGAAAAAAACTTATATTAAAAAAAAGACTTCAACCTGACCCTGTATATAAAAGTTTGTCAGTATCAAGATTCACTAATATGATAATGTCTGATGGAAAAAAAAGAACTGCAGAAAAAATTATGTATAGCGCTTTAGAAATTATATCTAAAAATAACAAAGAAGATCCTATTGTAATGATGGATAAAGCCCTACAAAATGTTAGTCCGTCTGTAGAGGTTAAATCACGAAGAGTTGGTGGGTCTAATTATCAAGTACCGGTCGAGGTAAATCCTCGAAGAAAACTATCACTAGCTATGAGATGGATATTGGAAGCTGCTATAAAAAGAAATGAAAAATCTATGAAAAATAAATTAGCATCTGAGTTATTAGATGCTTATGAAGGAAAAGGGTCTGCAGTCAAAAAACGAGAAGATGTTCATAAAATGGCGGAAGCTAACAAAGCTTTTGCCCATTACAGGTGGTAAAGATGGCTAGAAAAACCTCAATAGAAAACTATAGAAATATTGGCATTATGGCCCACATAGATGCAGGAAAAACAACAACAACCGAAAGAGTTTTATACTATACAGGTGTCTCTCATAAAATTGGAGAAGTGCATGATGGTGCTGCAACAATGGACTGGATGGAGCAAGAACAAGAAAGAGGTATAACAATTACATCTGCTGCAACAACGTGCTTTTGGAAAGGAAGCACATCTCAGTTTCCTGAACATAGAATAAATATCATTGATACACCTGGTCACGTTGATTTTACTATTGAAGTTGAAAGATCGCTTAGAGTGTTAGATGGCGCTGTTGCTGTATTTTGTGCCGTTGGAGGTGTAGAACCACAATCAGAAACTGTGTGGAGGCAAGCTAATAAGTATAATGTTCCTCGAATGGTTTTTGTTAATAAAATGGATAGAGCAGGAGCAGATTTTTTTAGAGTAGTTGAACAAATAAAAACAAGATTAGGTTCTAATCCGGTAACTCTACAAATACCAATAGGAGCAGAAGATACTTTTAAGGGTGTTGTTGATTTAATTACTATGAAAGCAATTATTTGGGATGAAAAATCTATGGGAATGAAGTTTGAAACCACTGATATACCAGCTGAATTAGTTGATAAAGCAAATGAATTAAGAGAGCAATTATTAGAGACTGCAGCAGAAGCGAGCGAAGAACTTATGGATGAGTATCTTAATAATAGCGATTTACCAACAGATAAGATTGTGGAAGGTTTAAGAATAAGAACTTTATCAAATGAAATTGTTCTTGCAATGTGTGGTACTGCTTTTAAAAATAAAGGCGTCCAAGCTATGCTTGATGCTGTAATAAATTTTATGCCATCACCTATAGATGTACCAGCGATTAATGGAATACTTGATGATAAAGATGAAACGCCAGCAGAAAGACAATCTTCAGACGAAGAACCTTTTTCATCATTAGCGTTTAAAATTGCAACAGACCCATTTGTTGGATCATTAACATTTTTTAGAGTTTATTCAGGAGTATTAAAAGCAGGTGATACTGTATATAACGCCGTTACTCAAAGAAAAGAAAGGATTGGAAGAATTTTGCAAATGCATGCAAATTCAAAAGAAGACGTAAAAGAAGTTAGAGCAGGAGATATAGCTGCTGCTGTTGGATTAAAAGATGTTACAACTGGCGATACTTTATGTACGCCAGAATCAATTATAACCCTTGAAAGAATGGAGTTCCCAGACCCTGTTATATCTATTGCGGTAGAGCCAAAAACCAAAGCAGACCAAGAAAAAATGGGATTAGCTCTTGGGAAATTAGCACAAGAAGACCCATCTTTTAAAGTTACAACTGATCAAGAGTCTAATCAAACTATTATATCTGGCATGGGGGAATTACATTTAGAAATTATTGTTGATAGATTAAAAAGAGAATTTTCAGTAGAAGCTAATGTCGGAAAACCTCAAGTTGCATATAGAGAAACAATTAGGTCTACTATAGAGCAAGAAGCTAAATATATTAAACAAAGCGGAGGACGAGGACAATATGGCCATGTCTGGCTAAAATTGGAACCACAAGAGTCTGGCAAAGGGTTTGAGTTTGTAAATGCTATAGTTGGTGGCGCAATACCAAGAGAATTTATTAACCCAGTAGAAAAAGGCGTTAAGGAGCAAATGGAAAATGGTGTTATTGGAGGCTTTCCAGTTGTTGATGTGAAAGTAACGCTTTATGATGGATCATTTCATGATGTTGATTCCAGTGAAGTAGCATTTAAAGTTGCAGCTTCTCAAGCTTTCAAAGAAGGCGCCAAGAAAGCAAAACCTGTAATATTAGAGCCCGTCATGTCTGTTGAAGCTGTTACACCCAAAGATTATCTTGGAGACGTTACAGGAGACTTAAACAGAAGACGAGGAATTGTTTTAGGAATGGAAGATACAGTTGCAGGAAATATTGTTAAAGCAGAAGTTCCTCTATCTGAGATGTTTGGTTATTCAACATCATTAAGATCGATGTCGCAAGGAAGGGCTACATATACAATGGAATTTACTAAATATGCAGAGTTGCCAAATAATGTAGCAGAAGCATTAATTCAACAGGCATCATAAAATGGTAGAAAAAAAAGTTTCAAAAACTACAAAGAAAACAACCACAACTAAAAAGAAAGTAGTTGCTGCTTCAAAAAAAGTTTCAAAAACTACAAAGAAAACAACCACAACTAAAAAGAAAGTAGTTGCTGCTTCAAAAAAAGTTTCAAAAACTACAAAGAAAACAAAAGTTGTTAAAAAAATTATTGATAAAAAAGAAAGCAAAGAACTTAAAACGAAAGCCAGTATATCAATTAAAAAAAGCCCGTCTACTAAACCTAAAACACAAACAATAAGAATTAGACTTAAAACTTTTGACCATAAATTAATAGATATTTCTGCAAAAGAAATTGTTGAAACAGCAAAAAGAACTGGAGCTAGAGTCTTAGGCCCAATACCCTTACCTACCAGAAAAGAGAGATTTACTATATTAGTATCCCCTCATGTAGATAAAGATGCTAGAGATCAATATGAGATAAGAACCCACAAAAGGTTGATGGATATAGTGGAACCAACGGATAAAACAGTCGATGCTTTGATGAAGCTTGATTTAGCTGCAGGCGTTGATGTACAGATTGAATTAAATTAACTTTTTTGTTTAAAAATCATACATAAAAGCCTTAATTTATGTTAAAATTCAGCACATTTTGCATAAAACTTTAAGAAAATATTAACTTTATCATTTTGAGGATAAAAAAATGAGTTTAGGAATAAT
>Ga0066856_10000797_pt1 | contig 11956 bp, 10 predicted proteins | sample ETNtaG_5_FD_65605 | JGI IMG/M metagenome (GOLD analysis project Ga0066856, IMG submission 65605) | Marine microbial and viral communities from oxygen minimum zone, Eastern Pacific Ocean - ETNP201406SV205 | ecosystem: Environmental > Aquatic > Marine > Oceanic | place: Pacific Ocean: Eastern...
GGTTTTTCATGCGGTTTTTCAAAACGTAAAATGATTTTTGGAACCATTTCCCTAAACCCTAAACCAAAACCCGTAAAAAAAATGATTTTTGGAACCATTTCGTTAATTGCACGCAGTTGTTGCTGTTGTTGTTGTTGTTTCGGGCGTCGACCACCCGAACGTTGTCGTCGTCGTCGTCGTCGTCGTCGTCGTCGTCGTTCGAAAACATCGCGGCACAGGAGCAGCTTTAGAGAGGAAGAAGAAGAAGAAGAAGAAGCGTGTGTTACTTTTTTCCAAATTGGAGAGAGAGAGAGAGAGAGTTTTCTTTTTGGTGACGCGCAAATTCCCAACCCAAGAGGGAACATCATCATCATTGGAAAAAAATGACGACGGACAGAAAGTACGTGCGCGCGTTGGTCTCGAGCATCGCTTCTCTTTTCTGTCGTCGTCGATGTCTCGAGGCGAGGATCGGCGCCATCGGTTTCCGTTCTTCGCGTCTCGTTCCCTCGTTTTTTTCCGCGCGACGCGTTTCTACGCGGGAGAGAGAGCGCTATTACGAGCGAAAGTGGTTGCCGCCGATTCTCTCTCTCTCTTTCTCTCTCTCTCTCTTACCGACGCTTTGCCGAAACGACGACCGAATGGTTTCGATGACTGACCACTCGTGATGATGACTCCGCAACAACAGACACCACTACAAAGGATCGCGAATGGTTTCTCTCGGGCGAGTCGTCGCGGCGCCCAAACCAATAAATTTACCCTCGCAACGTTTTGAACACGATCCAACGTCGACGTTAATGAACGATCCTTCGATAAAGTTAGTCAATCGAGGAAGCAATGGAGGAGGAGGAGGCTCGAAGGATTCTTTGGAGAACAACAATAGTACTCATCAAAACGAAGAATCAAATTCAGAACGCGCGAAAGAACAGAACTTACCAGAGAGAGCGAGTTGGGGGAAGAGTTGGGGAAGCGGCGGCGACGGCGAACTCGGAAACAGTTGGAACCATCATCGCGGCGAGAACAATACTAACTATAGTAACAATAACGCGAATTATAGAAATGGAGGAGGAACGAACGGGAATACTTTTCACAACGGTAGTGCTGGTAGTAAAGCAGACACGTCAGATGACTGGCGACGACGCGATCACAATCACGGTACGAACGAAAACAACGACGCGACGACCAATGGAGGAACCCGCGTGTCGGGTGTAAAACGAGAAATTCAACACGAAGTTGCTGGAGCAATTGCAAACTTGCACATTCCCCAAGGTGATTGGGGAGAGGACGAACAGATGGACTTTTCGAACCCGCCGTTGGGTGGATTCCAAACGACGAAGAAAGGCTCGAGGAACAGCGTTGATGGAGGCGAATCCTCGGACACGAAAAGAAGCTCCAATCAGAGAATGCCAGAAGCGAGAAACGTGAAAATTTTACAGAAACCGAAGAAGAAAGAAGAAAAAGAACCAATTTTTTCGTCCGCTAATTTGCCGGAAAGTTTGCGGGTGTTGAAGCGACAACCAGGAGAGGAGAAGAAATTGTGGACGCCGCCGGGTGAGAAAGTAACGACGACGACGACGACGAGCTCGTCTTCGCCACCGAAATCATCCGCGCCGGCAATCACTCATGGGACGACTATTATTAGTGGCACGCCAACGCCTACATCTACACCACCATCGAAATCGAGACCACCGCACCATCCTAGCAGCAACGGAGATCACGCACATCTTCAAGGCACGTCTCTCTTTCATGCCTCAACGCCGCCAGCAACACCACCTCCACCACCGGGCGCGCCACCGCCGCCTCCTGGAGTGCCACCTCCGACACCACCAGGTCCACCCGCGCCTTTACCTCCAACACCACCACCAGGCACAAAACCACCGCTTTCCCCGTACGGCTCGTCCGGATTGACTTCATCTGGGTCGACTGGTTCTTTGCAACATCCGCCGACACCCCCAGGACCTCCTCCAGCAGACATCGCGCACAGAACACCGCAAGGCGTGTCTCCAATGCGTCGACCACCGAGTCCACCGCCAGGTGCGCCACCTCCACCACCGCCGGGCGCACCGCCGGGTGTTGGAATGCTTCCTGGTAAGAAAAATGGCAACTCACCTTCATCTGCTTCGAAGAAGGCGTCGACGAAGAAAAAGAAAGTTCAGTTAGAACAGGGAGGGACGACGACGGAAGGATCACCGGATACAAGCGGGGACGAACTGCAGCAGGAAGCGAAAACGAAGAAGAAAACGAAGAAGAAAACAAAAAAGCAACAAAACAAAAAGAAGTCTGGTAGTAACTTTCCAAGTCCTCCATCCGCGATGCCTCCACTTCCTCCGGGACCGCCTCCGGCCGAGGCAAAGAAATCCTCTGCGACCAAGCGAGGTGCCGTGAAGCATAGCAACATAAACCTTGGATCATCAGGAACGCTGCGTGTGAGTAAGAAAGGAAGTCAAAGCTCGATAAACAGCAGAGACTCGTCGGACGGATCGAAGTTTGAAGACTGCAAAGAAGACTCGGAACTGAAAGAAGCGGAGAAGCCATCGAAAAGAGGCGGAATCCTCTCTTGGTTCGGGTTTTAAAGGGAGGAAAGTGGCGAGAAATTCTGATATATAGAGCACCTGATACCAATGGTGCTACTATCAACATTCATTTCTTTTGTGAAAATAAAAGCGTGTAAAGTACTACAACAACAAAAGTCACACTAATTCTATCGTCTAAATTATTCTATCACAATAAATTATATTTTGTACCGACCAGCACCGGCTCCACCTGGTAAAGTCTGTTTCGACACGACCTCTTCTATTTGTTTCTTCACGTGATTCTTTGCCGCAGTCACGCACCTCTCGGTTGGACCTTCGATTAATAAATACAATCTTCGTTCGCCCATAGGAATCGCTCTTCCCGGGGGATAGTACGTGCCCTTCACAGTCACAACTGCGCCGGTAAAATCGTTGATCTGTTGCAATTGGTCTTTATGCGTAACTTTCCACCTGGCGTATTGAGGGAAATCGTTGATTTCAAGCTCGGATTCGAAGTGATTTTGGCCCGTAGACGTCGTCTTTCCACCCGTGGACATCTTATGCTGCGCATTCAAAGCCGCCGCAAACGCAGCGGCCTTGGCTGCTCCGGCTGAAGCGCCATGCGCTAAAGCTGTATTTTGAGCGAGCATGATCGCATTTTGCGCGGCGGAAGACGACATAAACGCAGCAGCAGAATTGGCAACATGACCTGCTTTTGTCGCTTGGTCTCTAAGTATAGTCGGGTCGTTCGTTGGAGGATTGTAATTCGACGAAGATGTTTTACCCAAGGAGGAAGCAATTTTTCCAGCAGCAGCTTTGGCAGCGGCAACGAGCGCACTCGCTCTCTGCGCTTCAGCGTCTTCCGGGGACGTCGGAGCATTCAAACCTCCTTTCTTTGACATTTCTTTAAAAACTGCATTTGCTGCCGCTTGCGCAACTTGCGCGGGCGTTGCGCCGAATTGCGACGCTAAGGCGACTGCAGTGGACGCTTTGGCTTGTCCAGGGACCATGGGACCTCCAGCGGCATTCGCATTTGCGCCTTCGATTGCTGAAACTGACGATAAACCGGCGGCACCCCATTTCATGTCACCTCCACCGTCATCATCGTCGTAGTTATCCATGTTCTCGTCGTCGTCGTCGTTATCATCTTCTACGATTAAGCCAGCGGCTTTTGCAGCTTGGCGTTTTTCCTTTTTCAACGCATCGGCCTCGGATTGATCAAATTTAAATCCAGATCCACCGAAACCGGAACCGTTTGCCATAGCTTCGTTGTTCTTTCGTTTATTTCCAAACGCTTCTGCTAAAGCTAAAACATCCTGTGGCACGGGTTGCTTAGCTTCTTTCATAGCTTTCACGAGATCTGGCGCAAAACGCTCCTCATCACGCGAAATGAAGGTCACTGCTGTACCTTTCTGTCCGGCCCTTCCCGTTCTTCCGACTCTGTGAACGTAATCTTCTAGATGATTCGGGCAATCAAAATTGATGACAAGCTTTACATCTTTGACGTCCAAACCTCTCGCTGCAACTGAAGTAGCGACTAACACGTTACACACGTCTGTTTTAAAATCAACAATCGTGCATTCGCGATCCGCTTGCTCCTTCCCGCCATGCAAAGACAGACATGGATAACCAGACTTTAACAAATCCCGGAATATCGTGTCGCACTTATCTTGCGAGGCAACGAAAATAATCACCTTACCTTGTTCGTAGTACTCCCCTAACAATTCCAACGTGCGAATGAATCGATCTTCCTCTTCTCTCAATTCAACGAGCTGCGTGATATCGGAATTCACCACCGAGCGACCTCCTACTTGAATCTCGATTGGATTTTCCAACGCCGCTCGAGCGATGTTTTCCATCGCGCGCGGGAATGTCGCAGAAAACATAACCGTTTGACGATCCGGACGTGTGTTTGCTAATATTCTCGTTATTTGCGGCTCAAAGCCCATATCAAACATTCTATCGGCTTCGTCCAAGACGAAATAGGTGATGCGTCGTAAGTTTGTGATTTTCCCAGCCCCTGTGGTGAGAATATCAATCATTCTCCCAGGCGTGCACGCGACTGCTTCGCACCCGCGCTTTAAATCGGTGATTTGCGATTGAACGCCAGATCCACCATATACCGACACGCACCGAACACCAACCGTTTTACCAAACTTTCTACATTCTTTACCGATTTGCGTCACCAACTCTCTCGTCGGCCCGACGATCATTGCAATCGGACCGTCGCCATTTTTAATCTCTGGCTGATCTTTAATGTGTCGTAACATCGGTAATATGTAAGCCAACGTCTTGCCAGAACCTGTTTTGGCGACAGCAATACAATCACGACCGCTCATGATGATCGGTATCGCTTGCGCTTGAATTGGCATAGGGTTCTCAAAGCCCGAACGACGAATGAGTTCCATAATTTTATTCGATAGTCCAGCTTGATTCCAAGATTTAATCGGTTTTGGTACTTTCCTGCCGCGACACGATATGCCATCGAGTTTCGTTCGAAGCTCTTTGACTTCCTCTTTCGTCATTCTAGACATTTCATACGATTCGATGTAAAAATTTTTCCGAAACGGCGGGTAATCTATGTCTGAATGTATAACTGCACCAAGTTTATCGGCTTTGGATAACTTTGCTTTTTGCTTGGCCGCCCACTCATCGTCTGAATCGCTTTCGTACATGGCGAGTTCATCTTTATCATCGTCTTCTTTGCCTCCTTCTGTTGTCGTTGTGGTTACCCTTTCACCACCTTTGTCTCCCGCATCAGTCGTCGTCGAAGGCTTCTTCTTCTTCTTTTCCTCATCACCTTCACCTTCCGAATCTTCGTCGAAAAACCCTCGGACAACGTATTCTGGTTTCACTTTGATTTTGCTTTTCGCATTTTTGATGGCTTGTTCGGATGCCGGCGCTCTCGTTTTCACTTCGATGATAGATTTCTTCTTTTGTAGCTGGATGATTTTATTTCCCATCTCTGTACTATTATCATTAATATCCATCGCATCTCCATCCTTCCCAACGAGATTCCTCGCCGCCCTCTTCGCAGCTCTCATAAATTCGGCCTCTAAAGCTTTCTCTTCCTCTTCTCTTTCTTTCTTCAACTTGAACGCTTCGTCTTCCTCCTCGGACAACTTTTTTGCTTTCTCCTCCGCTTTCTCTCTTTCCTTGTTCATCGCTTCGTCGTTCAAGTTCATAAATGCTTCTAGAGGGTCGTCTTCGGTGTCTTTTTCTTCTTTTTTCGTGTTGCCGTCATTATTGTCGTCGTCGTCGTCGTCGTCGTCGTTCAGAAAATTCGGCGGTTTCCTCTTTGTCAACGCTGCGTTCGCGTCTTCGTCTTCTTCGGCATCGTCAAACATCCCGTCGTCGTCCATCATCACTGTCTTTCGTTCGAATCTCTTTTTTCCAACGACCGCCTGTAACGCCGCCGCTTTGATCTCGTTCATTTTCTTCTTCTTCTCCTGAGCCTCTCGCCACTCTTGAAGTTTTCGTTTCCTTTGTTGTATTAAAACATCCTTGTTTTTGTTGTCTGCTTTTTCTATAGCTGCCGCCGAAGCTGGTGCTGCTTGTTTCTTCGACGACAACGACGACGACGACTTTGGTTGGTTCTCTTCCTCTTTCTTCTTCTTCTTCTTCTCGTCTTCGACTTCTTTGTCTTCTTTTTCCTCTTCTCGGTCTGGACTGTCCGATCGTAACCCTCCTCTCACTTTTCCTCTTCCTTTCACCACTTTCTTTTTCTTATTGTTCGTTGGAGTCGTCGTCGTCGTTTCTGGAATCGGCGACATCTCTTTCCTCTTTCTCGTCGGCGTCGGTGTTTTCTTCTTCTTCTTCCAGTCCTCCTCCACTCCACCATCCCCGCCGCTTTTCGCGGGAGTCGTTTCCCGACTCGTCGAACGTCTCGTCGCTCTCGTCGGCATCGTGGTATTCGAAGCGGGGGGAGTGGGGGGGGGGGATATCGCGCAAGAAGTGGATTGAATTCATCAAAACGAATCCTCTTTCTTCTCTTTTGACACCCTAAACACATGAACCCAAACAAGAAAGAAGAAGAAGAAGAAGAGACGCACGAGAGAAGAAGAAACGCCTCTCTCTCTCTCTTTCCTCCAAAAGACAAAAGACCATCATGTTCCGATTCGGCGGCGGGGGTGGTCGTTCGTCGTTTGAAGCGCAATACAGAGCGTACCCGGTCTCATTCGTGGACCGGGCGGAGTTGGACAAAGGCGACAAAATCATCTTGCCTCCGAGCGCGTTGGACAGATTGTCGCAAATCGGTGACCTCGATTTCCCGATGCTGTTTAACATCGAAAACGTGAAGGAAAAGACGAAGACGCACTGCGGAGTGCTAGAATTTATCGCCGACGAAGGCGTGTGCTATCTCCCGTATTGGATGATGCAAAACTTGCGACTCGTGGAAGGCGACGTTTTGAGAGTGAAAAACGCGCAATTACCTAAAGGCACGTACGTGAAACTCCAACCGCAAACGAGCGACTTTTTGAACATTAGCAATCCGAAGGCAGTATTGGAAACGTGTTTGAGAAATTACACGTGTTTGACTGTAAACGATACGTTTATGATTGAATATAACAATAAGAGATATTTTATCGACGTTATTGAAGCGAAACCGGCAGACGGGGTGTGCGTGGTGGAGACAGATTGCGAGGTAGATTTCGCAGCGCCGTTGGATTACGTGGAACCGGATTATAGTAAAGGAGGAGGGGGAGGAGGAGGAGAAAGTTTAGCAAAAACGAAAAAAGAAGACGAAAGCTTTATGGACGTGGACGAGAACGGAGTGGTGGATTTGACCGGAAGTACGCCACGAGCGAAAGACGACAAAACGAAAGAAGAAGCAGAAAAAGAAGAAAAGAAAGAAGAAGAGAACAGCAAAAACACGTTTTTAGCGTTCGCTGGGAACGGGAACCGGTTAGACGGGAAAGCATCGAGAGTTGGCGAATCTCAACCGGTAAAAGTAGAACTTCCGACAACCTCTTTACGGGTGACGAAAGAGTGGCAAAAACTGCGCGAAGGCGGCGTTTTGGGCGACGCCGAAGGTGCTAAAGACGAAAAGAAGAACAGTTTATCCGGAGCGGAAAGAGCGGAGCGAAAAGCGGCTGGAAAAGTCATGTTTGGAGGAGGCGCGCGAGTGGCAGCAATGGCGAGGAAGAAAAAGAAGGAGTCTGAGAAGAAAACCGCAGACACGGACGATAAAAATGGAACGAATCATGGTGAGAAGAAAGACGGTTTTAGCGCCTTCAAAGGCTCAGGAAATAAGCTTCGATAAATACACATCAATATAGCACCTCTCAATTAATTAGTAGAAATACAAAATCTTCTCTCTCTCTCTCTCTCTCTCTCTCTCGCTTTCATAATTTTTACATCAAAACCTTCTTCGCATACGATCGAATGCTCCTCCTCTTTTCGACAGCTTTAAACGTCTCCGGACTCGGTTGGACTTCTTCATCGTACATAGTATCGATAATCTCTTCTGCTCTCTCGAAATCGTTCGTGTTCGCGCAGCATTGTAATAAAACGTTATACGTCACTGCAGTTCGTTTAATTCCGTACTTATTTGACATCTGCGCGCATAAGCTCGTCGCTTTCTGCCATAAAGGCATGTTGTCGTGTCCAATGGTCAAATACCCTTTTACGAGCTCGACAATGGCGATTTCATCTGGCTCGCACACGCCGCCTTCAAACACCTGCTCGAAAACCTTTTCGGCCATGTCTAAATCTCGACCGGCGATGCAGGCCGCGATGCACGTGGATGCCGCTCGAGCGTCCGGTTCGATCCCGTGGTCTCTTCCTAAAGACACCAGTAATTCGATGGCGGATGACGGCGCTTTTCTCTTGACGCAATCGCGGAGTTTTTTAGTCGTGTCCCTCAAGATTTGTTGATTAGAGTCGGCGAATGTGGTCATAGAATATGGTGCTCTGGTGGCGGTTCTATTATTTCTGACACCTTTGGACGAATACTGCGTTCCTTTTCTTCTTGAAGAACAAGAAGAAGAAGAAGAAGAAGTGAAAGCGTTTGACTCATTTCGCCGCCACGACGACGACCACGACGCATTCGTCGCTAAAGTCGCACAAGAGTACGCAGACATGATGAGCGATTTTACGGTGCGTGGATGAAGTCGCCCGTTACGCGTGCTCTATCGATGTTTCGATGGATGAAAAATACTACTTTAACGACGATAAAGGAGTACTGCAAAGTGCGGATAATCTAATTTCGTAGTATTCTAATTTCGTATTCATACAAATTTTTGGAGAATTACACTTTTTGAAGGATGAAGGGGATTATGATTATTATTGGTCTTTTTCAGACGCTTCCATTCATCACTTTTTTAAAAAAATACATCGTGCCCCGTATCCAGTATCCCAAGGGGGGGTAAAAAATAAAAGAGTTTACATATCCCCGGCGGATTGGAACAACTGTCTTTCCGGCGGGTACATGTAACTCCAAAAGTTGCACTTGTTACCTCCCGCGGATTGCGGCGACTCGATGTCCACGCCTCGTTTGGGATACGAGTTTCGTTCAGCCTTGGCTTTTTTGTCACCGGTAACAACGCCAGTCATGTTTTCAATGTTTAACAACGCGTCCGTTTCTTCTTGGGAAAGGAAGTCTAAAACTTCCGTGGTGACGTGTGAAACTGGTTTGTTCGTTTCCAGCGCGGCTTTTGCAATCAACGTGGCTTTTCTGTAACCGATTTTGGGTAACAACGCGGTGACTATACCGATGGAGTTGTTGACGTGGCTCGCGCAGACGTCTTCGTTTGCGGTGATGCCATCGATGCACTTTTCGCGCAAGACTTTTAAACCGTTGGACATTGAGTCTAAGGAGTTCAATAGGTTGTACACTATCAAAGGTTCAAACGCGTTGAGTTGCAACTGAGCGTGTTCTGAAGCCATCGATATCGCGGCGTCCGCACCAACGACTTGAAAACACACTTGATTCATCACTTCCGGGATGACGGGATTTATTTTTCCAGGCATAATGGACGACCCAGGCGCCACGGCAGGTAAATCAATTTCGTTGAAGCCACATCTCGGACCAGAGCTCAACAAACGCAAATCGTTGCATATTTTTGACGTTTTCAAAGCGATTCTTCGCAAAATGCTCGAAAACAACAAAAACGAGGAGGTGGAACTCGACGCCTCGACGAAATCTTTCGCACTTGTGAACGGTAAGTTCGTCAACTCTTTCAAAGCTTCTATGCTTTCTTTGGAGAATTCTTTATGTGCGGTGATTGAGGTACCAATCGCGGTACCTCCTAGATTAGATTCGTATAAAGCGTTGACGTTTTTCATCAAATATGCCAAGTCGGATTCGAGAGAGTTTGCGAAAGAGTTAAACTCTTGTCCGAGCGTCATCGGCACGGCATCTTGCAATTGCGTTCTTCCCATCTTGACAATGTGTTTGAACTCATCGCCTTTTTTGCGGAAGGATTGAATCAACAGTTTCAATTCGCCAACCATTTTTTCGTGATGTAAACCAACCGCGAGTTTTGCGGCGGTCGGGTACGCGTCATTGGTCGATTGACAAAGATTCACGTGATCGTTCGGATGAACAATGCCATACGAACCGATTGGTTTGTTCAAAGTCAAATTAGCCAAATTCGCGATAATTTCGTTCGCAGCCATGTTCGTGCTTGTCCCAGCGCCACCTTGAATGACATCCACGATGAAGTCTCTGTGATGTTCTTTGGACTCTAGCAAATTATCGCACGCGGTGGAAATCGCCTTGAAAATTTCCAAGGAGATTAATCCAATCTTAAAATTAGCCGTCGCGGCTGCTTTCTTGACGAACGCTAAAGCGCGAATAAACTCTGGAAAGTGACTGAGTTTGACTCCGGTAATGGGGTAATTTTCCAACGCCCTTTGCGTAGCGATGCCATACAGAGCGTCTTTTGGAATGGTTTCGAGTTCTCCGAGCAAATCGGATTCCGAGCGAGTCTTCCTCTCCGATGTCTCGTGGCGTTCGGTCGCGATTTTTGATGTCGCTGCTTTTGACGATGGTTCACTTTTTCCAATTTTCTCTTCTTCTTCTTCTTCTTCTTCTTCTTGTCGTTTAAAAGATAATATCTTTGAAGAAGTAGACGCGACTGGTGCATTCCAATCGTTGTTTATCCATCGAATGTTCTCTTCCTTTTCGACTTCCGCGATTGCCGCGTGAGAGAAAATCGGCGAAGATGCATTCGCAAAGGCACGCATAGAACGAGACGATTGGAGCACCGAGGAGGAATTCGTCGACGACGCGTTCGATAACGACGACGAAGCGCGACGACGCACAAACAGCGCTGCTCGACGCGCGCTGGTTAAAGTCATCAACCGACGGATCATCGTCTGTATTGCCGTCTCCGTGATTGATGGAGATGATGATGTCACTTACGTGTGGTGGCCCTCTCTTTTTTTGCGCGTTCGCGTTCGTTGGGTTTTTGGTGTTGGCTTTCGTTTTTATTTATGACGTGGCATCGAAGAGATTCTCATCAAAATCTCTCTTTTTTTCTCGCCAGCAGCAAAAGGAGTTTTTGACATTTGACAACTCGTCGGACCATGAAAAAAAAAAGAAAAAAAAGGAAAGGAAAAGAAGAATGTGACAAAAATGTGGCAAAAATGACCTTTTCTGTACCAACCGCCTTTACGTACGTTCCGCCTTTGACGACGACTTTGACGACGACAACGACAACAACAACAACGACAACAACAACAACAACAACAACAAAGCTTGTGGTCGCTCTCCCCTTTTTTTCGTGCGCGCGCGTGAGGAAGGGGGGGAGAGGAGAGGGACTCGACTCAGAAAGAAGTGCGTTGTCGTACACACATAATAAGAGTACAAAAAGGGAAAAAGAAAGACAAAAATATCTCTCTTTTTTACGTAGTAATTTAAAACGATTTCGGACGCACAAAAAATTTTGTATCGATTTCGGACGCACAAAAAAACAGAGAGGTGCCGCTTCGCGTTTCAACGACTTTCTTCCTCAAAAAGAAGACTAATCCTCGCAGACACGCGCGCGCCTAAATACCGCGATCAAACTCACACGTTTGCTTTACGCACCTTCCCTTACTCTCGCGCGCGCGACACGCGAGCAGTAAAGATGCTGTCTTCGTCGTCATCTTCTTCGTCGTCGTCGTCGGTGTTGTCGTCGTCTCGCCCGCTTCAAAGGCGCGGCATTCAACGTCACGCATCTTCGAATGGGCGAAGTCAACGAAGTCAATTGCGGGCCTCCTCCACTTCTCGAGACGTGACCACCATCGCAAACGTCTCCGTGCCGATGCAAATCTTAAAACCGAACGGGGAACCGAAAGTCGTGTACATTTTCAACTCGAAAACCTGCGACGGGAGCGCGGAGTTGAAAGATATTCTCGGGAACAAGTGCGTCCTCTGCTCGTTTTGTCTGTTAGGATCTGTTAGGAAAGTGCTCACATACTTGAGCTCACTAACGAACTCTCCGGTGGACACGTTTTTTGACGTCATCATTTTCAAAAAA
>Ga0066856_10000800_pt1 | contig 11929 bp, 10 predicted proteins | sample ETNtaG_5_FD_65605 | JGI IMG/M metagenome (GOLD analysis project Ga0066856, IMG submission 65605) | Marine microbial and viral communities from oxygen minimum zone, Eastern Pacific Ocean - ETNP201406SV205 | ecosystem: Environmental > Aquatic > Marine > Oceanic | place: Pacific Ocean: Eastern...
GAAAGCACACCAACCATAGGCAAACGATTTGCAACAATTGATACCGAATCTACAGAACAGAATCGTCAAAAATATAGGAATTTACTATTTACCAGTCCTAATGTTTCTGAATACATCAGCGGTGTAATTTTATTTGATGAAACCATCAGGCAATCAACCAATGATGGAACAACATTCGCAGACCATCTTACCTCTCTTGGAATCGTTCCCGGTATAAAAGTTGATAAGGGAATAAAAGGCATCCCATTTTGTGACGGCGAAACAGTGACCGAAGGATTAGATGGCCTTGGCGATAGACTCAATGAGTATTATGAGCTCGGTGCAAGATTCACGAAATGGAGAGCCGTTATTAGTATTTCTGATGATTTGCCTTCAAAAAATTGTATACGACTCAATGCTCATGCATTGGCAAGATATGCAGCATTGTGTCAGCAAGCAAAAATGGTTCCAATTGTTGAGCCAGAAGTGCTGATGGATGGAAGCCATGATATTGATCGTTGTTTTGATGTTACATCTGAAGTCTTGCAAGAAGTCTTTACGGAATTAAGCAATCAGAAAGTCGCCTTAAACGGAATCGTATTGAAACCAAATATGGTTATTTCAGGCATGGATGCAGCAAATAGAGCAGACATCCCAACAGTGGCAAGTGCAACAGTCAAATGCCTCTTAGAGAATGTTCCTGATGAAGTACCTGGTATTGCATTTTTATCAGGCGGACAGACTTCAGAAGAGGCCACTGGACACCTAAATGCAATGAATGAAATAGGACCTCATCCTTGGCAACTGACATTCTCCTATGGGCGAGCACTGCAAGCGGAACCGCTTAATGCATGGTCTGGAGAGGATGAAAATATCCCTGCAGCACAAGAATCTTTTATAAAAAGATCCAGATTAAATAGTCTTGCAAGAACAGGAAATTATCACCCTCAAATGGAAGAAGCATAAGTTTCTCTGAATCGATGATTAAAAAGATAGCTTTCCTTATAGCATTTATGTTGTTGCCCAGTGTTTCATACACTCAATCCAACCTTATGCCCGATGAAATGGTCAAAACATCGATTGCAAGCATGAATAATCAACTGGGTGATAAAGAAAACAAACAAAGACTGGAAACCGACAAAGAGGAGCTTTACTCCATTATTGATTCCTCATTATCTCCTTATTTTCAGAAACAATATGCAGGTCGACTGGTTCTCAATAAACACTGGTCAGGTACCACAAATGATCAAAGAGCCAGATTCACTGAAGGTTTATATCAATCATTGGTTAAGTCTTATGCACTTACACTGCTCAATTTTGATGTAAGCAACATCAATGTATTACCAATAGATGCAATCACGGAGCAAACAAAAAAACTTACAGTCAAATCTCAGGTTTTGTATAAAGGCGAGTTAATACCAATGAATTTTAGTTTTGGTTTATTCCGGGACGGTTGGAGATTCTATGATGTCCGAATAGAAGGCGTGTCTTATATCAAAAACTATAGGAATCAGTTTGATGCAGAGATAAGTGCTATCGGAATAGATGCTGTGATTGAACGCTTGGAGTCAGCGGGCTAGAAGTCCTCAAAATCAATTTCATCAAAACCTTCAACTTCATCGACTTGGCCATTATTAAGCTTAAAATTTCTATTGTCTAAATATGAATCTCTTAGATATTGATATGGATCATAGGATCCATATAGTTCGTCCTCAAGTGGCGATAGATCGGATCGTTCCTGAATTTTGTCTATGATCTTCAAACCATAACGAGATGCTCCATTATCTATGTAGCTCAATGGATTAAATAAGTTATCTATTAAATCTCCAACACTGTGACGTGTTGTGTATGGCCCAAGTACAGGCGTCATCCAATATGATCCCTCATCGAAACCCCATATCCCAAGGGTTTGGCCAAAATCTTCATCGTATGGTTGTAATCCCATCTTTGATGCAGGGTCAAAAATACCCAATATTCCAATGGTTGAGTTGATTGAAAAATTTAATAAACTTTCCAAAGAGTCTATAGGCCTACCCTGAAGAAATAAATTCACAATGTTTATCGGAGATTCGGCATTTTTCATAAAGTTAATGAATCCTGTTTGGGCGATTTCCGGAACAATAACATCGTAGGTGTCAGCAACAGGCTCTAGAATCGCTTCGTCCAATTCTTCATTGAATTCAAAGAAACCACGATTTGATTCCTCATATGGATCCGAGTCATCGGGAGCCAAGCTTCCCTGATAAGAGCAGCCACTCATAACCAGCAAAAAGGGAATCAATATAATTTTAAGCTTCTGTTTCATTACCGGCCCTTATTCATTTCATATAAATATTCTTCAACTTCACTCAATCTGGCTATATATTTTGAGGTTTGTATATTAGTAATGGGCTTCATTGTAAGTGCAATTTTGAGTTGTTCAATAGCCTCTTGAAAATTTCCTATGCTTAAATAAAACTCTGCCATGTAAGAAAATGCCTCGGCTCTTTGGCCTGCATCGTTGGCAGCATTTGCAATTAAGCGTATTTGACTGGGTGTTGGAACCTTATTGTTGAAAAGATCCAAAAGAATGTCGTGGGCTTTTCTCGGGTCACCATAGCTTAATTCCAGCTCTGCATATTTAATCGTAAGAGGAATATTTCTGGGCGATAACTGCAGCCTCTTGTAAAGATGCTGCAGGGCCTCCTTGGGCATATTTCTTTCGATCATAAGATCTGCATAAAGAATATGAAAGTGACCAAATTCATGTTTCTCATTGAGAAATTTTTTGATAATTGGTTCAGCGTCATCGACCAATCCCAATTGAACCATAGACAAGGCCAATCCATATAGATTTCCGATTTGATGATCATTGAGATCATTACTAAATCTATTTAGGTTCACTTTATCTGAGAAAAACTCATAACTTTTTTCTGGGGTAGAGCTATCAAGATGCCTGATTCGTGCTTTGCTCAATTCAAAACCCAGCGATTCATCCTTTCTTTCAACAGTCATTCGCCTGGCTTGTTTTTTTGCTGCGGCTGATCGATTCACTGAAGTTGGATGTGTTCGGAGAAATTCAGTTGATTGTGCATTCCTTGGATCAGAGCCAGTTGAAAGCTTCTCAAAGAAATCCGACATGGCATAAGGATCATAACCCGCTAGCCCCAATGTTTTTATACCAATTGCATCGGCTTCAACCTCCATGTCTCTGGTGAAGTCAATTTGATTTTGACTCATAATTGATGGCGCAACCATTGCGCCTGCTTCAACAACATCGCTATTCCCAGACATTGCGCCTATAAGAATTGCACCAAGAAGTATTAACCCTCCTTGAATAGAGCTAGGCACTTGATCGCCAATCTGTCTGGATATGTGTCTTTGTGTTACGTGACTGATTTCATGCGCCAAGACCGAAGCAAGTTGACTTTCATTATCAGCGGCCACGCATAGCCCAGTGTGTATCCCAATATAACCTCCAGGCATTGCAAAGGCATTGATAGAGTTTTGTGGCACAAAGAAATAGTTAAATACAAAATCACCGTCCTGAACTTTTGAAGATAGTTTGCTGCCGAGATCTTGCAAGTATTCATTCAGAAGAGGATCTTCAACGACCTGGCCTTGCTGCCTCATGTTTCTGAAGTATGCTCTGCCTATTGCCGGTTCATCCAACTTTGATAGGTAGACATCGCTTGGGCTCCCTAAATCAGGCAACTCAATGTCTGCTTTCAAATACCCAATGAAGAGCATCGAAGAACTAATGATTGCGAGTATTTTTTTCATCAAGTCTTATATATTCTTGAGAGTATCGAGAACCTCTTGTGCATGATTCTTCACTTTAACCTTTCTCCACTCGTGCACCAAAACGCCTTTCTTATCGATCAGAAATGTACTTCTCTCAATGCCCATATATTTTCTTCCATACATGTTCTTTTCTTTGATGACATCAAAGATATTACACAATGACTCTTCCTCATCAGAGATGAGATTGAATGGAAAGTTATATTTCTTTTTGAATTTCTCATGTGAAGCCACTGAATCTCTCGATACACCAAATATCAAAGAATCATTTTTTTTGAACTCTTTATGAAAGTCTCTAAAGTCTTCACCTTCCTTCGTGCATCCTGGTGTACTGTCTTTTGGATAGAAATAAATAACAACGTATTTCCCCTTCAGATCAGTGGATTTCAGGTTCGAACCATCGTCTAATATTGATGTAAATGCAGGTACTTTATTTCCAATTTTTACTTTTGACATCTCTACCTCATTAATTAAGTATTTTGATTACATAGTCTAGTATACTTGTTCACAAATAAGTCAAACAGCTATACGTAACGTATAGATAGATATTCGGATGATAAATAAAGATTAAGTTCTTAAATATGAATAAAAAATGAAATCGATACTTATTACAATACCAGTCCTTCTATTAAGTTCCTGCTCCTTCTTTGAATCGCCCGTTCAGACATGCGAAGAAATACAGGAATATCAGTCCAGTTTTTCTATTCCTCAGTTGCTATTGCCTCAAGCTCTAATAGAGATTCAGAAGAGGTCATCGTTTGATATGTCAGATTTGTCAACCAATAGCAATCTCAGCAGAGACGAATATTTACCGATATTAGAGGATTTGCCTGAGGAAAGTCCGATCAAGAATATCTCTGGGGATGACCTATCAGAGCTATTGGACCTCATCGATGACACGATTGAGGGTAGAAACAATGTCGGTACACAGAACCAGATCATTAGAAAGGTTTCACAAAATGTTGATCCAAGTCGACAAATCATTTGCATAGAAGAATCACCAAATTATTTTGCCGATGGTTTGCCTTCTAGAAAAGATATTCCCAAGGAATTAGATAATGATGACGATGAGTCTTGGTGGCAGAGAATCAAAGATAGAAGGGCAGAAAGAAAAGCAAAAGACTGAGACTGATATTATTTCTTTAGCATTCCCATTTGCTTGGAAATGATCCCTAGCATGACCTCATCAGAACCGCCACCTATGGATCCAAGTCTCGTGTCACGATAAGCTCTTGCCACTGAATTTTCCCACATGAATCCCATGCCACCCCAATATTGGAGGCATGCATCGGTTAATTCACGCCCAAGACGACCCGATTTTAGTTTAGCCATGGATGCCTTTGTTAAAACATCTTTTCCATCTATATATTCTTCAACGGCTGAGTAAGTCAAAGCTCTCAATAGTTCAACTTCAGTTTGCAGTTCAGCAAGCCTGAAATGTACGGCTTGATTTTCAATGATCGGCTTTCCAAATGTTTCTCTTTGTTTTGTATATTCGATGGTGTCTTGAATGATGTCTTCGTATCCCTTGAGTGCAGCTGCAGCTGCATACAATCGTTCTTCTTGAAATTGCATCATTTGATACATAAAACCTTTCCCTTCGTCTCCAATGAGATTTCTCTGGGGAACACGAACGTCGTCAAAAAAGATTTGAGCGGTATCGGATGAATGCAATCCCAGTTTTTTTAATGGTTCGGAAAGACTCACGCCTTTTGTGTCGGATGGCACGATGATCAATGATTTGTTCTTATGCATTTGATCGTCACTTGTGTTGGCGAGTAGGCAGAAGTAGTCGGCTTGAGTCGAATTTGAAATCCACATCTTGGTGCCATTGATCACATAGTCATCCCCATCTTTTTTTGCTTCGGTTTTAATTGAGGCAACATCTGAGCCTGCATGTGGTTCACTGACAGCAATGGATGTCACGACATCGCCAGCAATCGCTGGTGCTAAGAATTCATTGCATAGTTCTTCGGACCCAAATTTTGCAAGTGCCGGAGTAGACATATCGGTTTGGATGCCTATGCCTGTTCCTACGCCTGCTGCCCTGATCCTTCCCATCTCTTCTGCAAAGACTATTGAATAACTGTAATCCAATCCAAGACCGCCATATTTCACAGGCTTATTGATGCCAAGCATTCCCAGATTCCCTAATTTTTTAAAGAGTTCATGAGCAGGAAAGATGCCATCGGCTTCCCATTGATCTACATATGGATTGATTTCATTATCTACAAACTTAGCAGCGGTTTCTCTGATGCTATTGTGTTCATCGGTCCATTTCATAATTGCTTCCTCAATTTCTTTCGCCTTGCTCTGGTGGTTCTTCTGGTTCACCGGCAAAGCATTGTGCTATTGACATCCAATGCTCAGATATTTTTCCATTAACTTCAAGCTTTGTGTCTTTTATATTTCTATTTTGAGTGACGACATGACAGAAATCAGAGGCCAGTCCAGAGATGGATTCTTCTTCGTTTAATTCATTGAATGACCAAGTTATTCCGCTGGGTGAAATCAACTGAATGCATGGAAAGACTTCAGGAACATCCAGCTTCCTATTTCTGAAAGACCATTTGAATGTTTTTACACCAATATCGACAATATGCTTAATATCGTCTGTGTAATCACGGCGTTGACCAAGCAATTCATAAATTGCTTGAGAGTGAGACCACGCTTCCATATAACGGGCAACCATAAACATCTTTGCGCCCATATCAGGGCCGAACCATTGGCACCTACGATCGGGCTCAACATTGATGAAAATACTCGTCATTTCATGATTTACTGCCTTCCATTTAGCAATCATAGAGGATTGTGAATCAATCGATAAACGGTCTTTAATTTTCTTTGCTCGTGCCAAAGAATTATTTTCAGACGAGAATGTTTGGAATAAGAATGCTGCTTCTTCATTAAACTTGTTTAAATCATTTAGAGAGTAAATGGTCATCTGGTCGAAATAGAGCAAATGAGAGACGATAATTTCAGGCGACCAATGTTTAAAATTTGTTTCTGACTTCCAGGTTAATTCGTCTAAATCATTAATCAATGATTCAATGACCGAGGTTTCATTTCTGATTGAAGCGATTATATTTTCCATGATTGATAATGTGCGACATGACTGGTAATATTTCAATGAATATATTACCAATAAGCAATATCAAATGGAAATAAAAAAGATAAAGCGACAAATTGTTTCAAAACTGGATAGGAAAAATGATCAATATGAGATCAATGCCAGTGAAATGATGAATAAACTGAATGACATTGATCTGTTGCTGGACGAAGCTGAAATTGGTGGCGGAGCACATCATCACGAACGCCTTGCAAAGAGAGGGAAAATGTCGATTCGTGAACGCATATTCAATGTTCTCGATCCGGATACACCTTTTTTAGAAATAAGCCCGCTTGCAGCCTATGATTCTGATTATACAACCGGAGGAGGCTGCGTTGCAGGCATTGGTGTAATCAGTGGTGTTGAATGCGTTATTTTTGGGAACGACCCAACAGTGCTCGCTGGAGCGCTCACACATTATGCATCAAAAAAATGGGGGCGTTGCATTGAAATTGCAAGGGACAATGGCATTCCATATATAAGCTTTGTTGAATCAGCAGGAGCGGACTTAAGAATTAATCCTATGTCTAAGGAAAAACCATGGAATATTGGCACAGGACATTTCGCTGAAAGCGGTAGATGGTTCTACGAAATGACAGAGCTTTCAAAGATGAGAATACCCACAATTGCTGTTGTATTTGGTTCGTCAACTGCTGGTGGAGCTTATCAGCCCGGGATGTCTGATTACAATATCTTCATCAAGGAGCAATCAAAAGTCTTCTTGGCTGGTCCGCCGCTTGTAAAGATGGCTACGGGAGAAGAATCTGATGACGAGACTTTAGGCGGTGCTCAAATGCATTCCGAGGTTTCTGGATTATCAGATTACCTCGCAGAAGATGAAATGGATGCTCTTCGAATCTGTCGAGAAGTTGTTTCACACTTGAATTGGAAGAAAGCTGAAATTGACCCTGAGAAATCTTCAGAAAAACCCGCTTATGATTCCGAAGAATTACTTGGATTAGTCAGCCCAGATCTAAAGACACCATTTGATATAAAAGAAGCAATTGCAAGGTTTGTTGATGGATCAAGATTTGAGGAGTTTAAACCATTGTTTGGACCAACTATTATCACCGGTTGGGCAGAAGTTCACGGCTATCCTATAGGCATTGTTGGCAATAATGGTGCAATCTATCCCGACTCAGCTCAAAAAGCTGCACATTTTATTCAGCTTTGTAATAAAACCAATACTCCAATAATATTTCTACAAAATGTAACCGGATTCCTTGTTGGAAAGGAATTTGAAAGAGATGGAATCGTTAAAAAAGGTTCTCAAATGATCAATGCTGTCTCTAATTCAACTGTGCCTCACATCACTATCATTTTGGGTGCTTCTTATGGTGCAGGGACTTACGCCATGTCAGGAAGAGCTTTTAATAATCGATTTACCTTTCTGTGGCCATCTGCAAAGATCGCGGTTATGGGTGGAAAACAAATTGCAGGGGTGATGTCTATGGTGAGACGGGGTCGTGCAATGAGAAAGGGTGAAGACTTTGATGAAAAACAAGACAAGCTCATTTCAGATGCGGTGGAGAAGCTTCAAGATCAAGGATCACTTGCATTGGAAGCAACTGGACTGATCAGCGATGATGGAATCATTGATCCTCGCGATACTCGAACAGTATTGGGTATCTGTTTGTCAGTTGTTGGCAATAAACCGATCAAAGGCACCGAAGAGTATGGGGTTTTTAGGCTGTGAATAAGTTTTCAACATTGCTGGTAGCAAATCGAGGTGAGATTGCTTCAAGAATCTTTAGGACTGCCAAAAGGATGGGGCTTAAATCTATTGCAATATATACAGAAGCAGACAGGCATTCTCCTTATGTGAATGATGCTGATTCATCTGTAAAAATTGAGACATCTTATCTCGATTCAGAAGCTGTTATCGCTGCTGCAAAACTAACCGGTGCACAAGCAATTCATCCGGGTTATGGATTCTTATCAGAGAATCATCAATTTGCGAAGAGTGTTCAAAATGAAGGAATTATTTGGGTCGGTCCTGATCCAAAATCAATCCAAGTAATGGGCGATAAGATTGAAGCAAAGAAGCATGCAGTTAAGTCTAAAATCCCAATTCTTGAATCTGTGAACGATGCAAAGTCTGCAAAAGATATTGGTTATCCCTTGATGATTAAAGCAGCGGCTGGCGGAGGCGGAAAAGGCATGCGAATTGTCCACGATGAGTCTGAGCTTGATGAATCAATCAGGCTTGCAAAACAGGAGGCCAAAAATGCATTCGGTGACGATCGCATATTCATTGAGCGATTCATTCAGCGATCAAGACACATAGAAGTCCAGATTATTGCCGACAAGCATGACACTGTTGTTCATCTCGGTGAAAGAGAATGTTCAATTCAAAGAAGACATCAAAAAATCATTGAAGAGAGCCCATCATCTAGAATTAGTCCTGAACAAAGAAATAAACTCACAGAAGCATCCATAGCATTGGCAAAACAGATCAACTATGTTTCTGCTGGGACCATTGAATTCCTTTATGACGATGATTCAGAGGAGTTTTGGTTTTTAGAAATGAACACCAGACTTCAGGTTGAACATCCGGTTACAGAAATGGTCACCGGAAAGGACATTGTTGAGCTGCAACTCAAAATTGCGAACGATCAGTCCCTAGGCTTCACTCAATCTGATATTTCGTTTGATGGTCATTCCATTGAAGTTAGGATATATGCCGAAGATCCACAGAATCATTTTCTTCCTTCAAACGGGAAACTCATCGCTGATCGAAACCATGATTTTAATCAAGCACGATGGGATTCGGGCGTATGCGAAGGAATGACGATTGGTACTGATTTTGATCCAATGCTTGCAAAAGTGATTGCCCATGATGAAACCCGAGAACTCGCAGCATCAAAACTTGCAAAAGAACTAGAAAGCACACATTTTGGTGGATTTACAAATAACATCGATTTCTTGATTAATATCCTCAGAGATGAAAACTTTCTAAACGGCGATACAACGACTGATTTTATAGAACGATGTGAACCGCTTCGTTCAATAGAGCTGGATAAGAAGGAAATGGACTTTCTGCTTATGTCTGCGACATTATGGATACAACATATGAATCACTCAAATGCCAATGTATTGAGACAGATTCCATCGGGTTGGCATAACGCTAGACTTCCTCATCAAAGAACCACCTTTGAGATTGATGATGCAGAAATCACGGTGTGCTATAAACGACAGAGAGACGGCTCATTTCTTGATGATAAAAAACAAATTGCAATCATCAATGATGTAACGGACGAATTCATTGATATTGAATATGAGAATATTCGTCGAACCGTTAACATTACTCAGCATGAGAATTTATATTTGGTCCAGCATGGACGAGGGCATAAACTCATTAAACTCATTCCTAGATTTAAAAACGAACAAGAGCTCACCCAAAAAGGCTCATTGGTCTCTCCTATGCCTGGTAAGGTTACAGAGATGAATGTGAAAGTAGGGGACAGCGTCACAAAAGGACAAAAGCTCCTTGTGATGGAGGCGATGAAAATGAATCATTCTATTTCATCGGACCGAGACGGAGTCATTGAGGAAATTTATGTCAACAAAGGCGATCAATTGGAAACGGGTACATCATTATTGTTTTTGAAATCAGACGATGAATGATTCAACATTAACTCAGAAACACATTGAAGTGATTCAGAACTTTGAAAATCTTCTCGAAGATGGGATTGCAAATCAAACAATGTCGGACATCGCTTCAAGCTTAAAGGTGTCACTCAGAACATTGTATGAAATTGCACCAAGCAAAGAAAAGCTTGTGATATCGACGATCGATCGGATATTGACCAATATCGCAAAGCAGGCTTTGACCTCGCTGAAGAATATAGACTCATCGGTTGATAAGCTTAGGATTTTTATCAAGACCGGCAATGAAGCAGCAGGCCCAAGAATACAAAAATACGCTGACGATCTCAGTCGCATCAAAGGCGCTGATGAAATGATTAAGAATCATGAACGGGCATACATTGAACACATTAAGCGACTTCTGGATGAGGCAGCCGATAACAATGAGATCAAAACGATTGACAACAGCGCCGTTGCAATCATGCTCGGGAGAGTGGCTAGAATCTTCACAAAAAAGAATCATCAAAAAAAACTGGCCGCATCTGCCGAAGAATCTGCAAATATGATTTCGAATCTAATCATTGATGGTTTGGTTAAGTGAACATGAATAAACAAGAGAACATAAGAGTTGCAAATTGCAGTGGTTATTATGGAGACAAACTTTCAGCTGCCAGAGACTTGGTTGAGGGAGGCCCAATCGACGTCTTAACCGGCGATTATTTGGCTGAACTAACAATGGGCATTCTATACTCACAAAAAATTAAACGCGGAGAGAATGCGGGTTATGTTGGAACATTCCTGAAGCAATACAAAGACATTGCAAAAATATGTCAAACAAAAGGAATCAAGATCGTCGTCAATGCTGGAGGATTGAATCCTCAATCAATGGCTGCTCAGTTGAATGCGATCAATGAGGAATTATCCATAGATATGAAAGTGGCATACATTGATGGAGACGACATTTCTAACGATATTGAATCCTTTCAAGGCCAAGGCCAAGAATTCATTCACATCGATAAGAACAAACCTTTAAAATCCTCTGATTGCCAGGTCCTTACGGCAAATATTTATCTGGGAGCGTGGGGCATTGTCAAAGCGCTTGATTTGGGTGCAGACGTTGTCATTTGCCCCAGGGTGACCGATGCTTCGCTGGTGATTGGTCCAGCCGCTTGGAAATTTAAATGGAAAAGAGATGACTATCATAAACTTGCCGGCGCACTTGCTGCGGGACACATCATTGAATGCGGTGCCCAAACCACCGGCGGTAATTATGCCTTTTTTGAAGAAGTTGAAACCTTTAAAGACATCGGCTATCCAATTGCTGAAATTTATGACGATGGTTCGTTTGTTGTCACCAAACATCAAAACACAGGGGGCATGATTTCGGAAGGCACAGTGACAGCCCAGTTACTTTATGAGATCTCTTCTCCGGATTACGTCAATCCTGATGTCATTGGCCATTTTGATTCACTG
>Ga0066856_10000802_pt1 | contig 11911 bp, 10 predicted proteins | sample ETNtaG_5_FD_65605 | JGI IMG/M metagenome (GOLD analysis project Ga0066856, IMG submission 65605) | Marine microbial and viral communities from oxygen minimum zone, Eastern Pacific Ocean - ETNP201406SV205 | ecosystem: Environmental > Aquatic > Marine > Oceanic | place: Pacific Ocean: Eastern...
GAAATAGAATTCAATCAATCTCTACAGAGGAAAATCCGCGAACTTGAAGCCACAATCCAGAAGGAAATGGAAAGCAGGTTTGGAGAATTAGAAGCGAAAGAGGTTGAGAAACTTGAGGAAGTCCAAAATCAGAAACTCGCAGAAAGGGAAGAATCTCTGCGTCGTGGAATTCGAACAAGATTAGAACAACAACTCAAGTTGCGTCTAAAGCAAAGAGAAGCAACTATGCGGGCTGAATATGAAAGACGAAGTTTGCGATTGGAAGAGGATATCGCAGCATCGATTCAAGAGGAATTAGAAACTAGGCTACTATCTGAGACAAAGGAACTAGAAGAAAGGATGCGCCAAGACATAGAATTGGCAGTCGCTAGGAAGAAACAAGAACTCCGAGGAGAAGTCGAAAGACAACTAGAGTCACAATATTCAGAAAGGTTGTCAGAAAGGAAGAGTAGACTACGTGAAAAATATGATTTGACTTTCTCTAAGGCAGTAGATGATATTTCAAAATCACTGGAGGATGAAATAGAATCTCAGCTTGAGTCTAGAATGGACCAAGAATTCGCAGCTTATCGTAATGCAAGAGAGGCAGAAATTCAGAACAGACTCGCAAGATTCCGTTACGAACGTGAAGCAGAATTGCATGATCAAATTTCTGAGCGCTATGATTCAAAGAAGGTCGACTGGTCTGAGCGTCTTGAATTAGAATTCCAGGCGCGAGAATCTGCGGCTAGAAAGGCAATTATGTCCGAGATAGATGGAAGATTACGCAATGAGAGAATCACGCAGGAGACAGATTTGGACTTGCTTAAGGAAGAAACAGTTCTCGAACTAGAAGCCGAAATGGAAGAGCGTCTTGCAGAGTTCAGAGCACGCAAGGAAGAAGAAGTTGCTACTCAACTTGAGAGGCAGTTGGACAAGCGTGAGGAAATCATGCGAAACAAAGCCCTCATTGAAGTTAGGAAGCGAGAGGCGAATATCCGCGCAGAAATCGAAGCACAACTTGGAGTCAAACGTTCCGAGATCCGAGATCGCCTGTCTTCACTAACCAAACAGATGGATGATTTCCGTACTATGGCAGAAGTCAAGATGCGTGAATCAATAGAATCTAAGGTTCAGGGCGAGATTGATGCTGATGAACTAAGACTTGCAGATCAGCAAGAAGAATTCGATAATCTGAGGTCACAAGATACCAGAGCAGAAAAGCGCCAATCTTGGTTACAAGCAATTTCCGGTAAAGGCACACAAACCCAACAGCCACAGATGGGAGTTGACCCGAGTGCACTCGGAGCTAGACCTAGTTCATTGGGCGCAACTGCAGGTAGAAACCCAAGAGGTGCAATGGCACAAGCAGCTGCACAGCACATGCCTTCAATGGGATTAGCAGGAATGAGAGCGCCTCGTTCTGCAGCTAAGTCCTTGAGTGGTGCGCAGCCAATTGCGAAGCCAGTAAAGGCCCCAATCGGTGGAAGTGCGGCTCTATCTGCAAGGACAGGCGCTATACTTCCTCAACCGATTCAACCTAAAGTTGTAAGACAACCTATAGTGAAAGCACCAGTGGTTTCTCCTCAAGAAGAGCCCAGCAGTGCTGTTCAAGGTTCAGTCGTACCAAGTCCAGTGGTTACCACTTCCATTGTAAACAAGCCGTCAATCAGAACTCCGTCAATTGCACCATTGCCTAAAGTTGCTGAAGTCAAGCCAGAAATGGAAATTGCAGACAGAATCGAAGAGCAAGTAATCCCGCAACAATTAGAGGAAATTGCTACTGAACTTGAACCTGTAATTGACCAGGTAATAGAACCAGAAGTCCAGGATGTCCAATCAGTACTTGAGCCTGAAATTGAAATAGAGACGGTAGCTGATGAAGTTATTGAAACAGTTGAGGAAGAGTTAGAACCTGTTCAGAAGATTACAACATTGACTCCTCTGAAGAAGTTACAACCAGTCGAAGAATCAGTAACCACTGTCCTCAAACCAGTAAAGATGCTAACTCCAATCAAGAGAAGAGGTCCACCACCATCCTCTGCTCCAGGTCAGAAACCTTCTGTTCAGGTAGTAAAGACGCAAACTGCAAGTCTGAATCCAATTACAAGATTGAAACCAATTCAGCCTTCTAGTCAGGATCTTGGTACGGATTCCTCCAGGGATAACGAGTGAATAATCAAACACTTCACTCCGAGCGATTCATAGGCAGTCCTCACTTGGGAGCGCATATGAGGAGAATCATTGCAGTAATTCTTGCTGTACTGCTTTTACCACTAGTTCCTACCACTGAAGCAGATTCGAATCTGATTGATGTTGGAATCATTGATACTGCTGATGGTAGGTTTATTCATGCCTCATTTACTTCACAATCAACCATGTTAACGCTGACAACTACAGGTAATCTTTCCGAACATTTCTGGGGTAGTGGTGAGCTGATTACCCAGTGGTCAATCGAGTTGAATGTGTCATCAAACTCTGCTACGGTAGACAGTACAGGATTACAAGTCGCAGTTGCACACAATCAAGGGGTTTATGTCATCAATACTCAGTCGAGAACAATTACTGCAGACTATAGTTTAGCAAATTCAGTCGATTCCGTCCTATGGGATTCACAAGGCGATATGTGGTTTGGCTATAATGGTGGAGAGCGCCGAGCCAAAGAGTACAACAATGGATTGGCAACAGGAGAAGAAACGATCTCTCACAACACTGCAATGACTACGATGACAATTATCTCTGAAGACCGAATTGTTACAGGTGGAAGAGACAATTTAGTCAAGGTATTTTCACAAGACGGAGTTCTAGAAAGAAGCATCTCCGACTTCAACTCATATCCTACTAAAATAATCAATGATGGAGATGGAAACATCATAGTAGGCTGTTCTAATGGCGACCTCTTCAGGTATGATTTTACGGATTGGACTAAAGAAGAGACTTCAGTATCAAGTGGACAAAGCATTATTTCAATAACAATGGCTGACAACGGCGATGTTCTAGTAGGAACACAAAACGGTAGACTACATCAGATAGACTCTACAAATTTCACTGAGGAAAATGTATATTCCTCCTCAGGTAGAGTAATCTTTGGAGCCTTTGGTGATGAAGGTGAGCTTTACATAATTTCTACATATTCAACCTCGTCAAAAATCCGTTTATTTGATTTGGATACCGATGGAGATGGAGTTACAGATAGTCTAGACGTATTCCCAAATGACAGCACACAAAATGAAGATACTGATGGTGATGGTTTTGGTGATAACCAGGCTGGTAATTCTCCAGATAAATTCCCAGATGATGTTTCCCAGTGGGCTGATGCCGACCAAGACGGATATGGAGATAATCCCGATGGAAATGATTCTGACGCCTTCCCTACAAATCCCGACCAGTGGTTTGACTCTGACGGAGATGGTTATGGAGATAATATGAACAAGCAACAAGGGGACAGATTTCCAAACGATCCAACTCAATGGTCCGATTCAGATTCGGATGGTTATGGAGATAATCTGAACGGTACTGATGGAGACGCTTGTCCATCTCAAAACGGCTTCTCAACTCTAGATAGGATTGGATGTAAAGACAGTGACAGTGATGGTTACTCAAATCCAACAGATGATTGGACAGTAGTTGATGGTGCCGACTTTTCGATATATGACAAGAGCCAATGGTCAGATTCCGATGGCGATGGTTATGGTGATAACTTACTGGGTAACGACCCCGATGCTTGCCCTCTAGAGTGGGGCAACTCAACCAGTGCTTACATACCCGAGTTTGCAGATGATGGCTCACTAAGTTTGAATTACGTAGTAACTGAAAAGTTCGGTTGTATAGACAGTGACGGGGATGGTTTCTACGATTTTGCAGATGACCTTCCAAATGATGGAAGAGATTACATTGACGCTGACGGAGATTCAATAGGAGCAAGTCTAGATTATAATGATTCGAACAAACTTGTTCAGACAGTAAATGATCATTGCACATTGGTTCTTACAGATGAATCTGAGACCTGCCAGGGGGTAAGAGATTCGGATTTCCAAAATTATGTTGCAGATAAAATGGCAGACGGAGAGACACCAAAGGAATATTTTGCGTGGAAGAAGTCCAAAGAAGATGCAAAGGATGAGGCTGAATCAAGTGAACAATATATGGAGACAGCAAAAGAAATCTTGCCTTTCTTGGGTGCAGGTTTCGCAGCAATTATTGCAGTGTTACTGATATACGCAGGAATCGGTAGCGCACGCCGCCGAAAAGCGCTTGTCAAAACATATGGTGTGCCATTCGTTCCAGATGGAGAAAATAGCGCAGAAGCAGAAGCATTGGAAGGAAAAGCAGGGTTGTCTGGTTCAGGCGGTGTTGAGTCCGACAAGTTCTGGGAAGACGATGTTGAACCGATGGATATGGCGTCGGGTGGCGAAGAAGATGATTTGGGTTCAGGATTCGATGATATTGACATCAAGGGCGATGTAGATGTTTCCAAATCAACTGGAGTTATGGAGGAATCAGCATCATTGGAAGAACTAGCAGGATTGCCTGCTCAAACATCTAAATCTGAAGCAGCAGAGCCAGTTCAGCAACAAGCGGTTCAGGCAGCACCACCTAATGCTCCACCATTGCCGGCAGAAGGTTTGCCGGATGGCTGGACTATGGATCAGTGGAAGTGGTATGGTGCGGAGTGGCTTGCTAACCAAGGTAAGTGATTAATCAGACCGCCACACTATCGGTAAGCATGCTTTCAGTTCGACTAACTGTTTACCAGAATATACGGAAGCCCCGTCAACTTTCAACGTGTTAGCAATTAACCAAAGCACAGCATTCCAACTTTTTGCAGCAGCGAATAATTCAACTTCGCCTAATGTAGCTTTAACGAGTAATTTCCCCGCATCGCTATTTGCATCAAATATCGCATGAATCAAATCTTTTGTTGATAATTTGTATCCTGGAGGTCTCCATTCCATCATAATATCACTTCAAACTTTGAAAGGTGCAAGGTTTAGTCGCTGTACTAAATGTTCTACTCCAACATCAGCAACTTCTTTCATTTGTTCACGAAGAGCTTCTAATTCGCCATTCATCTTGGCCAATTTGTGAGCGCGAATCATTTCTCCAAGGAATGTGTCCACACTACGGTGCCCATCCATTGTTCGCAGCGTATTCAACTGTCTCCTTACTTCATAACTTACACTTACTGAGGTCATCCCTTCCCCGGTCATGACCTCCTTGCGGGCTTATGACTACTTGAATCCCGCGCGGCTACAACAGCACTACAAAGGGATTTCAAAAGAGAGTTAGAGCGACCGGCCCTGTTTTTCCAATAACAATCTTGGATGTTCGGTCACGCCATATTGTCTACGCATTTCATGCACTCTTTCGTGATACTCTTTGGTTAGTGACCAATATTCTCTACTACCTGCTCCAGCACCACTCTTACTAGGTTTGTTTAGGATTGTTGTGGGTGCCCCTGTCCAGGCTGCTTCAGCAACTTTGGCAAGTCTTCGAATTGGAGTTTTGAACACCTTCCTCGGAATTTTGGATTGAACTTCATTGCAGACGTGCAAGGATAATTTTGAGCGTTGGTCCACCATTGTCATAGCGACTCCAAAAATTTTCAAATTTCGATTAATCCTTTTCTGAATCATTTTCACGCTGTTCATCAGCATACTGAAACCTTCTAGGGCATAGTATTCGGCCTGAACTGGAATAAAGACCCAATTAGCAGCACATAGTGCGTTAATTGAGAGTAGCCCTAGTGAGGGGGGTGTGTCGATAATGATGTGATCAAATTGATCAATAATTGGCGCAAGAGCTTCTCGTAACCTAGTTTCTCGGCCAATTCTGTGGCTCAACTCGATCTCAGCGCCAGATAGATGTATGTCGCTGGGAAGCAACCACAGGTTGTCAATGGCTAAATCCTCAGGAACTCTACTCGAATTATCATTTCTTTTTGACCATGCCTTTTGCATGGACTCAGTTAATTCCTTTGGAGATATCAAATATTCTTCCATTAATGGTAAATCTTCACCACCATCGTTGACGAGTAAGTCATACGCAGTTTTCTTGATTTTTTTCTTTTCCACACCAAATGAGGTTGCGCAATTTCCTTGTGGGTCCAAATCTATGAGTAGAACTTTTGCAGGAGGTACCTTGAATTTGGGATTACCTTTTGCCAGTGCGGCTGCAAGGTTGACCGCAGTAGTCGTTTTTGCACAGCCTCCTTTCTGGTTTGCAACCGCCACTACCATCTTGTATGGATTCATCTAATCACCCCTAAATCTCGCTGCCGCATAACGCCGAGATAGGCGGCCCTCTGTAAAGAGTCGCATTCACGGACTAGTAATCATCCCTGTTGTATGACAGGAACAGGAACTTCGGACAGAATCTTTCGCACTATGTGCATTCCAGTGATTCCACGAATCTTTGCTTCCGGCTTCATTACAATCCTGTGGGATATAATTTGCAATGCAATTCCTTTGATATCGTCTGGAATTACGTAATCTCTTCCATCGATTGCAGCAGCTGCACGGCCAGTCTTGAACAAAGACTGACTAGCACGCGGTGATGCTCCGTTAACAACACGGTGGTCTTCACGAGTCCTCTGCACAATTTCAACAATGTAAGATAGGATTGCAGGATCTACGTGTACAGTTTCCAATGCTTTTTGCATTGCTACAACCTTCTTTGGAGAGGTTATTTGCTCCACATCGTGCTGATCTTTACCACGTAATTTACGTCGGGCTAGAATTGCTTTTTCCTCAGCACGGTCAGGATAACCCATGCTCATCTTCATCAAGAAACGGTCCATTTGTGCTTCTGGAAGCGGGTATGTACCTTCTTGCTCGATAGGGTTCTGGGTTGCAAGAACAACGAAAGGAGCTGGCAACTTGTGTGTTATACCTTCAATGGTAACCTGCTTTTCTTCCATAGCTTCAAGCAAAGCAGCCTGAGTTTTCGGAGGTGCACGATTGATTTCGTCCGCTAGCAGAATGTTAGAGAAGAGTGGACCTGCGCGAAGTTTGAATTCACCAGATTTCTGGTCGAACATGTAAGTTCCCATGATATCGCTCGGTAACAAGTCAGGAGTGAATTGAACACGCTTGAATTTACAACCAAGTGCACGAGCAAATGTGTTTGAAAGCAAAGTCTTTGCAAGACCAGGGAAATCTTCTAGCAACATGTTTCCATTAGAAAGGATTCCAACAGTTACTCTGCGTAGGTTTTCGTTCTTACCAATGATAACCTTCGAAACTTCACCCATAAGTGAGTTTGCAATTGAAGATACAGTGGCAATGAGGTCCTTTGTGCGATGGTCGCCTGCTGGTGCTCCTGCTTGGAATCCTGCGTTCATGGTAATAGCACCCCTCGGTACAACTTGACTACCTGCACATTCCATACTTCAAGGTATTGCGTCAATAAGTCGTGATAATTACCAACTTATTTTATTTTAATTAACGGCCCCAAAAGTGGTCTTGCTTTCGATGTAAGCGTGTAATTTCCTCAAGAATTTCCTCTTCTATCGGAGTTAACTCGAGTTTCCGTAACCGTTTTGCGTGGGATGATGGTATGTCAACCCAGAATTCGTCTCCTTCCTCAATATGTCTTCCAACAGTGGGACCCATTACGGCGATGGCCAATTCATCGCCTTGATGGCCCTGTTTGACGTCTTCACTCGCTCTTGTCCGTAAGCTTTTGATTTGGCCAATCTGAGTTCCATCGAGTTTCATAATTTTTTGACCTACGTGAACTCTGCCCCCGAGGACTCTCATGCCAACAATTGCAGGTCCTTTGTTTCTAAATGTGTGATCTTTGAGATACAAGAGGTGCCCAGGATAGACAAGATTTTCTCTTGCTGCAGCATCCATCTCTGCTTTGGTATTCTCTCGCCATTCTTCGAATTCTTCGAGAATTCTGTAAATAATATCAGCACTTATGAATTTGATTTCAGCATCTGGGCCTTCCAATTTAGATTGAACTTCTGTGTTTCCTTTTACAGAGAATCCAAGAATAATCTGGTTTAAGGCATCGTCAGCACATTGAGCGGTGATAATATCACGTTTGTTTACTGGACCAACTGTGGCCATGCGAATCGGTATCTCCAACTTGTCTAATTCAAAGGCTAAAGCCTCTAGTCCACCGACAGTATCCGCCTTGATTACAACTCCTTCCTCGGCGATATCAACGGAAATCTTTGTTTCCTTGTATGCTTCTTTTTCCGCAATGGCTTTCGCTTCGTCTGTATTTGTTTGACGCAATGTAGTGCCGGCTAGTACACTTTCTAGGTTAGGAGCAACAATCTTCAGTCCGCAAGCAGCAACAGCATTGTCACAAGGTTCCCAGCGGTCTCCAGCATCTCTCATTTCCGACATACCTTTGGGCCTGAACATTCCTTTGATGTGGGTTGTAAATGGGCCATCAGCCCCAACCAAGGTAATGGTGTCGCCAACATTCAACTCGCCCCGATTTAGAATTACGTCGATTGTTTTACCAAGGCCTCTTTCATCCTTCATCTCGAGAACTGTACCTTCTCCGTCACCAAGGGTATCTCTTAGCCTTTCATCTAGAAAACGCTCTGCAAGACCGACAGTGACTGTCAAGAGGTCTTGTAGGCCCTCTCCGTCTTTTGCAGAACAAGGGACCATCGCTAGGTTTGATTTGAAATCACGGATTTTGTCGTATCTTTCTATGTTAAATCCGTGTTCACTGAATTGACCCAATAGTTTCCAATATCTTTCTTCAAATAACTGCTGAACATCTTCTCTTTGGTTAGACCAAGATTCAATGAACGATCTTCCTTGTTTGGTTCTCCACCCGTGAATCCGGTCAACCTTGTTTGCAGCAACAACAAACGGAGTCTTCTTTTCTCGAAGGATTCTCAAACTCTCAATCGTTTGTGGTTGAAGTCCTTCCATAATGTCAACAACGAGAATTGCAATATCGGCAAGAGCTCCTCCTCTGCTCCTCAAACTTGTGAAGGAATGGTGTCCCGGAGTATCGATGAATAATAATCCTGGGCTGTTGAAGTCCTTTCCTCCTGTCATCGCTGCACAGGTTTCATTCAGTACTTTGGCCGGAACTTCAGTAGCACCAATGTGTTGTGTTATGCCCCCGGCTTCACGATCCATGACACTAGCTTGTCTTTCAGAACCAAGCGATCTAAAATGGTCAAGAACACTGGTCTTTCCATGGTCTACATGGCCAAGAACCGAAACGATTGGTTGCCGTTGCCAACCGAGGTTTTTACCCTGTTCTTCAGGGTCTAAATCCTCTTCAGACATATCAAAATCTCCAATTGGAATTTTTAATTTTGCAATTGGTGTTCAAATTCACTCATAGACCCAAGATTGACTATCTTGGACCCATTCGTTTACACCTTCAGGGAACCACAATCCAAGTTCGAATTCTGCTGTTTCAGGAGCATCAGATCCATGAATCATATTGTATCCGATATCCATTCCGAAGTCCCCGCGAATTGTTCCAGGAGAGGCTTCTCTCCCATTAGTTGGCCCAATCAAATTTCTAGCAACACTGATTGCATCTCTACCGGACCAAGCCATACAAACTACTGGACCACTTGTTACGAACTTGATTAGTCCAGGGAAGAAAGGTCTTTCAGAATGAACTGCATAGTGTTCCTTTGCGATTTCTTCGCTAGGGATTACTTGCTTTAATCCTACAAGTTGTAGTCCTTTTCTCTCAAATCTTTGAATGATTTCTCCAACCAATCCACGTTGTACTCCATCAGGTTTTACCATCACATAGGTAGTCTCCATACTAATTCCACCAATGCATGCGACTGGCATGCCCTATTTGAGCGCAACGATTGAAGCGAATGCCTCAAATCTCACTGGATTCCGCCTTTAACGTAATGGCGGGTCCACTTTACCTTGCGTGAATTTCGCTTTAGTTTGACTGCGTTCTTGCGAGCCTTACTGTTGGCAAACCACTGTACTGTACCGTCACGGCGAATGAACATCAATCCTGTACCAGGTTCGATAATATCTCCGGAGAAGCTGCAAATTCTTTGTTCTGGCATTATAATCACCTAAAGTTGAGTTTACGGGCTTCTCGGCCGGTATCGATTAGCATTAGAATATCACCAACACGAACTGGGCCTACCACGTTTCTTGTGATAATACGGCCAACGTCACGTGGGTTTGGGGCGTCGTTTACACGCACCTTAACTTGTGTAGCTTCGCCAGTCATTCCAGTTCTTCCTACAATTTCGACAACCTCTGCAGGCCATCCTCCGAGTTCATCAGACATTTTTTATTCCTCCGAATCAGTGGTGTTCTCAGTTGGAAAGCCCCTTGACAAGCTCTACGACTTCGTTGAATTTTTCTTGGGCTCCTTTGGAAACTTCCAGAAGAGCAAGCGAGGCTGTTTTTACACCGTTTGGCATGCCTGCTTCTTTTGCTAGGAATTCTTGGCTCGGTACGTATCCGAATGGAATGCCTTTCTCAGCACAGATTAGAGGTATATGTGCCAGTAATTCTGGCGGGTTAACATCTTCTGCCATGATGATGAACTTAGCAGTGCCTCGTTCAGCAGCCTTGGTCACCTCATTGGATCCTCTCTTCATTCTTCCGTTGTTATTTGCTTGGACCATCTCGTATATTTTATCAGAGACGTCGTTTGGGGTTTCGTATGACACGTGTGCACTCATTGAAATCACTCTCATGCTTATGTGAAGCAACGCTGCGCACGACCTCGCGGATATAAACACCACGGATAGGCATTATTGGCTTACATCTCCAAATCGTTCAAGATTTTACGTACACCACGGGCAAGTGCAGCCCCTCCAGATATAACTGCCCGCCTATTTGGTAAACTAGAAGTGGCATGCACGCCGTCTACATGATTTGACAATCTAGCAATTGCTCCTCCAGTGAAAAGTCCGTGAGTACAAGCGGCATGAACTTCCACAGCTCCTTGGCTTCTGAGTGCATCTGCTGCTTTACAGATGGTCCCTCCCGTGGCAATCATGTCGTCCACAATTGCCACAACTTTACCCTCGACTTGCAGATCCTTGGCCTTGTGGATTATTGTGTGAGCATCTACTCGAGTTTTCTCTAGATATGAAAACGGTAAACCGATTGCGTTAGCGACAGCACTTGCTCTTTCTATGGCTCCCTTGTCGGGAGAGAGTATGAAATCTGGGCCAACAGTTTCTTGAAGGTGGCTAGCGATTTCGGGCATTGCAGATGTGAATGCTACTGGTATAGGCATGTCTTCAAGTGCTGCAGGTGCATGTAAGTCGAATACAACTATGCCGTCACAGTGAGATGCAAGCAGCCTCCCAATGGCTTTAGCACTAATCGCTTCTCCTGGCCTGAACCTCTTGTCTTGGCGAGAATATCCAAAATAGGGAATCGCAACGATTACCCCTGGGCCCACAGGTTCCATTGATTGAGGGCCAATATCTTTCAGATTCTCAGTACGCCCTGCACGTACATCTCTCAAAGCCTCGAGTAGCAGTAATGTTTCTACAATTCCTGCATCAGGGAAAGTGTTGGAAACTAGGACTACTGGTTCCTTGCGTACTGCTTCAATAGCATTTTCAGGGATCCTAATGTATCCTTCAGAATCGGGAAATCGCCTTGCTTCAAGTGATTGGTGTTCCCATCCCAATTCGTTGGCAAGGTCAATGGCTAGTGCTCGGGAATTACTTCCAGAGACTACCACCATGTAACCAATGCCGGCGTGGGGGCTAAATGAGGGTTATCATCCGATTTAGTCGGGCAAGCTATTTCAAAATCCGAGCAAAGACTGCAACTGAGAGCAAAATATGGTGCGCGAGGCAGGACTTGAACCTGCGACCTCCCGGTTATCAGCCGGGTGCTCCAGCCGACTAAGCTACCCGCGCAAAGGCAGGTCGCCGACCGGCCATCCCGTCATAAAGACGACGGTATGCTTACTCTTCCATTACTGCATCAGGGTC
>Ga0066856_10000803_pt1 | contig 11904 bp, 7 predicted proteins | sample ETNtaG_5_FD_65605 | JGI IMG/M metagenome (GOLD analysis project Ga0066856, IMG submission 65605) | Marine microbial and viral communities from oxygen minimum zone, Eastern Pacific Ocean - ETNP201406SV205 | ecosystem: Environmental > Aquatic > Marine > Oceanic | place: Pacific Ocean: Eastern...
GTTCCCGGCGGAAATCATGGAGGAATTCGAACACTTGAGACCGAAGAAAGACGTGAAGACGACGCAGACGTCCATCTCGAAAACACCAGAGGAGGAGGAGGAAAAGACGACGAGAGAGGAAAAGAAAGAGACGAAGAAGAAAAGCAACACCAACACGAAGAACGCGACCGATGATACCAACACCACCAGCAACGGCGGGAAGAAGACGCCGGCGAAGAGGAAAAGTACCCGCGACCCTGACGCCGCGGCGAAGAAGAAGACCGCGGCGACCGCGGCGACCGCGGCGACGGACAACTTTGGCGACCGGTTGAACAAACTAGAAGAATTGGAAGCGGAAGAAGACGAAGAGGAAGACGATCACTCGTCCTCGGAAGACGACGACGAGGAGGAGGAGGTGGACGAGTACGAGTTCGATGACGAAGAAGAGTATCGCTCGTCCTCCGACGACGAAGATAAAGTAGCGACCGCGAGCGGTAAGGCGACGTTGAAATCCGCAGGGAAGGATTTGACTCGGCTTTCGAAATCGGCTCGAGACGCCGAGGAGAAGAAACGGAAAAGAAGACGTAAACGGATGTTAGAGAGAAGGAAACGAGGCGGGAAATCGGCGACGACTTTATTAGACGATTCCACGGACGAGGATCACGACGCGAAAAACGAAGACGGAGGGAAAACCGGCGACGACGCGACGACGGCGAAAAGCGCTGCCGCCTCCAGAAAGAGTACCCGACGAGGAAGTCGCGACGCACGAACTCACGGAACCAACCACACTCGCGGCGGTTCCAAAAAGAAAGACGACGAACACGACAAAAACGAACGTCATCACAACATCGACGGCGACGATCGCGCCAGCGACGACGAGAACAACGACCGCGAAAGCGACGACGACGACGACGACGGTCCGGAAGATTTCGGCCAGTTTGAAAACGATATGATGGAAGACTCGCTCGAGGACGTCGAACACGAGGCGTACTTTTAATACCCACAACAAAAAATTGAGCGAAAGAAACAAAGTTAAGAGAGGGAGAGAGAAAGAGAGAGTCGTCGTCGCCGCGAAAAAATACTCACACTTATAGACGTAGCGCAAGCACGCGAATGAAAAACACATTGTAGTACCATCTAGTATTTGATGATGAGTCATTCACAACTCTTCGTATCACGTGCGTATCGCTCTATCTACACCCGCGCGTGCTCCCTTTTGCGCTCGAAACGAAGAAGAAGCCCTCTGTGTTGAAGAAAGACTCTTCTTCCTTGCCCCGGTGCAAAATCGCGCGCTCCTTTTCCTACTTCTATTATTGCAGCGTTTCTCTCTACTCGCGTACACTCCTTCGCCTCCTTCTTCTTCCCCTTTTCGTCGTCGTTTACGTCGTCGTCTGAATCGTCATCATCCTTGTTGCATCTTGCTCAGGATCACCTGTCCGCTTTCCATGTATCTCAGCGCGCAGTTGCTCAAACACGTCGCTTCGTAACTCGTCAATTTCGCGCTCGGCGACGTCACGCACTTCTCGAAGCACGCGTTCGCGAGCTGCGCGACCACTTCGTTGAACACCGCTTTGCGTTTCTCCTCCTCGAGGAACCGCTGCATGTCCGGGTCCATGGGCTCGGAAGACATCATGTGCTCCTTATTATTACTAAGGAAAACGACGATGACAAAAGGTCTCTTCTGGTCTCTTCTTCTTTGGTGGTGTCTGGTGTTGTGTGCAAAGTCAATATATACTATTACTAGATAATAGCTAAAATCACTATATTGACGCTCTGATTACGCGCAAACTAGCTCTTGAAACTTAACAGATCTAAGCTCAATGAAAGAACGACCTATCAGCTTTTTTGTGCAAAGAAAAAAATGTCGTTCGAATTATTCCCCTTCTTTTTTTTTGCACTTCTCTAGTTTAGGGTTTTACTATGTAGGGTATTGATGATACTACAGGACACAAAAGTGTATGCAAAAAAATTGGACACATCACACACCAAGAAGGACTTTATTACTAAAAAGACTTAATAATGAGATACATTTTATGTGCGTCAAAAGTATTGCACAAACGCGAGAAAAGGAAGCGAACAACGTCGATAATTAGGCGTCTACTTCACATTCGAACAGAGTTTTTTGTAGCGTTTTACGTCCTCGGCTTGTCCGCGATACTACGTTTTTGTTTACACCACCAGGATTTAATTTTGGGTGAACTGACAGTGTACAGGAGTATGCTGTTAGTGTGATACAAAAATGGATCCAGCGGCGGTCCTCGAGCAAGAGCTGCTCGCGCGAGAACGCGCGACAAAACACAGACGAGGAGGAGGAGGAGGAGGGGTTTTTTCTCGACGCCAACAACAAGGGGGCTCTCATCAAACAACAACTTTTTTGTCGTCGTTTTCGAACAACAACAACAACTCCGATGAGGAGACCTTTACCTGTACCGGGGAGGAGGACGAGGAGGATGCGATGATGATGTTTTCCTCCCCGAAATGTGTGGGAACGACGACGACGACGACGACTTTTTTGTCGAGAGAGACCACCCCGGGGACGACGTCGAAAAGGAAACACGACGAGAAGCGCGGAGGAAGAAGACATTTTTCGTCGACGACGACGGTTTTGGTCGGACGGGTTGCAAACGCGGTAAAGATTGGAGTCGGCGTTAAAGATCCCGCATCGGACGACGAGGTCAAATGTGCCTTTAAAATCTTCCTTGGTCTCTTTGTGGTCGCGTTCGGGATACTCGCGCGGGAAAATTCGAGGGACGCGCATCGATGGCTCGAACTGGAAAAGAGTGCGGAAAAAGAACGGTTCGCGAGTTTACGAGTCGAAGGCGCGGTCAAAGAAGTGGAGAAGAACATGAATGGTTTCATAGAGACGAGTTGGAAAGAAGCGAAGGAGACGGCGACGAGCGCCGTCCAGTGTCCGCCAAAGAGGAAGTGTCCTCCGAAGCCGGAGTGCGACGAGGAGGAAGAGGAAGAGCAAAAACACAGAAGGAATAGACAGTTGCTGTCGTCCGGTGAAGATGGGGACGACGGCGACAACGATAGAAGTAGCATTAGCAGTAAAGCGGCAGACGATCCGTTCTTGGACGATTTGATACCGAAACGCGGCAAACACGATTTCAAAATTTTTGTCTACGATTTGAAACCTGAATACAACACGGATTTAGCGCGAGACCAACCGAGATGTCGAACAGATCAATACGGCACGGAAATTCGATTCCACGAGAACTTGATGCATCACGCAGTTCGTACCACCAATCCAGAAGAGGCGGAATTCTTCTTCGTTCCAATCTACGGCGAGTGTTACTTGTTCCGCGAGACACAAAATTCAGGCACGAACAACGCGATGAAAGTGACTAATCTGTGGTATCGAGACGCCTTGAAAACGATTCAAACGGAGCATCCGTATTGGAATAGAACGGACGGGAGAGACCACGTGTGGTCTTTCCCAGGCGCGAGAGGACCGCACATTTTTAGAGATTGGAAAAAATTGATTAAAAAATCAATCTTTTTAACTCCCGAAGGCGATCGGTCCTTTGGCGAACAATTCAACACGTGGAAAGATATCGTCATTCCGGGGTTAGAACCAGATTCAGAATTTATCGAAGGCAAGTTGAGGAAACAATCGTCGCTGAAAAAAGATATATTCGCATTCTTTCGAGGCACGATTTTAAACAAAGCCGGGATATTGGCGTACTCGCGAGGTATTCGACCAAAGATGGAAGAGGCGTTTAAGAAACACAAAGACGTGATTTTCACGGAAGAAATCCCATCGTGCGATCGCGATTGTTATCGCAAAGAGCTCACCAGATCGACGTTTTGTCTGTGTCCGAGAGGTTGGTCCCCGTGGACTTTAAGAGCGTATCAAGCGATGATGGTCGGGTGCATTCCAGTCATCATCGCCGATGAAATCGAGCTACCGTACGAAAACAGCTTAGATTGGACGAAACTGAGCGTGAAAATCGCCGAAGTCAACGCGGAGAAAACGATCGATATTTTGAAACGCATTCCAAAATCGGAAATCAGAAACAAACAAAAAGCAATCGAGAAAGTCTGGAAATCGGTCGCGTGGGGAAACAATCCCAAAAAGTTGGACCCGACGGACGCGATGGAGTGCGTGCTGCACGAACTCGGAAGGAAGAAACGCGCCATGAAAGCGAGCACGCAAACCTTTTGGTTTGAATCGTAGACGACGACTCGCGCGACATGTATTCACACGTAGCAGTAGACGCAGCGCACAACACAACACGCACCTCTAATGCTTTTTTTGTCGTGTCTTTTTTCCTCGAAGAAGAAAAAAAGGTAACGGTTTCCCAACATCTTCATTTGTGTCCATTGCCCCCCCGCGACGTTCGCCAGAGAGAGAGAGAGAGAGAAAGAAAGAAAGAAAGAAAGAAAGACGCTTTCGTCGCGACGATGGCTTTTCGCGTTGGAAGCGGCGTGGGCGTCGTCGCGGCGTCTTCCGTACCGCCGAAGAGGAAGCCGTCCGGAAATCGCAAAACGCCTCGCGCGCCTGGAAAGCCGCCAGCGAAACCACGCGAAAGGAACGGGGAAAAAGGAGAAGAAAACGGATGGCGGCTGTTCGATGTCCACGTGGACGCCGCGGAAGATGGTGGGAAAGATGATTTTTCGATTTCCAAACCGATTTTGGAACGCGTGTGCGAAGTGCTGCGCCTGAAGACGACGAGTGCATTCATCGTCGCGGGGAACGGTGCGGACCAAATTCGAAATGGAAAAGACATCGAGAAGATGATCAAAGTGTCGCGGAAATCCTGCGACGCGAGAGGATTCGATGTCAAAACGAAGTCGAAACGAGTCGAGTTTTCGTACGTCATAGACGTCTCGGATGCGTTCGTGGAGAAGTGCGGAGGGTCGACGAAACGAGTGTACGTGCAGAGGAAGAAAGTGGAAAGAGTGAAAATGGACGAAGACGACGTCGCGTCCCGGAACGGACGAGATGTTGCACGCGGTGACATGGCGTCGACATCGAAGAAGAAAAAGAAGAAAACAGTTGTCATCGTAGGTTTAGGCCCAGCTGGTTTGTTTTGCGCGTTGACTTTAGCCAGAAATTATACGGATACGAAAGTAATAATCATAGAACGAGGCGAACCGGTCGAGAGAAGAGGACAAGCCATCGGCGCTTTGTTTCATAGGAGAAAGTTATCGGAAACGTCGAATTTATGCTACGGAGAAGGCGGTGCCGGGACGTGGAGCGATGGAAAGCTCACGACTAGGATTGGAAGGAACGGCGAGCAAGTTAAAGACGTGTTTAAAACGTTCGTGGAATTTGGCGCGCCTCCAGAGATTTTGCAAATGGGGAAGCCGCATCTAGGAACGGACCGAATGGTAAAGATTTTACGAAATGCGCGGTACCATTTGGAAGAGATGGGGTGTGAGATTATGTTTGACGAGACGTGTCGGGCGGTTATAGTCGAAGATAATAAAGCGGTTGGCGTGACCACAGAGTCGGGAAAAACGATCGACGCCGAAGCCGTGGTGTTAGCCACCGGCCATTCGTCGAGAGCTTTGTTCGAACAACTCTCCAACGACGGCGTTTTACTCGAATTTCAATCCTTCGCGAGTGGTTTTCGCATTGAACACCCGCAAGAGTTGTTGAACGAATTACAATACGGTGATCGATTCGCGAAAGAAGTCGAGCGAGGGAAAGGACGTATTCCAGTTGCCGATTATAGAGTCGCGCATACGAATAAAGCGGATAATCGAGGCGTGTTTTCATTTTGTATGTGTCCTGGAGGTCAAATAGTTCCGACATCGACGAATGTGCATGAATTATGCATCAACGGCATGTCGTTTAGTCGCCGTCAATCGCTTTGGGCGAATAGCGGGTTAGTCACGAACGTCAAGTTGGAAGATTGCGCGTCGTTCAACGACGAACACGAAACGAAGCCGCATTTGAGCGGCATTTTATTCCAACGCGAAATCGAACGGAAGGCGGCGGTTTTAGGTGGCGGCGATTTAACTGTTCCGGTTCAAACGGCTCACGATTTCTTGCTCGGAGTTGTATCGGACGAGAAATCGTTACCAAGCTCCTCGTACCGTCTCGGCATTAAATCTGCCGATTTGACAACATTATACCCACAACATCTCACCGAAGCTATTCAGTTTGCGTTGAAGAAATTCGACAAACAAATGCCCGGATACGCGGGAAAGGAAGCTTTGATACACGCCCCGGAAACGCGAACGAGTAGTCCCGTTCGTATTGTTCGCAACCCAGAAACGTTGGAGAGCAAAAACACGAAAAACTTGTTCCCAATTGGCGAAGGTGCCGGATACGCCGGAGGTATCGTTAGTGCTGCGGTTGACGGGATGTGCGCGAGTCAGAAAGTGTTGGCAAGGTTATTAAAATCGGTTTGATTCATTGATTTTTTCTATGGTGTACCAGTGGTACCCAGGTACCGTACCTACCTACCAGGGTAATTAAATTAGTATTTATGATATTGACAGATGTTTTCGTGGTATGGTAATGATAGTATGTGTAAATACATGTTGAAAATACTGCGCGCACAGAGCGATTCGCTTTAGGAATGAATCCTGTCTAAATCTTTCCTCGCCAGAAAGTTGCGTCCAACCACCGGAACCTCGCTCGTCCACTCCTTTTCATCTTCGCTCAACCCTTCGCCAATTGGTACGTACTCTCCTGCGGGCATGTCGCTCCCGAAATTCGTATAACCTGGTGGTGCGTCTAAAACCTCATCCGGAATGCACCCTAAAGTTCTCTCCATGATTTTCGTCACCGTCAAATCCGGTTCTTTCTTCCTAGCGCCTTGCAACTGATCATCCACTAACCGTTTCCAAATCTTCGCGTTCGTGCACCCGGCGAAAATGTTCTGTATCGAGTGCATGAAATGTCTCGGTGCCGGGACCGGGCTTCCGTCTTTCATGGTTCCATTTTTACCTTGCGTCGCGTCACAGTACTTGGCATATTTCGCTAACAAATCTCTCCTAGACTTGCACGGATTTTCGGATTCGCCAAAAATTTCCACGTCAGCCCGAGATAACAAACCCCACGGGTCCGCGTGCGCTTGGCGACCAATCATGACGCCTTTAATCGTATTCGCCTTCGTTTTATCGGTCGGTTGACATCTCAAATGCGTCTTCACTTCCTCCAACGTCTTCACGCCGCCGTTTAAGAAGAACTCGCACTCCGGAAAATCTCTCGCCAACGCGTATACCCACTCGTGCCTCAACAATGGTATCGATCGATTTTGACTCGGAGAAATTCCATTAAGCAAAGCTTTCCTACAGTGCACGTGAAACCTTCTCACTGGTGATTTACTCGCGACTATCTCTACGAATCTATACAACTCGTCGTACGAGTCGTTCCCGTCTACGCCAATCCTACATTTCACGGAAATGGGAATCCCATCCGCATTCTTCGCCATCGCCGCGCAACACTGAGCGACTAATTCCGGGTCTCTCATTAACGTTGCCCCAAAGCACCCTTTACCTGCCACTTTCTCGCTCGGACATCCACAGTTTAAATTAATTTCGTCGTACCCGTGCGGCTTGGCTATACTCGCCGAAAATCCAAGCGCGTCGGCGTCCGACCCTCCCAATTGCATCACCAGCGGGTGTTGATTCAACGTGAAATCCACGTACTTATTCCTCAACTCCACGGGCACGTGTTTCAACGTCATGTCTACCTCCATTTCCGTCCACAACCACACTCTTTTCGAGAGCAATCGGCACAAGTATCGAAAATGGTTGTGCGTGTACTCCATCATCGGCGCTATAGCCAGCAACGGCTGCGAGGTCGACGGTACATTCTCTGTCTCTCTGTTTTGCGACCATTTCGGTCTCGCGTGTTCTTCTAAATATTCATCATCATTTGTTCCATTATTCAAGCGTTTCGGTGTCAATATCGACTCCCCGGACAGTTGGTTTTTCTCGTGCGCCGCTTTCGCTTTCTCCTTTCCAATGGCAAAGTTTTCACTCTTCACCATCTTTTCCGTCCAATCTCTTTTCGTCGTCGTCGTCGTCGCGCTGGACGACGACCGCGCCGCGGACGGTTCCGCGCCGTTCGCTTCGACACGGCGAAGAAACGCGTTCGCTCTTTTTCTTCGCGGAGGAGGCCTTCTCGAGGACGCGGAGGACGTACACCAAAGGTCTTCGCGGGGTGGTGAAAGCCGCCTTCGCGACGGCGGCGGCGACGTCGTCGTCCTTCTGTACGACGACGCCGTGTTGAGGAGGCAACGCGCGAGAGACGACGACGACGTTTGCATGCAGCGCGCTCCTCCTCCTCCTCCTCCTCCTCCTCCTCCTCCCTTTGGCACCCCGGTCGGGAGGAACAGCGCTTTGGCTCTTGGGACACGGGGGAAACGCGCGATGATGACGACGACAGAACGAAGAAAGCAATTGGAAATGAAGAATTACGTCACAGTTTTGGATGCGATTCTTGCGACGCGTCGGGCACGCGCCAAAGGGGGGCGCAACCACCTGGCGGAGGCCTTTTCCAAAAGCGTCTCGACGACGAGAAGACGCGCGGCGACAACGCGCTTTTTCGTCGTTCTTTTTCGTTCGCGGGGGGGGGCGGGCTTTGCCGGATGACGACGACGACGCGAAGACATCATCATCATCTTTGTGGAAAGAGGATCCCGTCGCGGCAGTCTTCAAACGGATGTACGCGCCGAACGCGGGGAAACGCATCGCGTACGGGATCTTTCAAAAGCCGATCGACGATTTTTCGGCGAACAACGGAGGACATCTCACGGAGGAAGAGAAGGAAAAGCTGCGAGAAAAGGCGAGCAAAGAGATGACCGTCATCGACGAGGAGGAAAGGAAACGGCGAGGTACGTTGTGTTCACTTTTCTTCGAAAATGGAGCATTGTGCATCTCTTTTCTCTTTGTTTTTTGCGAACACCTTTACTTTACATTTTGTGAGCGCTGGAGTAGCTGACGCGCGTTTTTGCAACAGGAACCATCGGTCTCGTCTCTGCCTCTGCGACCGCGTGTGCAGCCGTGCTGCAAACGTTCATCTTCCACCAACCCGTATTCGCACGCTTGGCTCTTTTTCCGTTGGTGTACCTTTCCTACGGATTCCTCGCGTCGGAACGGAGCGGCATGTGAAACATAGCGCAAGCCGGCGTTTGGGACGTCGCCGGTGAGTTGGAGGAAATCGAAGATAAAGACTTAGCGAGAAGGATTCGGGAGAAAGTAAACTCGTTCAATCAAAACGGGGCGTTGATTAGTTCAGGGATTATGCTGTTGTATCTGTTGGTGCCTGATTTTTCGGCGGCGGCGGCGGCGGCGGCGGCGAATGGAAGTAACTTGGATTTTGATTTGACACATTTCATGCACAAGGATGGGAGCGGGTTGAGACATTTCATGCACAAGGATGGTGAAAAGTTGAAGAATATGTTGTAAAAAGATGAACCGGTTGGTTAGAAAAAACATGCGTAGATTTATTAAGGTGACGACTGAAACGCAAATTCGGTGTTATTCTTTTGCACGCGAAGCGTTTTCTCAGTCTAATAAAATGTATCTGTACATAGTTTTGAATCAACGGGGTACTCTACTTAGTAGTAGAATATTTAAATGTGTACAATAATATTAGAATAGCGGTTAACAATAACAATGATAATCAAATTCATCAATCGATACGTTTAACGTTCAATTCTGCTAATTGCTCCGTCGTCGCCTCTCCCGGGGCTCTGGTTAACAGACACTGCCCGGTGGTTGTTTTCGGAAACGCGATGACATCTCGTATGCTTTTTGCGCCGCACAAAAGCATGACTAATCTATCGATACCAATGGCGAACCCACCGTGAGGCGGGGCCCCATATTGAAACGCGTCGAGTAAGTACCCGAACTTGTCCTCGGCTTCTCCCGTGGACATTCCGATTGCTTTAAACACTTTTTCTTGGACGTCTCGTCGGTAAATTCTTAAACTCCCACCGCCAATCTCGACGCCGTTGTATACTAAATCGTAAGCAATCGCTCGCGCTTCCGTTAAATCGTCCGGGTTCCTTTCGTAATCTTCCGTGTTTGGCGCAGTGAACGGATGGTGACACGCCTCGAACCTTTCCTCGTCTTCGTTGTATTCAAACATCGGGAAATCAGTCACCCACAAAACCGCGTGCGCTTTTGGATCGATCAGGTTCAACAGACTCGCGCATTTGTGTCTCACTTTATCCAAAGCCGTGTTTACGACTTTCGTTTTCCCGGCGACGAAAAGAAGTAAACTCCCTGGAGTGGCGTTGGATCTCTCGATTATTTGCTCCGCGCGATTTTCCAAGCCTTCGACTAAACCTTTCGCGCCTTCCAACGTCTTTCCATCCTCCGCGACTCGACAAAAGAATATTCCGTTTGCACTTCCGGCGTTCACCGCGTCCTCAAAAATCTCGCCTTTTGGTTTCAATTTCGCGTTGGATATTTTCTTCTTACCCGCTTGGGAATCGTCGACGACTAAGACTTTTACGCTCGATCGCGGTTCCTCTAACGTCGATTTAAACGGCGGAAACTCGATATCTTTCAACACGTCGTTTAACGCCGTCATTTCTAATCCAAATCGTAAATCTGGTTTGTCGCTGCCATACTTTTCCATCGCCTCGGCGTAGGTCATTCTCCGAAACGGTTGTTGCACCTTCTTGTGCATACCGCTCGCCTCTAAAAACACCCTTTCGGCAACGTTCATGATTCCATCCGCATCAGTAAATGACATTTCGACGTCCAACTGCGTGAACTCCGGTTGTCTATCTGCTCGTAAGTCTTCGTCTCGAAAACATCTCGCGACTTGGTAATACCGGTCGCACCCAGAAACCATCAACATTTGTTTAAACAATTGTGGCGATTGCGGCAACGCGTAACAACTCCCCGCCTCCGCCGTCCTTGCCGGCACCAAATAATCTCTCGCGCCTTCCGGCGTCGGTCGACTCAAAACCGGTGTTTCGATTTCTAGAAAATCAAACTCTTCCTCTAAAACCTTCCTCATCTTCTTAATCGCCTCGTGTCTTCGTTTCAAGTTTTTCAGCATTTTTGGTCTTCGTAAATCCAACACTCGATTTTTCAACCTCACTTCCTCGCTCGATTTATCCGCGCTCCCGGATTTTTCGCTCTCCGAAATCGAAAACGGCAGAGATTTTGACACGGCGTTCAACACTTCGATCGATTCTACCTCAACTTCCACCTCTCCAGTCTTTATGTTCTTATTTTTGTTGTTCCGTTCGCGAACGGTACCGACGACTTTCACCACGCACTCCGAGCGCAAACTCGAGAGAATCTCATCGATCTGTTTCTGATTCGCGTGGACGCCTTCCGCGGCACCGACGATTTGGACTAACCCCGAGTGATCTCGCACGTCTGCGAAACAGATCCCGCCCATGTCTCTTTGCTTATCCACCCACCCGCACAAGGAAACTTTCTCCCCGACGAAGGACGCGTTCAAAGCACCACACGAGGTCGTTCGAGTCGGCCAGGACAAGAAAGAGGACACGTGTTTACTCCCCGCGTTCGATGAGTGCTCCCCCACGTCCGAAGATGTCGACCCGGGTCCCGACATCTTCGTCTTCGTCCTGTTATTCTCCCCCCGCGTCTTCCGCCGCCGGCTCCTCCCGGTCCTCGTCCAGTGCGACGACGATGAAGCAGACGATGATGATGGAGACGACGCATCATCGAAAGGCGCCGCCGCCATCCCCGCTGTACTCGGGCGCGCTTTGTGACGCATCATCAGCGCGCGTCGCATATAAAGCGGGGCGATTCTTTGCGTCGTCGTCGTCGTCGCGCAGAACATCGTCGTCGTTTACGTCGTCGTCGTATAAAGCCCCTTTTCTCTTTCTCTTTCTCTCTCTCGCGCGCCTGAAAAGCACACTATGTGACGAGAACACAAAAGCGATGGAGAGAGAAGACAAAAACCAAAGGAGATAAAAATATTTATTAGGGTTTAGGGTTTGTGTGTGTTTTCTTTTTTTTTGTGCT